>Ga0082335_1003866_pt1 | contig 23713 bp, 19 predicted proteins | sample Subgrocontami58m_FD_72375 | JGI IMG/M metagenome (GOLD analysis project Ga0082335, IMG submission 72375) | Subsurface groundwater microbial communities from S. Glens Falls, New York, USA - GMW37 contaminated, 5.8 m (SPADES assembly) (version 2) ...
GCATGGGTCATCTAGTGCGGGCCAGTGTAAGGGATCATGAACGCATCGGTAATCATGATGATGAGCTTGTTGGTCGGATCAAACGTGATCGCCGAAGTGTTGTCCTGGGTCTGACGAACAGACAGGGTCCATCCACGCAAGCTCTGATCAGCGATACCGAGCCGCTTGTAACTGACGTCAGCCGCCGCACGGATGGCGTCTTCTGAAATGCCGCTTTCATCAGCCATTTCGATCACGAGATTAATGCCAACATTCGACAAGATGTCGGTGGTAGCGGGCTCAAGAGCGATCTGGGGTTGGAGATCTGCCCGATTGATGAATCGGGAACGGATGACCTCTGAAGGCGCGACGAACAGGCCAGATACCTGTGGATCAGGCATATTCGTCTGCATGAACACCTGTTTCATGGGTTCTTCGATTTTGGTCTGTTTGGACGCCTCTTCTTTGTGGCAAGCAATGAAAAGACAGATGAAGAAAAGGAACAACCGAGGCATGGACATTCTCCTTTTGGGGAGGGAACCGGTAAAACCGGCTCGAAAACTTATCAGGAAAGGGGTCTTGTGTCAATCGTTTTGCCCTCAACAGAGAGTAAAAACACCCGCCTTGGAAAGCGGGTATTTGATTACTTGGTTTCTTTGTGTGGAGTGTGCTTTTTGCAGTGCTTACAAAACTTGCTGAGTTCCAGACGCTCCTTGAGCGTCTTTTTGTTTTTACGGCTGTAATAGTTGATCTGCTTACATTCCGTACACTCCATTTTGATGAGATTATCCTGGGACATAATGTTTTAATAGTGGCCAAAAGCTATCAAAGATAGCGGGATTCGTCAATGATTATTAAGTGGAGCCGAAAGTGGGATTCGAACCCACGACCTACGGTTTACAAAACCGTTGCTCTACCACTGAGCTATTTCGGCATCAGTTTTGTATGAAAAAAATTGAAAAGACTCGGTGGTCCCGCCAAAGGCGGGACGACCTACGGTTTACAAAACCGTTGCTCTACCACTGAACTACACCGGCAAAAAATCTTCATTGTAATAAAGGGTTTGCAACCCTTCCTCATAAATCTTCTTGCAAACTGTGTTTGCCCTTTGCTCCTCTCGCGTGGCACTACCAACCCTTTTTTGTATCTTGAATAATAGGGGGTGGTCTGCCACCCGAAGCTCCGAAGGAGCGAAGGATGGTGGGCAGGGAGGGATTCGAACCCCCGAAGGCGTAAGCCAGCAGATTTACAGTCTGCCCCGTTTGACCGCTTCGGTACCTACCCATTTTAAACAACTCACTCATGATGAATATAACGATTCGAACCCCCGAAGGCGTAAGCCAGAAGATTTACAGTCTGCCCCGCCCCGCCGTCGTTTCACTTTGGCGGGGTCCCGCCAAAGGCGGGATTTGACCGCTTCGGTACCTACCCATGGGTAAAATTTCTAATTCCCAAATTTCCAATTTCTAAAAATTCGGGGTTAAAAACGCACGGGCATTCTAGCCAAAAAAGACAAAAACGTCAAAAGAACTGTCCACTTTGAAACAAAAGCGACCCCGGGAAAAAGGTGCGGTGCCGAAGCACTACACCCTCCCGGGGTCCGTTGCCAGTTGTACCGACTGGCGGCGGGGTTGTATCAGGCCACGCGACGCGCGGCCTTGCTGCGCTCATCTTCCATCACGTAGGCCTCATCGCGCGAGACACCGGCAATCACGAGGAACTCGATCAAGCCGCTGTCACCGTACTTCTCGGCGATCCGCTTCTGCACGTCCATGGGGACATGGCCGTCGTTGCGGATCCGCCAGAAGATCTCCAGGATGTCATCGCGCTTCTCACCCCAGTAGAGAGAGCTCCACTCGAGGCTCCGAAGGTCGGACTTCATCTCGCAGATCATTTCGACATCGGGCTTCATCTTGGCCTCTTCGATCTCGATCTGGGTCTCGAGGACCGCGATCCGATCACCGAGCACGCGATCAAAGGTCTCCATCTCCACCGCGGGGGTGGGCTGGACGACCTTCTTGCTGCCGCCGCGGCGCATGGTGGGGCTTTCCCACTGCCTGGTCTGGCGGCACTGGTACTTCCAGGAATTGGAGCGGCTCACCGACCTTCCCTTCTGGTAATCCGCGCCGATCCACTCGTGGTTGCGGCACTTGGGGTGGAGGTAGAGGTTGCGCTCTTCGCGGGAGAGGCTCGTGAAGAACCTGTACTCCTCGCTCGTGAGACGCGTACTCTGCCTGCTGGAGCGAACCATCCCATCCGAATCGCCGATCGGGTGGCACCAGTACATCCATCCGTGCTGATTCACGAAGACCTGCCGGTTGGCGGCCCAGTCCTTGATCATTCCGGCACGCGCCATCCGCTCACTCTCGAGGGTGAGCTCGAGCTCGTGGCTCTTGAAACACTTGTACCGATCGGGCCTTTCCCCGTCCTGGTATATCGTCCTGCCGGAGATGTACTTCTTGTGCTTCCCATCGGTGCGACCATGGTCGCAGTCGCGATCGTTGCGGATCGGCTCCATCTTGGCATCCATGCTCGTGTCCTCGAAGGGATCGTGGATCGACTCCTCCTCCTGCATCCTCCACACCATCCGGCGGATCCGTTCCTTGCGGCCCGGCTCGTCGGTCAGCATGAGCAGACGGCTCCACTCATCCACATAGTCGTAGTCGTAGCCAACGTCCCCCTCATCAAGGAACCGATCCCCACGGAAGGCGTCGCAACCGACGTCATCATCGTAGTCGTCGCGGGGCCCCATCCAGCAGTCGTCATCTTCGGCAAGGTCATAGTCGTCATAGAGGAGGCTGATATCGCCGAAGGACTCGATCATCGGCTCCTCCTCTTCGGTACTCACGCTGACCGCACCGGTGTCGAGGTTGGTCTTGATGAACACCTGGACTTCGGGGGTGATGGTCTGGGGGACCGAGCTCACTTCTTCCTCCTCCTCGTCGTAGTCGTAGTAGGGGGTGGAGTCGTCGGTGTTCTCGATGCCCTCGTCCTCGTCCTCCTCGTCAAACGAGAAGAAATCCTGGTCGAGGGTGTCCTCTTCCGAGATCTCGTTGACCGGGATGAACTCATCCTGGACCGCGCGGCGGGCGCGACGGCGGATCGAGCTTTCTCCAAACGCGTCACCTTCCATGATGCCGAGGTTCTCGTGCGCGAGCTCGGAGATATCCGGGCTGCCGGGATCCCCACACATGGAGAGACCGTCGCTGAAGAAGAGTTCACGGACAGAGTCGCTGTGAAGCATCCTCATGATGCTATTCTCCTTGGAAAGAAGGTTTATGAATGTGAAGTTGTAGAGAACTTTTACTTTGTCTCACACCGTCATCGTAGGGTTACCCCTTTGAATCCGGCGCGATGAAGAAGCAGAAGATCTTCTACTCCTTCATGGCGCAAGGTTCTAAACATGATGAATCCTCACTTCTGTCTCTGGTGATCCCGCCACAGGCGGGACTGCCATAATGGGAATGGCGGGAATGCAAGAATCTGCCAAAATAACCATAAAAAATACCAGAAAATGGGCATTTTGTCAATCCTAGGCTGGACTTTTCCCCCATTTTTGGCTATGTTTTATGGTTTTATGGGGTCTCAAAACCCTACGAAGACACGTCCTTTCCAAAAAACGCAAACACCCTCAAACGGAGACCAACCTCATGAAATCGAACCTCCTCTCTCTCATCCTCTCGCTCCTCGTCCTCATGGTCTGTGCGTGTGAAAGAAAAGAAGAACCCATTCTGACTATCACGCCCGAACCGATCAAGGTTGTACAAGACACCTCCCTTTCCACACCGGAAGACATTCAAACGTGGAAAGAAATGGTGCGCGAGCTGGTATCAAAAAAGCCCGAGCCTGCGGATCCGTCCGCCTCTCTGGCGCTCCTTTCCTCTTTCACGTTTGACAACGCATCGCTCCAGACTTTGATCGGCCCGGACTTGTACGGCATCAGCTCGGAAAATCCTTTTTTACACTCCTACAACGGAGATGAAAATTGGTGTCCGAAAGAAGATCATCGTCAAGACCGCGATGTTGTGGGTAGTCAAACCGAAGCGCAAAATCTCGAGACACAAGACAAAGAGTGGCAGGCAAGCCGCATCTACATGAACCTCGGACGCCGTGAAGACGCCAAGCGTTGCATGCTCGCTCTCCAATCCGAACAAGAATGGATGGCAGCAGGACGCCTGGCCGTGGAGCTTGGAGACTTTGATGTGTTGAATACGGTCGTCAATGCTCTGCGGCAAAGCGATCAGACAACTCGTATCCATTCCCTCATCCGTTATGCCTTTGAGCTCGATCATACAGGCACGGCAAAACACATCATCAAGCGAATGGAATGGAAGCTTTACGATGCAGGCTGGGAAACTCTTTCTTGGGCCATCCAGTGCGGGGAAACCGATCTCATTGCCGAGATCTTGCCAGACTTTGTCAATGACTACATGGATGAAGATGGGGCACGAGACCATGGCCATCTGATCCTCGCCTATATCGCCATGCAAGACAAAACCGATCATGCCAAGGCCATGGAATATGCCACGCGTATGCTCGAAAATCCCAGACTCAATGTGGTAGTGACGGTCGAGTGTGGTGAAGGATGTAATATCACTCCCATGGTGGGAACCGTGGAATTTTGGAACATGGTTTCCAAAGACCCGAATCTTTCCCTTGCCTATCTCGATCGGGTAAACGACTGGTTCCGCCCGCTCTTCTTTGATCCTGCACAAGAACAGATAATCCCCATTGAATCTATGGTCGAGAAAGGGCCGCAAGACGCCTATATGATTTCTTGGGATGTGGGGTATCCAAAGCGGGCGCATCTGATGTGGAACCTGCTGCGCGAGGTGGCGCGAGGTGGCGGACCTATTTTGATCCAAACGTATCTGGGAATCTTGAACCGCAAGGATTGGGCAGAACCTGCCGCGCTTTCCGCACAAGATCGCGAAGTGGGCAAAAAAATTCTGGGTGCGGGTGGAAACCCCAATGCCCCGGACTTGAATCAAGCGGAACGTTATTTCCTCGGACGCCTCATAGGTGGCACAAACGCTTTGGAAACCGTGAACTGGTATTTGTCTGCGGGATATTCCAGCGTAGGAAGGCTTGAGCTTGTTTTTGAGGACAAATCCACTATGACCCCTTTTGCCCTTGTTGATCTCTATCGCTCCGGACACTTGTCCAAAGAGGACATCCTGCGATTGTGGACCGAGCTCGGGATCCAGAAGACAGAATATGCAGGGCCGGTCTATCCACTCACACAAGAACAGATCTGGATTGCGCAAGCTAAAGATCTCCTGGCTCAAGGCAAGATGGAAGAAGCGGCCAATATCTGTTGGGGGCTCTTGCGTGTAAGCGGCAAAGACACATGTGCGATCAGTTCCCTTCGTACAGAAACGCCAGTTGAAGCAGGGTATCTCTATGATCTCGTGGGTCGTGGAATGCATCTTCAAGACGGACAGATGGCAGTCTACGAAGTCATTGAACGTCGTGCGATCGATATCTTGATGGACAGAAGCTCTTGGCAAAGGCAGATGCTTTCTCTGCTTCGACTCCCCAAGTATGTGCGGAAAGAAAACGAAAAACTGCAACAATCTCTTCCTCTCGATCGCCGTGAGGAAGTCACAAACTTCCCGAATGTCGAAGCCCTTATGCAAGAGGTGATGCCTGTGGTGGAGGAAGCCGATCCTCTCCTGGCCACCAAGATCCAAATCGACCAACGCTAACGCAAAACGGACGCTCCCGCGCCCGTTTTTTTGTTTGGGGGTCAGGTCCGGACATCGGACTTTTTACTCATTATGATATTTTCCACAAGCAATTTTTCCAACGGTTGAAGGATCCAAATTCAAATGATTGGAGATTTCTGAAATCAAATATCCACACCTGTTTCTTGCAAGTTGAATGGCTGCATTACGTTCTTCAAGATTTTTTACTCCATCAAAAAGTTCGTCTAGTGTTGGTCGGCCGACAACTCTCTCAGTTCTGGGAATATCTTTCATATTTTCAGATCCATTTGTTTTTTCCCAAATCCAACTCACAAATTGAGGACTTCCAAGAATCACTCCCTCTTTCAGACTTTCATAAGGATTACCGGCATCAGTATCTTTGACAAACTGTCGATACAGTTTTTGTGCGAAACCTCGATGAGTAGAAAAAAACTTCAACACCCAATCTGTATGGAGCCATCTCGGAGCTTTTGACACACCAGAGGTAGCACGATAACTACTCCATCGCCACAAATGAGGCTGACCTACAAGTCCTGCTCGGACGGGATTGAGAACAATATATCTTGTGATTTCGAGTAAATAGGTTTCTTTTTCAATAAGATATGCCTTATACCTCCCCTGAAGAATGTGGCCAACTCGTCCATGTCTCCTATTAAACCCTTGGGTATAAATGCCATTGATATTTCGCATGGCTTTGGAAAGATTGCCATCAGGAGTTTCAAGAAGAAGATGATAATGATTATTCATGAGGCAATAGGCATGACAAATCAGATGATGGGTTTCAATACAATTTTCTAAATTTTTTAAGAATATTCGACGATCTTTATCATCAAGATAGATGTCCTGATGTGCATTTCCGCGCGACATCACATGATAGAGAGCACCAGGGTATTCAATGCGAAGAGGTCTTGTCATAGGATTTCATTATACCAAATTATACCAAAAGTCCGATGTCCGGACCTGACCCCCTTTTTGAAAACTATCAAAAATCCCTGCGCTTGGCAGGGACTTTTTTAGTAATCTCGCAACTTGTTGATAATCGTATTGGCTTGAATTTTCTCAAGCGCCTTGGCTTCGATTTGGCGGATACGCTCGCGCGTCACATCAAACTCTTTTCCAACTTCCTCGAGTGTATGTGTCACCCCATCAACCAATCCAAACCGCAGTTCCAAAATCTTTTGTTCGCGCGGGGTCAAATCCTTCATGGCAGACTTCACGTAGTCGCGCAACAGCTCTCGAGCGGCCGCACGATCAGGCGAAATCGTCTTCACATCCTCAATAAAATCTTCGAGCTTGGAATCCTCATCATCATCTCCCACCGAAGTTTCCAAAGACACAGTTTCTTGGGAAATCTTGCGGATATGTCGCACCTTTTCAACAGGCTCTCCCATTTCTGCCGCAATCTCTTCGGGCAAAGGCTCACGTCCCAAATCTTGAATAAGTTGTCGTTCGATTTGTTGAAACCTATTGATCGTCTCCACCATATGCACAGGAATACGGATGGTGCGTGATTGATCAGCAAGGGCGCGAGTAATCGCCTGACGAATCCACCACGTTGCATAGGTGGAAAACTTATATCCTTTGCGATACTCAAACTTTTTGACCGCGCGAAATAATCCCACATTGCCCTCTTGAATCAAATCAAGTAAAGACATCTGCTTTCCCACAAACTTCTTGGCAATGGACACGACCAAGCGCAGGTTTGCCTCGATTAAGCGACGTTCGGCTTCTTTATCATTACGCTCTTTGCGTTTTGATAACGCGACTTCCTGTTCGCCATTGAGCAAAGGGATTTTTCCGATCTCTCGTAAATACATCTGAATCGAATCTTGAGTGATCTCCATGAGTTCGGATTTTTTCTCATGCGTCACGCGAATTTTTTCAAACACCGTATCGCGATCACTCTCCTGCCCTAAAATCCCTTCCTTCATTTCGATCAAATGAATCCCCTTTTCGTCCAAACGATCGAGTAGTTCCTCATACAAAGGCAAATAATCTTCCAGATCGGAAAAGGTAAAAAGGATTTCATTTTCGGTGATAAATCCTCGCGACATGCCTTTGCGCAATAATTTTTCGATATCTTGTTCGGAAGGAGCGCGAGCTTTTGCATAAGCTGAACGTTCGGGCTCAACTTTGAATCTCACACCCGCCTTTTTCTTTCTTGCAGGAAAAATCTTTGGAAGTGGTTTTACTTTTTTTACAATCTTTTTTTGCACCGCCTTTTTTGGTGGCTTTACAAATTTCTTGACAGGCTTTTTCGTCATACGAAAAAAAGGGTCCTCTCCTGCGTTTTCAAAACGTCAGGAAAAGAAATTAGGCCTCGGGAAACTGGCGCAAGATTTCTTCGACTTGTGCTGTATCCCCTGCCTGCTCGGCTTGTCGCAATTTAGCGACAAACGCGCGCGTTTGCACTTTATGATAAAACTCATGCAGCATGTGCACGAGAAGGTCTAATTGTGCCTGCGCCTGTTGGGGCGACAATGTGTGGAGGAACTGTTCAGCGCTTAATGTTGACGCATCGAGAAGAGGAATCAATTCCTTTCCCTCTGCCATCGCACCGAGTTCCTCACGGAGTCGCTCAAAAAATGTTTGTTGCGCAAGTGGCTGGGCTTTATGATACGAGTTTGCAAGGATTCTGTAAAGCGTTTGTGCCTCGATTGGAACCAATTCTTCAGGATCAAAAAGAGTGATCATCCGCTCCATCCAAGCACCATCCAACACACCGCAGCCGATCAATAACATAGAAGCTTTTTCTTCTTTGGAAAATGTTTTCTTTTCCAGAGTCGGAGATTTTTGTGGCACGGAAGTTGTTGTGGAAATGGTGGGTTTTAAACTCGATCGCAACACATCCATGTCGGTTTGCAAAAGGTCTGCAATGATGCGCAGCCAATGTTCACGTTCCACTACATCTTGCAGATCCATGAGCTCGGGAAGCAAAGCAGCTGCAACCGTCCGTTTATCATCCACTTGACGCAGATCTTTTCCCTGCGTCATCTTTTCGATCAAAAACTGCATGGAGGGAACAGTTTTTTGCACAACTTCCTTCCAGCGTTCTGGTTCTTTTTGTACAAGTTCATCAGGATCTTTGTAGGATGAAGGCAATGCGGCAACACGGACATCAAGTCCTAGTGATCGCGCCAACCGCATGCCCCGCCGCGCGGCTTCCAACCCCGCAGCATCTGCATCAAAAGAAAAAATAATCGTATTGGTAAAACGTTTGAGTTGGGTGAGTTGAAACTCGGTAAGAGCCGTGCCTGAACTTGCAACAACATGCTCTACTCCTGCCTTGTGCGAGGCTACAACATCAAGATTACCCTCGACAATAATGACGGCCTTTTCCTCACGGATCGCTTTTTTTGCAAGATCAAGTCCAAACAACAAATCGCTTTTGTGATAGAGCGGGGTTTCCGGAGAGTTCATGTATTTGGGGCCTTGATCATCTGCCCCTGGAAGGACGCGTCCGGTAAATCCCACAACATTGCCGTGCTGATCGCGAAGCGGAATCATGACGCGCGCGCGAAAACGATCAATCATACCCGGCCCGGTTTTGCGAGAAAGCAATAGCCCAGCTTTTTGACATTCATGAGAAGCAAACCCCCGCTTTTCCAAAAACACAGCCAATGTATCCCAAGCATCTAAAGCAAATCCAATTCCAAACATTTCTCGCAACTTTGTATCAATCCCCCGCTTTTCCAAATACGCGCGAGCAGCCTCGGCACGCGGCGCATCCTCGAGCACCTTGCGATAAAATGCTGCTGCCAAACGATTGATCTCAGCCAGACGATATTTTTCCTGACTTTGCTCGGTCGAAAATCGTTTAATCTCCACTCCGGCCTTTTTTCCCAAATGTCTTAACGCCTCGGGAAAGTCGAGTCCTTCCATTTTCATGACAAAGGCAAACATGTCTCCCCCTTCTCCACAACCAAAACAATGCCAGATTTGCTTTTCGCTCGACACATAAAACGAAGGAGTTTTTTCTTGATGGAATGGACACACCGCCTTAAAACTCCCTCCACCCGCAGGTTTTAACTCAATATATTCCCGAATCACTTCGGCTACATCCAACTTTTGTTTGATTTCATCCTTGGGTTCCATAGAAAAAGACTTCAGTCATGCTCTTTATCCTTTAAAAACAATATACACGAGGTACCCCAAGTACCCTAGAACAAATATCCAACCTTGAGAACGCTCGAGGGTATGTCGTTTTCCAATAAACATGAAAATAAAAAGGAGAAAGGTGGCAAACAACACAACAAAAATATCAAAAAAGATATCACTCGAAATAACCACAGGACGAATAAAAGCTGTGAGACCTAAAATGCCGAGAATGTTAAAAATATTTGAACCGACAATATTTCCCACAGCTATATCGGTTTGCCGCCGCAAGCCTGCGACCACGGTGGTCATGATTTCCGGAAGAGAAGTCCCGATCGCCACAACGGTGAGTCCAATGATTCGTTCAGTCACCCCCAACATCTCTGCGAAAGATACGGCGCCTTGTACGGTCAGATATCCTCCAAAACCCAAAGCAGACAAACCGCCCAGAACGTAACAAAAAGAAAGAGGAAAAGATACTACTTCAGTTTCATACTTGGGTGATTCTTTTTTCTCTACAGTTTTGATCGCGTATATTAAAAAAGCGATAAACCCTAAAAGAAGGAGAAAGGCATCAACACGACCTAAAACACCCATGGTGTGATCAAAAGGAATATCTACGGCAAAGGCAATAAGAAAAATCGTCGCTAAAAATGTGAAAGGAATTTCTTTCCAAATGGTGGCTTTGCGCAATGTAACTGGAACAATGATCGCCACAAGACCGAGTCCAAGCGCAATGTTCACAAGATTGCTCCCCAAGATATTGGCAATAGATAAGTCAGAAGCTCCTTGAAAAATGGCTGTCAGATTCACAAAAAGTTCCGGGGCTGATGTCCCCATGGCCACCAAGGTGAGCCCAATCAGAAAAGGGGGAATCTGTAAACGTCGTGCAAAAGACACGGACCCTTGTACGAAAAAATCCGCTCCCTTGTACAAAAGGAGACATCCGAAAAAAAGAAAAATTCCGGCGAGAAGTGATGACATATTAAACAAAATGATCCGCCACTAAAACCGAAAGGGCAAGAATACCTCCCACGGAAAGTCCGATCCCCACTTTTTGTAAAAATGTGATCTTCTCATGATTCAAAATAAGACCGAGAAGAACCGCTAACACAATATATCCTTGACTCACGGTCATGGCAACAGAAATAGACACCCAAGTCGTTGCTATGCCATAGGCAAGCCATGCGGCATTATCCAAAATGCCTTGAAGAAGAATGATGCGCGGATGGTGTCTGACTTCAGCCCAAAGATTTTTCCATTCCCCCTCTCCTTTGAGAACAAAATACGAAACCGTAAAAACAACAAGAAATGTTTCAATAAACCAAAGGGTCACGAGCGGAGAAATATCTTGACTCCCCACTCCGATCATAAAACTGATTCCTGCTGCACCAAACGCTCCCAATACTGCAAGAAAGATTCCTTTTTCCAAGACATAAAGAACTTTTCTTTTTTGAATAGCATGTTGTGGAGGGGAGGAAAAGGTCTTTTGTGTTTGTTTGAAAGTAGTGATGAGTAACGAACCTGCAAAAATAATTGCCATGAGCAAAAACTGGGGCATGTGTAAGGATTCTCCTCGTAAAAATACACTCAAAGCAACCACGATGGGAAGCTCAAGACTGACAATGGGCTCTATAACGGCCATCTTCCCTTTGCGAAGCGCTTCGAAAAAAAGAATAGAAGCGATCAAGGTTAAAAATGAGAAGATGAATAAAAGCTTTATCTCTGACCAGGACAATTGTGGAAGTTCTTTGACGACAAAAGGAAATAATAAAACACTTCCGATGGCTCCAATATAAAATGTTGTCTTCCAACTCCCGATAAGACGCGTGGTCTTCTGAATATAAAAATCCCCAAATCCCCAGAATCCTAAAGCAAGAAGAGAAAAAAAGATGCCGATGAGAGCGGTGGACATATGTGAAAAATGTGCTTTTAGTATATCATGAAGAAACTATGGCTCTCCTGCCTTACCATGAAAAATATCGCCTACGATCGGATGAAGAAATCGCGCGACGTGCGTATGTGAAAGAAGAAGAACTGCGAAGAATTTTTGAGGCAATAAAGTATAAGCCTGCGGATGATCTCATCCGTGTTGCTGTCTTGGGATGCGTGGATCCGCGCATGGTTTCCCATCACAAGCGCATTTTTGAAAAACTTCTTGAGAAACCCGTGGAGCTCACCACGTTTGATATCACGATCGAACATTTGCGAGACAAGCTAGGCGTTGTAGAACATGATTGTACCCTCCCCCTTCCCAATCCCCCTTATCACATCACCTTTGGTCATGTCTTGCTCAAATTTATTGAGACAGAAAAACAATGGGATGTGATCAAAAATTCCTACGAGGCTTTAGTGCCAGGAGGTCTGGCGATTCATGTGTATGACGAAGAAGACGTGACCACAACTACGGCAAAACAAGCTGATGGCGGTTGGCCTGTACCGCTTATGTGTTGGAAAGAAAAACTGGAGGAAAAAGGGATATTGTTTCAAGATTTGCCATGGGAAATAGCGCTCGAGCAAATCCCCATTCCCATCCGCGGATTAAAAGGCGGCGCGCTTGTGATGAAAAAATGACTATAATTTTGAACTGATGTCTTGCCAAAACTAGAATTTTCCCGCTATGATGCGGGCACAAAAATATTAGGAGAGGTGGCCGAGTGGTCGAAGGCGCACGTCTGGAAAGCGTGTAGGGCGAAAGCTCTCGCAGGTTCGAATCCTGTCCTCTCCGCCAACACAACGTAAATATCGGAGTGACCCGAGTACCTAGGAGCGCGGGGCGACCTGATTACCTAAAGGTTGAGAATGAAGTTATAATCTGACTTATGAAAAGTAAACAATTTATTATCATCGGTGTAGTAGTCGCCTTGGTTATTGGAGGGATTTATTATTTAAATTCGGACAATAGGGGCGACTCCTCGGTAATTAACGACGACTATCTTTTGCGAGTTCCGAATTTGAATTTTGAAATCACTTTTCCTGCAGCGCCTCAGTTCAACAGAACAGACGGCAATGATTTTACACGCCACACTTGGTCATACATAGATAATTCTTCTGACGGGCGGGTTGGATTATTTGTACAAGTGGAAAGCAATTTTTACGCCCACACTAACAACCAAGAGGATTTTATAGAAGAGACAGCACAAATCTATGGTGGAGTAGTATCTCGTATACAAAAAGACCCGAACGCTCCTGCCGTCGATTACGAGATCACTGGTGTGTACAGTAACTCTTCTCCCGATACGGAAACAATCATTGGTCGGGTTGTTGATGTGGGTGAATGGACATTCAACATCACCAATCAATTTGAGAGCGAGAATCGCTACCCAGATTTCATTCAAAGCTTTAAGGTTACTAGATAGAGCGCAAGAATAATCTCGTAGGTAGTTGCCATGGTATCTCCCCTAGAAAAGCACCCAGAAATTTTAGAGAAGATAGGTCTTTTTGTTGTTCTATTCAACTTGATCGATGGCCGCTTAAATCTCGAGTTTTATTACCTACTTGACCAGAAAAATAAACGAGAGGAAGCCTTAATCGACTTTTTATCGTCTCAGCGCTTTTCTCAAAAGTTGGATTTGTTGCAAGACTCCATCGGAGACGTTTTATATAAAGAAGTAAAGGAAATAAATGAATTTAGGAATTTCATAGCGCACGGCACATATGGAGAAGAAGTTCTCGTTACAGAAGTTGTGCCCCTTGTTCCATCAGGAAGGATGTCGGTCACTAAACTTGGACGGGGAGGCAAAAGATACTCTTCTCGCGACTTGAACCTAGGAATCTTGGACGAACACATTGAGAGAGAGCGTAAAATACTGAAAGCCATGCATGAACTTACATTAAAGCGACTGCCTGCTCCCCCACTGCAAACACCAAAAAATGAGTCCGACCCGAGTGCCTCAAAAGAGTCAGGAAAAAGTCTCTAAAATACCATTACCTTGTCTCGCTGCTCTGGTACTTAACCCGACTAGCCCGCCAGAAAACGAAATCGGGTTCGGATGCAAAAATATGGTCAGCACGAAGTGCCATCTGTTCTGGACTTTCCCCACAAAATACTGATTCTGCAAGGATTCGCCACGCTCCGCGTGGTTCAAAAAGTCGGTTCGAGCTTCAATAATAAAGTTCGAACCGACTTTTTTGAATAAATGAATTTGCTCTTCATTTACTCCCGCATTTTCCAATTCTATGTCAATCATTTCTCTTTGAAAAACTGTTTTTGAATGCATCTCCGTACAGCAAGCTGCACGGAATTAGCAAGTAAAAAAATCAAATTTATTCCCCCTTTTTAAAAAGCCTGTCAAAATTCCTTATAAAAAAATATTTTTGAATTGCGTATAACGTTCGTGTATATCTGATGTCACGAAGTGATATGGGCGTAGCCAGATATACACTGTTAGGCGATTTAAAACTTAAAATTTATTCTTCATAAAATTTAATATTCTTTTCTCTTAAAAAAGATTTGATGATATTTACATGTACGCAGTTGCCAAGGTGTAAAAATGGGTAATTTGATACTTTTTTCTTTTTACTTCCTTCAAATATTTCCTTTTCTTTTATATCAAAACCTAAGTGTAGATGATGTGTCATTGATTGCATTCCATAAATTTTTCCATCCGTATCAAATAATGGTCCGCCACTTTGTCCTTTTAAACCCGGAGTGCTAAGTTCTATACCGAAAATTTCATTACCATTTAATAGATGTCTTGTTATCATTCCGTCTATTGGGAAACGGGGTGTCCCAGTCTGTCCTCCTCTGGTCCATTCAATATCATCTTTCTCCAAATTATATTTATAATTTGAATACTCTGGAAAGGGATATCCCAATCTACACAAATACTTACCTTGTAGGATTTGGCTATCATCTTTTAGGAAAGTGGCATAATTTTTATAACCTAACTTTTCAAAACCATTAAATTTGATTATAGCCAAATCGTAACCTGGGTGTTCGATGATTTCAAAAGTATCAAATTTGTCTACACAATCAATAAAGGTGTTTTTTATTTGAATAGTTGTATTTTCTTGATATCTATATTTTTGTTCTAGATCTCTTAATTTTCTATTGAATTTATTGCTTATTGGCAAAGATTCCTTTTCTTTTTTAAATTGAAAATATTGATTATTAACAGCATCAACTTGGGCAATTATTTCAGTAATGTGTTTGCAAGTTATCGCTACGCCTAATTCATTAACAAAAAACATTGTCGCTGCACATGGCATGACAAAGTCACTATTATACTCTCTTGTGATTGTATAAATGGGGCGTGTAAATTCGGATACTTTTTTTATTGCTTCTACAAACATATTTGTAATTAAATTTTAAGTTTTATTTCGCCATAACTCGTTACTATACGAATGGTTTCTGTATTTTACCCGTTGTCGCTACATAATAATATTGTTTTTCTTCTATCGGCCCCAATTCTTTTTTATTCTGAATTAATCCTTCGTCTTGGCAACCAGTGCCTAAAGAAACAATTTTTGTATCTGCAAATTCTTTAGTTATTTCGTGATTTAGGAATCTGTTTAATCCTCGATATTGATAATCGGATTTAATATGTATGCTAACCCACTTGTCATTTGAATGCTTTACTCCCCATACAAAACCGACCAATTTTTCATCTACCTCAACATAAATCTGTCTTATGTTGTACTTTTCTAGATTATTCAAGCAGTAAAAGAAAAAGTCGTTACTTTCTTTTGCAAATATATTGTTAAGATCTTCTTTTTGTCCTTCCCATAGACTATAAAAAGATAGAATTTTCTCTTTGTCGTATTTCTTTAAAATGGTGTACTTATGATTATTTTCAAACCGTTTAATCTTGTTTTTGTATCCCTTTGCAGGATTGAGAAGATTTTGCGTTGAATAAATAAACTCTGTTTCAGTAGGATTTTCCCACGATACTTCTATGCCCGAATCTTTGATTTTTTGAATATCTTCTTTTGAAACCATCGATGCCGACATACATTCCCAATTTTCCTTCTTTCGTGGCAGAAAAAAATAGGGGAAATTGTGACTTACAACATCTTCTTTTACCACCAATTCTTCATCATTGGCTTTTAAAACATAAGCGCAAAAATCTAAATATACCGCAGTGGATACATACGAAAACGGCATACTATCTATGAGCTTGCTGTGTTTTTGCGAATCAAACTTTTCCATATTTGTTCCTTGGTTTCAAGAATGTAACGCAACAAGTTTGTTGAAAGCCTCGTCAGGTTTGTAGAAGCCCGGCGCGGCATGTGGATGATCGAGGCAGGACATAGATGTATTGGCAGATGGCTTCATGGGAGATGCCCATACGCTCATCTCAAGAATACTGCATTTCCATATGTCTGACGATTTCCCGTGGTGACCGCTCTTCTTGTTCGTCGTCAGAAAGCCGACCGTATGTTCCTTGTTTTATACGAAGTGAATACACCATCCCGTTGCACCAGATTGTTGACTCCAAGTCTAAAACCAATAAAAATTATGTTACACTACCATTATCTATGAACATTTTCATTCCTCCTCCGCTTCCCGATCATGCGCGCAATCTCTTGCGGCGCCTTGGATATGGGGAGGTCACGGGTCATGGCGGACAAACAAGCTTCGCACGCCGCGCGGGCGGCACCCCTTACCCTCGTTTCCATGCTTATGTGGAAGATCGTGATGGTGGAGTGCAAATCAATCTTCACCTTGATCAAAAATTAGCGAGTTATGAGGGTGCTCATGCTCACAGTGGCGAATATGATGGCCCTCTTGTCACACAAGAGATAGAACGCATCAAATCTCAAATTATCTCTTGGCAATCCCCTCCTATCCAAAATCAATCCCAAGACCCTTCTTCTCCCAAAGGCTTTTGGGGAAATCTCTTTTCTTAAACCTAAAGTCCTGTTTCATCATGTAATGACCCTATGTCCTCTCAACAACAAGTCGCCGTATTTTTAAAAGAAAACCGTCTCGCTTGTCCCACTCAATTCCGAGCCCTTGATCTGGTTTCCGAAGTGGGCGAAGTCGCCAAAGAAATTCTCAAGATGACAAATTATGGAACCCGGGAGCTCGAACCGCGTGCAGAAATAAAAGATGAACTTGGAGATGTCTATTTCTCTTTGTTGGCCCTCACGGAAAGTCTTAACATCGATCTCGAAGAAGCCCTCCAACTCGCGCTTGAAAAATACAGCAAACGACTCCAAAAAGGCTCGGCAGGATCTGAAGTAAACTAAAACAGGTTTCCCCCACCTATTTTTTTGATTTTTGCGTATCTTTGGCGTATTCTAAAAGGTAATCATTTCTAAAAATATCTTATGGAAACAAGACTGGGATATGTCCCTGTGGAAAGCCTTGAGGTGCCGGAGCAAGAACAACTCCATCATCTCGAAGAACGCGCAGATGAAATTCTTTCGCTGCGTGAAGATATCATTCATCTCCTGCGACAAAACGGACGTATGCTCAAATCGCCCGAAGGCAAATCTATGCATCTGCGCGATGTCTATGAGCATTGTCAATCCGCGACCGATGAAGCGGATCGATTAAGCCGTGTGCAGGAGTGTATTGATTGGGGCTATCTCGATCATCTTGTTGATAAAACGCCCCGTCTACCAAAAGCGCAAAAAGATCTCCAGAAAAAAATCTATCGCATCACCATTCCTCGACGCATCCAACATCTTCTCAATCGTTACGAGACGCTCAAAGAAAAAGGTGGAGATTGGCAAGTGCCTCTTCCCGAGGCTGCACAAATGTTGGAGCAAAAACAATCCAAACGTTTTTATGAAATGCGTATAGACGAATTGGAAAAATCCGGAGCAACCCATCATGACCTTGTCAAAGCTCTTCAGGAAAATGAAGCCATGCGCGATATGATCGCCAACGATCCGATCGCGGGTTTTGATCCACATGATTTTGATGCACTCGATGACGAACGCCACGCCCTCCTCGCCCAAATGGACGCTTTACTCGAGACGCCCGAAGGCTATGTCTCGGTCAAAAAACAGCAATTGCGCGACATGAAAAAAGTATTCGATGGGCGCGGAGAAATCGTGGAAACTCCTTATGTCCGTTCCAAAATTGATCGCATCATGTCCTTGGCTGCGCGCCATCGCCCCATCTTTATCCATGGCGAACTGGGTACGGGAAAAACCGCCCTTGCTCGCCATATCTCCTATCATCGTCTTTCTCTTCCCCACCTCGAACATTGGGAAAAACAAAATCCTCCCCCTCCGGCCGATCAAAAAGAGGCACGTCAACGGTGGGAAGCCGAACGCAATTTACAAAGAGAACCTGTCCTCTACTCCGGTCATAAAGCAAGCGACACCGTCGAGATTGTGGCTGCCCGTGCCATTCGCTTAAAAGATGCTTTGCTCCCCGAAGAGCAAATGCGCGAAATACATACACGTGTTGCGGAAAATCGTCGATTGATTTTAGATCAAGCGGAAGAAGAAGGAATGAATGAGGATCAACTTCGCGGCCTTGAAAAAAAATGGGAGCAAAATGACCGCCCTTTATTGACCCAAATGCTCATGGAGTCTTTCCGTTCGCCTGTGGAAACCAAGGTGATCTTGGGACCGCTCCTTACTGCCATGAAAGCAGGTCGGCCCTTTATTTTGGATGAAATGAACGCCATTCCACACCATGTGCTTATTGCTATGAATGATTTGCTGCTGCGTCGCCCGGGAGAACAAATCACCCCTCCCTATCCGGAAGCTGAAGCTTTCCATGTTCAAGAGGGTTTTTGTGTGATCGCCACGGGTAACTACAAACCCGAGGACGGCCTTATGTACATCGGACGCCAACGCATGGATGCGGCTTATCTCTCACGCTTTGGCATTGTTTCCTACGATTACCTTCCACAAAACAAAGAAAAAGCGATTATTCCCGCTGATACTCCGCCCGAACGCGAACGCGAACTTCGTACGGGAAATGAACTCTATCAAATGCTGGTGGTGCGCTTGCTTGATGGAAACTTAAGCGCCACCTTGCCAAGCGATGCTTTTTCTCAATTGGAAAGCCTGGCCTTTGTGGCGCGCATGCTCCAAGATATTTTCTCCGAGCAGTCCATGGACAAAAAGTTTTTAAACGAAAAAGGTGAAGAAGTTTCTGCAAAAAATATCTTGAGGGAAAACGTTCTTTCCCTGCGTCACTTGATCCCCATTTTGGAGCAATGGAAAAAAGACGGGTTTAAACGTCAGCTCGAGGATTATCTCTTTTTGGAATATGTTGAGCGTTCCGACGCACGCCCTATTGAAAAATTCAATCTCTACCGCATGCTCAAAATTCAGGGAAATTTTTTCCATGATACCGAGTGGCCGGGAACGGATTTTTCCGAATTCAAAAAAATAGGATCACTGACGGTTGAAAACAAAATGTACAAGCGTACAGCCGAAGGAGAAAAGGCTTTGGTGCCTGATCGCAAAGTGCAACTTGAATATTTCGGCGTCAAACAAGTTTTGGAGCAGGTCTTTGGCCCTGTGCCTTTCCGTATGGATGTGCCAGAAAGTTATCTCCATGCTCCGCAAGAGGAAATTGCGGAAGAGACACCACCTGAGGAAGAAATATCCCTGGAAGACAGGCTTGCACGTGAGAATCTTTTAGTACGCATCTCGGGTTCACATGGGGAGATCGTCGTGAAGGCCGGAGAAGATATTTTTGAAAAAGAAGAAAAACCCTCTTAATTTATTTCATCTCTCTTATCTATGAGCGAACGTGGACATCCCTTCCCTTCCCCTGCGGATTTGGGACCCCGACTTCATACGGATAAAGCTCCTGCCCCCGGAGATGAAACCGAAGCAAATGAAGAATACCCACCCGAGTTGCGACCTTATGTGGAAGAGGCAAAAAAATTCTTGCGTGAATATACCGGCCATTTTCGTGCCGTGGCAAGAGACAATAGTCTGCAATTTGAAGCCGGCATGCAAACCTGCATTGATCTTCAAAAAAAGATCATCTACTTGAGCGTGGAAAAATTTAAGATGATGAAGGAACAGGGCATGAACTTTTGGCAAATCATTGCCTCGGTTTGTCACGAACTCGGCCATTACTTCGACCTTGCCAAAAACCCCAAAGGCATGCTCGACAACTTTCGTTATATGGAACGCCGTGCCGGGGAACTGCTGCCAAAAGCATTGGAAATCATCAAACAAACCCACAACCCTATTCCCGATTATCTTGAGGAAATGATTGTGGTCGATCCGGAAACCGGTCGCTCCATTCCCTGGCTTCAAGCATGGATTTATAAACGCATTCATCGTTTTTATAATGCTCTTGATGATGTGTATGTAAATCGCCTGGTACAGCATCGTGTCTCTACCCTGCACCCCATTTTTGGAAGACAAGGGGCGCAATGGAATGCTCTTTATCGCGATTTTCTTTTTCCATCTGACCCAAATCAAAGAGGCGAAACTCCACAAGAAGGCGAACCCTATGACATGCTCATGCAACCCAAGAGTGAACAATTTTGTACCGCGCTCCTGCGCGGAGTCATGGTTCCCCATCAGGCCATGATCATGGGCGAACGGGTACGCCAAGTTTTGGATTCCCCGCAAAGCCCCAGTATTCCCGTGACCTTGCGCGACCGCATTGTAGGACCGCGCGGTGTGTTGAGCGTGGGTATCAAAGAATCCGAAGATCCCGAATGGCGCTATAAAAAAATTCGTGCGGCTGTGGAACCGGCTTTTTTGGAACTTTTTTTTGAAGATCTGGAAAAAAATAAATTTCCCCTAAGACGAGAGGACGCGGAAGGAAAAGGTCAAGGAAAGGGAAAAGGCAAAAAAGGATCTGCTTCCGGAGATATGGCTCCCCCATCCAAAGATAAAGGAGAAAAAGGCGAGAAGGGAGATAAAGGAGAAAAAGGTGAGAAAGGAGATGAAAAAGATAAAAAAGACGGTGATGGTGAAGGAGGGCAATGGGATACGGACATCACCAACCCCGAATGGATTGACGCCAAAACCGTCAAGGACTTTATCAAGCAACAAAAAGATGTAAAAAAGACCGAAAAGCTCCAAGACAAATTGGCGCGTATGACTCCTGATGAACGTGAAAAATACGCCAAACGTCAAGAAATCATTGATCGCTTAAGCCGTTTTGATATTCCCGAGGCTGAAAAACTTGCAGAACAATATACAACCCTCTTAGAGTCAGTGGAGCCCTACCGTAAAGATCTTGCCGAAACATTCCGTAAGATCATGGAATCTATCCGTGAGCGCATGGTGCAATTTTGGATGACCGGTTTTACCAGCGGGCGTTTTGATGTGGACCGAATGATTGCGAAATTCGGACCCGAACTGGCTTCAGGGAAATACGGTTCTGTGGATTGGGAACGCCTAAATGTCCATGATCGTCGCGAGGTGGAAAGTCGGCTGTCGCTCCATCCAAACCGTATTCGTGTGCGGTTGGTGATTGACGGCTCGGGGTCCATGAGCACGGAACGCATCTTAGCTGCCCAACAATTAGCTGTGCTTTTTATGGGCGCCTTAGGATCAGCAGAGGCGGAAATCAACATGGCGTTCAAATTAAGCGAACCTTTTATCATTGATACCGAGGTGTGGATGTATGGAAGTCCTGGAAACGCACGTCGCATCAAAACATTCGCCTCTTTAAAAACCGATCCACTGTTGGAACAAGTGGAGCGTGTGGCTTTCCTCCAACATGTGAATAGCGGCTATGGTGGCACTTGTGAGGCCGAACCTTTATGGCTTATCTCACAAACAATTACGCCTGACGATGAACAACAAATCAAAGAAGGACGCATTCGCGATTTTCTCTTCTTGTTTACAGACGGCGGTACAAACGAAAAGAGTGGTTTTTACAGCGGTAAAAATGAAAAACCTGTTGAAGAGGAAGGAGAAGGGGGAGGGTCAGAAGCCGCTCAAGATAGTCGTAATGCTGCCCATCGTTTGGGACAAAAAGGTGTAATCGCCCGCGCGGTTCAACTTGATCAAGGATTAAGCGATACAGAAAAAAATACATTTACTGCGGTTTGGGGGGATCACGGATCCCGTGTATCTCATCCTTCGCAAGTTGCGGAAGAAATCTCCAACCAGCTTGCGGAAGAACTTAAAAAACTCCAATTCCAAATTGATTATTACGAAGTGAACGAACCTGCAGCTGACGATGAAACCGAGGGATAAACTCTATGGAACCGTCCTCATACGAGCATCCTTTCCAAGCGAGATCCTCTTCCCCGGACATCTCGGCTTCTCTTTTTGAGTACGCAAGTGTGCGGGCGAAGCTACCTGAACATGTGCGCGCACCACTTGATGTCTTGCGTGAGGAAGTCTTAGCGATCTGTACAGCTCATGGCGTGAATCATCCCACCAAACTTGGGAGAGAGGGAAAAGAACCAACCATTGAAACACTCGAGCACGTCTCTAAACTCCTCGAAGACATCGCGTATATTTTTACCCATCGCGATTTGCCGCCAAAAGAAAAAAGAGATGTGGATGATAAAGAATATGAAGTGACGCTTCTGGATGATACAGAAGGTGATGTCATTGTTTTTGATATCAAAGGACGTTTTATTTTTGCAACCAACGACACCACCCCCATCCGCATCTATGATCAAGATGGAAACGAGGAACTTTTGGAGGACGAGGCGGAAGATGTCTCTTTTGCTTATTTGGGAGAAGAACTCGTCATCATAGAAGAAACACCTGGAATGGAAAACGCCTATCGGAAAAATGATCCCCACGCCCCCTGGAAATATGCAAGTGGTTTTCAAAAAACAGGGAAACATATTTCTGCTGTTATCACCATTGATCAAAAAACTGAATCTCCTTTGCTCCATCCTGTGGGAGAAGACGGGGAAATACATGAAGAAATTGCCTTTAAGGATGACTTTCTCGATGATAGAAATGAATATCCTGTGTTAAAAGAAGTGAAATACGTTGGAAAAACTCCCTATTTTATTTCTCAAGCGGATGATACGCGCAAACGGCTCATCTCTACAGCCGAAGGAACATCTGTAGGAAATCCAAATGGATACGATGAATGTCCGCTCTTTTGTGAAAGAAACGGGCAAGCCAATTTTGTTTTCGTGGACGAAAAGGAGCATGTGCTCTTTATCATGGATGACCGAGGAGAAGCGTTTGAAAAAATTCTCTTTCCCGCCGAGGTTGCGGGGATCACACATGTCTTGTTTGTTAATAACGCTTATGTGTTTACAGGGTTGCTCAAAAATAGAAATTCCGTTCTTTTTAACGAACAAGGAAAAATACTTTGGGAAAGAGAGGCTGTGGGAGGATGGTTTCCTGGAAAAAACGAATTTGTGTTGGATCTTGTTCCTTGCGGCCCCACATTCTATTTGAAAACAAAAATAACGATCTCCTATTCAAGTGGTGGCGAAGAGAACTCGATCTATTACTATGACCAAAACGGAAAACAGTTTGGATCTTATAAAACAGCCGAGTTATTACGGACAGATACTCCGGATCCCATCTTTGTTGGAGGATCATTCGCTTTTGTGGAGTCATCTTTGAAATCGCGGCTCTACATCAAACATGGCACGAACGCAGCGACACCGAAAACATGGGTGGATATTTTTGCCTTGGAGCAGATTGATGAATACAGATTTTATGTGATCGGCAAGGAAGAAATTGCAGAAGGAACATATCGAATCGCCAAACGTGTCTATGACACGCGCACCTTGGAACCTCTTGTGCGACGAAGAAAAAGAAACCCAAATCCACAAACCACCCCTTAAGGTATGCGCCGGCCAGAACATCATCCACAACTTCCGCCTCAAGAAGGTCAGACGAGATCAAGGGAAACCGAGTCTCTCTCTCCTCTTTTGTTTGCTATACAACGCCCAGAACTTCAACATAATGAACAAGCTGTCTATGACGCGTGGGTAGAAGAAGTCAAAGCTGTTTTTGCGCGTGTGGGTGCGAAAAACACCGAAGACTTCAAACGGATTGCTCGTGAGAAACCCGAGTCTATAACTCTCAAAGAACTCGAACGGGTGAGCCTT
>Ga0082335_1003868_pt1 | contig 23700 bp, 23 predicted proteins | sample Subgrocontami58m_FD_72375 | JGI IMG/M metagenome (GOLD analysis project Ga0082335, IMG submission 72375) | Subsurface groundwater microbial communities from S. Glens Falls, New York, USA - GMW37 contaminated, 5.8 m (SPADES assembly) (version 2) ...
CAAAAGCGCAGTTCCCCGAGCCCGCCCCCCGCCAGCATCAGCCCGTTGGTAACCGCGAATACCACGTTGCCCAGGAGCACGCTGTAAACCGTGAAACCGGCCGATGCGATCACCTGACCGGCAAACAGCCACGGCGAAACTCCCTGCGAAGAGCGGTCCCGCCACTGCTTCACCACCTGTGCTGCAATGGTCAACAACAGGATCAGCGCCGCGGCCCAGCCGATCATGTCAATCGCCATGGGCCAGCCGCAGCGCCTAATTGAAAATCAAATAGATGATTACCAGCACGACGAGCGGCACACCCATGATCCAACCCAGAACATATTTGCCCATGATCGATGCTCCAATAAAACTCAGGTCATCTTGCTTTCAAGTCGCCAGCACTGCGCGAAAACGCGTTAACGACGCGCTCGCCGCGGTAACAAGCGGCGAATCAAAGGTTAGGCAGTAAGCCAACGACGGTCTGTGCGTTTACGTACAAAGACGGGCGGGCCTTCATCAGTGGCCAGAAAATGCGCGGCTCTCTCTTTCGACGGTCTGGCTCGGTTCCGGCTTAACCTTGCGGACTTTCGGTCATTTGCCGGCAGTACTTCTCAAGATTCGCGGGCAGGTCGCACGGACAAACGCCGCACTGCCTGTTGCCGGGCACCGCGTAATCAATGAACGCCGGATAGGGCAGGTTCAGGTTCGCCATAATGTTCCTGAACTCCTCCAGGGTCCGTTCTTCCCCAAGCCGGGGATTGCGCTTCTTTTCCTGCGCGATCGAGGAAACGTGCCGGCCCTGGTAGTCGTGCGCCGGGTACACCAGAACATCATCCGCCAAGGAAAATAACTTCTCTCTGACGCTTTTGTACAAAGCGCCGGCATCGCCGTTCTGGAAGTCGGTACGGCCACACCCCTCGATGAGAAGCGCATCTCCGGTAAAGACTCTGTCACCAGACAGAAACGCGAAATGCCCGTCAGTGTGGCCTGGCGTGTGTAATGGCTGAAGCGTAATGCCACCAACCTGAAACGGTTTGCCTTCTTCAATGCCGAAGTCGGCGCACGGCAGCCTTTCGCACGCGGGCGTCGCAATTTTGCTTCCTGCCCTCTTCTTCAGCTCCAGCGCCGCAGTGATGTGGTCCGCGTGGATGTGGGTATCCAGGGTATAGGCCAAGGTGAGTCCAAGCCGGCCGACCTCAGCCAAATCGCGGTCTATTGCGACGATGACCGGGTCAATCAGTACAGCCTGGCCGGTTTCCTCGCACCCGAGCAGATAGGTATAGGTGCTGGATAGCGGCTCAAACAACTGGCGGAAAACCATCAGGACTAGCCGAGATTGTCGCCGGCAAAGCCCCAATTGATCAGTTTGTCGAGCACGCCGTTCACGTAGTCCGCGCGGCGATTCTGATAATCCAGATAGTAGGCGTGTTCCCACACGTCGATGGTCAGCAGCGGTTTCACGCCCTTGGTCAGCAGCGTCTCCGCATTACCGGTCTTGACCACCTTCAGCGTGCCGGCCTCCAGTGCGAGCCAAACCCAGCCGCTGCCGAACAGGGTCGCCGCCGCCGTCGCCAGCTTCATCTTGCATGCATCCAGATTGCCGAATGAAGCCTCGATCCTTTGCTGCAACGCCGCGGGGGGCTCACCGCCGCCTTTCGGCCGTAAACTGCGCCAGTAGAAGGTGTGGTTCCACGTCTGCGCTGCATTGTTGAAGATTACGGCCTTGTCGGTTTTGCCGGCGGTCTCCGCGATGAGTTTCTCCAACGAAAGCTCTGCAAGCTCCGTGCCGGCTACCAACTTGTTCAGGGTATCGACATACCCCTTGTGGTGCTTGGCATAGTGGAACCCGATCGTGTTGGCGGAGATTACGGGATTCAGCGCGCCTTCCGCGTACGGCAGGGATGGCAGAACATGCAGCGCGGTCTTTTCGATCGTGTCAATGCCGGACATTTGATTCTCCTGGCTACTTCCGCAACGAGGGCCCCTAACTGCGGCGGCGTGCGCTATTTCTTCTTGTCCGGCTGGCCCCCGCCTTGAAAAGCGGGGCTTGAAAACAGGACAGCAGTAACAGCCAACGGCAGGTAACTTTTCATTTCACTTCCGGCGGCGTTATCTCGACATTGTTCTTGACCGACTTCACGCCCTTGACCTGGCGCGCCAGCACCACGGCGTGCGCGGCTTTCGCCTTGCTTCTGGCCGTGCCGAATAGCTCCACATCGCCGTTGACGGTTTTGACTTCGATATTGTCGGCCCTGACCTGTTTATCCTTGATAAACTTGCCTTTGATTTTGGTCGTGATCACCGAATCGTCAATCGGGTGATCCGAACGGCGCTTCCCGGCGGTGCGATCCTTGCCCGGCTTTTGGTCGCCGGCTGCCGCGGTTGCCGCCGGTATTATCTGGATATCGTTCCTGACCGAAGACACGCCCTTGGTATCGCGCGCGATCCTGACGGCCTTATCCGCTTCCGCGCTGCTCCTGGCTTTGCCGCTCAACGTCACGACACCCTTGTCGTCCGTATCGACTTTGATATTCCGTGCTCTGACCAGCTTGTCTTTGGCGAATTCGGCCTTGATCTTGCCGGTGATCACCGCATCGCCGACGTTTTCCTTGACGCTTTCCTTCATCGATTTGATATCGGCTGCATAACCGGCTGCAGGCAGGATCAACGCGCCGATCACTAGAATAGTCGCAAGTCTGGTATTCATGGTTTGCCCTTTCGAAGTTGGAAATTACCAGCGTGTCACTTGACACCCGTTGTGCACGGCCTTGGCGCGCCGCGCTGACGCTAAAGCTTGCCCATCAGCACCAGAATCAGCACGATCACCAGCACCGTTCCGATACCGCCGCTGGGCCCGTAACCCCAGCTGGCGCTGTGACCCCAGGTCGGAATCACACCCACCAGCGCCAGCACCAGCACAATCAAAAGAATCAATCCGATATTCATTTTGCTTCTCCTGGTTTCGATGCCACGCTTGCCTCGCCGGAATTGCCGCGCCGAACAGCGCTCATGGCAAAGGAATGTTAGCCGCCATGCCCGAAACGTTCCGTACGCTGGAGTACATACGGCCCCTATTTCATATTCTTATTGCTGCTGGAACAACACCAGTTGGGTTTCGGTACGCAGGTCGGCTTTCGTGGCGGTCATCGCTATTTCGTAGCGTGTCCCGGGGAGCGCAAATCGCGGTTGAAAGCTGAAAGCAAAGTTGCCATTTGCATCCGCGCGCAGCGATTGCTCGTAAACCTGCTGTTTGACGCCGAAAAATCCCGCAACCGACGAAAGTCCCTCAACCTGCACATCGACCCGGGCGTCCGGGGCGGTACGCCCGCGAACCTCGATGGTGGCGCCGCTGACCGCGGCGTTATTCGCATGGCTGAGGATTTGCAGCGGCAGCGACGCCGGCGCGGCCTGGGACGCCACATTAAATGTCCACGCGTGGCGCACTGCATTGCCCGCCAGGTCCCTGGCAGTCACGTCCACGGCGTAGCGGCCGGGTCGCAGATTCTCGCGGTAGTTGAAAAACTGCGGCGTGACTCGGGAACGCTGCGTGACGTCTCTGCCGCCGACCATGACTCTGACGCTTTTCGCATCAACGCCGACGCCGCCGCTGTCGTCGAAAGTCGCCGAGATCGTCGTCGGCGCACCGACCGCAACCGTTTCGCCGTCACGCGGGAATATATTGCTGATGACCGGCGGCGCCGCATCGGCAATCAAGGCCTGATTCAGGCGGGCGCCTACCGCCTGGCCGTCGGCTTCGAGCGTTCCGAATATGTTCACTGTAGCCGGGAAATGATCGAGCCGGCGTATCGTATAGGTGCCTTCATAGTTACCCCGCGACACCTCCTGCATGGGCACGTTCTTGGCGACGCCCTCAATCGTGAAAAAGGCTTTGGCGCCGGGAGTACCCGTCATCGCAAAACTCAAGTCGGCGCCGGGTTCGATTTTGCCGATGGGGGTGACCGCAAAGCGGTTGATCTGCGGCGTTGCGGACTGCGGAGCAGAGGCGGGTGGAAGCGCCGCTGCTGCGCCGGCCCCCTGACTGAGTGCGGACGCCAGCCGATAGGTTTCGCCGCTTACCCGGCCGCCCATTCTCAGGATCGCTCGGACGGTATTGCCGGAGGTGATGCGGTCTTTGCGCTTGATAACGTAGCCGCCTTGGTAGACGCCGCTCGACACCTCTTTCAGGGGAATGTTTTTCTGAAGTCCGCTGATGCGAACGCTGGCGTTAGCCCGCGGCGTGCCTTCGAGGGTGAAAGTGAGTTCGGCGCCGGGGCCGATTTCGTCATCCGCTGCGACGGAAAACCTGTCGATTTCCGGGGCAGCCGCGCGCTGCGCGTGGGCCGGCGCGGATATCGTTCCGGCCATTACCCAGGCCGCCAGCAACAGCAATAATGAAAACAGGTGTCTGGGAATAATGCGCATAAGATCCTCCTTCAATTCTGCAACGGTGCACGGAGATACGGTAGCCATATGATCCTGAGGACCATGATTCAGATGATTATCTACCTTCGCCGCAGGCGTTCTGTGCGCTGACGTACATAAGGCAAAAAAAGCCTCCGGAAATGAGCAAGACCGGAGGCTGGAACCCGCCAATGCATAAGGGGAAGAAAGACTATTGGCGGAAGGAGGAAGACAGCTGGCAATCATCCGCGAGCCCCGCGGATCGGTCCCCGGCACGCGTTCGCCCGCACCGCAGCCTGCAGGGCTATGCCTGCGTTGCGTGTCGCGTGCAAAAACACATATTCGTCCAGCGAAGGCGGGAACGTCGCACCCGAGGGCGCTGCCTGCGCTTCAGATCGCGGGTCCCCCGTAGCGCTCACGGCGATCGAAATCCGGCCAAAAGCAACCACCGACAGCAAACACAGCAGCCCGCAAATCCACACGGCCTTCACAGCAGCCCCCTTGATCTCCATGGCAGGACAATAGTCTCCTGCCGCAAACCGCGCTGTACGGTAGCGCACGGACGGGATAACACCGATCACTTACCTTCCAGTTCTTCTATGGAACCCTTGTCGGTGGCGCCCGCCGCAATCGCTCAGCCGACACCACAGTAGCTCACGCTATCGGGGTCCCGGGCTGCGCGCGGGATCGGCGCAATCGGGTCGCAACTCGACGCGCTGTCCGCGACCTCCAGAGTTGTTTCGATTGATGTTTCGATTCCAGCGCAAAGGCGGACGCTTCCTCTAATGTGCGTTACCGTACAGAAACCCCGGCGCGGACGCGCCAGAATGCTTCCCGTGCCCGCCACCGGTCCTTCCCCTCCCTGAAGCCGGTTGGCGAGCCAAGGCCCCCGGAGCATCCCCTGTCCGGGGGCCTGTCTTTTTGGTGCTGCGAATAGTCTGGAGTCGCGGACGCCGCGCCCGCAGTTTGCCCTTAACGTTTTCTGTTCTCCAGCGCTGCGGCGCGCAGGCCCGACAACGTCAGACGCGGCAGGATCGCATCGGGATCGATCCTAAGTTCGAGCAGTGAGGCGGTTGGCGCGTTCCACGCGCGCTCGAATGCCGCGGCGAAATCAGCGGTCTTCTCCACGATCTCGCCATACAATCCGTAGGCACGCGCGAGCGCCGCGAAATCGGGGTTGCGAAGGTCAGTGGCGATCACGCGCCCCGGGAAATATTTCTCCTGATGCATGCGGATGGTGCCGTAGATGCCGTTGTTGACGACGATGAAAATGACCTTCGCGTCGTATTGCATCGCGGTCGCGAGTTCCTGGCCGTTCATCAGAAAACAGCCGTCGCCCGCAAACGATACCACCGGCCGCGCGGGATGCACGAGTTTGGCGGCAATCGCCGAAGGCACGCCGTAGCCCATCGCGCCGCTGGTCGGCCCCAGTTGTGTGCGAAAGCCGGTGTATCGATAAAAACGATTGACCCACACTATGTAAGCACCGGCGCCACAGGTGACGATGGTATCAGGCGGCAGGCGCTCGCGCAGGAAGGCGATGACTTCGCTCATATTGAGCGCACCCGGCGCAGCCACGGGTTTCTGCCACATCTCATAGTCGGCACGCGCGGCGAGGGTGGCCTCCGCCCACGGCGCCCGCACCGGCGCCAGCGCGCGTGCTGCCGCCGCAAACTCCGGCATCCCCGAGTTGATCAGCAAATCGGCCTGATACACGCGCCCGAGCTCCTCGGCCCCGGTGTGCACGTGAATGAACTTCTGTTTCGGCCGCGGAATGTCAATCAGCGTGTAATTGACCGTGGTCCACTCCCCCAGCCGCGGACCCACCGCCAGCAGCAGGTCGGACTCCCGGATGCGCCGCTCCAGCGCCGGATTCAGCCCCACCGCAATGTCGCCCACGTAATTCGGATGGCGGTTGTCGAACAAGTCCTGGCAGCGGTAGGTGCACCCCACCGGCAGCGCATTGGCTTCGGCAAACGCCTGGAAGTCCGCGCACGCTTGCTCGTTCCAGCCCCCGCCGCCTAACATCACGAACGGGCGCTCGGCCTGCGCCAGCATCGTGCGCAGTTGATTCATGTCCGCCACCCCGGGATGCGCCGCCACCCGCTGGTAGCGCGCCGTGTCCGCTACCGTCGCCATGGCCGACTGCATGTCCTCCGGCAGCGCCAGCACCACCGGCCCGGGGCGTCCCGAGACCGCCAGGTGAAACGCGTGGCTCACCATCTCCGGCACGCGCTCCGGTCGATCGATCTGCGCCACCCACTTCGTCATCTGCCCGAACATGCGCCGGTAATCGAGCTCCTGGAACGCTTCCCGCTCCGTGACCTCAGTGCTCACCTGACCGATGAACAGGATCAGCGGGGTTGAATCCTGAAACGCGGTATGCAGCCCGATGCTCGCGTTGGTCGCCCCCGGCCCGCGCGTCACGAACGCGATTCCAGGGCGCCCGGTGAGCTTTCCATAAGCCTCCGCCATGTTGGCTACCCCGCCTTCCTGGCGGCAGATCACGAACTTGATCTGCTCCTGCGCGTCGTAGAACGCATCCAGCGCATCCAGATAGCTCTCCCCCGGAACCCCGAACACCAGGTCCACCCCGTGAACCTTGAGAGAATCTATTAGCAATTGCGCGCCGGTGCGCGGGAGAGGGGAATCTGAAGGTTTCATGGTTTCACCGTGTTGAGAGTAGCGCAGGCGCCTCGCCCACGCTTCAAAAGCGTTTCTATCCCACCGAATACAGGTATGGGCCGAGCTTGCTACGCGCTTGCCGCGGCCGCGCGGATTGGGTTTCCGGTCTCTCAGTCGAGGTGGATCTTGGCGGCGCGCGCGACCTCACCCCAGCGCTTCATCTCGCTGGCGATGTAATTACCGAATTCTTTCGGAGTCCCGCCGACGATTTCAACCGAGGACGCCGCGAAGCGCTGCCGTACGTCCGGCTCCCGCAGCGCCTTGTTGATCGCCGCGTTCAGGCGGTTAATGATGTCGCGGGGCGTGCCCTTGGGCGCGAGCATGCCGTACCACAGACCGGCTTCCATGCCGCGATAGCCGGACTCGGCGAACGTGGGCACGTCGGGCAGCTGCTCCAGCCGCTTCGCGTTCGCAACCGCCAGCGCCCGCATCCTGCCTGCTTTTACGTGCCCGAGGAAGGGTGGCGGGCCATCGATCATGAAGTGGACCTGCCCGGCCACCAGATCCGGCACTGCCGCACCCGTGCCTTTGTAGGGCACGTGCAGCAAATCCACACCCGCCTTCAGCTTGAACAGTTCGGCTACGAGATGCGGCGGGCTGCCGTTGCCGGCGGAAGCGTAGCGGTACTTGGCCGGGTTGGCCTTCAGCAGCGTCACGAGGTCCTTCAGGTTGGTTGCGGGGACCGAGGTGTGGGCGAACATCACCAACGGGATGCTCACCATCAGCACGATCGGCTCAAAGCTCTTGATGGGGTCGTACGGCAGCTTCTTGTAAAGGTTCGGCCCGATGCCATGGGTCGTCATGGTCGCCTCAGCCAGCGTGTAGCCGTCGGGCGCCGCGCGTGCGCCAATATCGAGGCCGATCATGCCCGACGCTCCGCTGCGATTGTCCACCACGACCGATTGACCGAGCAGTTCGGTAAGCTTCTGCCCGACGCTGCGCGCGGTGATGTCGGCCGAACCGCCTGGCGCAAATCCTACGATCACGCGGATCGGTTTGGATGGATAGTCGGGGACAGCAGCCGCCGGGACCGGGCGCGGAGCCAGGCAAAGGGCGAGCGCGGCGATGGCGCCCAGCAACAGTTCGCGGCGTGCCATGAGGCATGAGCGGACGCCAGGGTGCGAGTTCAGACCACGGGTCATCGGTTTTTCTCCTCGGTTGCCGTGCATGGAAAAAAATATTATACGCGGATTTCGCGCGCATCCTCAGCTCGCAGCCGTGTTTGACGAGGCCTATTCCTGCCGCCCGCGCTGAGTCGTGCGATAATCTGACCGATCAATTTGACGCGGTGTCGCGCGGGTTTCAGCGGCGGCCGTTGTGATGCCGATTAATGCGTCGGGTGCCCGCATCGGGTAACGAACGCCAGGGAGACGCCCATGGCAGGAAGTCTGAACGCGCAGCAAATCGAGCACTACCGGCGCAACGGCTACGTTTCGCCGCTGCGTGCGTTTTCGGCCGAACAGACGCTGGCCTACCGCCGGCGGCTGGAGGAGAGCGAAGCGCGGTTCGGGCCGTTGCAGGTGGGCAAGCTCGGGTCCAAATCGCACCTCGTGTTCACCTGGGTGGACGAAATCGCGCGCCATCCCGCCGTGCTGGACGCGGTGGAATCCCTGATCGGGCCGGACATCCTGATTTATACGCTGACGATGTGGCTCAAGAACGCGCGCGATGATGCTTATGTCGGCTGGCACCAGGACGCTTCCTATTTCGGCCTCGAGCCGAAGGAACAAATCACGGCCTGGGTGGCGCTCTCGGAAAGCTCGCCGGAGAGCGGCTGCGTGCAGGTCATACCCGGCAGCCATCATCACGGTCTGATGCATCATTCGTCGCAGCAGACCGGACGCAAGAGCATGCTGCCGCGCAGCCAGTCGGTTACCAACGCGGTTGACGAAAGCGCGGCGGTCGATCAACCGCTCAAGCCCGGCGAGTTCTCGCTGCACCATACGCTGCTGATTCACGGCTCGGGTCCCAACCGCTCCGATGACCGCCGTCTCGGCATCGGCATCAGCTATATCCCGGCGCGGGTGCGTTTCACCGGTTCGGCGCGGCTGACCGCGATGCGGGTGCGCGGCATTGACCACGGGAATTTCGATCCCGAGCCGCGGCCACAGGCGGATTGCGATGCGGCGGCGCTCGCGTTCCACGAGGCGACTTTGCGCAATTACTTCGAGTCGAAGAAAGAGCTGGCTGCGGCCTATGAGCCGGTGAAGGGCGCCGCGTGACGGTAATGGAGAAGATCGCTTCCGGGTGACCGCTTAGCGCAAACTCCAGCGTCTTTTCCCGCGCTCGACGCGCGCAACCAGCGTGGCCAGTGCTGCGTCGTGCAACAGCCGTATCGCTTTTTCGGTGGCGTACGTGCGCGCATTGGCGGTGAAATCGCCGGCTGTAACGTAAATGCACTCCTGAGCGTCGCGAGCCTGCCTGACCGCGTCGAGTTCGCGCAGCGGACCGCCACCGGTCTGCGCGACTTTCCAGCGTTTGCAGCTCACCACCGCCACGCGGCCGTTCCGGCGCAATTCGAGATCCGCGGCGCTGCCCGGGATCGCGGTGACGGTATATCCGTCGCGCCGGAATGCCTCGCCGATGAGCGCCGAGAAATCCTCCCACGGCATGGCGCGCAGCCTGCCGAGTATTTCCGCAACGTTGGTGACGCTGGGCGCACGCAACTGGCGCCAGAGGGCGTAGCCGGCGATTCCAAGAAACGGCAGCGTCGCAAAAAAGGCCGCAATGTCGGGGAGGAACAGGCGCACCCCGGCAAACATCACCGCGGCGATCAGCACGCTCAGCCACCACGGCGAGCGTGACAGGATGGAGAACAGGGATTCTTTCGCCATATTAGAATGGAGGCCTTGCGGCAACGACCGCAACTTCCGACGGATCAGCGATTATATGAGTCAGCCCAAATTACCGCCATTGAAAGGCATCAAGGTCGTCGAGCTGGGGACGCTGATCGCGGGTCCCTCGTGCAGCCGTATCTTCGCGGAGTTCGGCGCCGAGGTGATCAAGATCGAATCGCCGCAGGGCGGCGACCAGCTGCGGCAGTGGCGCAAGATGCACGGAGACACGTCGCTATGGTGGTACGTGCAGTCACGCAACAAGAAGTCGGTGACGGTCAACCTGCGCGTGCCGGAAGGTCAGGAGATCGTGCGCAAACTCGCCGCTGACGCCGATATCGTGATCGAGAATTTCCGTCCCGGCGCGCTTGAAAAGTGGAATCTCGGCTGGGAGCAGCTTTCAAAAATCAATCCGCGCCTCATCATGGTGCGGTTGTCCGGCTATGGCCAGAGCGGGCCTTACCGCGACCGTCCCGGATTCGGCGTGGTTGCCGAAGCAATGGGCGGCATGCGTTACGTCACCGGCTATCCCGATCGTCCGCCGGTGCGCCTCGGCATTTCGATCGGTGATTCAATCGCGGCGCTCCATGGCGTGATCGGCGCCATGATGGCGCTGCATCATCGCAACGCGAATGGCGGGCGTGGGCAGGTAGTCGACGTCGCGCTGTACGAGGCGGTGTTCAACATGATGGAAAGCCTGGTGCCGGAATTCGACGTGTTTGGTTTCGTTCGCGAGCGCGCCGGCAATGCGCTGCCTGGAATCGTGCCGTCGAACACCTACCCGACGCGCGACGGCAAGTTCGTGATCATCGGTGCCAACAACGACTCGATCTTCAAGCGCCTGATGATGGCGATCGGCCGCGCCGATCTCGCCGACGATCCGCAGCTCGCGACCAACACCGGCCGCGTTCCGCGCACCGGGGAAATCGACCGCGCAACCGCCGACTGGACGCAGCAACACGACCTCGAGCAAGTGCTGGAGGTGCTTGAGAAAGCGGAAGTGCCGTCGGGCAAGGTCTACGACGCGGCCGATATCCTCAAGGATGCGCATTATGCCGCGCGCGGCATGATCGAGCAGCATCAGCTTCCGGACGGCAAACCGGTCAAGCTTCCCGGCATCGTGCCCCGGCTTTCCGAGACGCCGGGCGCGACCGAGTGGCTCGGGCCTGAACTAGGCGCGCACACCGCGGAAGTATTGTCGGCGCTGGGCTATGGCGCGGCAGTGCAGAAGGAAATGAAGGAGAAGGGCGTGATTTAGAGCACCTGACGAAATGAACGTTTCAGGATCGAGAACCTGCCGGGAACCGGGTCCTCGCTTGACACTCCCAATGCGCTATGTGAGCATCGTTCGAAACATCAGCAATCCACACGGAGAACACCATGCGCATTGCCAGAATTTCGTTGTTGCTGCTGCTCGTCACGCTCGGAATGGCGTCCGTCGATACCATGGCGCAGGCGCTGGAAAAGCCAAAAATCACTCTCGCGGTCGGCGGCAAGAACTTGTTCTATTACCTGCCGCTGACAATCGCTGAGCGGCGCGGCTACTTCAAGGACGAAGGGCTTGATGTCACCATCGTCGATTTTCCGGGCGGCGCGAAAGCGCTGCAGGCGATGGTCGGCGGCAGCGCCGATGTCGTGTCTGGCGCCTATGAGCACACCATCACCATGCAGGCCAAAGGCATCAACATCGAGTCTATCGTGCTGCAGGGGCGCTACAACGGCATCGTGCTTGGCATCCGCAAGGACAAGGCGGGCGGCTTCAAGAGCCTCAAGGACCTGAAAGGCATGAAAGTCGGAGTCACCGCGCCGGGTTCGAGCACCAACCATTTTGTCAACAATCTGCTGGTGAAAAACGGCCTCAAGCCGGACGATGTTTCAATCGTCGGTGTCGGCGCAGGCGCGGGCGCGGTCGCCGCGATCAAGAAGGGATCGGTGGATGCGATTTCCAACCTCGATCCGGTGATCAACATACTGGAAACCGAGGGCGATATCGTGGTGGTGGTCGACAGCCGCACCGCCAAGGGCATGAAGGACGTGTATGGCGGCGCGTATCACGCGGGCTCCATCTACGCGCCGGTGGCGTGGGTAAAGAAGAATCCGCGCACGGCGCAGGCGGTGGTCAACGCAATGGTGCGCGCGTCGCTGTGGATCCGCAAAGCCAAGGTCGATGAAATCATCGCTGCCGTGCCGCCCGAATACTACGGCGACAAGCAGACGCTCTACAAAGCCGCGCTGTATAAGAACCAGGAAGGTTTCTCGCCCGACGGGCGCATGAGCCTGGAAGGCGCGAAGAACGTCTATGCGGTGTTGAAGGCGTTCGAGCCGGCGGTCCAGAAGGCGTCAAACATCGATCTGGCCAAAACGTTCTCCAACGAGTTCGTCGACAGGGCGCTCAGGAAATACAAGTAACTCAACCGCCGATGAACGCCGGCAGGTGAAACAGTGAGTTTCCCGCTGCCCACCGCGCCCGCGCTTGCGCTGAGTAACGTCACCGTCACCTTTGTCGCACAAGGTGGCGGCAGCACTTATACCGCGGTGCGCGATACCACGCTGATCGTCGGAGAAGGCGAGTTCGTGTCGGTGGTCGGTCCCACCGGGTGCGGCAAGTCGACGCTGCTCAACATCGCTGCCGGTCTGCTCGAATCGTCGGCCGGCAGCGTGCGGGTACAGGGCGAACCGCTCGCCGGCATCAACCGCCACGCCGGCTACATGTTCCAGTCGGACGCGCTGCTGCCGTGGCTTTCCGCGCTCGGCAACGTCGAACTCGGACTCAAGTATCGTGGTGTCGAGCCCGGCGCTGCGCGCGAGCAGGCGATGGCGTGGCTCGCGCGCGTGGGTTTGAGCGGACACGCCGGCCGTTATCCGCACCAGCTGTCGGGCGGCATGAAGAAGCGCGTGGCGCTGGCCCAGATGCTGATCCTCGACCCGAAAATCCTTCTGATGGACGAGCCATTTTCAGCACTCGACATTCAAACCCGCCAGCTGATGGAAAACGAGCTGCTCGAGCTGTGGTCAGCGGACCGCAAATCGGTGGTGTTCATCACGCACGATCTGGAAGAGGCGATCGCGCTCTCGGACCGCGTGGTCGTGCTGTCGGCGGGGCCCGCGGCGCATCCGATGGGCGATTACGTGATCGATCTGCCACGGCCGCGCGACGTCGCGGAGGTGCGGCTGACGCCGCGCTTCGTCGAGCTGCACACCGGTATCTGGCACACCATGAAGGATGAAGTCCTCAAGGGATATGCGCAAAGCCGCCAAAAGTGAGGCTCGTCCAGGACGGGGCAGGCTCGCGCTGTATCACGCGCTGCTGCTCGCGGGCGTATTCGTGTTCTGGTACCTGATGACCGAGCCGTTGCTGTGGTCGGAGGAGGCCGCGCGCAGAACCGCGTTCTTTTTCGGCAAGCCGCTGATGGTGTTGCAGCAGATCTGGGAGTGGTTTGCCGGCGGCAAAATCTACGAGCATTTGCTGATCACGCTGATCGAGACGCTGCTCGCGTTCGCGATCGGCACGCTAGGCGGGCTCGGCGTCGGGCTGTGGCTCGCGCTGTCGCCATTGGCTTCCGCGCTTGCCGATCCCTATATCAAGGCCTCGAACGCGATGCCGCGCGTGATTCTGGCGCCGATCTTCGCGGTGTGGTTTGGCCTTGGCATCGTATCCAAGGTCGCATTGGGGTTCACGCTGGTGTTCTTCATCGTGTTCTTCAACGTTTATCAGGGCGTGAAGGAAGTCAGTCCGGTGGTGCTCAACAACGCGCGCATGCTCGGCGCGAATTCGCGCCAACTGCTGCGCACGGTCTATCTGCCGTCGGCGATGTCGTGGGTGTTTTCAAGTCTGCATACCTCGGTCGGCATGGCGTTCGTCGGCGCGGTGGTCGGTGAATACCTGGGTTCGGCGCGCGGCGTCGGTTATCTGATCCTGCAGGCCGAGGGCACTTTCGACATCAACACTGTATTCGCCGGCATCCTGGTGCTGACCGCGTTCGCGCTCGCGCTCGACACAGTGGTCACCGCAGTTGAAAACAGGCTGCTGGTGTGGCGGCCGGCGCAGGGCGAGACGGAGCCTTTGTGAACCCGAGTCTTGCGCCGGATGTGCGCCCGCGCGAGGTCTGGGCATGGGCGATGTACGACTTCGCCAACTCCGGCTACACGACGGTCGTCATCACGGCGGTATTCAATGCCTACTTCGTCAGCGTCGTGGCGCAAAACCGGGAGTGGGCGACGTTCGCGTGGACCGCGGCGCTCGCGGTGTCGTATCTGTTGATCATGCTGACTGCGCCGCTCATCGGCGCATGGGCCGACGCGCACGCCGCCAAGAAGCGGTTGCTGCTGGTTACCACCATCGGCTGCGTCACGTTCACGGCAGCGCTTGCGCTGGTCGGCAGCGGCGATCTGTGGCTCGCGTTCATATTGATCGTCGCTTCGAATTATTTTTTCGGCACCGGTGAGAACCTGTGCGCGGCATTCCTGCCTGAACTCGCCCGCGGCGAGGCGCTGGGGCGCGTCTCGGGCTGGGGCTGGTCGCTCGGCTATCTGGGCGGACTGCTCACCCTCGGCCTCTGCCTTGCCTACGTAACATGGGCGCAGGCGGGCGGCGCGTCCGCGTCGCAATTCGTGCCGGTCACGATGCTGATCACCGCGACGCTGTTCGCGCTGGCGAGCGTGCCGACATTCCTGATCCTGCGCGAGCGTGCGCTGCCGCAGCCCGGCCGGCACGACCTGATCGCGGAATCGTTCGGCCGTGTGCTCGCCACGTGGCGCGACGCCCGCCGCCACCGCGATCTCGCGCGTTTTTTGTTGTGCATCGTGTTCTACCAGGCCGGGATCCAGGCGGTGGTCGTGCTCGCCGCGATCTATGCCGAGCAGGCTATGGGGTTCGCAACCCGCGATACCCTGCTGCTGATTCTGGTGGTCAACGTCGCGGCCGCCGCGGGCGCGTTTGCGTTCGGCCACGTGCAGGACCGCATCGGCCACGTGCCGACACTCGCGATCACGCTCGCCGGATGGATCATTACCATCGTGCTGGTGGGGGCGGCGCAAGGTCCGGAATTGTTCTGGGTTGCGGCCAACCTGGTGGGTTTGTGCCTCGGCTCGAGTCAATCCGCGGGCCGCGCGCTGATCGGCTACCTGAGCCCGGAGAAGAAGCGCGCCGAGTGCTACGGGTTGTGGGGACTGGCCGTGAAACTGTCGGCGATCCTCGGGCCCGTCACCTATGGGCTCGCGAGCTGGATTTCGCGCGGCGATCACCGCCTGGCGATCCTCACGACCGGCGTGTACTTCATGCTCGGTTTGGCGGTGCTCGCCGGAGTCGACGCGGAGCGCGGCCATCGTGCGGCGCTGGCAGCGGATGAAGGCGGGTAAAATACTCCTCTCGGCAGCGAGTTGACGTTATCATATTGGCCGGTTGGCCGCGGTAAAGACCCGGGAGCGGCTCAGGGAGGAACTGCAAGATGGCATTGACATTGTTCGGGGGCGGCAAACCCGATCATCCATTGGCGGACATCAAGCACGTGCGGAAGCTCGTTTCCGAGTTGCCCGCCAACGATTCGGTCAAGGCGCTGAGCGATGTCACGACCTGGCTCGACTCGATCAACGGCGCCGAAGGGCTCAGACTCGAACGTCGCTACGAACTCCTCGACCTGCTTGACCAGGCGGCAACCCATCACGCCCGCAAATTGGGCGATGTATACCAGGCGGCGCAGCGGCTGAAGAAGTTTGAGGAAAACAAGCTGTGGACGGCGGCGTCCGAATTCTGGAAGCTGCTGGGCGATGCCTACGGCCGGTGCATCGAGCAGCTCTGGTCGGATGCCGGCGCTGCCGCCACGGTGAAAAAAGAGCTGCCCGCGATCGTCGCGCGCGCGTTGCGCGCGTTGACGATGCAGATGAAATGGACGCTGTTGAGCTACAGCCCGGTCGATGTCCGGGTATGGGGCGAGGTCGGACGGCACTATTTTTTTGCCGAGAACAAGGAAATCGCCACCGCGCCGGTCGAGATTTATCCAGGCGAGCATACTACGGTGCAGCAGGAGTTCCTTAAAGCGATGATGCTCGGAGTGTCCGCGAACCATGGATTGAATCCGGTGCAGCAGGAAATCGCCGCGCGCACGGCGGCGCACTTCGGCAAGTTGTTCACGCTGCAACTGCAGCCCGGGCCCGGCTGCAGCTTTTGCTTCGACCTGTCGCTGCGCGAGCCGCCGGTGCACGTTACGCAGGAGAGCTTCAAGCCCAGCACGACGGCGCGCTGCTTTGGTGCCGGCGGCGTGCTTGCCGCCCTCAATGCATTGATAACGGAAATCCGCCAGCATGACCGGGTCCCGGCCGAGTTCAATCTGGGCGGCAAGTTCGAAAGCGACCTCGTGCTCTCGGCGCTGCAGCATCTGGCGCTGCACTGGTCGGATCATCCGCCGGCGCGTCGTTCGGAGCGCCGCAGAATCGCGATGCGGATTACCGTGGTGCACGGCTTCCAGGCGCTGTTGCGGGCCATCGAGTCACTGGCCGATGACACGTCGCTCGATTTTGAGCATGCGGCCGCCACCGAGAGCTGGGCCATCGAAAACGTCAGCGGGGGCGGCTTTGGCGCGAGCATCCCGCCGGTGATGGGCGACTGGATCAAGGTGGGGACTCTGCTCGGCTTGCAGGCCGACGCCACGCAGGGCTGGGGCGCCGGCATCATCCGCCGCATCGTGCGCGATGAATCCCGGCAGCGGCGCGTCGGCATCCAGCAGTTGGCGAAGGCGGTGATTCCGGTGAAGTTGTCGCCTGCCGGCCGCGTCGCGCAGCCCGGCGCGGTGCCCACCAATGAGCCGGCGCTGCTGCTGTCCAGCACGCCCGACAAGCATGGCGAGATTTCGCTGCTCATACGCCTGGACAGTGGGCTGCGTAACCATGAGATCGAGATGAACGTACGCGGCAAGCGCTACCACCTGTCGCCGCGCGCCCTGATCGAAAGCGGCGACGATTACGAGTGGACGACGTTCAAGGTGACGCAGCAGGTCGGTTAAAGTTTAAAGGGCGGTAAACATGGCACTGTTTGGAAGGGGTGCGCCGGACCACCCGATGGCGGGTATCAGGCAGGCGAAAAAGCTTATTTCCGAGCTGCCTGCGTACGATTCCATCAAGGCGCTTGACGAAGTGACTTTCTGGCTCGATTCGATCGGCCACACCGAAGGATTCAGGGTCGATCATCGCTTCGAGCTGATCGACCTGCTCGACCAGGCCGCCAGGGGCCACCAGCGCAAGCTGGCCCAGGATTACCTCGCGACCGACCGGCAGGAGAAATTCCGCGAAAACAGGCTGTGGAACACGTTGTTCAACTTCTGGAAGCATCTCGGCGATGCCTACGGCCAGTGCGTCGAGCAATTCCAGTCGGGCGCAAGCGGCGCGGGTGCCATCCGGAAGACGCTGCCGACGATCGTCGCGCGCGCACTGCGTGCGCTCACCATGGAACTCAAGTGGAGCCTGCTGCGTTACGGACCGGTCGATGTCCGTTTATGGGGTGAAGCCGGACGGCTCTATCTTTTCGCCGAAGCCAAGAAAATCACCGCCGGGACGATCGGGATTTATCCCGACGCGATTGGTCAGGGCACGGTGCAGCAGGAGTTTCTGAAAACAATGATGCTCGGCGTGTCAGCGACCGGCGGGCTGACGCCGCTCAGACAGGAAATCGCCGAGCGCACGATCGCGCATTTCGGAGCCATGTTCACGCTTCAGGCCAGGCCCACTCCCGGCTGCAACGATTACTTCGATCTGTCGATGCACCGGCCGCCGGCGCGAGTGATGAAAGGCCTCGAACCCGGCGAGATGACGCGTTTTTTCGGTGCCGGCGAGGCGCTGCCGGCGCTCGAGCACCTGATCGAGGAGATCAAGGCCACGGACACCGTGCCGTCGCACGTCAATCTCGGCGGCATGTACGACAGCAGCCTCGTGCTCTCGGTGCTGCAGCAACTCGCGACGTACTGGTCGGACAAACCGCCGGCGCGCGGCGCGGGGCGCCGCAGGATCGCGACGCGGCTGACCGTGGTGCACGGGTTTTTGGACGTGCTGCGGGTCATCGAGCCGGCGGCTGACGAGGCGCTGGATCTCGAGCAGGCGACGGGGCCCGAAAGCTGGATCGTCGAAAACGTCAGCGAGGGAGGGTTCGGCGCGGTCATTCCGCAGGTCAGGGGCGACTGGATCAAGGTCGGCACCATACTCGCCGTGCAAACCGAAGGCGCGCAGTCCTGGGCCGCCGCCATCATCCGCCGCATCACACGCGACGAATACCAGTTGCGGCACGTGGGCATCCAGCTGCTGGCCCAGGCGGTGATTCCAATCCGGGTGGCGCCGGCCGGCAGCGCGTTCCCGGCAGACGCGACGCGCGGGGGCGAGCCCGGGGTGCTGCTGTCCCCCACGCCCGACAAGCACGGCGAAATCGCGGTGTTACTGCGGGGAGGCAGCTACACGCCGGGCCAGGGGCTCGAGATGAACGTGCGCGGCAAACGCTACCACCTTGCGCCGCGCAAGCGGGTCGAAGGCGGGGATGATTTCGACTGGGCGAAGTTCAAGGTGATGCGGCGCGCGTAGCGCGCAGCGCGGCACGCAGCCACGCGCCGATCGCCTGCACCTCCTCCAGGCACACGGAGTGCTGCATCGGGTACTCGTGCCATTCCACCGGGTAGCCGAGCGCGCCGAGCCGGTCGCGCGACGCGGTTGCCCGCGCCAACGGTATCATCGGGTCGTAAGTGCCGTGCGCGTAGAAGATCGGCACGTCCTTGTTTTGCGCCGCAGCCTCGGCCGGCAGCGTGTCGGCAAGCGGCAGATAGGTGGAAAGCGCCATCACGCCGGCAAGGCGCTCGCGATGCCGCAGCGCGGTCTGCAGCGCAATGGCGCCGCCCTGCGAAAAACCGGCGATTACGATGTCGCGCGCCGCGACGCCACGCCGGTTTTCGTGCGCGATCAGCTTTTCGACCGCCGCCTGCGAGGCGCGCACGCCCATTTCATCCACCTGGCGCTGCCGGCCTTCGAGGTCGCCGGGGGTCACGTCGTACCACGCGCGCATCACGTAACCGCCGTTGATCGTCACCGGCATCATGGGCGCGTGCGGGAAAATGAAACGAATTCCCGGCGACCCGCTCAGCCCGAGTTCGGGCACCAGCGGCGCGAAGTCGTTGCCGTCGGCGCCGAGGCCGTGCAGCCAGATGACCGAAGCAGCCGGATTGGGCGCGGTTTCGAGTTCTATCGTTTCGAGAAGATCAGTCATGGGGGGGAGCAAATTCACCTCGGTCTGATGGCGGACTTCGGCCGGAAGACCCTGATCACGTTTTCGTGAGTTTCGATATACGGTCCGCCGATCAGGTCGATACAGTAAGGCACCGCGGCAAAAATGCCGTCGAGGGTTTCCTTGATCGCTTTCGGCTGGCCGGGCAGATTCAGGATCAATGCCTGCTTGCGGATTGCGCCGAGCTGGCGTGAGAGGATCGCGGTCGGCACGTATTTGAGGCTGACCTGCCGCATCTGTTCGCCGAATCCGGGCATCACCTTGTCGGCAACGGCGAGCGTTGCTTCGGGCGTCACGTCGCGTGGCGCGGGCCCCGTGCCGCCCGTGGTCAGCACCAGATGGCACTGCTCCCTGTCGACCAGTTCTTTCAGCGTCTGCTCGATGACCGGCTGTTCGTCGGGAATCAGCCGCGTGACCATTTTCCACGGTGTCGCAAGCGCCGCACCGAACCATTCCCGCAGCGCCGGAATGCCCTGGTCCTCGTAGACGCCACTCGAGGCGCGGTCGCTGATCGAAACGAGCCCAATGAGGAGTTGATCGCTGTGCATGCGTGAATTATAGCCTGACCATGATGTCACGCACCGCGCGGAACAGTTCACGGTAATTCCTGAGCGGCCGGTTGGCGGCCTTGTCGCGCTTGATGCTGGCGACGAGCGAGCGCAGATGCTGCAGATCGCAGCCGGGATATTCATTGGCGAACAATGCGAGTGCATTCTCTTCGTCGAGCAGCCGCTCGCGCCAGCGCTCGGCGAGGCGCTGCGAAGCCGTATGCTCGCGCGCCACGCCGTGCCACTGCTCAAGTCTGGCCTGGATCGGCGCGGGATCGACCTCGCGCATCAGCTTGCCGATGTACTGCATCTGGCGGCGGCGGCCTTCGAAATCGTGGATGCGCTGCGCTTCAAGAACCGCCTCCAACAGGCGCTCCGGCAGTGCGATCTGCGCGAGTTGATCAGCGTTGAGTTCAACCAGCCGCGCGCCGGTTTCCTGCAGCGCCTGCATTTCGCGTTTGCGTTGCGATTTGCTCGGCTGTTCGGGTTCGTCCATGCGTTAACCGTCGGTTGCAAGCTGGTATGATAACGGCTTTTCCGCTGATCGATCCTCGATGACAACCGATCTCAAAATCCGGCCGGCCTCCGGCAACCAGTTTTCGAACGATCAGGCGGCGCTGCGCCAGATCGCCGCCGATGTGCTGGGGTATGCGCGCGAACATGGCGCGAGCGCGTGCGAAACCGAAGTCTCCGAGGCTTTCGGGCAGACCGTCACGGTGCGGTGCGGGGAAGTCGAAACCATCGAGTACAACCGCGACAAGTCGATCGGCGTCACGGTCTACCTCGGCAAACGCCGCGGTCACGCCAGCACTTCCGACTTTTCGCCGCAGGCGATCCGCGCGACTGCCGGTGCCGCGCTGTCGATCGCAAAATTCACCGCGAGCGACGATTACGCGGGGCTTGCCGATGAAGACCTGCTCGCGCGCGAGAGTCCGGAACTCGACCTGTACTTTCCGTGGGACCTGCCCGTCGAGCGCGCGATCGAGCTTGCGCAGGCCTGCGAAGGCGCCGCGTTTGCGGTCGACAAGCGCATCGCCAATTCCGAGGGCGCAACGGTGTCGCTGCAGCAATCGCACTTCGCCTACGGCAATTCGCTCGGCTTTCTCGGCGGCTACCCGAGCTCGCGGCACTGGATCAGCTGTGCGGTAATTGCCGGCAAGGGCGACGCGATGCAGCGTGACGACTGGTTCGCTTCAGCACGCGATCCGGCTGACCTCGACCGGCCGGAGGCGATTGGCAGAACCGCGGGCGAGCGCGCGCTCAACCGCCTCGGCGCGAAGAAAATCGCGACCATGCAGGTGCCGGTGGTGTACGAGGCGCCTGCTGCGACGACGTTGCTCGGCCACTTCGTGACGGCGGTGAGCGGCGGCAGCCTCTATCGCAAGTCGTCGTTTCTGCTCGACAGCCTCGGTCAGCGGGTGTTCTCGCCGCGGGTCGAGATCAGCGACGATCCGCACATTCCCAAGGGCGTTGCGAGCAGCCCGTTTGACGCGGAGGGGGTGGCGACCCACCGTCGCCGCGTGGTCGAACACGGCGTGGTGCAGGGCTATTTCCTGAGCAGTTATTCGGCGCGCAAGCTTGGCATGAAATCGACCGGCAACGCCGGCGGCAACCACAACCTGCTGTGGCGTGATACGGGCCCCGACCTGCCGCAACTGCTGAAGCAGATGGGGCGCGGGCTGCTGGTGACCGAACTGATGGGACAGGGGATCAACATGGTGACCGGCGACTATTCGCGCGGCGCCGCGGGCTATTGGATCGAAGACGGCGCGATTGCCTATCCCGTGCAGGAAATCACCATCGCGGGCAATCTGAAGGACATGTTTCGCGGCATCGCCGCCGTCGGCACTGACGTCGACCGGCGCGGCTCCCGGCAATGCGGATCGGTGCTGATCGAGCGCATGACCGTGGCGGGCGACTAAAGGGTCGTGCGCGCGGACCCGGCGAATTGACATTGCGAAATCAGGCTCCTAATATCACTTTCATCCCCGCAGAAAAAACAACCTCAAGGAGATACCCGATGATGCGCATAGCCTTGAAAAACGCGTTCACATTCGCGGCGCTCGCAGTCGCATTGTCGCTGCAGGGTTGCGGCAAGGAAGAGCCACTCAAGCCGGCGCCCAAGGTCGAGGCTCCGCCGCCGGCACCCAAGGTCGAGGCTCCGCCGCCGGCACCAGCGACCGCAGGTCCCAAGACCCTCAAAATGCAGTCGTCGTGGCCGGCGAGCCTTACGCTGCAGGACAATTTTCGCTTCTTCGCCGAGCGGGTGGACAAGCTCACCGGCGGCCAGTTGAAGATCGAGGCGCTTGCGGCCGGGCAGGTGGTTCCGGCGTTCGAAGTGCTGGACGCCACCCACAAGAAGGTGATTGACGGCGCGCACAGCGTGACCTACTACTGGATAGGCAAGAACAAGGCAGCGACGCTGTTTGCCTCTACACCCGCGGGTCCGTTCGGCATGGACACCATGGACTTTATGGGATGGGTGTATGAAGGCGGCGGCCTCGAGCTGTGGTGGGATTTCTACCAGAAGGAACTCAAGCTCAACGTGATTGCGTTTCCGATCCTGCCTTCCGGCCCGCAGGCATTTGGCTGGTTCAACCGGCCGATCAAGAACCTCGCCGACTTCAAGGGGATGAAGTGCCGCCAGACCGGGATCGTCGCGGAAGTATTCCAGAAGATGGGGATGCAGACGATCAACATGCCGGGCGGAGAAATCATTCCTTCCGCGCAGCGCGGCCTGCTCAATTGCGCCGAGTGGGTGGGCGGCATCGAGGACCTGCGCCTCGGCCTGCCGCAGGTATTCAAATACCATTACGTGCCCGGCGTGCACGAGTCGAGCATCGTCGGCGAACTGCTGATCAACGCCGACGTCTGGAAGAGCCTGGCCCCGCAGCAGCAGGAAGCGATCCGCTCCGCGGCGACCGAGACCCTCCTTCGCTGGTGGGTGAAGTGGCAGAAGCAGAATGCGGACGCGATCGAGGAGATGCGCACCAAATACGGCACCCAGATCCTGCGCACGCCGCCCGACATCCTGATTGCGTTCCTGAAGGCCTGGGACGAGATCGCGAAGGAGGAGTCGGCGAAGAACCCGTTCTTCAAGAAGGTGCTCGACTCGCAGCGCGAGTACGCGGCCAAGGTGGTGCCGGCGAAGCGCTTCATGTTCCCGCCGTACTCGTTTTTGGCCAATTATTACTGGCCAGAGACGAAGGCCGCAGCAAAAGGTGAAGGCAAGAAGAAGTAGTGCGCATGTCGAAGCAGAAAAAGGCGGCTCGACCGCCTTTTTCTTTGGTCAGGTGCACGGCGCATTCTTGTTATTTCCCTTGCGCCCGTCCTTTAATCCTTCGCGCTGAGTAAGTAATGGCCCAAACGCCGCCGCTCCACATCCGCATCGTTCGCGCGATCGACAAGTTCACAGATTTCACCGGAACGCTGGTTGCATGGCTTAACGTCCTGCTCGTGGCGGTTGTCAGCTACGAGGTGATCGCGCGCTACGCGTTCGGCGCGCCCACGGTCTGGTCGTTCGACCTCACCTACATGCTCTACAGCACCGTCTTCATGCTCGGCTCGGCCTATGCGCTGCACAAGGGCGCGCACGTGCGCACCGATTTCTTCTTCGAGAAGTGGTCGATCAGGACCCGCAACATGATCGATTCGATCGCCTACCTGGTGTTCTTCTTTCCCTCGCTGATCATTTTTCTGGTGGTGAGCGGCAGCGAGGGCTGGTATGCGTTTCAGATCGGGGAGACCTCCGAGCAGACGCCGTGGCGGCCGATCCTGTGGCCGTTCAAGGCGGTGGTGCCGCTCACCTGCCTGCTGTTGATTATCCAGGGCGTCTCCGAAACCATCAAAAGCGTGTTTGCCGCCCGCACCGGCATCGAGCTTGAACACAAGGAGAAAGTGGAAGTATGAGTGCCGAGCAGGGGCCCCTGATTCTGGGGATGCGACGGACACGATTACTTCCGGGCCGCCGACAGTCCGCGCGGAGACTAAACGATAG
>Ga0082335_1003869_pt1 | contig 23698 bp, 18 predicted proteins | sample Subgrocontami58m_FD_72375 | JGI IMG/M metagenome (GOLD analysis project Ga0082335, IMG submission 72375) | Subsurface groundwater microbial communities from S. Glens Falls, New York, USA - GMW37 contaminated, 5.8 m (SPADES assembly) (version 2) ...
GCGGCTGACCGGGGATGTATTTACCGATGTACCGCGCGACGAGCCTGGCGTTGCTGTCATAGCCGCCGCCGACCGATAGCCCGACGTAAATCGTCACCGTCTGGCCTTTGTAGAATTCCTCCGGAGATTGAGCCAAGGCAGGGCTGGTCACTGCCGCGGCAGCGATGCCCGCGGCCAGAATTGCAAGTACGCACGCTCTGTGGGTCAGCATGATTGGCTTCCTTCCTGCGTGTCTCGTCGGACCGTTGATGGGCCTTTGACCGCCAGCCAAACAAACTCATTCTCCGGTGTCGGCATTTCAGCCTGGACACCAGATTCAGCTTCACTCCTGAACTAAAATATGATTACTTCATTTATGAAGCTTTGCAAGTGGAATCTGACAGCGGTTGCTGAGAGGGGAGCCGCGGCGTTGCGGCTTGCTGCTGGGAACCCAAATGGCTACTCTGAGTCAGCGAACCGAGGCTCATCGGCCAACCAAAGTCGCCGGGTTCACAAACATGCCGGATGAGAACAAACACAGCCGTACAAGGACGTTTTTACGATTGGGCGCGCTGATGGCGCGATCGCAGAGGAGAACCCATGGGCAAGATCCAACATGATCCAAACAAGCAGCGGGTGTTCGTCCGCGCGTTGCAGGGAACCTACAGTCTCAATGACGAGCTCGACCGGCTGCGGGCCATGCCACGGGTCATCAAGGGCAAGGAGCTGAAGCTCGACGGCGGGCCGCAGTTTTTCAGTCGGCACTACGTGGAGCCCGAGGACGGGCGCACCCAGACCCTTCACATCCACCTTGAGGAGTTTGCTCCCGGCGGCAAGACCCAGAAGCACGGGCACGTGAACGAGGCGGCGTTCTACATTCTCGACGGCTCAGGCTATGAGATTCACGACGGCGTCCGCTATGACTGGAAAGCCGGCGACATCGCGATCGTGCATAATAATTGCGTGCACCAGCACTTCAACGCCAGTCCGAAGAAGCCGGCCCGCGCCTTGGTGATGAAGACCAAGCCGATGTACCTGTTCATGAACATGCTGTTCCAGCACACGGTGGAGCCGCGGCCGAAGACTCCTTCACCCACCCAGGGCAATTTCGTGCCGAGGCACGACGAGGAAGACTTCAACCATTAGCCAGATTGAAAGACATGATCAGTGGGCGAGAGCGCCCGGAAACAATGCAAAGACAAACAGAACAGAGACAGAGGCTGAAAAATGGCTTGGGATGAATCGAGCGCATGGCTTAGCGGCACACTCAGTGGCAAGCTCTACCAGAACCTGCTGAATGACGCGACAGCGATGCCGGTGCGCAATGCCAAGCGCAAGAAACTCGTGCACCCGGAGGAGATGCCGTGGGAGATGGCGCGACAGGGTCTCTTGAAGCATCTGCTCAATGAAGGGATGAACACGCGTATGGAGACGGTCGACGCCTATATGCAGTTGATCCTATCCGGCAGCCGCTCCGGCAAGCACCGGCATCTGGCGGAAGAATGCCTCTATGTGGTGGAGGGTCGCGGCTACGACCTGCACCAGGATTGCGACGTGGAGATCACCGATACCTATCACTGGAAGCCGCGGGATGAAATAAAGCGCTTCGAGTGGGAAGCCGGCGACGTGATCTACATTCCGCCGAACACCATTCACCAGCACTTCAACGCCGATCCCGAGCGCCCGGCGCGGCTCATCTCCTGCATCAACCGCATCTACAAGAATTCTGGGCTAAACGATCTCGAGCAGATCGAGGATGCCCCGGAATACGATCCGAAGGTGACACTGACGGCGGAGTTGGTGAAGAAATACCTCGCGGCCAAGGCCAAACAGTCGGCCTGAAGGCGGCTGAGGGCGCCACTTTTTTCGGTTCCTCTGATTTCAGCGCCAGCGCCGCCGCGAATATTACCGCTAATACGCAGAGATTTTCGGAAGATTGCTCCGCTGATCCTACTATTTTGGAACGCAAAGACGGATCGCGCTACCGTCAATTGCACTGCTCTCCTCCCCCGAAAGCCGCCACCTCCCCCGTCGCAATAAACTCCCATCCAGTTTCCAATTGTTGCCGATCAGCAAGCATCGTCTTTGACTTTGATCAAAACCCTCATGACCCTTGCAGGTATGCTGCTCCTATCAGCTTTGCTACCTCGGCCCAGGAATGGCCATCGGTTGAAACTCAAGATTACGCACGAAAAGTGCCATGCGGAACTCCCCGGGGATGGGATATGTGGGGGGGAGGAGCCGAGACATTCAACAACATGCAGCATCCGAATGACGGTTCTGCTTTTTTCGCTCATCGTTCGGAGCCCGCGAAGACCCGACAAAAACACGCTTTTGAGGATGAGCTGAAGGAGAGACGGACGATGGCCGCGAATGGGAAACCCAGTACGCGCGGCGCCGTCAAATGGGGCGTGGCTGTCGATCTCAAGCGCTGCACGGGATGTCAGGCTTGCACCATGGCCTGCAAACTGGAGAACGGTACGCCGCCCGGGGTGTTCTGGACGCGCGTGCTGGAAAAAGAGGAAGGGACCTTTCCACTCGCCTACAAGGTCTTCATGCCGCTACGCTGCAACCATTGCAGCAATCCGCCTTGCGTGCCGGTGTGCCCAACTGGGGCTAGTTATGTGCGCGAAAAAGACAATCTGGTGCTGATCGACCAAGATCAATGCATCGGCTGTCACGCCTGCGTGGTGGCATGTCCCTACCAGGCTCGCTTTGTTCCTAGCAACGACAAGGGCTACTACGACGAACAGACCCCCTACGAGGGGGCGAGCTACAAGAAATGGCAGGCGGGCACGGCGCAGAAATGCACGCTGTGTGTTCATCGCATCGACAACGGATTGAACCCGGCATGCGTGGAGACCTGCCCTACCGAAGCGCTGGTGTTCGGTGATCTGAACGACCTGCAAAGTAAAATCTCAATGTTGATTCAACAGCGGTCACATTTTCAGCCGCGCGCTGAATTGGGAACTGATCCTTGCGTCTTCTATTTAACGTAACGCAGTCGGGGGGAAGCTGTGTCCAATGCCTTCAATACCCAGCTGAGAGCACAACAAGAATGGTCCTGGCTGTTGGCGATATGGCTGTTCCTCGGCGGCACGGGCAGTGGTCTTTTCCTGCTTTTCCTGATCCTGGGACTGCCACCTTATTTTGCCGCTCTATCGTTAGGATTCGTCCTTTCCGGCGGGATCATTCTGCTGTTGGAACTGGGAAGTCCCTTGCGCGCTTGGCGGACCGTCTTTCGGCCGGGCACCTCCTGGCTTAGCCGGGGTGTGTTCTTCGTCTTCTTTTTTATTATCTCGTGCTCCCTTGCCATCGGTCCGGCCTTTGAATTGTTTTCCTGGCTTCCACTGTCTGCGAACGGCCTCGTAGTAAAATTACTGGGTTGGGTAGCGGGCCTCTGTGCCCTGATGATCATCCTCTATCCAGCCTTCTTCTTCCATTCCACCTCGCTGGCGATTCCGTTTTGGAACACACCGCTACTTCCTCTCCTTTTCGTCAGCTACGCTGTCCTGGGTGGAGATGGAATCGTCTTACTGCTGTCTTCCTCTACAAAAAGCATTCTTCCCCGGGCCGAGTTGCTGGCCATCGTTCTGATTGTCATCAACGCCATCATGATCTCCATTTATTTGCTGGTGATGGACCGTTCTGGCGGCTCGGCCAAAGAATCGGTTCGGCGGTTGAACCGAGCGCCATTGAGCTGGATCTTTTGGATCGGAGTCGTCGGAGTGGGAATGCTTCTTCCGCTGTTGGCGATTTTGTTCATTCCATCGGCTGTGGATACGGCTGGTGTCTGCATTCTCATCGGCGGCCTGCTGTTTCGCTATTGCGTGTTGAAGGCCGGGGTCTATGTCCCCTTTGCTCTGGTCGTGGGCGGGCCTGACTGGAGCAAACTCAATCGAACCAGTACCGATTTCGAGCGGGAATACGCGGGCATGGCGGCGCAAAGCGCAAGCCGACATCGATGAAGGGTGAGACGCCATGTTGGTTCTGCAGTCAAAACTGACCGTCCGGGTCAAGTTCATGGGAGATCTGCCTGCGGTCATCGGGCAGCGCAGCCTGCAGCTTGACATGCCGGCCGGGACCACGGTTCGCGACCTGCTCGCATCGCTGTCGAAGAGTTATGGAGATGCTTTCACGTTACGCGTGTTCAGCGGCCCAGAAAAGCTGCACCACTACATTCTCGTGTTCGTTGACGGCGAGAACATAAAGAAACATGGGGGAATTCACGCAAAGCTGGGCAACGGCGAGGTGGACGTCATTATGCTGTCCATGTTCGGAGGGGGATAATTGTGGAAACGATAGCGGATGCGACGAAATCCAAGTTGATCCCGACCGTATGTGGCATGTGCTACATTGGCTGCGGCGTGCTGGTCGAGGTGAACGATGGCGTCGTCGTCAACATCGAAGGCAATCCAGACAATCCGCAGAACAGGGGGAAAATGTGCGCCAGAGGGAAGTCTGGCGTGATGAACCTGTACAATCCCAACCGGGTCAAAGTCCCGCTGAAGCGGACCAATCCAAAGAAAGGTCTCGATGTCGACCCCGGCTGGCAGGAAATCTCCTGGGACGAGGCGCTCGATACAATCGTCGGCAATCTTGAGCGCATCCGCGACAACCCCAAAAAGCTCTGGATCCAAGGCTGGGAGGCGGTCGGAGACAATATGTTCTGGTTGAAGGCGCTCGGCAGCGCCTTCGGCAGTCCTCATATTAATAATGCCGCTTCGCCCACATGCGGGAAGGTGGTGCACCCGGTGGAGTTTTTCTCCGGCGGAGGCTTCCATCAACAGCCCGATCTGCATTACGCCAATTATTGCATCCTGGTCGGGACCCAATTCGGTATCGCCACGCGCGGGTCCTACAATCACCACGCACTCGACATGGCCGAGGCGCGGGCGCGTGGCATGAAGCTCGTCGTCGTCGATCCGGTCGGCGGTTACGCCGCCGCCAAGGCCAACGAATGGATTCCCATTCGTCCCGGCACCGACGCGGCGCTTGCGCTCAGCATGCTGCATGTGCTGCTGAATGAGTTGCACATCTATGACGAAGAGTTTCTGAAGAACAAAACCAATGCGCCCTATCTGGTCGGCGCGGACGGGCGCTACCTGCGCGATGCCAAGACCAACGAGCCGTTGGTCTATGACGAAGCCGACGGCAAGGTCAAAACCCACAATGATCCGAGCCTGAGCGATCCGGCACTCACCGGCTCCTATGAAGCGCAGGGACGGCAGGGCCGCCCGGCGTTCGAACTGCTACGCGAGCATGTTGCTAAATATTCTCCAGAACAGACGGAGAAGGTCACCACGATTCCGGCGGCGACCGTCCGCCGCCTCGCGCGGGAATTTGGCGAAGCCGCCCATATCGGAGAGACGATCACCATTGATGACGTCGAGCTGCCCTTCCGGCCCGTTTGCGTCGATTGGGCCAAGGGCACGCAGGGTCACAAGCACGGCTTCCATCAATGTTGGCCGCTCAAGCTCCTGAACATCGTGGTCGGCTCAGTGAACGTGCCGGGCGGCATCTTGAGCACCGCGGCGCGCGGCGATCATCCCCATCACTGGGAGCCCCACGGCGGCACTGACGGGATGCTAGAGGACGGCGGCCATATCCTGCCGCTCCCGCATCCAAAGGCCTTCCCAGGCCGCACGCCGACAAAGCCGGTCCGCATGGATGCGGGAGAGCTTTTCCCACTGGCGTCTCACTATCACACGATGCTGCCGATCACCTTCGAGAATCCCGCGGCCTACGGTTTGTCGTACGGACTCGAGGTGTTGATGCACACGCCCGTCAACTCGCTACTGGGCTCTTTCGGTGACATCAAGAAGGTGGAGAAGCTCTACCAGTCGCTGAAATTCATCGTTGGCTTTGCCGTCGAGATCAACGAGACAACGCTCTTTGACGACATCGTCCTTCCGTTCCCCAGTTACCTGGAGCGATATGATTTTCAGACTGGTTCGGGGTCTCACACCATTTCTCCTTGTGGCATGCAGGACTTTCACTGGCAGGTCCGGCAGCCGGTCGTCGAATCTCCCCCCGGGAGCAGGTATCCGCAGGAAGTTATCCTTGAAATTGCTGATCGGCTTGGACTGCGCGATGATGTGTACCGGTTACTGAACCATACCTACATTCTGAAAGATGAGTACGCGCTCAAACCCGGCCGAAGCTATTCCGTCACCGATTTCGTCGACAGAGCGACGCGCTCGTGGTTCGGCGAGGATCATGGCTTGGACTGGTTCCGGGAATACGGCGTGATCCGCCTGCCGAGGAGCATTGAGGAGTGCTATATCGGCCCCTTCCTCAAAGCACGGGTCCCGATCTACCTCGAACACTTCCTGCAGCGCGGCGAAGAATTGAAAACCGTGCTTGGACAATTAGGCCTGGACTGGGATCTTTCCGATTACAAACCCCTTTCCGACTGGATGCCGTGTCCTTCCTACAACGCCGTCGAGAAGGGGGACTACGATCTGATCGCCGTCCACTTCAAGATTCCCTACGTCTACGGAAACTACGGTAACGAAAACCCGTGGGTTGATGAAATCTGCAAGGGAACCAATGCCTACAGCATCCTCCTCAATGAATCGGTGGGAGAGGCAAAAGGCATCCGCGATGGGGACAGCGTATGGCTGGAATCGCCGGTGCAAAAGGTCAGAGCTACAGTGAAGCTGACCCAGTGCATCCATCCTCAAGCCGTGGGAGTGGGTGGACATTTCGGCCACTGGTCACCAGGCATGCCTATCGCCCGCGGAAAGGGAGTCAGCTTTAACGCTTTGTTGCCGACCGACATCGACCACATCGACATGATCTCAACGGCCTTGGATCACTGCGTGCAGGTTAAGATCTACAATTAAGACCGTATTTGGATTCCGATCAGCCGCCTGTCCCTACTCAAAACTCTGAATGCCGGAGAAACTCCAGGATTTTTTTGACTTTCAAAGTTTTGAGCAGGGACAGGGTCGAGTATCGCCCGGTGGTATACCAAGTTTCCGTTTTTCCCGTTTTTTTATTGAAATGCCGCGGGACTTCTGCAAGAATAGATCAAGAATAGATCAAGAATAGATAAAGCACTCACGTTTTTGGCAGGGAACGCGCCGCCCTGCCGATTTCACGGCTGGCCTTGGGCTGCACAGGGGAGACAACACATGCGGAAACTCTTTGGAAGCTTCACCTTTGCGCTCCTTGCATTGTTGTTTCCTGCCCCCGCGACGGCGCAGAATTTGCCGCCGGAAGTTTTGGCCTATGCCGATGCCGTTTTCTACAACGGCAGTGTCATCACTGTTGACGAGAAATTCTCGATCGCCAAAGCGATCGCAGTTCGCGGCAACAAGATTTTTAAGGTCGGCAACGACGCCGACGTTCTGAAGCTCGCCGGGCCGAATACGCGCAAGATCGACCTAAAAGGCCGCAGCGTCATCCCCGGCCTGATCGACAGCCACAGCCATGCACAGGCCACGGCGGCGGACCGCTACGGCAAGGACCTTGCCGAACTCCCCGGTCAGTTTGCGCGCATGCGGATTTCCGAGGCGAAAAACTGGGCCTCGGGCAAAGAGGACATCCGCGCCATCGTGAAGAAGGCCAAGCCCGGAGAATGGGTGGTTGGGAGCATCCTGCGCGGCACATTCTTGACCCAAATGACCAGGAAGGAATTGGACGAAGTAGCCCCGCTCAATCCCATCGTCGTCTACGAACGGCCTTCGGTTGGCGTGGGCAATACGCTGGCGGTGAAGGAGATCGTCAACATCTATGGCCCGGACGTGGAAGGCCTGCTGAAGGACGAGAAAGGCGAACCCACCGGCCATGTGCGCAAGCCCCTCGTCGGCCTGCTCGCTTATGAAGTCTTCCCCGGCGTGCCGGAGAAGGTGCTGGCGGACATGTATCGAAAACGTCTGATGGATTATCCCGCCGTCGGCGTCACCAGCATCTCCACCTCGGTCGAAGCCAACGCCTTCTCTGCCTTCAACTATCTCGATCAGCATGAGGGCATGCCGATCCGCTTGGCCTACGGGCTGCGCAATATCGCGCGCGATAATCCGCAGGCGGCCATGTACATGAAACGCGTGGGCATCTTCACCGGACATGGCAACGATAAGCTGTGGATGGTCGGCCAGGACGCGGGCTCCGCCGACGGCGGCTTGGGCGGCCAATACTCCGCCATGTGCACGACCATTCCGAAGCTGCTGAAGCTCACCCCGCGTGACTACACCAAGAGTGAGTTTGGCGATTGCCGCCTCAACAAGGGCGACATCCGGTGGAATGGCCATATGGCCGTGGCGCTGAGCGGCGGACGTATCACCAATACCCACGTAGCCGGCGACAAGGCCCACGATACCTTCCTCGACCTGTTCCAAGAAGTGGAAGACAGAGTGGGTGAAGGCACCGTGCGCGAGCGGCGCATGGCCTTCGACCACTGTGTCTTTATCCGGCCGGACCAGATTTTGCGCGCCAAGAAGATGGGCGTGAGCTGGAGCTGCCACACCGGTTATCTCTATCGCGATGCCAACTGGTTGGCTCCTCTTTACGGCAAAGACAAAGTCGAACAATGGATGACGCCGCTCCGGAGCCTGCTCAATTCAGGAATGCCTGTGGCTTGGCATACCAGCTCGGAGTTCGTCACCGACCGCTTTCCCCCACTCAAGCATCTGCAAGCCATGGTGACGCGCAGAGCGAGGGACGGAGTGGTCTACGGCCCCGAGGAGAGGATCACCCGTCAAGAAGCACTCCGCATGATGACCATGGGCAGCGCCTATTACATGCTGCGTGAAAAAGTAATCGGCTCGCTGGAGCCGGGGAAATTAGCGGACCTCGTGGTGCTCGACAAGGACTTCATGAAAGTGCCCGATGAGGAACTCGCGAATATCCAGATCCTGATGACATTGGTCGACGGCAAGCCCCTTTTCGCGGAGCCGAGCTTCGCGACGGAAGTCAAGTGGGCCGGCATCCCGGCGCAAAAGGCGGTTCCGCCGGACTTCGACGAAGACAAGCCGGAGCGCGAATAGGCATAAGAAGAAACGGTTACATCAGTAGAGGACGCCCATGAAGCGCGTTGTCTTGATTTCCTTCCTGGGCGCCCTCGCTGCGTCCCCAGCGGCTGCGCAAAACCTGCCGCCCGAAGTCGTGCGCTATGCCGACACGGTGTTCTATAACGGCAAGGTCGCCACGGCCGACGCGCAGTTTACGATGACGAAAGCGGTGGCCGTGCGCGACGGCAAGATCCTCAAGATCGGCGAGGACGCGGCCATTCTGCCCCTCGCCGGTCCGAACACGCGCAAGATCGACCTGCGGGGCAAGACGCTGATCCCCGGCATCATCGATACCCATACGCATCTGCACGAATACGCGCTCGACAATTACGCCAAGGAGGTCAATCCAAAGCTGGCCGAAGTTTTCTTGGTCGGCCGCTCCAAGGAAGATTTGCTCGAGCAGATAAAAGAAGCGGCGGCCAAGGCTCCGCCGGGTGAATGGCTCCGGTTCCGGCTCAAGCCGCGCGCGATTGCCGATGAATTCTTCTACACGTTGACTCGTTCCGATCTGGACAAGGTCGTCTCCCATACTCCGACCATGGTGCATGTGACGGACACCCGCGCGATGGCCAACAGCAAAGCGCTTGACGCTTTACTGAAAAAATATGACGCCAAGACGGTAAAGCTGCCGGTCGATGACAAAGGCGAGATCACCGGTCGGCTGGGCGAAGGCATCAGCCTGATCTTTTACGAAGAAATCATTCCGAAGCCACGCCCGGAAGATCTGGCTCCGGTCTACATGAAGGAGTTGGAACTGTGGGCCAAGGGCGGTGTCACGACCTGGTCCTCATCGCTTGGTTCGGAGGCGATCACCGCATTCCACTATATGGACAAGAAGGGCATGCTGCCCATTCGCCTGGCCTATACCAATGAGGCCATGTTTCGGGACAACATCCATTCCGAGAGCGCCATCAATCGTTTCGGCGATCTCATTGGCCACGGCACGGATTATTTCTGGCTGATCGGCGTTTCGTCCGGCTCAACTGACGCTTCCTATCCCGGAATATGCAGCACGCTCCCGGGAACAAGTCCGCAAGTGAAAGCGCGCGAGGACTGCCGCCTTTCGTGGGAAGGCGTGCGCGGGAAAGCGCTCTACGCTGCGGTCAAGGCAGGTCTGCGCATCGCCGGCACTCACAGCGCCGGAGACAAAGCCACCGATTTGATGATGGATATCATTGAAAAGGCCAGCGCCGACGCGGGCATGTCCGCGGAGCAGATCAAGGCCAAACGGCACGTCATCGATCACTGCACGATGAATCCGACCCAGCCGCAGATCGTGCGTTCCGTGAAGCTCGGCATCATCTGGAGCTGCGCGCCGAAATATTTGGTCAACAGCGGCGCGCGGGTGAATCGCGATTACGGCGAGGTCGCCGCGCATACGATGGTCACGCCGGTGAAAGCCATCCTCGACGCCGGCGGCAAGGCGGTATTCGAGCAGGACCATCATGAGGGCGCGGACCCATTCATCGATATATCGACCTTCATCACCCGCAAGGACAAGGATGGCCGGGTGTGGGGACCGAAGAATGCGGTGGACCGCAAGACCGCGCTGCTGATGGCCACCCGCTGGGCCGCCGAATACGTCCTGCGTGAAAACACGCTGGGGTCACTGGAGCCCGGAAAGTGGGCGGACCTGGTGATACTCGACAAGGATTACTTCACCGTCCCGGACGACGACATCGCCAGCGTCCGGGGCGTCTTCACCATGGTCGGCGGCAAGGTCGTCTATGACGGGTTGAGCGCGTCGAAATAAATGGCGCTGTTTGCGCGGTATCTAGTGGCGATGTGGCTGGCGGCTGTTGCCGCCGGCGTCGGCGTGATTGCCCAGGCAGGCCACGACTTTGAAGAGCCCGTCGAATTCATCCCGTCCGAGCAGGTCAAGCGTCTGCTGGACATCGGCGAGAATGTTGTGTTCATCGACCTGCGCTTGGCGGAAGAGTTCAGCAAAGGACACCTGCCCAGCGCGCGGTCGATCCCGATCGAAACGCTCGGTCATCGGTGGAAGGAGATACCCACGGCTGGACGCGTGGTGCTCTATTGCACCTGCCCGCCCGGGCAGCGCGATGAGACCTATGCCTATTCGCTGCTGCGCCAGGAAAAATATCGCAACATCGCTTTTCTTGAAGCCGGCTATACCGAATGGGTGAAGCGTGGCTATCCGGTCGAGGCGAGCGCTCCGTAAAGGGACAGCGGCGATGCTGAGGGGCGAAACGAATCTACGCTGCGGCACTTGCGGCTTCGCCGGATTGTTGCTGGCCGGACTATTGGCTGTGATCCCGTTGCCGGCTTACGCCGGCCACGATCAGGACGAAGAGGATCTCACCTATTTCCTCCCAATGCCGCCGGAGCGCGCCAAGCGATTGCTCGAAGGCGGCGAAACGGTCTTGTTCATCGACTTGCGCGAGCCGGAAGAATTCAAGCGCGAGCGCCTGCCTGGCGCGAAATCAATCCCGCTTCGGGAACTGAACGCACAGCATGAGAAAATCCCCAAGGCCGGACGTGTCGTGCTGTATTGCGCCTGCGGCGTGGGCAACATCGAAGAAGGGTTTGCCTATCAAACATTACGCAACCTGGGCTATCGCAATGTAAGCGTGCTCCAGGGAGGGTTCTCCGAGTGGCGGCGGCTCGGCTATCCGATAGAAACGGAGCCTCGCTCATGACAATACCGCGCCCTTTTTTCTGGCCGTCTCTCCGCTTCGCGGGAAATATCCTGCTGTTGCTCGTGGTTCTCATGCCAACGAGCGCCTGGGCGCATGCTTATTTGGCAAAGGCAGTCCCCGCCCAGCGCGCAGTCCTGTTCGCCCCGCCTGAGCGCGTGCAGCTTTGGTTCAATGAGCGCCTGGAGCCGGCCTTCTCCTCGCTGAGCGTGACCGACGCCGCGGGCACGGCGGTGCATCAGGGAGACATGCAGGTCGCCGCGGATGATCCCAAGCAACTCACGGTGGGACTGAAGCTGCTGACCGCCGGGGTCTACACTGTGAAGTTCCGCGTCCTGTCGGTAGACGGTCATGTGGTGAGCAATCAGTTCACCTTCACGGTTCGCGCGGGCCGCTGACTCCATGGCCGAATTAACGATCGCCGTTCGCTTCCTGCACTTGGCGGCGTCGATGCTGCCGCTTGGCATATTTGCCTTTCTTTGTCTGATCGGCGGACCTGCGGCGAAAAAGGCCGCCGCGCAAGCCCATTTCACCGGGTTTGAACAAAGCCAGTGGCGCATCCTGGCTTGGTGTCTCGCGGTTATTTTTGTCTCCGGCGTTGCCGGCTATACCTTGCAGGCTTCGGTGATGACCGGCCGGCCGCTGGCGCAAGCGATCACGCTGGATACTTTGAGCGCCGTCCTGGCCACCCAATACGGCAAGGGCTGGCTGCTGCGCCAAGCCTTCCTGGTCGCGCTTGCCGGTGTGGTCGTGCAGTTCATGCGGCCGGGGCAGCAGACGGCGATCCTGCGCGACGCCGGGTATGGACTTACGGCGGGCCTGGTTGCCGGCATGGCGTTGACGGGGCATGCGGCGGCGGGAGAAGGCGCGATGCTGATTTTACAGCTCGGTGCCGACGCCTTGCATCTGCTCGCCGCGGGGATGTGGATCGGCGCACTGGTCCCGCTCGCGCTGCTGCTCGACTGGTGCCGCCGCAACGATACCGCGTGGGCGGTCGTGGTGGCGCAAGAGGCGACCCGGCGCTTTTCCTGGCTTGGCATCGCCACGGTCACGACGCTGCTGATGACCGGGCTGTTCAACGCCTGGCAGCTCGTCGGCGATATCGCCCCGCTTGTCGGAACCGCCTATGGCCGGTTGCTGCTCATCAAGCTCGGCCTATTGTTGCCGTTGTTGGCCCTAGCCGCGACCAACCTGCTGCATATCAGGCCGCGGTTGCTGGCGGCCGCGCCTCGACGCGGCGCGGCGTTCAAGGATCTCGTGGCTCGGCTGCAGCGGAATGCCATCGCGGAAGCCGGCCTCGGCGTGGCGATCCTGGTGGTGGTGGCGACGCTTGGCGTCACCGCACCGGCGCGCCACGTGCCGCCCGACTGGCCATTTCCGTTCCGTCTCAGTTGGGAGATCAACAAGAAACTGCCGGACAAGCGCGCGCTCATCCTGCTTGGCGCCGGCATCGCGGGCGGCGCTTTGATGCCGTTCGGCTATGCCATCATGCGCCGGCGCTACCGCGGCTGGGCGCTCGGCCTCGGGCTTGCCACGCTTGGCGGCGGCGCGGCGGTGGCATTGCCGCCGCTGTGGGTCGATGCCTATCCCACGACCTATCGTCGCCCGGCCGTGACCTATCAAGCAATCTCGGTGGAGAGCGGCCTGCAATCGTATCAACAATATTGCGTTGCCTGCCACGGCATTGCCGGTTTCGGCGACGGGCCCGCCGGGGTTGAGCTAAAGCCCAAGCCGGCGGATCTGACAGCCAAGCATGCCGGCGACCATACCGCCGGCGATCTTTTTTGGTGGCTCACCCACGGCAAGCAAGGCACGGCAATGCCAAGCTTCAAGGATAGCCTGAACGAGGAAGCCCGCTGGGACCTTATCAATTTTCTGCGCACCCTCTCCGCGGCGGAACAGGCGCGGCCGATGGCGCCATTGCTGGAACCTGCCTGGCTGGTGGCGCCGGACTTCCTCTTTCGAACGCTGAGTGGAGAAAACAAGAGCCTGAAAGAACATCGCGGGCAGAATGTCGTGCTGCTGGTGCTGTTCACCTGGCCGCTATCGCAAGCGCGCCTGACCCAGCTCGACGTGCTGCGTGACCGCCTCTCGGCCGCTGAGGTGAGGCTGCTCGCCGTGCCTTGGGACGCCACCGCGCTCGACGAAAAGAGCCGCCGCGCGCTGGGCGCGCTCAAGCTTGACCCGATCATGGACGGCAGCCAGGAAGCATTCGCGACCTACACCCTGTTCCGCCGCAGCCTGAGTGAGGCGGGCACGCGTCCGAATCCGCCGATTCCGCCGCATATGGAATTCCTCATCGATCGCCAGGGTTACGTCCGCGCGCGCTGGATCGCCGCGGAGAGCCGCGGCTGGACAAATGCCGAAATCCTGCTGCGGGAGATCGCCCAGCTCAATCAGGAGAAACCGTCCGTGCCGGCGCCGGACGATCATGTGCATTGAGGCCTCTACGCCTTGACCAGCAACCGCAGGATGAGGGATAACGGTCTGATGAAAAAGGGATATATAGCGCGGCTTTTGCGTTCGAACGTCTTCAGTGGTTATGCCTCGCGGCTTTATTCCCTGCAAGGATCGGGTGTTTCCGCGGACATCCTCCGGCGGCGCTGGACCGGTCCAGCGATCCTCGTCGGCGTTTCCCTGCTGTCTCTTCTTCTTCTCGGATACGGCGTCTGGCTGCTGCAATTAGAGCGCGGTGCACGCGCCGTTGCGCACGGGGAGTTGGACGCCGCGACTGATTTTTATGCTTCGGCCGAGCAGCCGTTCCGCTCCATTCTCGCGCGTTTCTTTCCTGATCACTATAGCCGCGTAGTCTTTCCGCAGATCGCCCTGCTTTATAACCGCGGCAAGACCAGCGAGGCGATCGGCATGCTCGAGCGGGCGACGGCGCGCGCGCCTTCGCTCGCCGAGCGGCCGGAGTTCGCCTTCTGGAGCGGCAATATTTTGCTCCGCCGCGCCCTGGAGAATACCGATTCAGGAATAATCATCAAAAATCTATACGCGGCTGCCGCGCATTATCGCAAAGCGCTCGAATCCGCGCCGGACGATTGGGACATCAAATACAACTACGAACTGGTGCAATACATTCTCGCAGAACAGGAACGAGAAAAAGAAAAAGAACAATCAAAGATGAAATCCATCCTGGAACGCATCCGCACCATCACCGAGCCGGCTCCAAAGGAGCCACCCCCGCCGGAAAAACAGGGGTAGGCGATGCGGTTCATGCAGCCCCAATACTTGTATCTGTTGCTGCTACTGCTGGTCCTTTTTCCGCTGTGGTTCTTTCGGCTGACGCGCACCCGGCGCGCGCGGCTGCTTGCCAGCGCGCCGGTGAAAAATCTCTCATTGCTCTCCTCAGCATCCGGTGACGTGGCGGTTTTCCTCGCCGCCACTCTCGCACTGGCGGCGCTGGTCCTGGCTTTGGCGCAGCCGCAATGGGTGCGCCAAGTGGTGAACCCCGAGCTGAAGAAGATGGATCTGGTGTTCCTGATCGACACTTCGCCGTCGATGCGGGCGGAGGACATACGGCCATCGCGCCTGGACCGGGCGCTGGAGGTCATCGCCGCCTTCTGCGAGCGCAAGCCGGAGCACGACCGCATCGGACTCGTCGCCTTTACCGGCGGCAGCGTGGTGCTGTCCTATCTTACCGAGGATCCCAACAACATCCGTTATTACCTGAATTACCTGCACGACGACCGGGTGCCGCGGCTCGGCACCAATATCGGCCGGGCGCTCAACAACGGCCTCACCGTGCTCAGCAAGGAGCGCGAGATTAATCCCGCGGCGGCGGACAATAAGCGCGTTTTCATCTTGATCTCGGACGGCGAGGATCACGGCGCCGAGCTCAACGGCGCGGTCGGCAACGTCAAAAACGCGGGCATCAAGGTCCATACCATCGCCATCGGCTCCACTCAGGGTGCGCCCATTCCGGTGGCCTGGGAGCAAACTCCCACCCGTTACCTGCTGAATGCCAAAGGCGAGCCGGTTATCAGCTATCTGGACGAGCGCACATTGCGCTGGCTCGCGCAGGAAACCGGCGGCGGCGCCTACCGCGCGGTCACCGGGCTGGAGCTGCCGCAGATACTGACGCGGATTATCGACACCGAACGGGAGATCGAGGGATTCAAACAGAGCGTGGAATTTCGTGATCTGCATCAGGAATTCTTGTTCGCGGCCTTCGGCCTGTTTCTCACCACGATATTGATAAGGGGCGCACGCGTATGACCGTAGTCGAGCTATCGGCCCAGGAATCCGTCCATGACGTGATCCAGCGCGTGGCGCGTGAGATCAACAAGGTTATTGTCGGTCAGGAATGGCTGATCCAGCGCTTGCTGATCGGCCTGTTTTCGCAAATCCCCTACTCTTTCAAGCGCGACAACGAAGAACGCATGGGCTATGGCCACGTGCTGCTCGAGGGCGTTCCCGGGCTGGCCAAGACGCTGACGGTGATGACGCTCGCCAACGTGTTGAGCTCCACCTTCCAGCGCATCCAGTTCACGCCCGACCTGCTGCCGGCGGACATCGCGGGCACCCGCGTATTCGACACGTCCACCAACAACTTTCGCGTCGAGAAAGGGCCGATCTTCGCCAACTTGATCCTGGCCGACGAAATAAACCGCGCCACGCAGAAGACCCAAAGCGCGCTGCTCGAAGCCATGCAGGAGCGGCAGGTGACCATCGGCGAGACCACGTTTCCCCTGGCCGAGCCGTTCTGGGTGCTGGCGACGCAAAACCCCATAGAACAGGAAGGCGTCTATGCGCTGCCGGAGGCGCAGCTCGACCGCTTCGCGCTGAAGGTCAACGTAGACTACCCCTCCCATGCCGATGAGGCGGCGATGCTGGCGCTGCAACTCGGCCAGGCGAGCGTGTCGCAGTTGATGACGCCGGCAGATGTGATCCGCTTTCGCAAGCTGATCGGCCAGGGCTATGCCAGCGATGCGATCCGCGAATATATCGTCCGCCTCGTGCGCACGACCCGGCCGCAGGAAGCGGCGGGGCTGCCCGTCGTCGCCGAGATGGTGCTGCATGGCGCAAGCCCACGCGCCGCGCAACATCTGCTGGCGCTGGCGCGCACCACCGCCTTCTTTCAAGGCCGCGATTATATCCTGCCCGCGGACGTCAAACGCATTGCGCCGGACGCGCTACGCCACCGCCTGATCCGCAGCGTGCGCGCCGAGGCCGAAGAAGTTGCCGCCGACGAGATCGTGAGCGAGATCCTCGCCCGGGTGCCGCTGCCGTAAGAGAACACCATGATCCCGCAACATCTGTCGGAAGAGCTGCGCTACATCGAGATCTACACCTCGAAGGCGGCGCGCGACTACCGCGTCGGCGACTATCAAAGCCCGCTGCGCGGCCAGGGTTTTGCCTTTGATCAGCACAAACGCTACCAGCAGGGCGACGATTATCGGCGCATCGACTGGAACGTAACCGCCCGCCTGCGCCAGCCCTACATCAAGAAGGCGTTCGAAGATAAAGAAATGAGCGCGTTGATTGTCGCCGATCTGTCCCGCTCCATGACGGTGGGAAGCGAAGCGCAGTCGAAAAAAGAGCTGCTGCTGCAAATTGCGGCGACCGCCGCGTTTTCCGCCGTGCGCGACAATATGGCCGTGGGGCTGCTGGGCTACACCGACAAGATCGAGCTCGATATACCCACGCGCAAGGGCCGTGCGCATCTGTGGCACATCTTGCAATCGCTGTGGGAATACCAGCCGCGCAGCGCACGCACGGACATTTCCGTGGCACTGACAGAGGTGCACCGGCGGCTGAAGCGTTCGGCTGTGATCTTCTGCCTGTCAGACTTCATCACCGAGCAAAACATCTTTGAGTCCCGCGCACTCAAATATCTGGTGCAGAGGCACGACTTCATTCCACTGATTCTGGAAGACGCCTGGGAAGCCGCGCTGCCGGCGGGCACCGGCTTCGTCCGCCTGCATGACGCCGAAAGCGCCAGCGAAATGCTGCTCGATCTGTCGCCGAAGAACACTGCGCACTATGCGCGGTTGATGCAGGAGCGCAAGCTCGCGCTCAAGCGCGGCTTCTACCGCTTGCATCTCGACCATGTATTCCTGCGTCCGGGAGAGCCCTATCTCGACGCGCTGCTGGGCCTGTTCCTGGCAAGAAGGAGGCGTAAGTGAAAAAAATCGTCCTAGGCGCCCTGCTCCTTTTGCTGCCTAGCGTGGCCGCCGCGCAGCAGCCGGAGAAGAATCCGCCGATCACGGTGACGCCGCAGGTGGACAAGACCGCGATCTGGGTGGGCGACGAGCTGCGCTACACCATTCGCGCGGTGCATGACGCCAATGTCGAGATGGTGCTCGACAACTTTACCAAGGAGCGGCTGCCGCTGGCGCCTTTCATCGTCCGCGACATCGACATCAAGCGCAAGGACTGGGCGGGCAACAAAGGGGCGGTGGAGATCACGCTGTTGCTTACCACCTTCGAGACCGGCAAGACCGAGCTGACCATTCCCCTCGTGCCACTTTATTATTTCGTCCACGAGCCGGGCGTGGCGGAAAAAGAAAGGCCGGTGGATTCGGTCGCCGCGCCCGCCGTCACTATCGGGCTGCGCAGCGCGCTGGTGACGGAGAGCCTGATACCGCGCACGAGTAAAGCCCCGCCTAGCCCCGGCCTCATCTGGGCGCTCGCCTCCTTCGCACTCGGCTTGGCGGGACTGTTGTCGCTTGGCGCCTACGGCGGCTGGTGGGTCTGGCAGAGGCTGCACCCGGATGAGACGACAGGGCAGCTTTCGCGCGAGGTGCGCGAGAAGATCATCCGCGACAGCCTCTCGCGCTTGCATGCGGACGTGCCGGCGTCCGGCGACGACCCACGGAAATGGAGCGGCGCCATGGCCTCGGCGCTGCGCGGCATGGTAGCGGAGCTGTTCCAGATACCCGGTGCCGCGCAGACGCCGGAAGAGATCGAAGCCGCGCTGGCGCGGTCCGGCGCGGACGCATCTCTGGCCGCGCAGGTAAAGACCGTCCTGGCCCAGTGCGACGATCTGCGCTACGGCAAGGACAGCGTCGGCGGACACAGGCTGCGCGCGCAATTGTTGCAATCGGTGGAGCGGGTAATGCAGTCGCCGCGGTGGGTGTTGGCATGATCTTCAGCGCGCCGGAACGGCTGCTGTATGTGCTGCCGGCCGCGGCGCTCGTGCTTTTGTTCGCGTGGAAACGCAAAAAACCTTATCTCACCCACCCTCTCCTGCTGCAGATCGCCATCCGCCTGCACCCCGCGTCACGCTGGATCTACCTGCCGCGCGGGCTGGAGCTGCTCGCGCTCGCCGTGCTGTTGCCGGCGCTGCTCAATCCGGTGCTGCCGTTGGCGCGCTACGCGGTGTCGAACGAGGGCCTGGACATCGTTCTCGCCGTGGACCTGTCCTCCAGCATGGAGGAGCCGATCGACATGGTCGGCGCGCTGCGGCGCGAGCGCCTAGGCATCGTGCAAAAGGAAAAGACGCGGCTGGAGGCAGTGAAGGAAGCGATGATCCGCTTCGCCGAGGGCCGGCGCACCGACCGCCTCGGCGTCGTGGTGTTTTCCGAGGAAGGCTATGTGGTCGTGCCTATGACCACCGACATCCCCTATGTCTCCCGCTACCTGCGCCTGGTGGACACCGCGACGCTCGCCGGCGAAGGCCAGACCGCCATCGGCGAAGGGATATGGACGGCGATTGGACAGGCACATGCGCAGTCGCGCGAGGGCGCGCGTGGGGGCAAGGGCAAGGTGATCGTGGTGCTGACCGACGGCGAGAACAATACCGGGCGCGACGTGGTGGATGCGATCCAATCCGCCGGCGCCGCCAGCTTCCGCGTGCATTTCATCGGGGTCGAGGTGGACAAGGCGAAGAACGCGCCGAAGATCATCGAGGCGGTGCAGCGCACGGGGGGAAAATATTACGACGTGAGCAAGGAGCAGGAACTGCTGCAAGCCTATTTCGATATCGACCGCATGGAAAAGGCGCGCTTCATCAGCACCACGCAGGTAAAGAACGTGCCGCATTACGCGCCTTTCGCACTGGTAGCCTTTGCTTTGCTATTTGCCGCCCAATTGCTGCGCACGCGCGCCTATTTCACCGAGATCAGTTGATGGCGCCGGAGCCTGATTGCGACGGGCCCTGTGTGTACCGAGAACTCCATCCGCATTGATTAGCTGAAGGAATCACCTAACGTCAGTGCACAATGTTTGCACTGCTCGAGGCGCAGGTGCGAGGCCGCGGTTCGATGCCCGTATGAGAAACGATTTCTAGAGTCTGATCCGATTAGGTTGAATCGGATCAGACTCTAGATCCCTTAGTTTGTCGCGCAATCTTGCGGCGAACCGGTTCCCACCCCAGGGCAATCGCATATGGAATTCGGCGGAGAATCTGGTTCTCCCGATCGGGCCGGTCGTGAATCAAAATGCTCCGAACTATTTTGGGAATACTGCCTCGGGAGAATCTTTTGATTCCTCCTATACTCATATGCGATTCCCCTGGTTCCCACCCCGGATCAAGCCCGGGGCAGGCTTTCGCCGGATTGCGCTCTAGGGATTTGTTCCGAAATTTTGCGGGTAGATCCGTGGGTAAGGCGCTTTTCCGCATTGGAATTACGGTTTGTGGCTCAACTGGTTAGGATTGCAATGTGATGCCGCCTCTGGTCATAGATTTGCATTGCGACCGGCGCGCCAAATGAGTGCCAAATCGCTAAAAAGCTAAATCGTTTCAAGACTGAATGACTTCTTCCCAAGCTGCATACGAGGGTTTGATTCCCTTCGCCCGCTCCAAGCTATCCTGCCCAAAGGCCCAAAGGCACCCTCGACGCGGCAAGACGCCAGCCAAGTATCTCAAAACCCACGTCCCCTATGCATTCTACCCGGTCAATCCCTGGACATTCAGATTGAATTAAGGTTACCGTCAGATTGAGTTAAGGTTACCATGGTTCCGCGGCGCAATACCAACCGATCTTACGGGAATGGGATCGGAATGCATAAGAAATTGCGGCACATCATTGATGGCCTCACGCTCTCGGCAGCGACGCTACTGATGGCGATATCGGCGCTTGCGCAAACTCCGCAGCAGCAGAACGCGTGCTTGGGTACGGACACCGTCTTGGGTGCGGATGCTGTCTTGTCTGCTCAGCAGTTCAGCGCCTGTACCGCCGTGATCGAGGGTAGCAAGGAGAAGCCGCCGGCTCTTTCCATTGCCTATATGAATCGCGGCAACATCTACCGCGAAAGGGGCGATCACGACCGCGCCATCGCGGACTTCGACAAAGCAATTCAGCAAGACTCAAAGAATACGCTCGCGTTTTTCAATCGCGGCCTGAGCTACCGCGTCAAGAGCGACGTCGATCGCGCCATTAACGACTTCAGCCAGGTGGTCCGGCTCGATGCCGAGAACAGTCTCGCGTTCTACCAGCGGGGCCTCAGCTACCGTGCCAAAAATGATATAGACCGTGCCGTCCAGGATTTCGACCAGGCAATCCGGCTCGATCCCAAGAATGCCGCTATCTTCAACAGCCGGGCCCATGCCTACTACGACAAGCGTGAGTATGACCTTGCCATCCAGGACCTGAACCAGGCGATCAACATCGAGCCAAGCCACACGATCGCTTTCAATATCCGCGGCCTCGCTTACGCCAGCAAGGGTGAGATCGACAGCGCGATCGCGGATTTCGACCAGGCGATCAAACTCAATTCTGCCTACGACGTGGCGTATTTCAACCGCGGCCTAGCTTATCACAATAAGGGCGAATTCGGCCGCGCCATCCAAGACTATGATCAGGCGATCAAGATCAACCCCAACTACGACACCGCCTACTACAACCGGGGCATCATCTACCGCGACAAGCGCGACTTCGAGCGCGCGATCCAGGACTTTGATGAGGCACTCAAGGTCAATCCTTCCTATGCGCTGGCCTTCTACAATCGCGGCCTCGCTTATCACGACAAGCGTGAGTTCGACCGTGCCATCGCGGACTTCGACCAAGTGGTCCGGCTCAATCCGAAGAATGAACTCGCCTTCAATAACCGTGGCTTCGCGTATCGGAGCAAGGGCGATTCGGAGCGCGCCATTCAGGATCTCGACCAGGCGATCAAGCTCAACCCGAACTATGCGCTCGCCTACCGCAACCGGGGCATCGCATACTACGACAAGCGTGATTTTGATCACGCCATTCAAGACCTGAGCCAGACCATCCAGCTCACGCCAGACGACATCCTCGCGCTCAACGATCGCGGCGTCGCCTATGGTGCCAAAGGCGATAAGGAGCGCGCCATCCAGGATCTCGACCAAGTCCTGCGCGTCGATCACCAGAACGTCGTGGCCTTCAACAACCGGGGCTTCACCTATCGCAACAGGGGTGATTACGATCGCGCGATCCAGGACTATGACCAAACGATCAAGGTCAATCCGGGCTACGCCCTGGCGTTCTACAACCGTGGCAGCGCCTACTATGAGAAGCTTGACTACGATCGCGCGCTTCAGAACTTCGATCAGGCGATCAAGCTCAACCCTGGCTATGCCTCCGCCTATCACGATCGCGGCATGGCCTACTATAACAAGTATGACTTTGAGCGCGCCATCGCGGACTTCGACCAGGTAGTCAAGCTGCATCCCAACTACGTAGTCGCGTCCAGCACACGTACCGCCGGTGCCGACCAACAGCGCGGCTACCAACGCTCAGTCGCTGACCTGAGTCAGCCGTTCGAGGTTAGCCCGAGTTACGCACTCGCCTTCAACGACCGTGGCATCGCGTTCGCGTCAAAAGGCGAGACCGATCGTGCGATCGCGGATTTCGATCAGGCGATCAAGCTCAATCCAGCCTTTGCCGTTGCCTTCCACAACCGCGGCAACGCCTATTATGAAAAGCGCGATCTTGACCACGCCATCCGGGATTTCGATCAAGCGATCAAGCTCAATCCGCGTGAGGCGGTGGCGTTCTACGATCGCGGCGTGACCTATTACGACAAGCGCGACTATGACCGTGCGATTGCGGACTTTGACCAGGCGCTCAAGATCGACCCCAAGAATGCTTTGGCATTCTACAACCGTGGCATCACCTATTACGGCAAACTCGATTTTGATCGCGCGATCCAGGATCTCGACCGCGCCATCGCGCTCGATTTCAAGATCGCACTCGCCTTCCAGAATCGCGGCAACGCTTACGCGCGCAAGCGGGACTATGACCGGGCGATCGATGACCTCGACCAGGCAATCAAGCTCGACGCCAATTATGCCGTCGCCTTTAACGACCGCGGGCTAGCCCTTGGCGCCAAGGGCGACCTCGACCGCGCGCTCAAGGACTTTGACCAGGCGCTCAAGCTCAATGCCAATTATGCCGCGGCCTTCACCAACCGGGGCATCGCCTACGCCGTCAAGGGTCAGATTGATCGGACGATCCAGGACTTCGATCAGGCGATCAAGCTCAATCCGAACTATGCGTTCGCCTTCTACAACCGCGGCAACGCCTACTATGATGAACGCGACTTCGATCGCGCGGTCGCCGATTACAATCAGGCGATTAAGCTCAATCCAAACGACACCATCGCCTATCACAACCGCGGCCTAGCCTACCGGGCCAAGGACGAGATGGACCGCGCCATCCAGGATTTCGACCAGGCGATCACGCTCAATCCCAACTACGACATCATCTTCTATAACCGCGGCAATGCCTATTACCACAAGCGGGACTTCGACCGCGCGATTGCGGACCTAGCACAGGCGATCAAGCTCAACCCGAACGACACCATCGCCTATCATAACCGCGGCTTGGCCTACCGGGCCAAGGGCGACTACGACCGCGCGATTGCAGACTTCGACCAAGCGATCAAGCTCGATCCAAAGGATGCGCATGCATTCAACAACCGCGGCTTAGCCTACCGCAGCAAGGGCGAGATCGACCGCGCGATTGCAGACTTCGACCAGGCGGTCAAACTCAATTCCAGCTACGCCCTCGCTTACTATAACCGGGCCGTTGGCTACGGCATGAAGGGCGAGACCGACCGCGCGATTGCAGACTTCGACCAAGCGATCAAGCTCGATCCAAAGGATGCGCACGCATTCAACAACCGCGGCTT
>Ga0082335_1003872_pt1 | contig 23683 bp, 18 predicted proteins | sample Subgrocontami58m_FD_72375 | JGI IMG/M metagenome (GOLD analysis project Ga0082335, IMG submission 72375) | Subsurface groundwater microbial communities from S. Glens Falls, New York, USA - GMW37 contaminated, 5.8 m (SPADES assembly) (version 2) ...
GGCTCGATCACCGCATAGATGTCGAACTCCGGCCGGTCGGGAAAAGCCGGAAAGATCCGGGGGAGAATATTCATCTGGATCTGACGGGCGATGTTCAGCTCGCTTTCGATCCGTTCCTTGGCCGCCGTCGTTTCCATCAGCTCTTTGACCGCGTGCTCGACAGAAGCCAGCATACCGTTGAAGATATCTCCAAGCTTGGCGACTTCCTCGGCGCCGTTCAGGTCAACCCGCGTGCTCGATAGCCCCTCTTGCCGGATCTCCTGCATTGCGGCGATAAGGCGCTTGATGGGATTCGCCAGGGAATTGGCCGTGTAGAGGGAGGTGACCATGGCGACGACCACAATGCCTGCGGACAGAAGGATGATGAGGCCGATCAAACTGTTAATCTGTTTATTCATCGCGGCGATTTTCTGGTTGATTTCCTTTTCGATATTATCGACATAGACGCCGGAACCGATGATCCAGCCAAGCGGCTTGTAGAGCCTGACATAGGAGAGCTTGGCGACCGGTTCCGTCAGCTTTCCCTGTACGGGCTTCGGCCATTTATAGTCGACAAAACCCTCGCCCCGGGTATCCGCGGCCTCCACGAAGGCCTGAAAGAGGTTTTTCCCCTTGCCCAAGGCGCAATTGAACTGGGGGTCGTCCAGGACAGTCCCATCCAAGGCGGGTATGGTGGCATGCATGATCATCTTCGGATAGGGCCGGCCCGTATCGTTGATCCAGAAGTACCCCACGTTCTGGTCGTAGCGCATCTGCTTGATATCGGCCTTGCTCTTCTCCAGGGCATCGGAGATCGCGTCATCAACATAAACCCCGGTGCCGATGATCCAGTTCCATTCCCTGAAGAGTCGGACATAGGAGAGTTTGGGCTGGTTGGGAACGAGGACGCCGTTGACGGGCTTGTCCCAGGCGTAATCGACAAAACCGGCACCCTCCCTCTTACAGACCTCGATGAAGGCGTCGAAAAGAAACTGCCCTTTGCCGCGGGCACAATACCATTTCCGGTCCTTCCGATCAATAGGCCCCTCCAGCTGCGGCATGGTGGGATGCATGAGCACCGATGTGTTCGGCAGCTTGGTATCGTTTATCCAGAGGTATCCGGTGCCGTGGTCATACCTGATCTTCCGGATTTCCGCCATCGCCTGGGCCTTTCCCTCCGCCGGAGCCAACCGGCCTTCCCTGACCATCTTTGCCTTTTCTTTGACGATCGATTCAGCCTGATCAACGATATCGGTCAAACGAGGGCCATAGCGTTTCTCCAGGAAGCGCATATCATGGGCCTGGGAATAGTTGGCCTCCAGGGTGGCATAGGCGATATCGACGGCATCCTTGAGCCGCAGTTCAACCTTGCGCAGCTCTTCCTTCCGGTACTCGGCGATCTCGGCCCCCTCCCGCCTCTTGATGGAATAGACCGACAGGGAGACGGTGATGAGGATGGTGATGAGGATGATGGATAGGGTTGTCAAGAAAATCTGCTGCTTGATCTTCATTCTTTTCAGGCGGTTGAAGATGATCATCATGTTTTTATAACCCATAGCGAAAGGAATGTTTAAACACCTTTTCTCTGTCGCGCGGGAGTATAGGAAAAACCCTACACTATGTCAAAGAAATAATGGGACAAGAAATAATGGGATTTACTTAATTTTTATTTGACTCGTGATTTGATATCCGCTAGCCTCCGGACATGGCCCGTATAGCACGTGTTATCGCAGCCGGCATACCTCACCACGTTACCCAGCGCGGGAATCGGAGACTGCCCACCTTTTTCAGGGATCAAGATTACTTGTCATACATCGATCTGATGGCCGAGTGGTGTGGGAAGTGCGGTGTAGAAGTCTGGGCCTACTGTCTGATGCCGAACCATGTGCATCTCCTTGCCGTGTCGTCAACCGATGATAGTTTGCGTCAGGCAATCGGTGAGGCGCACCGACGCTACAGCCGTATGATCAGAGGGTTTCATTGAAAGATTGGAATCGGTGCCTGACCGTCCCCTGAAGCAGGGGAAAGCCGGGTCCAAAAGGGAAACCGAATTAAGTATGGTGTCCTCCCCCGAATTAGAAACAGATCGTTTTGAGTCCGTCATTAAAGGGCTGTACGCCGGCACGATTTTCCTCGGGTCGTTCCTGCTGTTTCTGGTGCAGCCCATGATCGCCAAGATGATACTCCCGTGGTTCGGCGGGACCTCTGCCGTTTGGATCACCTGCGTTCTCTTTTTCCAGCTGGCTCTTCTGGGAGGGTACGTGTACGCCCACCTTCTCAGCAGCGGCTGGAGGCCGGTCCGTCAGGTCGCGGTCCATGCCGCGCTGCTGGGTGCCAGTCTGTTTCTCCTGCCGATCTCTCCTTCCCCGGCGTGGAAGAATTCCGGTTCGGATGCCCCGAGTCTGACCATACTCTGCCTGCTTCTCATCACGATCGGCCTCCCATACTTTCTCCTCTCGACCTCGAGTCCCCTCCTGCAGTCGTGGTATGTCGGGCGATACAGGCGGGTGATCCCGTACCGGTTTTTCGCGCTCTCAAACCTGGCCTCACTGATGGGGCTCGTGTCCTACCCATTCCTGATCGAACCGGCCATGACACTGCGTCAGCAGGCTCGCCTCTGGTCGACCGGCTATGGAATTTTCCTCGTGCTGACGACAGCGGTCTGCATCATCAGCCGCAGGAACCGCAAAGGGGTGAACGACCCGGAACCTGTTCCCGAAGTTAAGCCGTGCACGATATCTCTCAAGGAGAAGGGATTGTGGCTTTCGCTGTCGGCATGTTCATCCGTTCTCCTCCTTGCCACCACGGACCACCTCCTACAGAACATCGCGTCGATCCCCCTGCTGTGGATTTTGCCCCTCAGCCTCTATCTCCTGAGCTTTATCATTTGCTTTGACCGGGCGGGGTGGTACAACCGGAGACTGTTTTTCTGGCTGTCCTTCCTCGCGCTCGCCGGCATGTCGTACGGCTTGGGGGAGTGGGGCGTCGGCAGCGACATCCGGAAGGTCGTGGCTGCCTACTGCTCCGGCATGTTCATCTGCTGCATGATGTGCCATGGCGAACTTGCCCGCCGCAAACCGGATCCGCAACGGCTTACCTCCTTCTACCTCTATGTCTCTCTTGGGGGCGCGTTGGGGAGCATGTTGGTGGTCCTTGCGGCTCCGCTTGTTTTCCCGTTCCATTTCGAGTTGCCGCTGGGGCTGCTCTTCTGCGCCGGACTCCTTCTTGCCGTTAACTATCGCTCCTGGTGGGTGACCGATGTGGCGTGTGCGGCGGTGATAGTCCGGCTGGCGATTGTGGCGGTTGTATACATGCAGTACTACACCAATCCGGAAGGCATTCGCAGTATCAGAAGAAATTTCTACGGCCACCAGCGGGTCATCGAATACAACAAGGGGAGCGACCGGGAGTATCGCTCCCTTATCCATGGAACCATAACCCACGGCATCCAGTTCATGGCGCCCGGAAGACGCTCGCTGCCGACCACCTATTATGCCAAGTCCTCCGGGGTGGGACTGGCGGTTTCCTGTCTTTCTGACTCTCCCCGGCGGGTGGGCATCATCGGCCTCGGCGCCGGTACCCTTGCCACCTATGCCCGCCCCGGCGACATTTTCACATTCTTCGAGATCAACCCCCAGGTTCTCGAGCTGGCCAGTCGGGAGTTCACCTTCCTTTCGGGGAGTCGTGGGGGCGTTGATGTGAAGATGGGGGACGGAAGACTCCTCCTCGAACAGGAGCCGAACCATCAATTCGATCTGCTGGTGGTGGATGCCTTTTCCGGGGATTCCATCCCTGTTCATCTCCTGACGCTTGAGGCGATACGGCTGTACTTCGACCACCTGAAACCCGGTGGTATCGCTGCCTTCAATGTATCCAATCTCTACCTAGACCTTACACGAGTTCTCGGCAACGCGGGTGCTGCACTGGGAAAGCGGACCGTTGCCATCGTGAATCATGAAGAGGAGGAGAACAACGTGTACCAAGCCGAGTGGGTTCTGATGACCTCTGAGCCCGCCCTCTTTGATGTGCCGGCGGTCAAGGCGGTCGCGACGCCGGTTCTTCCCAGACCGGACCTGAGATTGTGGACCGATGATTACAGCAACCTGCTGCAGACATTCCAATAATGGTTAAATTCAATTCCGGGGACATCCATACTTAATTATTACTGAAATAATGGGACAAGAAATAATGGACATGGCAAGGCAGGCTGTTCAGGAGCCTGCCGGGCAGCCGGCCCGGCCTTTGAGATTGAAGAAGAATTTCAGCGCTTTCTTTACCTTGTCCGAGAAGAGCTTCTGGGAGAAATATGTCCCCGCCACCTTCTTATTGATTTCACCGAGCGTCGGGTAGGGATGCACGGCCCCGGCCAGGGTCGATAGTTTCACCCCGCCGTTCATGACAGCTACCCACTCATGCAACAGTTCGCCGGCGTGAGGCCCCAGGATCTGAACGCCCAGGGGCTTTTCACGCGCATCAAGGAGCAGCTTGATTTTTCCGAGCTCTTCACCCTCGGCGAGACTCCGATCGTTGGCCCGGAATTCCTCCGTCCACAGATCGAACTTTATGCCTTTCTCGGCGGCGGCGCCCTCGTTCATCCCGATACTGGCGAGTTCCGGGTCCGTGTAGGTGCACCAGGGAAGCCATGTATAATCGGCGGCGCGGGGAAGGTGGAAAACGGCGTTAGCGATGACGATGCCCCCTTCATAACCGGCGGCATGGGTAAACTGGTAGACGCCGTTTACATCGCCCGCGGCATAGATGTGCCGGTGGTTGGTGCGCAGGCGTTGATCGACGGTAACGCCTTTCTTGTCAAACTCGACACCGATCTTCTCGAGCCCCAGGTTCCCCGTGTTTGCTTCCCGGCCAAGGGCAACCACGATGGCCTCCGCGCGCAGGCTGATGTTCTCACCGTCCTTCTTGATAAGCACCTCTTTCTCCCTGCCAAGATCCGCCACCCGCAGCGTCGCGGCATTGAGGTGAAACGTGACCCCGTCCCTGCTTAACGACATCATCACGCCGTCCGCCATGTCCTTGTCTTCTTTGCCGAGAATCCGGCCGCTGCGCTGTACTACTGTAACCTTGCTGCCCAGGCGGGCAAAGGCCTGGGCCATCTCTGCGGCGACGGGGCCGGCCCCCAGGAAAATCAGGGAAGCGGGCAGGTGGTCCAGGGAGAAGATTTCCCGGTTTGTCAGGAAGGGTGTCTTGTCCAGGCCCTCAATGGGAGCAAGGGATGGCGAAGAGCCCGTGGCAATCACCCAACTCCTGGCGGAATAGGTCTTGCTGCCGAACCGGACGGCATGTTCATCCGTAAAGGCGGCGCTTCCGAACTCGACCTTGACCCCGAGACCACAGAATCTTTCCAGGGAGTCATGTTTTTGGATGGCGGAGATGACCGATTGAATCCGCGCGGCGACGGCCGGGAAATCCACGGGCTTCGGCTCCACTGCCGGCAGACCGTACCGCTCGGCATTGGCGAGCTGGTGGCGGATCTGGGCTGTCCTGATGAGCGTCTTGCTGGGCACGCAGCCGTAATAGAGGCAGTCCCCGCCCAGCCTGCCCTCCTTTTCGATCAGCAGCGTTTTGGCGCCCAAGCGCGCGGCCCCGGAGGCGATTGTCAGTCCGGCCGCACCTGCTCCCAGGATGCCGATGTCAAAATCGTAGCGTGCCATGCTTATTCCTCAAAAGATTGGCCACGAGGGCCGTCCATCCCGTCTGATGCGACGCGCCGAGACCTTCTCCCGTTTCACCATGAAAGAACTCACCATCTTTTTTCTCCTTCGTGGGGTCAGTCAATCCTGGCATTGTAGAGGCGCAGGCTGTTGGTGACGACGGAGATGCTGCTGGTGGCCATCGCCAGCGCTGCCAGGATCGGATGGAGTTGCCGCAAAAAATCCGGGATAAAGGTAAATGGCGCCAGCACGCCCGCAGCAATCGGAATCAGCAGGGCGTTATAAAAGAAAGCCAAGAAGAGGTTTTGTTTGACCGTACTCATGGTGGCCCTGCTGATATTTATCGCCCGCGGCACGCCCTGCAAACTGCCGGCGGCGAGGATAACATCGCCCGTCTCAATGGCCACGTCGGTGCCGGTACCGATCGCCATGCCGATATCCGCCTGGGCGAGCGCCGGCGCATCGTTTATCCCGTCGCCGACCATCCCCACTTTCTTTCCCCTTTGCTGGAGTTCCTTGATCCGCGCCGACTTTTCCTCCGGTCTCACTTCGGCAAAGACCTCGTCGACGTCTACTTCCCTGGCAATGGCCGCGGCTGTATTTATGTTGTCGCCTGTTATCATGACCACCTTTAAGTGCTGCTTGTGAAGTTCGGCAATTGCTTCCCGGGAATCGGGCTTAAGCTTATCGGAAACGGCGATCAGTCCCACCGCTCCCTCCTCCTGAAACAGCACCATGACCGTCTTGCCGGCGGATTGAAGGAGGGCGATTTTATCTGCCGCCGCAGTCAGGTCAAGCCCCAGCTCGTGAAACCATTGGGGCTTGCCTATCTTAACCGCCCGGCCTGCGATATTGGCCTCGACGCCAAAACCGCCCCGGGCCTGAAAGTTGTCAGGTTCCCACAACTTCAGGCCTCTTTCCTGCGCTTCCCGGACGATGGCCTTCCCAAGCGGATGCTCGGAGCCCTGCTCGGCCGAGGCGGCAAGACTCAGGACTGCCTCTTGGCCGAACGCTGGGTCCAGGGGGACGATATCGGCCACCGTCGGCTTTCCCAGGGTGATGGTGCCGGTTTTGTCCAGCACGATGACGTCGAGCTGGGTGGCCCTTTCCAGCGCCTCGCTCCTTTTGAAGAGGATGCCTTTTTCCGCCCCCTTGCCGGTGCCCGCCATGATTGCCGTAGGTGTGGCGAGTCCCAGGGCGCAGGGACAGGCGATGACCAGGACCGCCACCATCCGGATGATCGCCGGAACGAAGTCTCCCGTGATGCCCCACCATACGCCAAAAGCGAGCAGGGCAACTGCAATGACCACGGGGACAAAAACCGCGGCGACCCGGTCGGCCAGGGCCTGGATGGGCGCCTTGCTGCCCTGGGCCTCCTGAACCAGTTTGATGATCTGGGCCAGGGCGGTTTCCTTACCCACGCGGGTGGCCCGGAACTTTAACAGACCCTGTCCGTTAATTGTGCCGCCCGTGACGGGGTCGTCTGTCTGTTTGTCCACGGGCAACGGCTCCCCGCTGAGCATGGATTCATCAACCGCCGACTGCCCGGCAACCACGATGCCGTCTACGGGTATCCGCCCGCCGGGCCTTACCACCACGATGTCATCAACCTTGACCCGGCTTATGGGGACTTCTTTTTCCAGCCCCCCGTCAATGATTGCGGCGGTCTTCGGCTGGAGGTTGATAAGTTTGCGAATGGCGCCGCCGGTCTTTCCTTTTGTTCTGGCTTCCAGCAATTTGCCCAGTTTAATCAGGGTAATGATGACGGCAGAAGTTTCAAAATAGACATGCCCGCCGGCGGCGGGAAACAACAAAACGGCGACGGAATAGAAATAGGCGACGGAAGAACCCAGGGCGATCAGCACATCCATATTGGCGCTTCCGTTTTTTAGGCTCTTCAGACCGCCCACGTAGAAATCCCAGCCGGTGTAGAATTGTACCGGCGTAGCCAAAAGGAGAAAGAACCAGTTAACCAGCCACCCGTGGCTCCAGGGGCCGAGGAAAGCAAAATCGCGCAACATGCTAAGCAAGAAAAGGGGCAGTGAGAACAGGGCGCCGATGAAAAACTTCCTGGTCTGGTCTTTGATTTCAGCGGCCCGGGCCGCCTGTTCGGCATCTTCTCCTTCCCGGAAGTCCGCCGGAGGTAGCGCCCCGTACCCGGCCGCTTCGATAGCGGCGATGATCTCGTCAAGCTGGGAAAGGGCAGGGACATACTCGATGACCGCCCTTTCAGAAGCGAAATTTACGGCGGCGCTGACCACGCCGGAAACGTTCCTGGATAGCGCCCTCTCGATGTTCAGGGCGCAATTAGCGCAGGTCATCCCGGTGATCGGCAATTCCACCGTTGTTGTGGGTATATCATAACCGGCAGCCCGGATGTTTTCCAGGATGTCTTTTATCCGGAGTTCACGGGGATCAAAGCTGACTTGCGCCTGCTCGGCGGCAAAGTTGACCGTGGCCCTACCGACGCCCTTCAGCTTCTTGAGGCCTCTTTCGATGTTGGCTGCACAGGTTGCGCAACTCATCCCGGTAATGGGCAGGGTAACGGTCTTTTCCGCCATGGAAGTGCCTATTCGCTAGTTAGGGTGCCGCGGGATAGTTGATCTCTTTCAAGGTTGCCCTGATCAGGTCTTCCGTTGCCGGTGCCTCCCATTCCACGGTAATGCTTTTTGCTTCCGGATCGCCGGCTACGGCCTTGATACCGGTCACGGTGTTCAGTTCTCTTTTTATTGCCATGACACAATGACCGCAGGAGATGTTGGCTACAGAGAATGTTGCTTTGGGCATGGATTGAACCTCCTTTTGAACGAGCATTTCACTTAGTATAAGTAAAAGAACAGAGTTGTAAAGGATATTATCTGCTTGTCAGGAAAGAAAAGTTGATATAGAAGAAAAAAGTCTGTCTCCACCCCATTTCACATCTTGAGGAGCATCTCATGAACAATCTGGACGAAAGATGTATCAACGCCATCCGTTGTCTGGCCGTCGATGCCATTGAAAAAGCAAAATCGGGTCATCCCGGGATGCCCATGGGCGCCGCTGCCGCCGCTTACATCCTCTGGACAAGACACCTGAAGCATAATCCCGTTAACCCCGGGTGGGTCGATCGTGACCGGTTCGTCCTTTCCGCCGGACATGCCTCCATGCTCCTTTATGCCCTGCTCCATCTGACGGGTTATGACGTTTCCCTGGAGGACCTGCAGTCCTTCCGGCAATGGGGCAGCAAGACGCCGGGGCATCCTGAACGCCGTCATCCTCCCGGTACGGAGATTACTACCGGCCCCCTGGGCCAGGGGATCAGCAATGCCGTGGGCATGGCCATCGCCGAGGCGCACCTGGCTGCCCGTTACAACCGTCCGGGTTACAGTATCGTCGATCATTTCACCTATGTCATGGCGAGCGATGGCGATCTGATGGAAGGTGTGTCTTATGAAGCCTGTTCGCTGGCGGGGCATCTTGGCCTCGGCAAACTTATCGTTATCTATGATGACAATAAAGTTTCCCTGGCCGGATCAACAGCCCTGACCTTCACCGAAGATGTGCTGCAACGTTTCGCGGCCTGCGGCTGGCACACCCTTTGTGTGGCAACGGGCAATGACTGCGAGGCGATTGACCGTGCCATCCACGAGGCCCGGGCGGAGGTGAACCGTCCATCACTTATTGCGGTGAGGACCAACATCGGCTATGGGGCGCCGGGCAAGCAGGACTCCTGCGAAGCCCATGGTTCACCGCTCGGGCCAACGGAGCTGGCGGCGGCAAAAACCTGTTTCCACTGGCCCCTTGAGCCCTCCTTCTATCTGCCGGAAGATGTCGCGGCCTTTTTTCGGGAATTGAAAGAAAGGGGTCCCTCCCGGGAAGCCGCCTGGAACGAGCTCTTTAAAGGCTACCGGAAGGAATTTCCCGATCTGGCCAAACTCTTAGACCGCATCATGGCCGGAGAATTGCCCCCGGGCTGGGAGGAACACCTGCCCCGGTTTTCCGAAGGTTCCAAGGACATGGCTACCCGCAAGGCATCTGAGTCTGTCCTGCAGGCCTTGTCCGCCTCTATTCCGGAACTGATGGGAGGTTCCGCCGATCTCAACCCCTCCACTTTTACCTGGCTGAAAGGCGAGGGCGATTTTCAGCCCACCTCTCTGGCCGGGGAAGCCATTCAGGGCAAGGCAGGTGGTGTCTGGGGGTTTGGCGGGCGCAACCTGCACTTCGGCGTGCGGGAACACGCTATGGGTGCCGTCACGGTGGGCATGGCCGCCCATGGGGGGATCATCCCTTATACCGCCACTTTTCTGGCCTTTGCCGATTACATGCGTCCCCCCATGCGCCTGGCGGCACTGATGGGGTTGCCCGCCGTTTTTGTTTTTACCCATGACAGCATCGGTGTTGGCGAGGACGGTCCGACCCACCAGCCGGTGGAACATCTGTTAAGCCTCCGCGCCATACCCAACCTGACGGTGATACGTCCGGCCGATGCCGCCGAGACGGCGGAGGCCTGGAAGGCGGCCCTGTTGAACCGCCAAGGTCCCACGGCGCTGATATTTTCCCGCCAGAACCTGCCGCTTTTGCCCCACATGGAAGGCGCAGCTGCTGCTGCGTCGGCGCAGGGCGCCTACATTCTTTGGGAAGCGGGACCCGGCCTCCCCGAGGCGATCCTGATCGGGACCGGTTCGGAGACGATGCTGGCGTTGGAGGCGGGGCGGGAACTGGCTGCGGAAGGGATCAAGGTCCGCGTGGTGTCCATGCCCAGTTGGGAACTCTTTGACCGCCAGCCGGCCGGCTACCGGGACAGTGTGCTGCCTCCCGAGGTAAAGGTCCGGGTGGCCGTGGAAGCCGCTGTTACTCTGGGGTGGGAACATTACGTAGGCATGGAGGGCGCCGTGATCGGCATGACAGGCTACGGGGCCAGCGCGCCGGCATCGGTGCTTTATGAAAAGTTCGGCATCACGGCCGGTCGGGTGGCCGAGGCGGCAAGAAGCTTGCTTGCATCGCAGCGGGCGGCAAAGTGAGTCGGGTTCATTTTTCTATCCCCTCTCTGGCCTTCACGCCTTGCTGGTAATAGTGCCGGATTTCCCGCATCTCTGTGACCAGGTCGGCAACTTCGATCACCCGGGGATCGGCGCTCCGGCCGGTGAGGACCAGTTCCACGTCGGCGGGTTTCTTGGCGATCAGCTCCAGCACGCGTTCTACCGGAAAAAGAGAAAAATGCGTGGCGATGTTTATTTCATCAAGGATGATAACCCGATATTCGCCGCTTAACATTATTTTCTCCACTTCTTCCAACCCTGCCAAGGCCAGCCTCCGGTCTTCCTCGGCGGGTTCCTGGCGGATAAAACATCCCCGTCCATACTGCTTTAAGGTAATTAAATCGCAATACCTTTGCAGGGCTTTGATTTCGCTGTATTCAGCACCTTTCACAAATTGAGCAAAAAAAACCTTAAGACCCGCCCCGGCGGCACGCACCGCCAAGCCCAGGGTTGCCGTAGTTTTGCCCTTGCCGTCCCCCGTATAGACCTGGACATATCCTTTATTTGTTCGTTTCATCATTTTCCCCTCTGGATGCGAATGGTCCCTACTTGGTCTGCCGCTACTTTTTCCTACTAGCGGTTCGCCTTTAAAAAAGCAACATAAAGTCCGGTACCCGATGCGAGGGATATTCTTATTGACAAAGACAGGGCCCCTGTGTAGAAAAAAAGTGCGGCTGAAGATCTGGGATAGGTTCCTTGTTCCCAAACCTTTTTTTCGGGTGACACAATCCGTTTCGGCGAAATGATCAGGCTCGTTTTTACGGAAGACCAGGAAAAGCGTGAGAGACAGCGGCAGCACCTGGAAATCACCATGGCGCCACATTTGCAGGCGCAATAGCTGGATTACTGAAAAATATGATTACCATCGCGGCAGCGACAGAAGAGATATTGGCGAATATTAAACCGCTTGGTCTGGAAAGAGTGAATCTCTTTGCCTCCCTAGGGCGGGTGCTGGGTGAGGATGTGTTGGCGGGTCGCGACATTCCGCCGAAAAACAATTCCGCCATGGACGGTTATGCCGTACACTGGCAGGATACCGCCGGCGCCAGTGCAGAACATGTGGTCATCCTGGAGGTAATTGAAGACATTCCCGCCGGCGCCATCCCCCAGAGAAGCATTCTTTCCGGTCAGGCGGCGCGCATCATGACCGGTGCCCCTTTGCCCGACGGTGCCGACGCCATCGTGAAGATGGAGGATACGGAAAAGGATGGGAGGCGGGTCAAAATCAAGGCCGCCGTCCCGGCCGGGCAGGACATCAGATATGCGGGCGAGGATGTGCGCGCGGGTGAATTGGTCATCCCCAAGGGGAGCATCATCAGACCGGCGGGGATCGGTATGCTGGCCTCGTTGGGCCGTTCCTTCGTCAGCGTCTGTCAACGTCCCCTTGTTGCCGTCCTGGCGACGGGCGACGAACTCGTGGATATCGACGAAACTCCTTCGCCCTGGAAGATCATCAACAGCAACAGCTACTCCTTAGCTGCCCTGGCCATGGACTGCGGCGCTTCGATCATGCAGATGGGCATCGCCAGGGATAAGCGCGAGGACCTCATCGCCAAGTTCCAGTCCGCCATGCGGGCCGACATTATTATTTCTTCCGGCGGCGTATCCGTGGGGGACTACGACCTGGTCAAGGACATCATGCAGGAAGTGGGCAGCCGCATGCAATTCTGGCAAGTGGCGATGCGACCAGGAAAACCGCTTGCCTACGGCAGGATCGGCAATGTTCCCCTCTTCGGCCTGCCGGGCAATCCCGTATCATCAATGATCTCTTTTGAAGAATTCGTCAGGCCGGCGATCCTGAAAATGATGGGGCATCGGAACCTGTTCCGCAAAATGGTACCCGCGATCCTCAAGGAGGATGTGGAGAAAAGGAAGGGACTTACCCATTTTATCAGGGCTTCCGTAACCGCCGGCACCGAGGGGTATATCGCGTCGACCACGGGCGAACAGGGTTCCGGCATCCTGAAATCCATGGTCCGGGCCAACGGCCTGATCGTGCTGCCGGCTGATGATACGGTGCTGGTCAAAGCGGGTACAAAGGTGAAAGTACAGTTGCTCGATAATTCATTGGCAAGCACGGCATCGCCGGAATTCCTCTGAATAATAAAAATTGCTTCTCTGCACGGAAGTGCCAAGGTCACTGGTGGGCCTCTCGGACTTCAAATCCGGTGTGGGGCGCTAAAACCGTCCCAGGTGGGTTCGATTCCCATGCACTTCCGCCAATTTATTAGCAAATTTCTATTTTTATCTAATATATTTATTTAACCTGCCATTAACTTTCATTAACCTTCTGGTTTTCAGACCTCACACCGGATTTGAAAAACGGATAGGGTAAACTGAATAAAAAAGGCAGAGCCATTTTTACTCTGCCTTTCCATCTATGAATATGTAAAAGTCCTTTTAGTTCCGTAGCTTTAGTTTTAATCCGGTTAAGCTGGCAAGCCCAAGCCCAAGAAGAAGCATGGTGGTAGGTTCTGGAACAGTGGTCACATCCTGGACGGAAAATTCACCCCAATAAGGTACAGGGCACTGAGCCCATATACCGCTTGCTGTTCCACTTATTACCCCATAAATGTTTGGGCCTATATCGTGCTCACCCCTCGCTACATTCCTATCTGTATGGAAAACTAAAGCTCTCGTTTTGCCATACTGCATTGACTCATCATTAAAGTTATAGCCAAAGGTATTTGCCAAAGTGTTATTAGGATCTGGCATGTTAACACCATAAGCATCATCAGACCAATAAGGAGGGCCTTCATGCCATAATACACCGCCAAGGCTTTGCAAATTCCAGCCATCTGGTGAAAGTGCAAATAAAGATGCTTGTCTTGATATTTCTAACTGATTATTAATATCGGGGATATCCAATACTTCACTGACAGTGGGGAGTATAGCCGGTGCATAGCTTTCGAGAGTGAGCTTCATTGGAGTCCCAAAAGCTGATGCAGCAATGAAAGTACACAGTAACAATGTAAGAATAAATACTTTCTTCATTTCTTTACCCTCACCTTCGTTGTCAAGATTGATAATTATAACGGTTATACTTATTGTAGATATGCAAGCATATCAGATGCCAATACATAACTATCTTATTATATGACATAAAGTCACTTTCTACCGATGATAGTCTGATAATTTTGTAAGTAATACCGGCACTTACCATAGGATTGATGATTGATAAAAACAGTCTATATTGAATCTACATTGATTTTTGATACTAATTTGCTATCTTGTAAATCAATCCGACTCATTTTCCCTCCATAAGTCTTCTCTTTTCATCAAGCTGCACAACAGCATACTTTTTAACACTTTCCCTCCTTTGATGATCCGTAATCATCTGTAATTGATCCAAGGAATAATGCTTTTCATTTATATACTGACTGCATGAACTGTGTTTTAGCCCACTATACATGTCGATATCTTCACCGACCTTTTGGCAAGCTTGATTCCAATAGTCCTCCATTTCGGGTCTTATTAAAATTGAGGATATAACGATATCAGAGCTGGCAGCTTCATATGGTTATGACGTGGCGGTTCTTATGAAAGCAATGGATCAGAAGGTAGATGGTAAGTATAAGCTATTTATATTATTAGGTAAATTAATAGATGATGTCCAAAGTAAAATATTGATGGATCTAGGGCTTGAATTTGAGCTTGATGAATTAAATGATTTGGTTATGTGTATTGTTTATGAATTTAAGCAGTTAGGTACAGAATATACTATGAATGAGGTTGGTTAAGAAGGGAGGGTGAAATCATGATTTGCCAAAGATGCTTTAAAAAATTTGAGGACAATCAGGCACATACACCAGCAGAGGAGTTAGGAGAGATTTTTCAGAGAAGTACAAAACTACGGGATGTTGACCAGCTATGTCCTAAATGCAAGGAAGAGCTTGGAATAATGAACTTACTGGGGTTTCTTATTTTTCCACCTAAGTAGTCCTTTCAATTTGGCCTGTTCACAGGCACTGGTTGCAAAATAATGCCCCTCTTCCATGACTGGGCGTGCAACTTGGCGGGTCCCAAAACTACCATCACTTATCTGCCCTTTTTCACCGCAATCCCGGCAACTAAAAAAACCATTGGTGCTATGTGGACATAAAACAATTTCTATCCTTGCCATGTATCACCCCCTCTTTATTCCTTTTTTACCAAGAATTTGATATTCTGTAACGACATATTAAGAGAAAATTTATATTAAAAACAATATACGGCTACTACCGCTTAAGAAAAATTTTCTAAAGTTTTCTGATAACCCACAACCCGATGTTTCAATACTTTTTGTTTAATTAAGTTTAAGACGAACAATTTCTGTGTCAATGATAAATGCTCATATCTAAGTGAATTTATTCACTCATTATTTATGATATAGGGCACATATGGACGTCCAACACTGACACTGGTATTGTGTTGAAAAAAGAACCTTTTCATATGCAATCTCGATAGGAGGGATGTATCAGGTGGATTGTTGCTTGGCCATTAACTTTCCATTAACCTTAACCTCATTAACCATTATAAGCATATGATTTCACAGATATTATTTTTATCTCATTTGGGTTCGATTCCCATGCACTTCCGCCAATTTATTAGCAAATTTCTATTTTTATCTAATATATTTATTTAACCTGCCATTAACTTTCATTAACCTTCTGGTTTTCAGACCCCACACCGGATTTGAAATTTCTGTTTTTAAAGTATCCATCATGATTTTTTTGGGGTTTAAGCAGGTATCCACAATTATGTTGAGATCATTGTTGATAAACTTGTTGATAGATATGCTAAATATTGGAAACAGGTCATTTTATACCGGTTTGAATAAATATTAGGCATTTGAAATATTTGTTTAATTTCAATATGTTAAAATTTAACATCATGTAAATCTGAAGACTTATATTGCCATGCATTGAGTTATCAACTACCAGGAAAAAAGTATGCCAAAATATGTTGGTAGTTGAAATATTTATCTAGTATTATCCTCGTATTAATTAAGTATTTGTCTTCCTCATCAAGCTGAACCACTGCATATTTCCGTCCAATTTACTACGCTGCTGAAAGCCAGTCTTTTTATAACGGTCTTGACAATAAAATATATTATAATTACATAATAGCTATAATGCGGTGTTGGCTTCCACATTAGTTTACTACCCCACTGCCCTCTACATACAGATAAGGGGTTATGTCAGCGAGCAAGAACAAACTTGGAGAAATGGAGGAAGCGTATGATTCCAGAAATTAAAAAGATACTTTTTGCTACGGATCTCTCTAAAAACTCAGCTTATACCTTTTTTCATGCTGCCTGGATGGCAAAATACAACAACGCAAGTATTGTCATTTTACATTCCATTGAAAACAAGGGTTATAAGGGTCACGAAGGAGTGCCTGCTGTTCTAGTTGAGAAGGCGTTGATAGACGTAAACGTTGAGGAAATAAAAAAGAGACTACGAGGATTTTATAAGACAACAGAGACTCTAACGGGCAGACCGTGCGTTGAGTTGGTAGCCAAAATTCTTGTTCCCATAGGCCATCCCGTAGAAGAGATTTTGAGGGCAGCAGATGAAGAAAATTGCGATATGATTGTCATAGGAACTCATGGCAAAGGGTTCTTGAGGCAGACTTTTCTTGGAAGTGTGGCTGCTGAAGTATTGGCAAAAGCCAGCAAACCGGTTTTAGTGATACCGCAACCCGCCAAAGAAACTTTAAACGTCAATGATTTACCAGATATTAGACCTTTAACCGAGAAGATGTTTAAGGAGTTCGGTCAATAGTGACATTATATAAGAAATGCCTTGACAATAAATATATATATTTATAACAAGTTAGCCTATTTTCATTGGTGGGTGGTTCTCACCTAAATGGCCACCCACACTCTTCTTGCTCTTATGGGTCCTGTTATTTTCCTTCCATCAATCTCCGCAAATTCCTATTTTAATCGAAGATATTTCTTTAACCTGCCATTAACTTTCATTAACCTTCTGGTTTTAGACCCAGCACCGGATTTGAAATTTCTGTTTTTAAAGTATCTATCATAATTGCCCCCGTACTAATCAAGTAATTTGTTCGTATTGAGTTGATAAAAGCTTTCTCTTAAAATACTAAAGCAGCGGCTGGTTCCATTAAATGACTGATAAAGAGGTACAGAAATGACTTGTTCTTGTCCAAAGTGTCATTATGAGAATCCTTCTAATGCAAAATTTTGCATTGAATGTGGAAACAACCTACAAAAAAAGAAGTGCAATAACTGTAGCTGTGAAAATCTTGCCACATCAAAATATTGCATGCACTGTGGGAATATTTTGCATGATTTTATAGAGCGGGTCTGGGTTCTTTCTTAGGAACACGAGACAGTGATTAGTGACATTATAAAAGAACTTTCTTGACAAGAAGATACATTGTATTTATATAATAGCTATACCTTTTCAAACGGTGGGTGGTTACCCCCCAAAGTTGGCCACCCACCGTCCCCTCTTTATGTTCCCTCCATCAATCTCCGCTTCTCATCAAGTTGCACCACTGCATACTTCTTAACACTCTCCCTCCGTTGATGGTCAGTAATCATCTGCGATTGATCCAAGGAATAGTGTTTTGCATTGATATATTGGGAGCATGATGAATGCTTAACCCAGAATACATGCCAATGTCCTCCCCAACCTTCTGGCATGCCGTATTCCAAATCTCTTACATGGTGGCAATGGCATAATGCCTCCCATCAAGTTTTCCATGCGGATTTACAAAAAAAGAAAGGACTATCAAGGCCGGTAGGCATCTTTTGCTTTATTTTCCTGAATTCCGAATGACAAGGAATAAGATGCTGTTTTTTGCCTTAGTGTGTCCACCAGCTTTCTTGCTGAAAAGGTTCTCCTGATAAGGAAAGCATCTGCTCCTTAGAATAATCTATCCTGTAAAGTGCAGCTGCCTCCAGCCCGGCTATCACTGTGAGATACTTGGGGATTGAGGACAAGGAAGGCCAGAATATATTGATGAATGAAGTAGGTTATAATGTGCTATCCCTGCTAGCAAGTAATTTTAATATCCGTGATCAAAAATGGTAATACTCACTTCTTGTTTTTGCTGAGATGCTGCCTCCCAAGATATTAAAGGATAATTTTGAGATTGGGATGTCATGTCTTTCTGATGGCTGGCATATACAACTATCGGTCTTGTTGTCACAAGCTATCCTTGCCGGTAGCAGATGAACGATTTCTAAAGAACACAGACCACAATCCGTAAAATGGTTGTGGGTTTTCTTATTGTGGAATAAAGAAAAAAAGGATCATGATTTATGGATGAAAAGAAGAAATGTCTTTACCATTACACATCGCAAGAAGGCCTTCTCGGTATTTTGAAAAATAAGAATTTATGGATGACAAATGTCCTATATCTCAACGATTCAAGTGAATTTTCATATGTCGATAATTTGATAAATTCAGAACTTCTTAAATATAAAAGCAAGGAGCTAGTAGTATTAGATCTCATTGAAGCTTTGTTAAACTATTTACGACGATCCACCGAAAACGAAATATTTATCCATGTTTTTTCACTTTCTGAGAAGAGAGATGGAGACGATATAAGCCAATGGAGAGCTTACTGTCCGAATGTTGGTAATGAACTTACTAGGATTTCAGCAATAGTAAATCATTTCCCGAGTTGTGATATTTATTCGTAATGACCCTCTCTTCATCTAAAAAGAAAGAAAAGGAGCCGGGATAAACCTATTCCTTTCACCACAAATCGGGTTTTTGGTGAAAGGTCAACGTGCTATAGTCAAGCCATTATCGCTTGGGCGGATTACCCTGCTTCTCTCAAACAACGTGTTTATCGTTTCCTTTAATTTAGACTCTCTAAAAGGTTTATATATTAGTGGTATACTATGCCGTTCGCTAAATAACCTGACTTCTTTGTCTATGCTGCCGGTCAAAAGTATCGCATGCAAGTATATGTCACTTTCGGTTTTGTTGGCTTGTTTCAAGAATTCGATGCCGTTCATAACAGGCATATTATAATCAGTTAAAATAATATCTACATAGTGTGATTTTATCAATGCCAGAGCTTCTTGGCCGTTTCTAGCCGTTAGAATGTCCGCATTGTCGCAAAACATAATGCATAAAAGCTCTCTCATCTCATCATTATCATCTACAATTAAGTATTTTTTCGTCATATGCAATAGGTTTTCCCATTCAGCTATAGCAATCTACGCAGACTACCAGCCAGTCACATGACTGGAATGTTCGGCAAAACCTTTAAATATTTCCTTGCCAGCTGACATCTGTTTCTCCAAGGAGGTCTTCCATGCCTCCTGGATCTTCAGCCCTTCCTCGGTTAATATCTTGGAAGAATTAACCATCGTGTTAAGCCACGTGCTGAAGACATTGAGCATCTCTTTTCCCGGTTTGCCAGCCATCTGCCTGCCATCAAAGGTAGACAGAGACTCCTGGATTTTTGTTGAGGCCTCCATCCAGTTGTCCATGAGTTCCTTCTGGCTTTTCATCATGGTGTCCATGTATTCCTTTTGCATCTTCATCCAGGTCTCAAAAATCTCTACATTCTTTTTTTCCGCCTTTTCCGTCGTCTTTTCCATTATGACCCCCCTTTTTTCTGCCATCTTTTCCATTATAACCTCAGTATATTGTTCTACTGATCTCGAGATATGCCTTCTTTTTGAAACGGTCATATTACCAAGTTAACAGCTCCTATAAAAAGAGCATAAATATAGGACAAACGGAAGGCAATGAGAATTAAATAGGAGGGTATTTGCAGCTATAATTAAGTATATTTCCTAAAAGTATAATGTTTTCAAAATGAATATGAAAGGTGAAAAGGGGATATCAACGGTTCTCCTCCAGCTTTCCATGAGGATTTACGAAAAAGTAAGGGCTGTCTATTCTGACCGGCATCTTTGCCATGATTTTTCTTAAATTCTGAATGGCAAGGAATAATATGCTGTTTCTTGGTCTTGGTATATTCCACCAGTTGCTTATTTGAAAAACATCTTTTAATAACGAAGGCATCCGTTTCCCTTAAATAATTACATCGATGCAAGGCCATTGCTTCTGATGGCCTCCGAAGATGATACTTTAGCCACCAAAATATTGGCCGATGTTCCTGGATGAACTTCAGATGCTTACCGACCATGCCCGGCGTGACAGCGTTATGAAATATGCCGAAGTGCGGTTAGAGGCAAAGCGGCGGATTCAGGGGAAGATTCTATCGATGCGTGCGGAGCGGGAACATAAGAATCAAGACCTTAGTAGTCGATGAGACTGCGCTGCTTACAATTTTCAAGTTGACTCTTGTCTTGGTCTCCTTTTATTCTGCAATCGGAAGTGCTCGATTAATCAATCTATACTTTCATAGAAGATGAGGGGGAGGCTATTAAATATGGCGCTTGCAGCTCGAAAGATTAAATATCCCTATATTGTTTCTCATCCCGGTATCGCCGGCGGGAGGCCTGTTATTGAGGGGACGAGAATTACTGTCAACTGCATTGCCGGTTATTACCAGCTTGGCATGAGCATCGATGAAATTCTCGAAAGTCTCCTTCATTTGACACCTTCCCAGGTCCATTCAGTTTTGGCTTACTATTTCGACCATCGGAACGAGATTAATTTGGATGTAGAGGAACAAGCCGATATCGAACACTGGAAAAGCCAGATACAATCACATCCCGGACATTGATGGCCGCGGCCGATGAAACCAAAATTGTTCTTAGACGAGGATACCCATGCTGGCCTTACTCATGCTTTGCAGCAAAGAGGATTTGATGTTATTCATGCCCAGGACCTCGAGAAAAGGCAGGTCCGACAGCGAGCAAACTCGCCTTTGCCGTCCAGGAAGAACGCTGTTTAGTGACCTTAATGTCCGGGACTTCGTGCTTCTGCATAACCAGTATGCAGCGCAAGACAAAGTGCATTGGGGAATTATTGTCTCCAAGCAATTGCCGATTGGAGAGACGCTCAGGAGGCTATTGAAGAAAATAGGCGTGGCATCGCGGGATGATTTTAATAATCGAATCGAATTTCTTTGATATAGCAGTAAGAACAAAGTAAGAACGTAAGAACAAAGATGTCAATAATCGATAATGATAGCGCATACTTGAAAACATCCGCATGCATTCGATTCCCATGCACTTCCGCCATTTTATTAGCAAATTGCCATTTTTTGGGAAGATATGTTGTTAACCTGCCATTAACTTTCGTTAATCTTCACGTTTTGCCCCCGGGCTTGAAAACTTGGTTCCAAAGTACCCGTCATGATTTTTTGTTTTAAATGGGTATCAACAACTTTGTTGAGATCATTGTTGATAACTCTGTTGATAGATATGCTAAATATTGGAAACAGGTCACTTTATATCGGTTTGAACAAAGATTAGACACTAGAAATATATTATGTATTATTAATATGTTAAACATTTTTGTTATACAATTATAATACTTCATGTGTTATCATTGAAGTTATCAACTGTTTGAAAAAAAGTATGCCAAGGTATGCTGAATGTAAAAATATTTTTTCATCAAAAAAAGCCCGTTTTTTACAAGAGAAATTATGGATGTAGTCCTCTAAGGTTATGATATATAAGATTAGTGGCATGAAGCCCTCTCTATGTTCCGCTGGAAAGGCCGCAAAGGTCAAAAGATGTATTTTCCATCTCTGGTTGTTTTGCGGATTATGGTTGCCTTCTTTTCGCTCCGCAGAATGTTTAAAGGGCCAGAGGATTGTGCGGGAGGATCGAGATGAAGCAACAATTCTCGGAGCACGGTGATAAACGATTTCAACTGAAATGCTATTCTTCCTGGAAACTCGGTTTCGATAAAGGCAATCGTATCTTTATCAGTGTGCCAGATCTCACCATGTTTTACTGTTTGCTTATAACCGTCCAAATCACCGATTTCCCAGTTTGTCGCTTCAAAATAGGCATAAGAAATCCCGATTCGCTTAAACGAAGCATGGTCGCTCCAGTCACCTGTAGTTCCCACTGGATATGCGGGATTCCACCCTGGATTAGTTTCCAGAGGAATCCCTTGCGCAGAGGCAATGAACAGGGCCTGGTCGCGGATCCATCCGCCCGGGCCCTCCGTCCCATATACGTAAATTTTATCGCCCCCTATCAGGGTGTCTAAGTTGATCATACCGACCGTTTGGGAAATCTCATCTGCCGTCATCTGGGAAACATAGTATTCCGATCCCTGTTGACCGGTTTCCTCGGTGCCAAAAGCAACAAATTTCACCGTATAAGGCAGCAAGGAGGAGCCTAAGTCCCGTGCAAGGGCAAGGATCACGCCGATAGCCGCGGCATTATCTGAAGCCCCCGTTCCTGCAGTCTCTGGTACGGAATCATAATGACCGCCCACAATCATTTCACTGTTGCTCCTGCCCCTGAGCTTGGCAATCACGTTAGCCGATTCCATCGTCACGCCGTTCCGCTCAAAACTGAAAGGCTGGATTGTTACGTCATAACCGAGTCTCTGAAACTCGCCGGCAATGTAATCGCGGCCCTTGGCCTCATTTTCAGATCCTGCCGGTCTTTTGCCGATCGTTTCAGACAGGAAGGCAGTGTGCTGAAGCGCCCTTGCTTCCACCGCCGACACCTGTTCTCCATGGCTATCGCCGCATCCGTAGAGGCCGAAGAGCACGAGAAGCATGAAGATGTTCAAGATCGTGTTTTCGATAAACAAAGCTTTTTTTGATTTTCCCATCAGGCTCCCAGGGCGATGATTTTGCAGGCCACAAAAATCTTCACGGTGACGTTCCCCATGTTTTTATTTCCCAGACAGATTCATCAGCTTTTCGATGCCTCTTCATTTCCGCTTACCTTTCCGGGGGACACGATTTTATCGGGAGAGAAGATAAGAAAAAACTACCTTGTATGTCAATGGAATAATTGGGTGATTATATCCATCCAGGTTTCTTCACCTGATTGATCGATAATGGTATGGATCAATCTTCGTCAGAATTGCCTCCTTCGTCTTTAACTTTCCATTAACCTTTTATTTCTAACGCCCCGAACCTATATAACTTACAAAGTCAGCAGATGGAGAGTCATGGAAATTTCCATATCTGCTCAAATTCCTTAGGCTTTAAAGGCGGTCATTATATATATAATCGTCTTGACAACAAGATATATTATGATTACATAATAGCTAATTGGGGGGGGTGGCTTCTCCCGTAGTTTACTAGCTATTGTCCGCTCCATAGAGATAAAGGAGAAAACTTATGATTCCAAAAATTAAAAAGATACTTTTTGCTACGGATCTCACGAAAAACTCAGCTTATACCTTTTTCTATGCCGTCAGGATGGCAAAAGAAAACAAAGCAAATATTGTCATTTTACATTCCATTGAAAACAAGGGTTTTAAGGGACATGAAGGAGTATCCGCTGTTCTAGTTGAAAAGGCGTTGAAAGACGCAAACGTTGAGGAAATCAGAAAAAGACTTCGAGAATTTTATAAGAGCATAGAGACTCAAACGGGCAGTCCAAGCGTTGAGTTGGTATCCAAAATTCTTATTCCCATAGGCCACCCCGTAGAAGAGATTTTGAAAGCAGCAGATGAAGAAGATTGCGATATGATTATAATAGGAACACATGGCAAGGGGTTCTTGAGGCAAACTTTTCTTGGTAGTGTGGCTGCCGCTCTATTGGCAAGAACCAGAAAGCCAGTTTTAATTGTACCGCTACCTTCCGAAAAAACTTTAAACGTCAAGGATTTTCCAGACATTCGGCCCTTAACCGAGAAGATGTTTGAGGGGTTTGGTCAGTAGAAGCGTTATAAACTTTTCCAGAGGACCCAGGCCCCTACAGGATTTCCGCATCGCCTTTCAAGCGAACGGCCTTAACGAAGCGCTTGTTGAAGTAAGATTCATCCAAACGGTCAATCTTGATTACCCGATTGCCGGACGAGGCATGGACAAATTTATTATCACCGATGTAGATGCCCACGTGGCCGAATGAACGTTTGGTATTGAAAAATACCAAGTCCCCCTCCCGCAAATCCTCCCGGGCGACGTGAGCGCCAACATGGGCCT
>Ga0082335_1003874_pt1 | contig 23671 bp, 17 predicted proteins | sample Subgrocontami58m_FD_72375 | JGI IMG/M metagenome (GOLD analysis project Ga0082335, IMG submission 72375) | Subsurface groundwater microbial communities from S. Glens Falls, New York, USA - GMW37 contaminated, 5.8 m (SPADES assembly) (version 2) ...
CTTCCATCCAGGGGTTCTGCCGGATTGAGGAGAGCGACATGATCGCCATGGCGGACCCGACAACGTTTCAATTCCTGCCTTACCGTCCCTCCGACCGCCCGGTGGCCCGGATGATCTGCGATATCATTAATCCCGACGGTACTCCCTACGAGGGCGACCCCCGCTATGTTCTGAAAAGGACGCTCAAAAAAGTGAACGATTTGGGCTACACTTTTTACGTGGGGCCGGAACTGGAATTTTTCTATTTTGCCAGTGACAAGTCACCGGAGATACTGGATAAAGGCGGATACTTCGACGGTCTGCCCGTGGATCGCGCCACCGATCTGCGCCGTCAGGCCATCTTTGCCCTGCAGGATATGGGGATCCGCGTCGAGTATTCGCACCACGAAGTGGCGCCCAGTCAGCATGAAATCGATCTGCGTTACGATGAGGCCCTGAAAATGGCCGACAACGTCATGACCTATCGCACCATCGTCAAGGAAACCGCCCGGCAGAATGGCGTCTATGCCACCTTCATGCCCAAGCCCATTTTCGGCCAGAACGGCAGCGGCATGCATACCCACCAGTCGCTTTTCAAGGGAAGCAAAAACGCCTTTTATGACGCCAAGGACAAGTATCACCTCTCCGACATGGCGAAAAGCTATATCGCCGGGATCATGACCCATGCCCCGGAGATTACCGCCGTTTGCAACCAGTGGGTAAATTCCTATAAGCGCCTGGTCCCCGGCTATGAGGCGCCGGCGTATGTAGCCTGGGCGCGCCGCAACCGTTCGGCCATGGTCCGTGTCCCGATGTACAAACCCGGCAAGGAGAAGGCGACGCGCATCGAGTTCCGCTCTCCCGATCCCGCCTGCAATCCCTACCTGGCCTTTGCCGTCATGCTGGCGGCGGGGATGGAAGGCGTCAATAATAAGTATCGTTTACCCGAGCCGGTGGAAGAAGACATTTTCGAGATGGATGAGCGGGCGCGGGCCAAGGCCAAAATCACCTCACTGCCGGGAAGTCTTCATGAGGCCATAGCGGCGGTTTGCAAGAGCAAGCTGGTCAAAGCAACGCTGGGCGAGCATATTTTCAATAAATTTGTGGAAAACAAGCGGGTGGAGTGGGATATGTTCCGCACCCATGTCAGTCAGTTTGAAATCGATCGCTATCTCCCCATGATTTAGTAAGTTCGGATTATTTTCGGGGCCTTGCTGGCAGAAAATAATCTCGTAAACTTACTTATCCCGCTTATCGGGATTAGGCCTTTCGTTCCCCAAATCTCCCTTTACAAAAGGGAGATTTGGGGATACACTCCCGCACCGTTGGCGAACGCGTAAAATAGCCGTCACCCCAGTGAACCCCGGATCGGAGTCCGGGGCAGGCCTGGAGTCCAGGGACTTAATAACTAACTAAAATAATATATATTGGGAGGCAGCATGTCGCTTTTGCGACGACAAAATCCGGCCCTGGTGGTCCTGGAAGACGGAAGCGTTTACCGGGGCTACGCTTTTGCCGGCCGGGGAGAAGTCCTCGGCGAGGTGGTTTTCAATACAGGGATGACCGGCTATCAGGAGATCATCACCGATCCGTCCTATAAGGAACAGATTGTCGCCATGACCTACCCGCTGATCGGCAATTATGGCATCAACGAGGAAGACATGGAGTCAGGCGGCATCCATCTGGAGGGCCTGATCGTCAAGGAATACCAGGACTGTCCCAGCAATTGGCGGAGCCGGAAAAGCCTGAAGGCCTTTCTGGAGGAAGAGGGGAAACTCGGGATCGAGGGTATCGACACCCGGGCCCTGACGCGCCGCATCCGGATAGCGGGCGCCATGCGGGGCATCATCTCTACGGAAACGACGGACAGCGACCTGCTGCTGGCGCGGGTGCAGGAATATCCGGGCTTAGTGGGCCGGGATCTGGTGGGGACGGTTACCTGCCGGGAGCCTTATGCCTGGCGCAACGGCGCCCCGCAGCCCGTAAAAAGCGAAGGACGGGCAACCTCCGGGCAATTGCGGGTGGCGGTGCTGGATTACGGTGTAAAATACAATACCCTGCGCCACCTGGAGCAAAGAAATTGCGAAGTGCTGGTACTGCCGGCGACGGCGACGGCGGCGGAAGTCCTGGCCCTTGCTCCCGATGGGGTTTTGCTATCCAATGGGCCGGGGGATCCGGCCGCCCTGCCGGAGGTTGTGGAGACGGTGCGCCTGCTTTTGGGCCGGCTGCCCATCTTCGGCATCTGCATGGGGCATCAGATCCTGGGACAGGCCTTGGGGGGAAAGACGGCCAAGCTTAAGTTCGGCCATCACGGCATCAATCAGCCGGTAAAAAATCGTCAAACCGGGAGAATTGAAATTACATCGCAAAATCACGGGTTTGTGGTGTTGCCCGATTCCCTTCCCGGTGCCCAGGAGAGGACATACGACAACCTCAACGACTGTACTTCGGAAGGGTTGCAAAGTCCTGCTTTGAAAGCCTTCAGTGTGCAATACCATCCGGAGGCGGCCCCCGGCCCCCATGACGCCACTTACCTCTTTGACCGGTTTATCGACCTGATATTAAAGGAAAAGGGAGCAGCCAGTTGATCCTCATTATTGATTTCGGGTCCCAGTACAACCAACTCATTGCCCGGCGGGTCCGGGAGCATCATGTCTATTGCCAGATCGAGCCGCCGGAGGTGGAACTCGACCGGATCAAGGCCCTGGCGCCTGAGGGGATTATCCTTTCCGGGGGGCCGGCCAGTATCTATGCCAAGGGCAGTCCCAAGGTAGACCGAGGGATTTTCGAGCTGGGCATCCCGGTCCTGGGGATCTGTTACGGATTCCAGTTCATGGTGGATGCCCTGGGCGGCCAGGTCGTCCGCTCGGAGAAAAGGGAGTACGGTTTTGCCGAGCTCACCATCAACGCGGAAGAGGGCATTTTCCAGGGGGTCGGCAGTCCCACCCGCTGCTGGATGAGCCATGGCGACAGTATCGGCCGGCTGCCCCGGGGATTTCGCGTTACGGCTTCCACGGCCAATACGGAAGCGGCGGCGGCGGAGAATCCCCAGAGGCGTCTCTATGGCCTGCAGTTCCATCCCGAGGTTGTCCACACGGTAGAAGGGCGCAAGATGCTGGAAAATTTTCTCTTCGGCATTTGCGATTGCCGCAAGTCCTGGACGATGAAATCCTTTGTCCGGGAAACCACGAAGGAAATCCGGGAAATGGTGGGCGACAAAGGGGTCATCCTGGGCCTGAGCGGCGGTGTCGACTCGGCGGTGGCGGCCCTACTCATCCATGAGGCCGTGGGAGATCAGCTGACCTGTGTTTTTGTGGATAACGGCGTGCTCCGGGAGGGGGAGGCCCGGCGGGTCCAGGAAGTCTTTCGGAAGAATTTTCATATCAACCTGCGCTTTGCCCGGTCGGGGAGGGCCTTCCTGACCAAATTAAAGGGCGTCACCGATCCGGAGAAAAAAAGAAAAATCATAGGCCGTACCTTTATTCAAGTTTTTGATCAGGAAGCCCGCAAAATCAAAGGCGTGGCTTTCCTGGCCCAGGGGACCCTGTATCCGGATTTGATCGAATCGCGGTCCGCTTTCGGCGGACCCAGCGCCGTGATCAAATCCCATCACAACGTGGGGGGACTGCCGAAAAAGATGAAGCTGAAGCTCCTGGAGCCGCTGAAACACCTCTTCAAGGACGAGGTGCGGCTCGTGGGCAAGGAGCTGGGGTTGCCCGACGATCTTGTCTGGCGGCAGCCGTTTCCCGGTCCGGGGCTGGCGATCCGCATCATCGGGGAGGTGACGGAAAAAAGGCTCGCCATCCTCCGCCGGGCCGATACCATCCTGCAGGAGGAAATCCGCGCCCATAATCTGTACCGCAAGTTATGGCAGTCCTTCGCCGTGCTGCTGCCGCTCAAGAGCGTCGGCATCATGGGCGATCAGCGGACCTACGAGCATATCGTCGCCATCCGGGCGGTGACCAGTGACGATGCCATGACGGCGGACTGGGCCAGATTGCCGCAGGAATTGCTGGGCCTGATTTCCAGCCGCCTCATCAACGAGGTGCGGGGCATCAACCGGGTGGTCTACGATATCAGTTCCAAACCGCCGAGCACGATTGAGTGGGAGTGAAAGGGAGCGGGAGGGTGGGACACGGCGCGGTTCAGGATCTTTTTTCGTGCCGAAAAAATCTCCGATTCACCGCGCCGTGTCCCACCCTCCCGGGGAAGAAAAAGGATGGGGGCAGGACCCGTCGCCGCTCAGAATCTTTTTCCGATGCCCGGAAAAATCTTCGATTCGCGGCTCTGAGTCTCGGTCACACGGGTAGAGTAGTGATAATGGGGGGGGGCGGCACAGGTTGTGATGAGTTTGAAGATCATGGAGGTGCGGGAATGAATCGGCAGATATCTATTCCCAAGGATCGGATTGCAGCTTTTTGCCGCGAGCGGGGAATTCGGCGACTGGCTGTTTTTGGTTCGGCGCTACGCCCTGATTTTGGGCCGGAGAGCGATATTGACATTCTTGTCGAGTTTGAGCCCGGTCGCAGTCCCGGCCTATTGGGGATGGCGCGCATGGAGCGGGAACTGTCTGCCTTGCTGGGCGACCGGAAGGTAGACCTGCGCACACCTGAGGATTTGAGCCGCTATTTCCGTCAAGACGTGCTTGACGAAGCTGAGGTCCAATATGCGCAAGGATGATGACGTTCGCCTGCGGCACATGGTGGATGCCGCGCGCGAAGCCATGTCGTTTGCCAGAGGGCGGACGCGCGCCGATCTCGACCGCGATCGGATGCTGGTGTTGTCGCTTGTCAAGGACATCGAGATCATTGGAGAGGCCGCTTACCAAATAAACCAGACAACGCGAGATGGGTTACCGGTCATTCCCTGGGCCGACATCATCGGTATGCGTCACCGTTTGGTCCATGCCTATTTTGACATCAACCTCGATGTGCTCTGGCAAACCGTACAAAATGACCTTCCGGCATTGGCCGCACATATCGAACCACTGTTGTCACCAGAGAAGTCGTCAGAAATCGGAGAAATCGGGGGACACCACACTGGTTCCTGAAATAATTGGTATGGTGTCCCGAACTGCGAAGGTGCGCTATTACGGCTTTTTCAGCCCCCGCAACCGGCCTCTCCTGGAATAAATCCGTTGGGAACTGTCAAAAAATAATGAATTCAGGGTAAAGGAGTCTTCAGCCCCCCATGGCGATTCAACTGTTGCTGGGGAGCAGCCTCCCTTCCTCTGTCCTTTCTGTCACGAAGGCTATCTGATGCCGATCGGAACCATCCCCGAAGATGGAAGGGCGCCGCCATGAACCTTCATTGCCTGAATCGGCACAATACAGAAATTTCACCCCCAACAGGCGATGTCCCCGGATTATTGTCATCACTATCGTTTGCCCAAATTCCGGGATCCGACCTTGACGGCATTTTCGGCGCCCGCTTTATTACCGAAAGCTCGGTACAAAATTGCTGCATAACAGGTAATCGTTTCGATTTTATTCTTGATTTCAAGATAAATTTTCCCCATAGTAGCTCTCAAACTGACATACTTGATGATTAAAATCCCAAATCGTAACCAACCCCCGCGAGAGGGTTTGTTCAACTAAGTTTTTACGTCGGCTGCGCGCCGTAAAAACTTTTATATGTTAGCAAGACGCTTCGCGCCGAGGAAAAGAATTAATGTTCCGATCTATATACAACGAAGACAATATCAATTAAGAAATTATGTTCTTGAATCTTTATTTCCCGAGTCAGACCGCAATAACAGAATTAAGCGAATGGAAAAAAGCGCTCGCAAAGATTATGTCAACAAAATGAATGAAATTGTTAACGAATGTACTTTTGTTTGCTACATATTTTTCCTAAAACAATTTTTTATTGAGGGTTCAAATGCTGCAAAAAACGCCGTTGATACCTTTAAAGAATTTAATGTTGATGGATTTAATATTGGCAATAAAAAGTTTGAGGGTCGAAACGAAGCTGTACTGGAGGGCGACAATCTTTACCAAGAATTATTGAATAATATAACAAACGAAAAACTGAAAAGTTTCATAATGAAGACGGCCTTTTTTTCAGAAATAATAAATGAGTATAAAAATGTACCTATTTGATCAAACTGATGCCCAGAATTTTCTTCAGAATTTCTTTTCCAGCAACGGATCCTCCCTAAATAGTGGCGGCGAGTGAGTGTGCCGCTTGACACGATCCCGGAGGCCCCCGAACTGGCGAAAAAATCTCCGATTCACCGCGCCGTGTCCCACCCCCCGGGGAAGAAAAAGGATGTGAGCAGGACCCGTCGCCGCTCAGAATCTTTTTCCGGTGCCCGGAAAAATCTTCGATTCGCGGCTCTGAGTCCTGCCCCCATCCTATGCGGGACAAACGGTGAATAAGCTCCACGTCAGATAACGGCGGGAGGAAACATGACCAGGACTGACAGAACCCCATTTTCTTGCAAAAGAGAGCGGGGTTTTTTATTTGCAGGTCGGTGGATTCCGCGGGTTTTTCGCGCCATGCCATCAAGCGACTGCAGTGGACAGCCGTCCCCGCGAGCAAGCTCGCATGAACGGCAGCCACTGATCCGCAACGGCGTTCGCTGATTTAAACAGGTATAGCAAGATTGATTTTTAAGGGATTTAGTGTAGAGTTGATGAAACACCCAGAGGATACCGTAAAGATGCCAGAAATAAGTAGATTTTTCGGTATTGTAATTGCCATGTTTTATAAAGATCATGTGCCTCCACACTTCCACGTTAAATATGCTGGGCAAAGGGCGGCTTTCTAGATTGAAGAACTCAAGATCATCGAAGGAGGGCTTCCCAGGCGGGCAACTTCATTGGTTTTGGAATGGGCGTTCCAGCATAGACAGGAACTCATGGTTAATTGGGAAAAGGCCCAAAGAAAAGAGCCTTTAAAAGAAATTGAACCACTTGATTAGGAGAATGATTATGCGATGGGTGACTGAAGCAGTCTATCTTGGCGGATATAAGGTCAAGGTCCGTTTTGATAATGGAGAAAGCAAGGTCGTCGACTTGCAACCACATATTGACGGCCCCGTCTTTGAGCCCCTAAATGACTTGGACTACTTCAAATCATTTTCTGTTAATCATGATATTGATACGATTGTGTGGCCAAATAATGCCGATTTTTCACCCGACTTCCTCTATGAGATAGGCCGAGAAGTGAGCTAATCGGGTAGCCGGGGGCAGTTAACCCCCAGCCCCCACACCACCCGGCATGCGGGTCCGCACCGGGCGGTTCACAGGAATTACCGGGCCGTAGCCGGGTAGTGAATGTGAAACCACAGCTCTTTGACAGACAGAAGCCCTTGATCCTTGAGCCATTTATTGGTCATGCCCGTTTGCGTTGCCAACGTCCGGGCTAGGTGCCATGGCCCTTTGCGGCTGATAGCCACTGCAATAGCCGCATTGAGCGATGTTCCCAGCTTGCGAAGCTCCCGCACCTTGGTTCTCGCCCAGCGCCACTGTTTAAAGTAGCATGCAATTTCTTTTGACGAAGCCGTTACCGTGTTCTATGATCCCTTATCGGCAACGTTCGCTGACCCGGACCACTCCATTTCAGAGGATAGATCCATTACCGTCGGTTATTCATCTCAGGGACGTCTGCTTGTTATATCGCACACGGAACGGGGAGATACGATGCGGATTATCAGCGCGCGTCCTACAACCGCATTAGAGAGGAAAAGGCATGAAGGCTAAAGTAATAGAGGAATTACGTACCGAATATGAGTTTGATTATTCGAAAGCTGTTCGTGGGAAGTACTTCAAAAGACTGTTGGAGGAAGGCGCTAATGTGGTGGTCTTAGAGCCTGAAATTGCCAAGGTTTTTACAAGCTCAGCTGCTGTAAATGATGCATTGCGATCTCTTCTTGAAATTACGCGATCCACTCAACGCCTAACAAAGCACTCAACCGGTCGTGCTAAAAAGCAGCGCGCCGGTTAGCTTCCCGCTGGCTTTGCAACAAGCAGACCTTAAAGGAGAACAAAGATGAGCGAAAACAGCAAGTGCCCGATAACAGGTGAATCCGGTAGAACCACTGCCGGCAGAGGTACAGCGAACCGCGACTGGTGGCCTAAACAATTGAACCTGGGCATCCTTCATCAGCATGCGCCGACCTCCAACCCGATGGGCACCGATTTCAACTACGCAGAAGCATTCAAGAAGCTTGATCTGGCCGCCCTGAAAAAGGACCTGTGCGCACTGATGACCGACTCGCAGGACTGGTGGCCAGCCGACTGGGGCCACTACGGCGGCCTGTTTATCCGCATGGCCTGGCACAGCGCCGGCAGCTACCGCACCGCTGACGGACGTGGCGGCGGCGGCACCGGAAATCAGCGTTTTGCACCAGTCAACAGCTGGCCCGACAATGCCAACCTCGACAAGGCGCGCCGGCTGCTCTGGCCCATCAAGCAGAAATACGGCAACAAGATCTCCTGGGCCGATCTGATGATCCTGGCGGGCAATTGCGCACTGGAGTCGATGGGCTTCAAGACCTTCGGCTTCGGTGGCGGCCGGGTGGACATCTGGGAACCGGAAGAGGACATCTACTGGGGATCCGAAGCCGAATGGCTGGGCGACAAGCGTTACAGCGGGGATCGCGAACTAGAAAACCCACTGGCCGCCGTGCAGATGGGCCTGATCTATGTGAACCCCGAAGGGCCCAACGGTAATCCGGACCCGGTGGCCTCGGGCCGCGATGTTCGTGAAACCTTCGCCCGCATGGCGATGAACGACGAAGAAACCGTCGCGCTCGTCGCCGGCGGCCACACCTTCGGTAAGGCACACGGCGCGGGCGACCCAGCGCTGGTGGGGCCGGAGCCCGAGGCCGCTCCGCTCGAAGAGATGGGGCTCGGCTGGAAGAACGCTCTGGGCACCGGCAGGGGTGGGCATACCACCACCAGTGGTATCGAAGGCGCATGGAAGCCGAACCCGACCAAATGGGACAGGGGCTACTTCGACATGCTGTTCGGCTACGACTGGGAGTTGGTCAAGAGCCCCGCCGGCGCCCATCAATGGCTGGCTAAGGACGTCAAGGAAGAGCACATGATTCCGGACGCCCACGACCCATCGAAGAAGCACCGGCCCATGATGACCACGGCCGACCTGTCGCTACGTTTCGACCCGATCTATGAGCTCATCTCACGCCGCTTCCACCAGGATCCGCAGGCTTTAGCCGCAGCATTCGCCCGCGCCTGGTTCAAGCTGACCCACCGCGACATGGGGCCCAAGTCCCTCTACCTTGGCCCTGAAGTCCCGGCGGAAGACCTGATCTGGCAAGACCCGCTCCCCGCTGTCGATCATCCCCTGATCGATTCCAAGGACATCGCCGGCCTCAAGGCCAAGGTTTTGGCCTCGGGCCTGTCGGTTGCGGAACTGGTCTCCACCGCCTGGGCCGCGGCCTCTACCTTCCGAGACTCGGACAAGCGCGGCGGTGCCAACGGCGCGCGTATTCGCCTGGCGCCGCAAAAGGACTGGGAAGCCAACCAGCCGGCGCAACTGGCGAAGGTGTTGGGCGTGCTCGAAACCATCCAGCGGGCCTTCAACGGCGCCCAGACGGGCGGCAAGAAAGTCTCCATGGCGGACCTCATCGTTCTGGCCGGCTGCGCTGCCGTTGAAGCGGCGGCCAAGGCTGCCGGGCACGCCGTCGACGTGTCTTTCACCCCGGGCCGCACCGACGCCTCGCAAGATCAGACCGATGTGGAATCGTTCGCCGTGCTGGAGCCCCAGGCCGACGGTTTCCGCAATTACCAGAAGAAGGCATTCACCGTGTCGGCCGAGGAAATGCTGGTGGATAAGGCGCAGCTCCTGACCCTGAGCGCGCCGGAGATGACGGTGCTCGTCGGTGGCCTGCGCGTGCTTGGTGCTAACGTGGGTCGATCGGCGCACGGCCTGTTCACGACACGGGGCGGAACCCTCACCAACGACTTTTTCGTCAACCTGCTCGACATGGACACCCTGTGGAAGGCCACGTCCGATGCCAGGGACGCGTTCGAAGGGCGCGACCGTAAAACAGGCGACCTCCGGTGGACCGCCACCCGCGTGGACCTGGTTTTCGGCTCCAACTCGCAGCTGCGCGCCCTGGCCGAGGTCTATGCGCAGGACGATGCGAAGGAAAAGTTCGTGCGCGACTTTGTCGCGGCCTGGAACAAGGTCATGAACATAGACCGCTTCGACCTCATCCGATAGTGGCATAAGCGTCTTTATGGGCTCCTGACTGGGCGGAAAGAACAGTAAGCTAACACCGGTTTCAGCGGACGGCATACCGTCGCCGCTGAACCGGAGCGATGGCTCGGACGCTTCGTGCCGAGCCATCGACGCTGCGAATTCCCATCCACCTGCCGCTCCTGCGCTGCGCGCCAGATTCAGGATTGATTATTTGCTTTACTTAAAGCTGGTGGTGCTGTAAAAAGTCCCCACGGCCGTTACCTAGCAAAGGTGGCAATGTGTAACTATTTATAATTGCTTGATTTGTGATCGTAACCCGGAATGAGGAAAAAGGAATAAGCTAGTCATGCCGAAAAGGAAGGACCTAAATAAGATACTGATCATTGGTTCCGGGCCGATCATCATCAGCCAGGCCTGCGAATTCGACTATTCCGGCACCCAGGCCTGCAAGGCCTTGAAAGAAGAGGGTTGCGTGGTCGTCCTGATCAACAGCAATCCCGCCACCATCATGACGGACCCGGAAACTGCCGACCGGACCTATATCGAACCCATTACCCCGGAAGCGGTGGCCAAGATTATCGCCCGGGAAAGGCCGGACGCCCTGCTGCCTACCCTGGGCGGACAAACGGGCTTGAACACGGCGGTGGCCGTGGCCGAAAGCGGCGTTCTGGAACGTTACGGGGTGGAGATGATCGGGGCGTCGCTGCCCGTTATTCAAAAGGCGGAAGACCGGGAGAAATTTCGCGACGCCATGAAGAATATCGGCCTGAGGGTACCCGAGAGCGGTTTTGCCCGCACGCTGGAGGAGGCCTTTGCCGTTGCCGCCCAGATCGGTTTTCCCATCATTATCCGGCCTTCTTTTACCCTGGGAGGAACGGGCAGCGGCGTGGCCTACAACCGCGAGGAACTGGCGGAACAGGCCAAGGCCGGGCTGGATGCCAGCATGATCCACGAGATCATGCTGGAAGAGTCGATCCTGGGCTGGAAGGAATATGAGTTGGAGGTGATGCGGGACCGCGCCGACAACGTGGTCATCATCTGCTCCATCGAGAATTTTGACCCCATGGGCGTCCATACGGGCGAGTCCATCACCGTGGCGCCGGCGCAGACCCTGACCGACCGGGAGTATCAGCAGATGCGCGACGCGGCGATTGCCATCATGCGGGAGATCGGCGTGGAGACCGGCGGCTCGAACGTCCAGTTTGCCGTCCACCCCCAGACGGGCGAGATGACGGTGATCGAGATGAATCCGCGCGTTTCCCGCTCTTCGGCCCTGGCTTCCAAGGCCACCGGCTTTCCCATCGCCAAGATCGCCGCCAAGCTGGCCATCGGCTATACCCTGGACGAGATACCGAACGATATTACCAAAGAGACTATGGCCTCTTTTGAACCGACTATCGATTATTGCGTCGTCAAGATTCCCCGCTGGACCTTCGAGAAATTTCCGGAAACGGAAGACGTGCTCACTACCTCCATGAAATCGGTCGGTGAGACCATGGCTATCGGCCGGACCTTCAAGGAGGCCCTCCAAAAAGCCGTACGCTCCCTGGAAACCGGCCATTACGGACTGTCCGCCGCCTTGCCGCCCCAGGCCGATCAGGAAGAATTTCTGCAGGGCCGGCTGGCAACACCCAATTCCCAGCGGCTTTATTTCCTGGCTGCGGCCCTGCGGCAGGGCATGACGATCGAGAAGATCCACGAGTTGACCCGGATCGATCCCTGGTTCTTGAACCAGATCAGGGACATTATCGAGGCGGAGAAGACCATTGCCGGCTCGCCGCCCTCGCCGGCCCTGCTCCGGGAAGCCAAGAGCTGGGGTTTTTCCGACCGCCGTCTGGGTGAATTGTGGCGCCGGAAAGAGGAGGATATCCGCCAAATGCGTTATGACGGCAATATCACTCCGGTTTACAAACTGGTAGATACCTGTGCCGCTGAGTTTGAGGCCTATACCCCTTACTATTACTCCACCTATGAAGAGGAGGATGAGGCGAATCCCTCCGACCGGCGGAAGGTCGTTATTCTGGGCGGCGGGCCGAACCGCATCGGCCAGGGCATCGAGTTCGATTACTGCTGTGTGCATGCTTCCTTTGCCCTGCGGGAAGAGGGCTGTGAGAGCATCATGGTCAATTCCAACCCCGAAACGGTGAGCACCGACTACGATACTTCGGACAAACTCTTCTTCGAACCTCTCACCCTGGAAGATGTGACGCACATTATCCACCGGGAGAATCCCGACGGCGTCATCGTCCAGTTCGGGGGGCAGACGCCCCTCAACCTGGCCAAAGGGCTCGAGGCGGCGGGGGCCAAAATCCTGGGAACATCGCCTGATGCCATCGACCGCGCCGAAAACCGGGAACGCTTTCAGGAGATCGTGCGGCGGCTTGACCTGTGCCAGCCCGATAACGACACGGCCACGGATATTGCCGGGGCGGTACAAGCCGCGGAAAGAATCGGCTATCCCGTTCTCGTCCGGCCTTCCTACGTGCTGGGGGGGCGCTCCATGGAAATCGTCTACGATGCCGATACCCTGAGCCAATTCATGGCCAAGGCCATCCTCGCTTCTCCGGACCATCCCATCCTCATCGACAAGTTCCTGGAGGACGCCATCGAGGTGGATGTGGACGCCATCAGCGACGGTGCGGAAACCGTGGTAGCCGGGATCATGGAACATATCGAAGAGGCCGGCATCCATTCGGGTGACAGCGCCTGCGTTCTGCCGCCCATCACCTTTTCCCGGGAGATGCTGGAGACGATCATCGCCCAGACTAAAATGATCGCCCGGGAACTGCATGTAGTGGGCCTCATGAATATCCAGTACGCCATCAAGGACGGCACTCTTTACGTGCTGGAAGTGAATCCCCGGGCCTCCCGCACCATACCCTTCGTGAGCAAGGCCATCGGCGTGCCGTTGGCGAAGCTGGCCACCAAGGTCATGCTGGGGCGGACGCTCAAGGATTTGGGCTTCCTGGAGGCGCCGCAACCGGCGCACATTTCCGTCAAGGAAGCGGTATTTCCCTTTAACCGGTTTCCGAATGTGGATATTCTCCTGGGGCCGGAAATGAAATCGACCGGCGAGGTCATGGGCATCGATCGTTCCTTCGGCCTGGCCTTCGCCAAGTCGCAGATGGCGGCGGGTTTCCAACTTCCCCGGACGGGGCGGGTGTTTATCAGCGTCCACGATTCCCATAAAGACAAGATCATCCCTATTGCCCGTACCTTTCAGGAGCAGGGCTTTCAGATCCTGGCTACCCGGGGGACGGCGGCGCATTTGTGCGAAAGGGGAGTGGCGGCGGAAACCATCTTCAAGGTGAGCGAGGGACGGCCGCATGCGGTGGATTACATCAAGAACGGCGACGTCCAGCTGGTCATCAACACGAGCGTGGGGCGGAGGTCCAATATCGACGCCTATCATATCCGGCGCGGCGCCTTGGTGTACAATGTGCTCTACACCACTACCATTGCCGGCGCCCGGGCGCTCGCCGAGGCCATCGCCGCCCTCCAGAATGAGGAGTGGCAGGTGATGACGCTGCAGGAATATCATCAAAACAGGTAAGGGCTATGGGTAATAGGTGAAGGGGAATGGATTATAGCATGGAAGATGATAATTCAGGCAAGCCGCGGGAGGAATGCGGGGTTTTTGCCGTTTATGGGCATGAGGAAGCGGCCCGGGTGGCTTTTTTCGGCCTTTTTGCCCTTCAGCACCGGGGACAGGAAAGTGCGGGGATTGCGGCGGCGGACGGCTGCCAGGTCGTGGAACGCAAAGGCATGGGGCTGGCTTTGGAAGTATTCCGGGAGGATACGCTGTCCAAACTGCCGGGCCATCTGGCCATCGGCCATGTGCGGTACTCCACCACCGGCTCTTCCGTGATTTCCAATGCCCAGCCCTTCCTGGTGCATCACGGAGATGAATACTATGCCCTGGCCCACAACGGGAACCTCGTCAATGCCCATCTCCTGCGGGCGGGACTGGAAGAAAGCGGTTCAATTTTCCAGTCCACCATGGACAGTGAAGTGATCGTTCATCTCATGGCGGCGCATCTCAAGGACGGCCTGGAGCAGGCGGTGGTCAAGGCCCTGACCCCGATCGAGGGAGCCTACAGCATCGTCATGCTGACGCGCAATAAGGTGATTGCCGCCCGCGACCCCCGGGGTTTCCGCCCCCTGGCACTGGGAAAGTTAAACGGCGGCTGGGTGGTGGCCTCGGAGACCTGCGCCTTTGACCTGGTAGGCGCCACTTATGTGCGGGACGTGGAGCCCGGAGAGATCATCATCATCGACAGCAAGGGCCTGCACAGCCTCATGCCCTTTCCGAAGGTCAAACCCGCCCACTGCATCTTCGAACTGATTTACTTTGCCCGGCCCGACAGCCAGGTTTTCGGCCAGAATGTCTATCTCTGCCGCAAGCGCTTAGGACATTACCTGGCCAGGGAATATCAGCCGGAAGTGGATCTGGTTATGCCCTTTCCCGATTCCGGTGTGTACGCGGCCCTCGGTTATGCGGAGGAAAGCGGCCGGCCCTTTGAGATGGGTATGATCCGCAATCATTACGTGGGCCGGACTTTTATCCAGCCTACCCAGCCCATGCGGGACTTCGGGGTGCGGGTCAAACTGAATCCGGTGCGCCCCCTGCTGGAGGGGAAGCGGGTGATGATCGTGGAAGATTCCATCATCAGGGGCACCACCAGCCGCAACCGGGTCAAGCACCTGCGGGAAATCGGCGTCAAGGAATTGCATATGGTGGTGAGCTGCCCGCCCACGACCTATCCTTGTCCCTATGGAATCGATTTTTCATCGAAAGGCGAACTGATTGCCGCCCAGAATGAAAATGCGGCGGCGATCGCCGAATTTATCGGCCTTGACTCCCTGCACTACCTTTCTCTGGCCGGCATGCTGGAGGCAACGGGGATGCCGGCCAATAATTTTTGTCTGGCCTGTTACGACGGCCAGTATCCTCTGGTACCACCGGAAAGCATGGGAAAATTCTGCTTTGAAGAGGGCGCCTGAGTTAGAGGAATAATGCATATGCAGGAAGTGTTTCAGCGTTACGGCGAGGATCTGAACAAGGTGGAGGAGTGCATGGAGACGTGGCTCCGTTCGGACATCCTCCTTATCCCGCAGATCATCCGGCATATCATCGGCAGCGGTGGCAAGAGGTTTCGGCCGCTCCTGCTCCTGGCGGCCGCCGATCTTTGCGGCTGCCGGGAAGAGAGACGCTACAACATGTCTGTGGTCATCGAGTTTTTGCATACCGCCACCCTGCTCCATGACGATGTCATTGACAACGCCGATCTCCGGCGGGGTAAAGTGTCGGCCAACAACATCTGGGGCAATGCCGCCAGTGTCCTGGTAGGCGATTTCCTCTATTCCACGGCCTTCAAACTCATGACGGCGGACGGCGACCTGGCGGTAATGAAGCTGCTCTCGCAAACCACCAACACCATGTCGGAAGGCGAGATCTTCCAACTGGTCAAATGCGGCAATATCGACCTGACGGAAAACGATTACCTGGCCATCATCGAGATGAAGACCTCCATTCTCATCTCCGCCGCCTGCGCCTTGGGTGGGCTCTTGGGCAAGGCAACGGATGCCCAGGTGGAGGCCCTGGCAGGATTCGGCCTGCGGCTCGGCTCGGCCTTTCAAATCACCGACGATACGCTGGATTACGTGGCCCGGGAAGAGGAATTCGGGAAGGCCATCGGCAAAGATCTGGCGGAAGGAAAGATTACCCTGCCGCTCATCTATGCCCTGAAACAATGTTCAGCCCCGGAGAAAAAGCTGGTCGAAAGGGCCGTGCAGCAGCAGGAAGAAGGTGAACAGGCACTGACGGAAATCATGACCATGATCCGTGTCCACAACGGGGTGGATTATGCGCTCTCCAAGGCCAAGGCCTTCATCGATGAAGGCCGGGAACTATTGCACATCTTTCCCGAATCAGAGGCCAAAACTGCTCTCCAAACCATCTCCGGCTACGTCATCGAACGCCGGCTTTAACGTCTTTTCAAGCCCTTAGAAATCTCTTGACATCCAGCTGCGGTAGGTACCATGGCGGCATCGCGCGGCAGGATTTTCCTGATCATTGCTCTTCGGTCTGCAAATAAGCGACGATGCTTTTGACTTTTGCTTCCAGATTGGCCAAATAGGCCGGCAGCGGCTGCTTCGGCAGCGGCAGGGGATCATATTCGATTTCCCTGATCCGGGCCATCACCCGCCCCAGGGCCTCATTTTCCTCTTGCCAAAATTTCTGGACCAGGGCCTTGAAATCCAGGGATTTTTCAATAGAGCGGCTGATAAATGATTTAGCATCCTCGCCCAAATAAACAAAGCGGTGTCCCGGGCAAAGGATTTCCACCTCCAATGCCGCAAGACGGTTTAAAGAGCCAAGATATACCCCGAAATCTGTCAAACAGGATGAGGCGCCAAATTCCATATTACCTAAACTACCGGCGGCTTCCGAGGCAATGAGGATTTTCCTTTCCGGTATATAATAACTCAGAAAGTCCCAAGTATGACCTGGTGTGGCAAGGGCTTGTACCGTCAATCCCTCTTCCAGTTCAATCACCTCGTTATCCTCAAGAACCATGTCCACTGTAAAAGGTTCAAAGGCGGCATCCAGCAGCCGCGATTTGTCAAGGGAAGGCAGAGTATTGGCAACGTTTTCACTGAGACTCCGGATGAGGCTCACGGCATTCGGCCTTTTGATTATTTCGCTCGCCTTCCTCGAAGCACCGACACGCAAACCGGGAAAGACGCTTTTCAGGTAGGAGACGGAGCCGCAGTGGTCGAAATGCATATGGGTGAGGAGCAGCAGGTGAGGATGGGTTTTTCCTAACGCGGCCCCGATTTCGTCTTCATAAATCTTTCCGAGTTTGACCACGCCAGCGTCAAAGATAACCGGTTTCTCTGCTTTGAGAAGGTAAATAGGACCATAACTCGACCCCAAAACATACAGCCCCTTTCCTACTTCTCCCGTCCGGTTAAAAATCAACTTATTTCGCTATCCTCTTTTCCCTTAAAATATTTTTCCAGGATGGCATTAATATCGAAGACCAGCACCTCCGTCAAGATTTGTGTCCTTACGTAGGCATTCATAAAGGCATCACTTTTGCTCAAGAGACGAAGTCTTTTTATACAATTCTTACTAATTGCCGTAAGGTCATGCCGCATCTCGTTCAATAGCGAATGGACCTTATCCAGGTCTCCCTTCTTCAGCCAATAGATGTTCATTAAGAGGCGAGACCGGGCTTCGATTATATCCATAAATGGCTCAATCCCTTGAAAATATATATAATATCGTTTAGCCCCTTCACAATACTCAAAGATCGACATGTTGGTGACATATTGCAGGGCATTTTGCACCGTTGTCTCGGAGACATATTGTAGCCCTTCTTTTTTTACATAGATTGCGGTAACCTGATCGTAAGAGTAGAACCTGTCCATCTCTTCCAAAAAAGGGAGGAGCGGCTTAATGGCACAACATAAAACATTCTCCCCTCCCAGAGGACAGATCTCACAGGTCTTGAAGGCATCGTCTTGCCTTATGTGCAGGGGCAGTTTGTCCGGATTAGCCCAATATTCATCGGCAAGATGCTGAATGCGCTCTTTCGATAGATCGATAACCAGGCCATCAGCAAAATGAAGATACATGCCTTCACGCTTATGCATATCAGACGCCACTCCAATTTGGATTATTTTGTGCCCTGCCCGGAGGCAACTTCATTTATAGCTGACGAGGCCAGCAAATATTTTTCGTTTTGCTTCATTCCTTTTATTTCTCTTTCTCTCATGGCCGCCGTGCTCCGGTTGTGGCCGCTTTCCCGATAAATCAATCTCACCGGCTGGCGTGCGCGAAAATATTTGGCCCCTTTGCCATTTTTGTGCTGTAAGAAACGTCTTTCAATGTCGGTCGTTACCCCTGTATACAGCGAATTGTCCGAGCAAAGAATGATATAAACTTGCCAGTCCATTTCCGGTATTGGTTTCATCTATCCTTTAATAGAACAAAACCCCGCTCAGATATAAGGCGGGGTTTCGTAAGACAAGATCGCCGGTCCGCTATTGATTACTTCTTGGAAGCCTTCACCGCTTTTTTGGCGGCAGTTTTTACCACCGTTTTGGCCGCTGGTTTGGCCGCCGGTTTGACCGCTTTTTTTGCCGCTGGCTTTGCCGGCGCTTTGGCCGCCGCTTTCGGGGCGGCAATCTTTGCCTTGGCACTACCCGCTGCGGCCTTGGCTGCCCCGCCCCCTTTCACCGCCTTGGCAGTACTGCTGCCCGGGTTTGCCTTCACTGCCGCTTTTTTTCTTGCCCTGTCGGCAGCGAGTTTGCCCTTTGCCATTGGTTGATTGCAGCAGACGACCGCGATATCGGCACACCCGCAAACTTCATCTACCGTGACGACCAGACCACACGCCGAGCAACTCAATAAATCTCCCTGCTTTGACTTTGCCATGCCCTTTCCTCCTTTTTTGTCTTCAAACAGTGCCACCGGATGCGGCGATGGATATAATTATAGGCAATAATTAGTTATTTGCAACAGCTTATTTGATAATTTTAAACGATAATCTCTAATTTCTCACCTTGGCCCGCAAAACAATTCTCTTCCATATGAGACCGCCCTCTAACGCCGCGCCATTGTCTCTCCCTTCATTTAACCAGCTCATTGACAAGTTTCTGGGCCTTTACCCGAATTTCCACTTTTTCTTCATATAATCTGCGATGCGTCACGGCCAATGGATCAAGCGTGAGTTCCTTGTCAAAGGGTTCTACGTCTTTCCGCATACTGATCGCTTCCAACCCCTTGACTAAGTCGTGCTGCCCTTCCTCGGATAATACCCAGTTTATGTACACTTTGGCGGCACTGGGGTGAGGGGCTCGATTAACCAGGTGAATAGCCTTTAGAGAGTCATCCTGTGAATTTATTATGGGTTTTACATTCTGACCCAATCCCTTTTTCTTAAATTCGATCAAAAAACCCCGTTCCAAGCCCAGCACAACCGGATATTTCCCCCGAACCAACCACTCAACAAGCTGTCTCTTATCCGAAGTGACCACAATGGCCTGTTTTTGAAAGAGGTCCCGGAGAAAGTTTTCTCCGTAAAGAACAAACAACTGCGTTGCTGCTGCCAGACCACTGCCGGCCACGGGATTTAAAATGGCGATTTTCCCTTTGAGTTGCGGGTCGAGCAGTTGTTTTGACGAACTCAGCAGTGCCTCAGAAATGAGGTCACGGTTAATCCATGTCCTATATTCGGCAAAATAGAGGGCTGTGGGAAAATACTTCTGTTCTTTGTCGGCAAAGGTGTAAGCAAATCCACCATGCCATTTGCTGTCGTCGGCAGTTTCGGGAAGGATAAAGGAACGGAGCGGATCAAAATACCCCTTGTTTTTCAAGTCATAGTGTTCTGGATCGATGCCGCTGATGCGTAAATCCCAAAGATACTGTCCGACTTTGCGTTCCTGCAACATCTTTGGTCGGAAATCGCGACCATTCAGTCCCGTATATTCAATCTTGATTTCGGGGTACTTTTTTTCAAAGGAAGTTACCAGGACTCTACGGTAGACATCGCTGGGATCGGCGGTCATCGCGAGTTTTCCTTCTTTTTTGGCAGCTTCCACGATTCTATTCCATTCCATGGGGTCTTTCTTTGATGCTGAGTCGGCACCTTGAACAGGATTGACGCCCAAGAAGCTGATACAAATTAAGGTAAGGCAGATTCTTCGTAAATAGCCGTTTACGGTATTGAATGCCATCGTGATCCCCCCCCCCTCATAGTTCTTAATAACATTGTTTGGATGCTCTTTATTGGCCATCCGGAAACTCCGGATGAGACACTGTTGGTTGCCGGATGGAGACTATTTATTGGCCGCAGCGATAACCTCCTTAGCCATCTTCAAGACCTCAGCTGTGCGGTTGAGAAAATCTTCCGAATCCGGGAAGACTTTTTCGCCGGGCTGGGTTAAGAACATTGGATGAAATCCCTCAGTGGAAACATCTTTGCGCATACTCGGGTTGCCCATCCCTTTGGAATATACCCCCTGACCTTCTTTACTCAAAAGCCAGTTCACGAAGAGTTTGGCGGCATTGGGATGAGGCGATTTGGTCGGTACGCCTAGCGCGCCCGCGCCGGACGTCACCCGCACTCCTTGCTTCAAATAGACAACATCCAAATGAGCGCCCGCATCCAAAAGGCCGGCCGTACTGGCGGGATTTGGCGCTATGCCGATGGGATATTTCCCCTTGGCAATTTCCTCGATATGGATACGATTATCTCGTTGGATATTGACCTGTTGACGCCCCACCAACTGAGAAAGGTAATCTTTAGCCTTGGGAAGGTCCCATATATTGACGACAAGATTGATCATGAAATCCCCGCCGGCACCCGTTACCGCGGGATCATTCAGCGTGATTTTTCCCTTGTATTGAGGTTTCAAAAGATCCAGGTAGTCAGTTATTTCCCCCTTTTTTATCATGTCGGTGTTATAAATAATGTTTCTCTGCAGACTGGAAACCATGGCGATGAAAGTTTTATCCTTATCCACGAAAGGGACTCTGCCCGCTTGCCAGTTCTTCCCATCGGTGACTTCGGGGAGGACCAGCAGGGGTTCTAAGGCCCCCAAAAATCCGGCCGGCTTGAGCAGCGTCAGCAGGGTATTACTTCCCACACCGAAAACATCGGCCAGATTGAGACCAGCTCTTTGTTCCGATTGCACCTTGGCCAGTAGCTCCCCACCGCGGCCAAAGGGCGAAAACTCGACGTTTATGCCATATTTCGCTTTAAAGGCCTGTGTCAGATCGGTTCTCACTTGAGATGACCAGGCCGTGTTATAAACGAGCACCGTTCCTTCTTTTTTGGCCGCCGCAATAAGGGCCTCCCAATTCTGTTTGGCATCGGGTGCTGCCTTGGCCGGTTGCGATTTGGCGGAGCCGGCAGCCTGGACGGTTGTCACTGCCGGACCTGCAAGCAATAATACGGAAACAATTGTGAAAATGTACCTCCATGCACTTTTCTTCATCTGGGTTCCCTTCCTTTCACAGAAATAGTGACCTTTGTTTGCCAAGGATATGCGGGATATCAAGGCCGGTGTCAAGAAAGAAATGATAACGGAAGCAATAACATGGAAGCATTGCTAAAAAGCGTGCCATGACACATGCGCCTGGTTAAATGCGCTGGTGTTTTTCTTTTTGATTTTGTAGCATCAGGGCGTGCTAAACAGGGCTCCGTGTTTTATTTCTTGAGGGGAAGGAGGCAAGGATGGAGGAAAACATTGAATTCCGGCTTAATGGTAAACCCGTCTCGCTTAAAGTGGATGGTGAGCGGAGGCTTCTCTGGGTTTTGCGCACCGACCTGGGTTTGACGGGAGCCAAGTATGGGTGTGGGGATGGGCATTGCGGCGCCTGCACGGTACTGGTCAACGAGCAAGCCGTTCGTTCCTGTCAGGTGGCGGTAAAAGACATGCAGGGACGGGAAGTCGTCACGATCGAAGGTTTGGCGCAGCAAGGACGGCTGCACGCCTTGCAGGAGGCTTTTGTGGAGCATGACGCCCTGCAGTGCGGTTATTGCACGCCGGGCATGATTCTCACCGCCCATGCCTTGCTCAGGGAAAATCCCCAACCCTCCACCGCCGACATTGTCCAAGGTATGGATGCCAATCTCTGCCGTTGCGGCGCCCACAACCGCATCGTCGCCGCAATTAAAGCAGCCGCCGGGAAGAGCAAAGGAGGGCGATAAGATGTTCAACGATCATTATTTAGACCTCGATTTCCTTGATGAGTCCGCGATGATGCAGGTAAGCCGCAGGCAATTCCTCGCGGCGGCGGGCAGCGGAATTTTTCTTTTTTTCAGGCTGGGGGATTGGACCGCTCTGGCGGGGGAGGGGCGGGCCAGAAGCGCTCCTCAGGGACCGCCGGCCGATTTTAATGCCTATCTGAAGATCGGCGAGGATGGCCGCGTGACCTGTTACACTGGCAAGGTGGAAATGGGCCAGGGGGCAATCACCGCCCTGGCGCAAATGCTGGCCGATGAACTGGATGTGGACCCGGAAACAGTGGATATGCTGATGGGCGATACCGATCTCTGCCCATACGATATGGGGACGTTTGGTTCACGGAGCATCCGTTTTTTTGGTCCGCCGCTTCGGGACGCGGGCGCCAAAGGACGAAGGGTGCTGATGGAATTGGCTGCGGAGCGTCTGCATATCGCGGTGGAGAGCCTGGATACGGAAAAGGGGGTCGTCTTTGATAAAGCAAACCGGCAACGCCGCATTTCTTACGCCCAGCTGGCCCAGGGGAAAAAAATTGTCCGCCAGCTCACCGGCGTGGTCGCCCTCAAAAAGCCACCGGCGTTCAAGAGTATGGGTAAACCGGCTTTACGCCGGGATGCACGGGATAAGGTCACCGGTAAGGCGAAGTATGCCATGGATGTTCAACTTCCCGGCATGGTCCATGCGAAAATTTTGCGGCCGCCGGCCCACGGGGCTAAGCTGAGGGAGGTCGATCTGTCTGCGGCCCAGGAGGTGCCGGGCGTTCAGATCATCAGGGACGGTGATTTCATTGCCGTCCTGCATAAGTACCCCGATGTGGCCGAAAAAGCCTTGGCGAGAATCAAAGCGCGGTTTGACCGGCAGGTATCGGGCCTGGACGACAAGAACATTTTTGAGCATTTGCTAAAGGTTGCTCCGGAAGGCAATGTGGTGGGCAGGGACGGCGACCTGCAGCAAGGAATCGGCGCCGCGGCTATCACCCTGGAGGAGACTTACTTTGACGGCTATGTTGCCCATGCGGCAATTGAACCGCACACTGCCCTGGCACAGATGGAAGGAAACAAGGTGACGGTGTGGGCTTCCACCCAGGCGCCGTTCCTGGCCAAGGGAGAGGTTGCCAATGCCTTGGGAATCCCGGCGGACAGGGTGCGGGTCATTACGCCTTTCCTGGGCGGCGGTTTTGGCGGCAAAACCAGAAATCCGCAGGCGGTGGAAGCAGCGCGCCTGGCGAAACTCAGCGGGAAGCCCGTACAAGTGGCCTGGAGCAGGAAGGAAGAATTCTTTTACGACTCCTTCCGCCCGGCGGCCGTGGTAAAGATCAAATCGGGCCTTACGGCCCAGGGGCGGATCAGTTTTTGGGATTATCACGTTTATTTTGCCGGTCAAAGGGGTTCCTCACAATTTTATGACATTCCTCATCACAGCGTTATGGCCCATGACGCTATCGGCAGGGGTGCCGGTGGCCCCCATCCCTTCGGTACGGGCAGCTGGCGGGCGCCGGGAAACAATACCAACACCTTTGCCCGGGAATCCCATATTGACAGTCTGGCCGCGCAGGCCGGAATTGATCCGCTCGCCTTTCGCCTGCAGCACCTGGCCGATCCGAAAATGCAGCGCGTCTTGAAAGCGGCCGCCGAAAAATTTGGCTGGCGGCCGCCGAAACTGCCGAGTGGCCGGGGATACGGCGTGGGCTGCGGCCCAGATGCCCGGGCCTGCGTGGGCAACATGGCGGGGGGCGGGGGTGATCAAGGGGAGGGGGCCC
>Ga0082335_1003875_pt1 | contig 23671 bp, 18 predicted proteins | sample Subgrocontami58m_FD_72375 | JGI IMG/M metagenome (GOLD analysis project Ga0082335, IMG submission 72375) | Subsurface groundwater microbial communities from S. Glens Falls, New York, USA - GMW37 contaminated, 5.8 m (SPADES assembly) (version 2) ...
CAGGTAATCTGGTTTCCACCTTGCCTGATTATGATATGGCCAGCATTTATAAAGAGTGCCTGTCTTGTAAACAAATGCTGGGTTAATACAAATATTTTTCTAACTCGAAGGCGAAGAGGAAGCTGTATATCCCTGTCCAGTCCCTTATGGTTATTGACTTATTATCTTTACAAAATTGATGTCATTTGCATTTGTCATCCTGGAGTCCCGACATATCGGGACGAAGGATCTCAGTGTGGGGCGGTAGCCAGGCATAAAGTCATACGCCGCCCTGAGATTCTTCAGTTGTCCGCCTTTGGCGGACTCCCTCCAGAATGACAGTAATATAAAGTTATTTTATCAATGACCATTAGGGGCTGGATTTAAATGAGAAACCGCTTTACCCAGCGGGGAAATGAATGGAGGAATAGTATGGGAATACGAGTACTAATGAAGTCTCTTATCCCAGTTAAACAAAGACTGGAGGTTATAAACGAAAGTGACGGTACCAATCCTAATTTATCAGTAAAGGAGTCAACTGCCCGGAATCGGGATATTTCACCCATACCGCTAACGCAGGGTTCGGACCAAGACACCTCGGTGCTTTGTGAGACGACCGAAGCTCTTCGGAAAGGGAAGGTCAAATTAAACAAAGAAATTATGAACATCTTTGTTGAAGAGGAGGCAGCTGCATCCCCGACCAGTAAGTTAGCGGCCGGTCTACCTGAGATTCCTATTCGTGATACCTATAAGGAGTGCATCGCATGTCTGGAATGGATACTTAAATTCTCGAAGCGTTAACAGGAACTTTATTTGGACAAGAGTAACGTCATATAAAGAATATCTCGTGTGTCCCCATCCATTGGGTAGTCCCGGTAACCCGGGATGCCTTGAGTTGAAGCGCTCCATAGTCCGTGTTAGACTGAGAATAAGAACAATTGCCAGGGATGGTGTGTCTGGACAGAATAGCCTGGTTGAAACCCCGATATACGGGGAATTAATGTTACCTCCTCAGTAAAAGATGCTGCCCGGTGAACCGGACTATGGAACGTGAAAGGCTCGCTATGGATGGGGACATTTCTTTACCGGTCAAGTCAGTTGCCCTTTCCAGGTCGGAGGGGCAAAGTTGACTTCTAATACAAAATTAGTCGAGGTCAAGGACTTAAAGAAGTATTACTCAGTAACTACTGGGTTGCTTGCCCGTAACATCGGTGATGTCAAGGCAGTAGATGGTGTCTCTCTGGATATTTACGATGGGGAAACCCTCGGGTTGGTAGGCGAATCCGGGTGCGGCAAGTCAACCCTGGGTCGTACACTTTTAAGGCTTGAGGAACCTACTTCCGGGAAGATCCTGTTCCGGGGGCAGGATATTACGAGCCTGGATAAAAAGGGTTTGACTAACCTGCGCCGGGATATTCAAATGATATTCCAAGACCCCCAATCCTCTCTGGACCCCCGTATGCGCGTGGCTGATACTATAGGAGAAGCCCTGCTTATACATGGTATGAAGGATGAAAAAGAGCGCTTTAACCGTATTAAAGAGCTTTTAGAGCGGGTGGGATTAGAGGCGGACCATGCGCTCAGATATCCGCATGAATTTAGCGGAGGACAGAAGCAACGTATAGGGATCGCCCGCGCCCTGGCCGTTAACCCTAAACTGATAGTGGCTGATGAGCCGGTTAGCGCCCTGGATGTTTCCATTCAGGCCCAGATTTTAAACCTTTTATCAGATCTTAAAGTAGAGTTTGGCCTGAGCTATCTATTCATTGCCCATGATTTATCAGTTATCAGATATATATCCGATAGGATTGCCGTAATGTATCTGGGCAAAATCGTTGAGATGGCGCCTAAAGAACATATCTTTGACCACCCTCTACATCCGTACACAGAAGCCCTGCTATCGGCAGCCCTCAAACCTGACCCCCATTCAAAAAAGGAGAGAATTATTCTTCAGGGTGATGTTCCCTCTCCTATGAATCCACCCCCCGGATGCCGTTTCCACACCCGTTGTCATAAAGCCGTAGAGGATAGCCCCCGGCTTGAACCGCCGCTTATCGAATGGGAGCCTGGCCACTGGGTGGCCTGTCATCGTTTTAGAAAATAGACGGTTAAATGCTGTGTAATCCCCTCAAAAATAGCTTTTTCGTTTCCTCGCCCTTGTACGATACCCGCTTGGACTCCGCTACGCCGAGAAGGGAAAATACTAAGTTATCCAATGATGTCCCAACTTTGCGGGACTCATCGAGACTCCGCAAAGGTGAAACACTTTCGGAGAAGGTGATTTAAAATCCTCTCGCCCGCCTTCGGGGAAAGAATTAGAGAGAGGGTAACAATCCCGTAGGGGCGCAGCATGCTGCGCCCCTACAAGCACCCCTTCCCACATTGGGAAGGGGCTGGGGGTTAGGTCGTCGGGGGTTAAGTTTTCCGCTTGCAAAACAAACCGCATAGCCTTACAATATGCCTTACTTTCTTTATTTCGGGTAATCGGGTGGGAGGCGAAATATGGCTTCAGGGCCTTTGGACGGTATACGTTGTTTGGAATGGGCAATGTGGCACAACGGCCCCGCTGCCGGCTACATGCTGGCCGAGCTGGGCGCGGAGGTTATTAAAATTGAGCATCCTGTCCAGGGCGATGCCACCCGCGGGGTGAGCACCCTATCGGGCGCCTCAGCCTTCCTGCCCGGTGGGCGTACTATCCTTTTTGAGGTCGGAAACCGCAGCAAAAAGGGTATAACGTTAAATCTTCAGACAGAAAAAGGTCGGGAGGTAGCCTACCGGCTGATAGAAAAATCGGACGTTTTTTATACGAACTACCGGCAGAAAGTTGCCCGAAAATTAAAGATGGACTACCCCGACCTTTCCCGTATCAATCCCAAATTAATCTATGCTTATAACACTGGAAACGGTCTGAAGGGCGAAGAAAGTGAATTGCGGGCTTTCGACCAGTTAGCCCAGGCCAGGACAGGTTTGATGTGGGAGGCGGGGGACAGGGATGTGGAAGGGCCTCAGATGGTACAGGGGGCTATCCTGGACCAGACCGGCGCTACCATGCTGGCGTTTGCCATATTGGCGGCCCTCGTTGCGCGGGAGAGACAGGGTATCGGCCAGCAGGTAGATGTTTCACTGCTGGGCAGCGCTATACATCTTCAGACGATAAATATTCATTCCGCTATGTGGCAGGGACGCGCCATACCTCGCCATTCCCGTGAAAGGTGCCGCAATCCCATGGACAATCATTACCGCTGCGGCGATGGCCTGTGGATCCGGTTCGGTGAATCCCAGTCCGAGCGTTTCTGGGGTGAATTCTGCAATGCCATAGGGGCTGACTGGTTAATCCATGATAATAGATTCGATACAACGGAGAAACGCCGTAATAACTATGGAGAGTTGATCCCCCTGCTGGATAAAATATTCTCGTGCAAACCAAGAGGGGAATGGATGAGGATTTTTACAGCTAAGGGTTGCCAGTTTGCCCGCGGGCCTGTCAACACTGCCGAGGACGTGCCCAACGACCCGCAGGTTCTTATAAATGACTATATTGTAGAGTATGACCACCCCACAATGGGCAAAGTCAAGACCGTTAGCCTGCCTATTCACTTTGAAAAGACCCCGGTAGCTATTAAATGTCCGGCTCCGGAATTCGGGCAGCACACTGAAGAGGTATTGCTGGATGTAGCTGGATATAGTTGGGATGAGATTGCTCAAATGCGGGCAGATGGTGTGTTATAATAATTGCGGGGTGCAGGAGCGCCCGGCAAAATGCATTCTAAAGAGGGAGGTAAATGCCAATTTTAGTAAATACGCTTTTAATATTTGTTGCTGTGCTTCTGTTTACGGCTCTGGTCCTATTGTGGAAAATATACGCTGTGGTAAAAAAACAAAAAACTGACTCCCAAAAGGGAAACAAGAGCACTGTGGCTTCCTCAAAATAACGATTGAAATTGGATCGCCGATTCAGGGCAATGTATCTTCCATTACTATAATTAATGATTCCGTGACATTGTTGCAGCCGAAAACCCCCGTTAGGCAATTTCCAGTCGGACATTAAAACCATTGCAATGTTATTATGGAAGCGATAATCCAAGTAGTCTATGGTTAATCAGCTTTTTGCAGACTTTGCTTTATATTGTCCACGATTTGACGGAGTTGGGGGTCATTTTCCATTTCCTGTAGCGCCCTTTTGTAGCTATATATGATAGTGGAGTGGTCCCTGTTCCCTAATAAACGACCGATTTCAGTTAACGGCTGATTTGTTTCCTCTCTCAAGATTAAGATTGCTATTTGCCGTGCCTGTGTAATCTGGGAGTTGCGCTGCCGGCCTGTTAAGACATCCTCTTTTATTTCGAATTGCTCCGCTACCAGAGCTAATATTTTTTCAGTAGTTATAGTTGGTAAAGCCGGATGAACCTCCTCTGTTCCAGACAGAATCTTAGAAGCCGTATCTATGGTTAAAGATGTACCCATAGCCCGGGCCGTGGCAACTACCTGGTTTAGACACCCCTCCAATTCCCTGATACTCGGCCCAGCATGATAACAAATAAGGTCAAGGATTTCTCCGGGGATATCGGGGCATATTTGGTGTGCCTTTGCCGTAAGGATAGCCAGCCTGGTTTCATGTTCGGGTGGTTGGATATTTACTACCAGTCCCCCTTCCAGTCGGGAGCGTAGCCTCTCTTTAATTAAGGGTAGGGCTTGTGGCTGGCAATCGCATGTAACCACTATCTGGCGATTAGCATTATGTAATTCATTGAAGGTATGGAAGAAAGTTTCCTCGGTCTTGTCCTTTCCGCATAAAAAGCTCAGGTCGTCAACCAGCAGAATATCGAGATCCCGATAACGCAGCCGGAAATCCTTCGTCTGTCTTTCCTGTATGGCATCAATGTATTCGTTGGTGAACCGTTCGGCGCTTAAGTAGGCATGACGCAGTTTTTTTGCCCGGCTGGCGTGCCCTATAGCGTGCAATAGGTGGGTCTTACCCAGACCCGGACTACTGTAGATGAATAACGGGTTGTACTCCTGACCGGGTTTATCGCAAGCATCCTTGCAAGCGGTATAGGCCAGCCGGTTTGAGTCCCCTACTATGAATGCATCAAAGGTGTAGCGTGGATTTAGAGAACTGGGAGCGGTAGCAAACGGGTCAGGGTCGGTCGGAGTAAAAATTTCTTTCTTTTTGGGTATAACGGGAAGAGAGGAAATAACCCTGAATTCTACCTCCAGGTCATGCCCGGTAATGTCTATTAACGTACGCCGTACTAAAGAATGCAGCCTCCGTTGGAGCCACTCCACGCCAAAACCGTGGGGCACGCCTACAATAAAAAGTCCGCTATCATAGCCCAGGCCAACTGTATCTTTTAGCCAGGTTGTATAATTAGCTGGGTTAACCTGGACCTGCAGGCTACCCAGGGCAGTTTGCCAGATTTGCTGAGGTGATTTAATATTCAATTGCACCATATTCTTGGCCGAAACATCGGCCCTTCAATATTTCTATTTAACAGGATAAAAAAGGACGTTAAATTTTATTAACCCCCGTATACCGGGTTTTCTTTTCGAGGCTTTATAGGGGTGTTAAAGGAGACAGAACAAGCATAAAACGGCATCAAAGGTGTGGCAAGTCGGTTGTTGGTGTCAGGTAAAGATAACGTCCCCCTTTAGCCACCTGATTCTTGCTCTCTCGTTCTAACTTAATCTCTCTGATACATTGAGAATGTGACATTACAGTGATACAATTTAAATCCATGAAGATTGTTTTTATGGGAAGCCCTGAGTTTGCGGGGCCTATTTTAGAGAGTCTGGTGTCAAAACATCAGGTGCTAGCTGTATATACTCAACCTGACCGTCCTGGAGGCCGGGGGCTGGAGTCTACACCCTCACCGGTAAAACGACGGGCTTCAGTTCTTGGGCTTAATGTTATACAGCCCACCAGCTTGAAACCACCGGAAGCGGTGGCTGGTCTTCAGGCGCTTACACCGGAGGCTATCATAGTTGCCGCTTATGGGTTACTCATACCCCGCTCCATACTGGATATACCACCTTCAGGCTGTATCAATGTTCATCCGTCGTTGCTTCCCAGGCATCGGGGCGCATCGCCTGTAACAGCGGCCATTTTATCCGGCGATGGCGTAACCGGAGTGAGTATCATGCTTCTGGACGAAGGCTGGGACACCGGTCCTGTACTCGCCCAAGTTTCAACACCAATCCTGGCGACGGATACAACGGGTTTATTAACCGTCAGGTTATCGAAGCTAGGCGCTCAGCTTTTAGAAGATACCCTTCCTCGCTGGCAAGCCGGTGAAATCAAGTCGCAGCCTCAAGATGAGTCTAAAGCCACTTATTCCCGCCTCCTCCACAAGGAAGAAGGGCAGTTGGATTGGAAATTACCGGCCTCTGACCTGGAAAGAAGGGTACGGGCATTCCAGCCCTGGCCGGGTTGTTTTACTCGCTGGCGGGGCAAGATGTTGAAGGTTTTACAGGCTGAGGCGCTGGCAGGCAGCGGGGAGCCAGGTAGGGTGATTGGGAAGGGAGACATAATCAGTGTGGGCGCCGGCGATGGTATCTTAAGGCTAAATGTAGTGCAACTGGAGGGGAAAAAGGCAATGGACATACAGGACTTTATTCGGGGTCAGACGGGATTTATAGGTGCAATTCTCCCCGATATTCGATAATAACATTCTATGTATTTTCGGGAGAATCATTTTCATCGTGAGCACCACGAAGTATGAAAATAGCTTTGAAACCTCTCGCCCCTATGGGGAGAGATTTAGAGAGAGGGGAATTTTTAACAAAGTCTTTGTTTATCACCCTCTCCCTTACAGGGCGAGGGGCCGAAAGTGTATTTTCGGTAGAATATCTTGCCGTCCAGAGACGAGCCAGAAGATGAGAAATATAAAAAGGGAGGTATCTTGATAAAGTGGAGCGCCGCATTCCCCGGTGTATGAGCACCCAGCACCCGGACAACGTAAGTCCACCGCCATTTACAACCCGCAACGTCCTTCAAGGAGAGGATGAAATACAGGAAGCGTTCCACGTATTTAGCTATCTGGGTGCGGACGAACAGATGTGGGACTATGAAGGTAAGGAAGTAGACCATTTTGTCGTACGCAAGCTCCTGGCCAATTATCAGGACTTTTTTCAGGAAAACCTACTGGGGAAAGATTTTTTCATCACCTATCGTGTCCCCAATCCTCGAGTGGAAAAGGATGAAGGGAAATGGCTCCTGGAGACCTTAAGAAGTATCCCGCGAAGCTACGATATGGCCCTGGAGTTCTACGGCGACCGTGCCATACCGCCCGTCATAGAAGTTATCTTCCCGATGACAACTTCTTCGTTGGAGTTGGAAAGGGTCTATAAGTACTATACGGAACTGGTGTCGGGTGAGGAAGGAACAAGGTTGATCAATGGAGATATAACTATAGGAGAATGGGTTGGGCGCTATAAGCCTCAAAGTATAGGGGTTATTCCCCTCTTTGAAGACATCCCGAATATCGTAAACTGTGACCGGATAGTCGAAGAATTCCTGAATCGCAATCCTGAAATCTCTTACCAGCGTGTCTTCCTGGCGCGTAGTGACCCGGCGCTTAACTACGGTTACACCAGCGCCTTTCTGGCCCTCGAAGTAGCTCTCTCCCGGTTGGACCGCCTGGAAAAGAAGCTGGGAAAGCCTCTATATCCCATTCTTGGGGTCGGCTCATCGCCGTTTCGGGGGAATTTTAAACCTACAAACCTGGATAACTGCCTGGCAAGCTATCCCAGTGTCCAGACTTTCACTATTCAATCTTCGTTTAAATACGACTATCCCCTGGAGAATGTAAAAGAGGCAGTCCTGAAAATCAAGGCCCATACCAGGGCTGCTGCCAGAGAGGTTGACGAAGAAAGGTCAGAGCACTTAATTGCCCGACTTTCGGCCAATTACCAGCGGCAGGTGAAACACGGGTTAGCCAAACTTGCTAACAATCTCTCCAAATATATCCCTCCACGCAGGAAACGGAAACTCCATATCGGACTATACGGCTACTCCAGAGGTGCGGATGGTATCTTTCTTCCCAGGGCTATTACGTACTGCGCTGCCTTGTATTCTGTAGGTGTGCCCCCTGAGATTGTTGACCTTGCCAGACTTGATAAGGAAGATTGGGATTACCTTCTAAAGGACAAGAGTTTTTTAAGCGACCTTCAGGATGCCCTGGCTTTTGTAAATGAAGACACCTTATTAAGTCTCGTGCCTGAGGCCAGGGTAGTTCTCGACCACGTTGATTACCAGAAGGACCTCCAGCACGAGAAGCTGGCACGCATGATCTATCAGGCGGCTAAGGACGAAATAAGCCCGAGGATTATCACCGATATGGTAACCGAAGCCGCTTCGCTCAGAGGATTCCTCGGGTAGTTTCTGTTAAAAACAGACCTCCTGCGTCATTGCGAGCCCAGAGAAGCAATCTCCACACTCCTCGATAAAGAGTATCACCTGAAAGTCATAAGATTCATCCACCTATGGCGGACTAACACGGCAGGTCACAACCTATTGTTTTCATCCTTGATGGTTCCCCCCAATGAAAGGCAATGAACGATTCTCCGCTATTTGACGATAAAATTTGCATATGATAGGATACATCATCCAATTAGCTATAAGGGGTGGATACATATGAATAAGATGCTCATAGTTGAGCCAAACAAGTGCACCGGATGCCGCGGCTGCGAGACTGCCTGCTCTACTTTTAAAGAGAGTGAATGCAGTTTTTATAAGTCCCGCATACGGGTCATCAAATTCCAGGAAGAGTTGTTCTCTTATCCCCTCGTTTGTCAGCAATGTAAAACTCCTTTATGCGCCCTCCCCTGCCCTACTGCCGCTCTGAAGAAAAACGAGCAAACCGGCCTGGTGGACTTTTTCAAAGATAAATGCGTGGGTTGCAAATTATGTATTACAGCCTGCCCCATTGGAGCCATTGCCCTGGTGGATGGACTGCCCGCCAAATGCGACCTCTGTGACGGCGACCCTGCCTGTGTGAAATTATGTGAACCGGGCGCAATCATTTTGGGAGAGGCGGAATCGATAATCGAGAGCCAAAATCTGCTCCTGGCTGAGAAAATTCGGACAACCTTCCTGAGGAAATAAAGCTTTTCACATGAAACAGCACCTTATTATCGGTAATGGCGGCGCCGCTTTTAATGCTATACAGGCCATAAGGAGCCTGCGTCCGGAGGACAAAATAACAGTGGTCTCTTCGGAGGACTCCCCGGCCTATAGCCCCATGCTCACTCCATATTATATAAATGGCAGCATTCCCTATTCGTCTATGTTCCTTTGCCAGAGCAGCTTTTACAGGAAACAGCACATTAAGGCAATCCTGGGCAAAGCCGTTGTAGCTGTTGAACCTGAGAGGCAACGCGTTTGCCTGGATGATGACCGGAAATTGAACTATGATAAGCTGCTAATAGCCACGGGCTCCAGCCCGAATGCCCCCCCGGTACCGGGTATGGATTCGGGGCTTACCTTGTGGACGGCACGAGATGCCCGGCGTGTTAAAGCGGCTTTGCACCGGGCAAGCTCGGTGGCAGTTGTGGGGGCTGGCCTCATTGGTCTCCAGATAGCGGATATGGCGCTGAAAATGGATAAAAAGGTTGCTCTTATAGAGATAAAGGATAGAGTGCTGCCCCGTGTCATGGACAAAGAAGGGGCAGATATTATAGCCGAAAGGCTACTGGCAAAAGGGGTCAACTTATACCTGGGGACACGAGTTGAAGAAGTGATAAAAGGTAGAGGCTACAAAGTGCTTAGTCTTGGTTCAAGAGAAAAAATAAAATCCAGCCTGGTCATCTTTGCAACAGGCGTTTCCCCAAACACAGGATGCGTCGCCGGGTCTAACATCGAGATTGAGTTCGGAATAAAGGTAGATAAACATGGGAAAACCAATAAAGAGCACATTTTTGCTGCCGGCGATGTGGCTCAGTATGTTAACCATCTGAGTGGCCGTTCCGAGATAAATGCTACCTGGACGAATGCTATCCACGGTGGATGGGCGGCAGGGTGCAATATGTCTGGCAAGAGGTTTTTACAGCGGCGGAAGATCAGGGTAAATGCCCTGTCCCCGGCGGGCCTGCCGGTGGTCTCTTTGGGCCAGGTGGAGCCAGAAACAGATAAAGATGAGGTTGTAGTGCAGCGTAGTCCCTACAGCAGTCGGGACTACCGTAAACTGGTTTTTCGCTCCAACCGCTTGATAGGGGCGGTGTTGATAGGAGACATAGAGGAAGCCGGAATCCTGAGCCGTGCAATCGAAGGCGAAGAGCTATTACCCACCTTAAAGGCAGATATGGTGAAGCGTAGCGCCTTTCATAGTTTGTGCAGGTCTTCGGCCCTGGCAGGGTATCTCCTGTAAGGATGTAAAAGAGCCTTAATGGTTTTTAATATTGGAATTTAGTCCCGATGATGGTCATTTACTTTAATGAATTAATATACCAATCTACAATTGTATAGCAGTTTCGGGATTGGTGGTAAGGTAACATCACGAAAACCCCCTGACCCCCTTTACGTAAAGGGGCAGAACCCGGTTCACCATAGTGAATCGGGTCGGGGGTTTTCATTACCAAGCAAGTCCCGATTCATCTGGATTCGTTCCGGTTTTTCTGGGTTGGGATTTGGTGCTTGGAATTAGGAATTTCACCCGTGAGGAGGCAATTATGCCAAAAGTAAATTATGAAGATTTTCAGGGCCGGGTGCTGGTGGTTGACCTTAGTCGCGGCGAAGTAAAAACTGAAAAAGTGTCGGGAGAATCTTTACGCCAAAACCTCGGCGGCGCCTGCCTGGGAGCCAAACTCCTTTATGATAGAGTTCCTCCGGGAGTAAACTGGGATGACCCCGGCAACTGCCTGATAATCGCCTCCGGCCCCCTGGGAGGGACAGTAATTCCAGGTTCGGGCACTATTTCTGTCATTACCAAAGGGGCGCTCACCGAGGGGGCCGCCGTAACCCAGGCTAACGGCTACTTCGGCGCTTACTTGCGGCATTGCGGGTTCGATGCTGTGTTAGTTACCGGAGCTGCCTCCAAACTTAGCTATATACATATTTACTCCGGCGGCGCTGAAATCCGCAACGCAAGCAACCTCGCTGGAAAGGATACATGGGAGACTGGCGACCTGATACGGCATGAACTGGGAGGCGCCAAGGACATCAGCGTGGCTTGTATCGGACCGGCCGGGGAAAATCTGGTCCGTTTTGCCGGTGTTCTTTGCGATAGAGGCCACGCCGCCGCTCACAACGGCGTCGGCGCAGTAATGGGGTCTAAAAAACTCAAGGCCATTGCTGCTGAAGCCGGAAGGGTTGGCATTCCGATCAAGGATAGCAACAAACTCTTGAGTCAGGTAAACAGCCTCTCCAACCGCTTGCGGAACCCCTCGCCCGGCGAGGGCCTGGAGACATTCCGCTGGGGCACTCTCAACGGCGTTTACAACAAAATCCTTCAACCGGCAGGCAATCTGCCCGTCAAAAACCTCACCACCAATATTTACGATATCAAGGCTGAGGATGGTGAACGGTATAAAGCAACGAACATTCGCAGCAACTTCAGCGCAGTGCGCCGTCCCTGTTTCGCCTGCCCTTCGCACCACAGCCACACCTTTACTGTCCCCGAAGGCCCTTATAAGGGTAGAAAGGTGGATGAGCCGGAATATGAGTGTCTGGCTGCATGGGGGCCGGTAACCGGCCAGACCGATGCTACCTGGTCAATCGTCCTGGCCGACCTGGTGGACAAGCTGGGACTGGAGACGAACGAAGGAGGATGGGTGGTGGGGCTGGCTATGGAATGCTATGAGAAGGGCGTTATCACTAAAAAGGACACCGACGGGCTGGAGCTAAATTGGGGAAACGGCGAGGCTACCTATGCTCTGCTTAACAACATCGCCCACAGGAAGGGTTTTGGCAATATTCTGGCCGATGGGGTTATGCGGGGGGCAAGACAGATAGGCGAGTCGGCTGTCTCTATGGCAGTGCATTCCCGAAAGGGAAATTCTCCCCGAGGCCATGACCACCGGGCGGTCTGGCCGGAGCTTTTCGATACCAGTATTTCCAACACAGGTACGCTGGAGTCCGGCGGGCGGGTCATGGAACGCATGGTAGCCAAATACAAAGAGCTGCCCAAATACGACCATTTCTCGGTGGAGGGTGTGCCCATGCTCAATGCCTTGATAAAAGGGGCTATGCTTTTCGAGGATTCCCTGGGCGTGTGCCGGTTCCTGACCAACACTGATTTGCAGCCCATAATAGACATGTTAGAGGCAGCTACCGGTTGGCAACTCACTATAGACGACGCTTTGACAGTAGGACGGAGGGCGGCTAACCGCCTGAGGGTATTTAACATCAGGCATGGCATATCGCCGGAGTTGGACCAACCCTCGCCCCGCTACGGCTCAGCGCCTGTAGACGGCCCCGCTAAAGGCAAGACCATAATGCCCGAATGGAAAAAGATGCTGAGTGTCTATTACAAAACCATGGGGTGGGACGCACAAGGATACCCTTTACCCGAGACTTTGCAGAACCTGGGGCTTGGGGAACTGGTTTCACACCTGAAGTGAACTTGAAGGTGTATAAAAACTATAAATATTAATATCACGGCTTCGGGTTAAATTGTAAACGCAGCCGTGTTGAGTTTATAATAGTATCATCCCTCTTGTGGATATAATTTTAATCTTGCAGTATTATTTATCGCATGAAGATTTTGAAAAGGCAGTTACTTGAACTCTGAAAATGCCGGCAGGCATGACGTCAGGCTGAAGCAAGAGACAATGCCGGGTGCAAAGATGTCTGGAATCGTCTTCGATATACAACGGTATTGTTTGAACGATGGCCCAGGTATCCGCACTACTGTGTTTCTCAAAGGTTGTCCGTTAAGGTGCCTGTGGTGCTGCAATCCCGAATCCCAGATACCCCGGCCTGAGCTGTTCTATAACGAGTCGCTATGTACCCGCTGCTACCGGTGCATCGAGATATGCCCTCACCACGCCGTTACAATAGAGGACGGCGGCGCTATTAATATAAACCGAAAGCTATGCGAGGTATGTGGAAAATGCGTTGAAGCCTGCCCCAATGAAGCCAGAGCAATCACCGGTAAAAGAATGACAGTGGAAGAAGTGCTGGATGTGGTCAGGAAGGACGGCCTGTTCTACCGCAATTCAGGCGGTGGAGTGACGGTATCGGGAGGCGAGGCGGCTTTTCAGTCCGGTTTTACCCTGGAGATCCTTAAGGGGAGCCAGGGGCTGGGCCTTCATACGGCGCTGGAGACCTGCGGCTATACTGATACCGAGACCCTGGACCTGTTGATAAAACATGCGGATTTAGTGCTCTTCGATATAAAACATATGGATCCGGAGGCTCACCACCAGCTCACCGGGGCAGAGAATGAACTTGTCTTGGCTAATCTGAGGATGGTAGCCAGGTCAGGGGTACAGGTCATATTAAGGATGCCTATCATACCCGGTTGCAACGACTCGGAGGAGAACCTCCGGGCAGCAGGGGATTACATATACCATCTCGGTCTAAAGAAGGTTGATATAATACCATATCATAAGCTGGGCATCGCCAAATACCGCCGTCTCGGCAAAGAGTACCAGCTAGAACACCTCGTTACTATGAAAGCCGAGGATGTGGAAACCGTCGAGAAAATCCTGAAGTCCTATGGACTGGAAGTACACCAGGCGTAAAGCTTCGGTCTAATCTACTTTCTAAACGTCAACTCTGACCGGGCGATGATTTCGTCCTGTACACCCTTGTCCAGCGTGATGAAAAAGGCGCTGAAACCAGCTACCCTCACTATCAGGTCCCGGTGCTTCTCGGGGTGCTTCTGTGCCTCTTTTAATGCCTCGGCGCTGACGCAGTTGAACTGCACATGATACCCACCCAGGTCAAAGTAGGTCTTTATCAGGGAAAGCAGGTTTCTGGCCCCTACTGCCCCGGCCAGCGACGCCGGGTGGAACTTCATATTGAGGTGGTTGTTGCCGTACTTCACGGTGTCCACGGCTCCGGCCGCAGACCTGATTAAAGCTGTCGGCCCGTTCTTGTCAGTCCCCGGCTGCGCTGAGACTGTGGCATCGCAGAGGGCCTTTCCTGAAAATCTACCGTTGGGCAACGCTCCCGTATATCTGCCGAGAGCAAAGTGGGCGGTTACCGAGTAAGCGGATGGCCGCACCGGCCTATCATTATAATCCGGCCACCTCTGGTGTTCCTTGTAGAATTTAGCCGTCAACTCCTTAACGATGGAGTCCACGTACTCGTCGTCATTACCAAATTTGGGAGCATTCAGGCACAGCTTCTGGACATCTTCATAACCCTCAAAATTAGCTGCCAGCGCCTCCCTGAGTTGCTTCATGGTTACCTTCTTATCCTCGAAGACCAGCTTCTTGACAGCCCCTATAGAATTAGCCAGGTCAATCAGCCCGACGGTATTCACCCCGTCCCCAAAGGGATACCTGGCCCCGCCCTCTGTCAAGTTCTTGCCTACCTCAAGGCAATCATGGACCAGTGTGGAGGTAAAAGGCAGGGGGAAGTCTCTTTGTATATTCCAGCTAATCCGGGAAATCTGACGGGCCAGGGGCACAATATACTCTAGCTGTTTCATCACAGCCTGGTGAAAATTTCCATAGGTCTTAAAGGCGTCGGCAGTGCCGGTCTTCACGCTGATTTGAATCCCTGTAACAGGGTCTTTGCCGTCGTTGAGCGCGAGTTCCACTATCTTGGCCATGTTTAACCTGGCTTCCCAGACGCCATCTTCGTAGCCGGGGATAATGCCCTGAACGCAGCCCACAATACCTATATTCCGGGCCTCCTCCAGGGTCATCTTGTGATACAGGAGATGGCTTTCGGTAGCCACACGGACATTATGGAACGCCGGTTGACCTACACCAGTCCGAATCAAGTCAACGCAACGGTGCAGGAACTCCTCGGAAAGTTTATCGTGATAGACCAGGTTTACCAGCGGTTCAGGAAGCCTTATACGTTTCTGCGCCTCCAGCACCAGGAAGTCCAATTCATTAGTGGCATCCTCCCCCTCCGCTGTCAATCCTCCCAATGTCAGTTGCTGACCGATGCGGCTTTGAGACCAGGCAAACCCGTGGGGCGGCAGCACAGCAGCCAGGCTGTTGAGTTTGAGGAAATAGAAATGGAGAAGCTCGATGACCTCTTCATCGGTGATTATGCCCCGTTCTTTATCCTTTTTGTAAAACGGATACATATATTGGGGGAACCGGCAGGGAGGGGCGTTGAGTATCATCGGGCCTTCCAGCCATATGCCGACTCCGGTGAACCATACTGCTTGGAGGGCCTCGCGAAAGTCCCGGGGCGGATTATCGGGGACCCAATCACAGGACTCTGCCATCCTCTGGAGTTCAGTTTTTCTCTCCGGGTTTGCCTCTTTAGCGGCCATCTCTCTGGATAGAGAGGCATACCTGCCGGCGAGTTTGGAAAACCCATCCAGGCATAATAACGTAGCTTCATAGAAATACCATTTGTCCAGGCTGTCGGGGTCGCCAAGTACAATTCGTGATTTATAAATCTCTATATCTGTTTTAATCCCCTTTAACCCCTTGGTTAAAACCATGGCATAGTCCGGGAATGCGCCCATGAAGCCGCCGGCGGTGAACTCGGTGCCGACGCCGCACTTGCCCAGAAGATTGATGTCCACGCCCAGGCCCTGCAAAACAACATCGCGGGTCCGGTTGTAGATGTTGGTCTTTCGCCAGTAGTCCACTGCCTGCTTGATGGTCTCTTTTGCTTCCGGGGGTATAGGGGCTTTCCCCCGTTGCAGGCTGAACTCGTTTGATCTTTCCATCCACTGGCAGCCGACCTCGGGGAAGGGATAGCCTCCATATTTAAACCTGGTCAGCGTGCCCGCAAGGGGGTTATTGTCAATGAAGATTGTCTTCTGAGTGCATAGCCGGTGGAAGAACTTTGCCCGCCTGATGATAGTAGGTTCCCCCTCTGTCTCCTTGAATACATCAAGCAGGAAACGGATTCTCTCGGTATCGAGCTGGGGTAGAGCAGAAAGAAGCTCTTCTTTTTCCAGTTTAACCCTGTCACTGAGCTGCTGACGTTCCTGAGATATCGTAACCATTGTATGCTCCTTTCGCCGGTGGCAAGCAAAACAGGAGGCAAACATCGAAAGATTGTAAATTTCTTTCGAAAGAATACGGCAATTTTATCGCTTTTGGGGAGGAGGTGTCAATTTTTTCCCCTGTGTAGGCAGGGTCTTTGCTTTATACGAGAACCATACAGAGAGGAAGTGTAACACTTGTCATGTTGTCCGAACGAAGTATCGGACTCCAATGCTTCACTCAGAGAGCTGAAGCGAAGAATCCGGGGAACGAAGCGGGGAACGCCCCACCCCATACCCTTCGCCCCGATGAATCGGGGACTCAGGGTGACAATGCAAAGACGCTGCGGGTAGGCGATAGACGGAGAAAGAGATGGGGTTTGCCCATCGTCAACAGACGATTGTTTGATTGTTTTACCGGGAGGGCTTTTTGGCGTATTGATTTTAAAGAGCTTGTTTGATTGAATATATAAAAAAATTTGTCACAGATACAAAATATGCGATAATTTATGCAAATGAGATTGAAATTGTATTGGTGAATATTTGAAATCGTAAGATGACTGACGTCCGGCAAAGGGAACCTCCAAAATGAGTTTGTTGAGTCTATTGAGTTTATTTGGCTAGCAGAAAGCGATGCATCCAGAGTATGCAACATGACAAGGATATAAGGCGGTCCACGAACCGCTGCTACGAGTATAATAATAGAATTAATGTTCTGAGTAATCAATAAGAAAATGGCACGAGGGAAGTAGGTATCCTAATTAGATAATGGAGTATACAAAGGATCCCCCTATATCCCCCTTACTAAGGGGGAAACCCGAACCTCTCCCTTTAAAAAGGGAGATTGAGAGGGATTTTCAATCATTTCGTGGGAAGCGCCTGTTACGCCCGAAACAGGTGAAGAATTAGGGTCTTTGAATTGTCATGCTGGAGCGGAGCAAAGCATCTCAGTGTGGGGCACACAATCCAGACTTTGCACTTCCTTTTGTAACGCTGTCCTCGCAGGGTGGGTGTAGCCCCTATGAGACGGGGACATAACCCGCCACACGATTTGTTATAATATGTTGAGGTACGTGTCATTTCACTCACCGTACATTTTTACCCACCATTGTGTTTCCGGAATGTTGCCATCAGGTATATAATAGGCTAAGCAAATGAGCAAGGATGTAAGAAGCTCACATCGTGAAAAGAAAAGAACTCATAAGGTACTTAATCGATAATGGCGCGTTTCTACTGAGAGAGGGGCGAAGACATACCATATTTCAGAGAGGAAAATACAGGACTGAAATACCCAGACATTCAGAAATTGTGGATGAACTGGCTCGAAAAATTTGCAAGGATATGGATATCTCTTTTCCCAAGTAAAGGGGGGGTGAATTTACATGCAATTCAGAGCGGTGGTTAAGAAAAGTAATGGTTGGTGGATAGGCTGGTTGGTAGACTTACCGGGAGTCAACGCCCAGGAAAAAAGCAGGGAAGAGTTATTAAAATCGCTAAAAATCGGCGCCGAGGATATGTTGAATACCCCCTTTGAACCGATGGGTGAAGAGGAATTGGTGAAGGTGGAAGTGTAGGGTAAATAGAAAAAAGCCGTATGGTTACCTTAGAAAAAAGTTCTCCAATATACCGGCTTGTCGACAGCATTGTCGAGAGCTTGTCGCCGGAAAAAATTATACTTTTCGGTTCCCATGCTACGGGACAGGCCGACAAAGACAGCGACGTAGACCTTCTTATAGTTGCCAATAGTAACCAGGACCGGCTTGAGCGGACCTGGCAGGCTAATAGGCTTCTCAGGGGTAAACGTGGGACCCCGCTGGACATTATCGTCCTTACCCCCCAGGAATATGAAGACATGAAAAAAGGGGGCTATCCGCTTATCCGTGAAGTAGAGGAGGAAGGCTCTGTCCTTTATGAACGATGCTGTTAAAGATTGGCGTCTGAAGCTGTTGAAAGTATGGCAAGTGCATGGGCTAGGCTGGCCGCAGATGTAGGGGAAGTAAATGCCACGCTCATTCTTGAAAAGAGTGGGGGCAGGAATACCACACAGGGTTATAGAGGCCGGACTACTCCAAAAAGCCCGATTTACGCATTTTAGTTAAAAAGCCGGATAGTCACCTAATTGATACGGCTATTTGGCTAGTTAAAGTCCCGGTTGATGGGGATTCAAAAAGGTCTTGAGATTATTCAGTGAATCTCCAAATATCGGTAAAGAGAAAACGGTCAAATGTTTGGATATGGTCTTTTAAAAAATTGTCTATCTTCATGTTTGGTCTGATATCAAAATAGTACACACCATTCAAAGGACTAAGTTTCACGGTGTAACCTCTGAAATGACCGGGTAGAAACGTCGCGTTTATCCCATATTTGCCTTCGGCGCCTTTTCTCTGAACATCATTGAGAAATATGGCGAAGTGCGGGGTATTCGAATCTGTTAGCCGATTGAATAGAAATTTATCAACAAAGATCTTGTCTAGTCTGTCTTTGCTGGATGTCTTGACAGAACCAACCGCCTTAGTGACTTCATCAACTTTGATTATAAGGTCGTGCTGGTAGCTCATATGACTCACGATTTCGCCGTTGACTATCACAGGTACGGAAATCGTTCCCTGAGTTGCCTTTACACCAATTTTATTGATGACTAAACGGATGAAGCGCTCAAACAGGTCACCGTTTATTTTTCTTGCTGTATTAGAGCGGCTAGCGGGCAGAGCATCTAGCGTCGCTCCTATGGATTGCTGACAGGTGTAAATGAAATTATTCATTAAATCTCTATTGGCTTTCGAATCAATGTTATTGTCATGAATGTTACTGAGTATATAACTGAAGGTCTTCTTGGCCTCGTTAAAGTGTTCAAGAGGGACCATCAAATTACTATTTATAGGTCTTGTGACGTTGAAAGTGCCATCCTTCTTATACTGGAAGAACCTGTACTGAGTTTCGTTTCTAGAGACAATTACAGCTTGCAGATTAAGTTTAATAAAATATAAATACTCGTTGCAGAAATTAGCATAGTCGTCAATGGAGAGAAAAGAATCCTTGTTGGTTGCTTTCCGCAGCAACTGGGCTAAAGTCATCGTATTGAACTTCTCCGATAATCGTTAAGCTGGTCGAAAGCAATCCATTCCTGCCTGGGTTTTTTCGTTACATGTTCTAATCTTTGTATTGCCCATTTATTATACTGAGGTGAAAGCTCGCATCCTAGCCACTTTCTATTTAGCTGCTCAGAAACAACGAGCGTAGTTCCAGACCCCGAAAATGGGTCGAGGACGACATCCCCCTCATTTGATGAAGCAAGGATTAGCTTTCTAAGCAGTTCTTCGGGTTTCTGGGTTGGGTGTGGTGTTTTTTCACTCATTCCGTTGCAGGTTGTAGGTACTTCCAAGACATCCCTGGGTTTAGCGCCTAGTGGGTGTGGAGTCCATATATCTTTCCGTTTCCCGCCATTGCCAAATTGGCTCGTTTCAGCCTGGGGGTGAACTGGGTACTTAAGGCTATGTCTGCCATATGGAATTCTTACGTTGTCTATGTTCATCGTGAATTGATTGTTTTTTCTTAGATGTAGAATGCTCTCATGCGAACGACCCCAATCTAGGCCTATGTTAGCTTTATTTTTGTAGTACCATATCAACCATTTACAGGTCTTGAAGTATTTCATGGTGGGATGTTTTAAATCGCATAAAATTTCGCTAAATCCACAAATGTACAAAGTTCCAGATTTGGTCAAAACACGAGATGCTTCTTTTATCCAGTTGATAGACCATGAAATATATTGTTCCTGGCTTTCAAATTTGTCCCAATCAGCCTTGTTGATATTGTATGGTGGGTCGGCAAAGATTAGGTCGACAGACTCGGCGTCCAAACTTCTCAACCATTCAACACTATCGCCTTCAAAAAGAGTACTGTCGCCAAGTCTGTAAAGCGGGTAAAATGGGTCATCACTTTTAATAGCTATCAGATTGCCATTTATCGGTTCGCTGAAAAGAGTGATCTGTTGATGTCCGTTACTCTTGGTGATGGGCATTAATTAACTATCTCCTTCAAATGACTAAGAGTATAGTTGTTTAAAGAATTATACCATAACGACAGCCGGTTGGAATAATCAAACCAGAGAGCGGAGTTAGGCTTCCCCTTTCACCCTTTAGCCTAACGGAGCGAACTGGGAATGCTAGATAGGGGTCAAGAAAAAAAGCATAGCACGGCGATTGCTTTAAAAGGATGATGGCACCAATTTGGCACTAATACTTTTCAAATGTGGTTTAAAAATGGCTTTTATGAAGCTAAAATAGGGGCAGACACAAAGGAGAAAATTAGCTTCAAAAACAACAGAAAACAAGGCTATTGGGTGTCTTCGGAACCGAGGGCCGGGGGTTCGAATCCCCCCAGGCACACTATTACAGCATTTAAACATCTCCTGGGATCTCCTCGTTTACGCAATTTACCTAATTGACAGCAATCCCCGCTATTGGCTACAATTGGCTTGGCTGACCTTTCTTCAGTCAGTGTTGTCACAGAAAAGTCCAATATTAGTAATACCCATAAGGAGAAACTATGTATACTCAAAAATTCTTAAAAGACGCTAAACGGTTGGAGGAGGAGTGGGATAAAGAGTGTGACCGTATATACGGTGAGCAGGAGTTTAAGGCTACTACTGCATCGGGCATACCTATAAAACCGGTATATGGCCCTCTGGATATAAAAGATATGAAACCGGAGGACCTGAGTTTACCGGGGGGCTATCCCTATACCAGGGGTAACTATCCGCTGGCTTATCAGTTCCGCCCCTGGGCTAACGAGTTCGGGCTGGGCTTCGGCCTGCCGGAGGATACCAGGGCCAGATATGACGACCTGACTAAAGAGGGTATGGCTTCCTATCTCGGCCTGCCAGTCTATTTCGCTATCTTCGATATTGCTTCACAGGGGGGGTATGACCCCGACCACCCGGCTGCCCGGAGCAGGATAGGGCAATGCGGCTCCTCGATGGCCACATTAAAGGACTTTGAAATCCTGTTTGGCGGCCTACCCCTGGATAAACTGATAGTCTTTCTGGGTACGGTCCAGGGGGCAATGCCTGCCGTAGCTATGTATACTGTCCTCGCTGAAAGGATGGGCTTCCCGGTGGACCAGTTGCGCGGCACGGTCTGGAACTTCCCCTGGTGTCAGTGGCACTGGGACACGTGCAGCTTCAGGCCCCATGACGCCCTCAAGGTGGTTGTGGAACTCATCAAGCATACATCCAAAAATATGCCACGGTGGAGGCCGATGGCCCTCCAGGCCTATGATATAGAGGAAGCCGGAGGCAACGCCATCCAGGAGGTTGCCTTTATTCTGGCCACTCACATAGCTGTCACTGAAGAGTCTATCCGGGCCGGCGTTGACCCCGATAAATTCGTGGGCCGGTTCGGGCATGAAATATCCTTGACGCCGGATTTCTTCGAGACCATAGCCAAGTTCAGGGCATTCCGGAGGTTATGGGCCAGGATAAACAAGGAGCGTTTTGGATGCAAAGAGGCTAAATCGCTTAAGCCCAGCCTGTTCCTCCAGACCGCGGGCTCCTCACTTACGGCGCAGCAACCCCTGAACAATGTGGTCCGCCTGACGATGGAGACCCTGGCCGGTGTCTTCTCCGGCGCCGATGGCATCTGGACGGTGGGCTATGATGAAGCGCTGGCCCTGCCTACCAAGGAAGCAGCTACGCTTTCCCTCAGGATGCAGCAGATACTATATCACGAGACCGGGATAGCCAATGTGTCGGACCCTCTGGCAGGTTCGTATTACGTGGAATGGCTGACCAACAAGATCGAGGAAGAGGTCATGAAGCTGGTCAAGAGGGTGGATGAGATAGGTTATGTTAATGCCTGGCAAACCGGCTGGTTCAAGGGGGAAATAACCCGGAACGCCCTCCAGTGGCGCCGGGCTGTGGATACCGGGGAGAAGATTGTAGTGGGTGTGAATAAATATGCTACAGCCGAGGAGAAGGTCAGCGCTCCGGTGTTTGAGGTAAACCCTGAGGTAGAACGTGTAGCCAAAGAACGGATAAAAAAGTGGAAACTGGAAAGAGATAACTATAAGACCAAGGTTGCGCTGGGCAAGATGGAAGATATGGCTAAAAAGATACAGTCGGAGTGGCCAAACGGCGGAGACCTTATGCCGTCAGTCATGGATGCGGTAAGGGCCGATGCCACTATGGGTGAGATGATGGGCGTTCTGAAAACGGCCTTCGGCTGGGGCTACCCTACGTGAGATGTGAGAGGCGGGAAGTGGGAGGTACGAACTCATCTGCTTCCTTCACGTATAAGCGGTACCGGAAAATTTCACCGGCAAATAGACTAATACAAACGCATTAAAACATTCCCCGTCATTGCGAGTGAAACGAAGCAATCTAATCACCGTAAGGCTGATTACTCATCAAAAAGCGGAGATTGCTTCGTCAGGCTCACAATGACGAATTGTTCGGCGTTATTTTTTAAGTCGGTACACGCAATCAGGATGTCTTATAACACATTGCATCCTATCGAAAATTTATAGAGGTATATTAAAAGCTATGACACAAGATAGAATCAGGATACTACTTACTAAATCAGAGACCGATGCCCACGACCGCGGCATACTCACAGTAATAGCGGGACTTCGCGATGCCGGGCTGGAGGTGATTTTCACCAGGTTCCTGTTCCCGGAACAGATAGTTAAATCAGCCCTCGACGAGGATGTAGATGCCATAGGGGTGGGTTCGCTGATTGGTGGACATAAAGAGGTTGCTGCCGACTTAATGCACCATCTGAGGGAGAACAACCTGGAACACGTAAAGGTGATACTGGGAGGGGTAATTCCGGAAAGCGATATCCCTGAGCTTCAAAAAATGGGCATATCCAGGGTATTCGGACCGGGGGCTCCTATATACGAAATAGTCAAATTCCTTTCGGAGAGCGTTAAGAAATAACACAACTTTTTTAATAGCTATTTTTGGGGCATCATGAGTTGAACGATATATATATTTGAAGGCGGGCTAATTTTTCCTGAAAATAGGGTGAGGTCTTCCCAGCGTGGCGCAGGATATGTTTTAACCGCTGAATGTTTTGCACACCGGGTGCAGGTGGACGGGATTGAGGGGAGCCGGCGCCCGCTGTATTATCCACCGGCGATTTCGTGGAGTATAAAAATAGTGGCCCCCTCCTCTACTGTCTCGTCCAGCCGGTCAACTATCCTTTGTCCTACCACTACCCGGACATAGTCCTGGAGCAGGCCGTTATCTTTTAATATCCGTTGCTTGAATGTACCGCCATATTTTTCAGCAAGTTTATTCATAGCATTCAACAGGCTGGAGCCTGCCGGGAGGCCGATTACGGCTTCAGTTTCGTGGATTATATCTGTGAGGCCAAAAAACTTAAATTTAATTTCCATAGTTAGACTCAAATTAAGTACCTGATGCCAATCCTGTCAAACGAATACAGTCTAATCATTAAGTCCTGGCCTTGTCAATTTGATATTAACCTTTCCGCTAAAATTTTTTGTACTATAATTTGCCAAATGTATTCCAAACCAACTTGAAAATTGGGCATATTTATGGTAAATTAACTTTTGGTTAGTTAACGAATTCACTTTCCCAAAAAAATATTTTTAAGAAGAGGGTA
>Ga0082335_1003876_pt1 | contig 23671 bp, 13 predicted proteins | sample Subgrocontami58m_FD_72375 | JGI IMG/M metagenome (GOLD analysis project Ga0082335, IMG submission 72375) | Subsurface groundwater microbial communities from S. Glens Falls, New York, USA - GMW37 contaminated, 5.8 m (SPADES assembly) (version 2) ...
CGTCAAGCCCGACCCGGCCGCCGCGGGATCTCGCCTGGAGTTCACGCACCGCGATGACCGCGGCGTCGTCCTCTACCAGCATGCCTCGACCGGCGCCCGCGCCGGGCAGCCGTGAGCCACCGCAGCCCGACCGCGTGGGTTTGGCGGGCCCGGCAGGGCATTGCACACCGCGGCCCGTTGGTCGCAATCAAAGGACATACACACCCCGCCCTGTCGGGCACCCCTCTTTTTAGAGGGGATCTTGTTTGCCGCGCGATATGCTTTTCTCGAATCCCCTCTAGCAAGAGGGGTGGCGCGAAGCGCCGGGGTGTGTGCTCTTCGTTCGGGCGGCCAGTCCTGAAATCGTCGCAAAGATGAACGATTCGGATCGTATTAGCTCAACGCGGCACAAGGCCGCAACCAAACCCAAGCATTTCACAGGAGGTCGCGGAGGTAGCAGAGACAATCCATTACTGTAATTGCGTTTCCCTCTGCTCCCTCTGCGGCCTCCTGTAATATTCAGCGGTTTGAATCGTCGCAAAAACAAAAGATCCGAGAAAATCGGACGCTTTCCCCGGTAATCATGCTCCACGGTACTCGAAATTCCTCTCTGGATTCTCCGCCTTCAGGGATGCCCGGGCTAACGCCCCGAGTTTCGCGTCTTGGCTTCGCGCTCGCGCTGGCCGGTGCCCTGGCCGCCCTGCCCGGGAGCTTCGCGGCGGAGCCGGACGTCGCCAACCGCAACGGGACCGCCCTCCAAATCGAGGTGAGCAATTCGCAGGTCCCGGTCGCGGATCACGTCATGGAGTACTTGATCGAGGCCCGCGACTGCGTCCAGCTCCTGGGCCGGCCGCTCGCGGAGGTTGCGGCCATCGAAGTGTGGGAGACCGACGCCATCGGCCGGCCGCTCAGTCGCAAACTTTCCCAATTGGAGCGGACGCCGGAAGGTCTGGTGTTGTGCTGGATCCTCGATGGAACGACACCCGCGGGCGGACGGCGCTCCTTCGCGATCACGCCTGCATCCGCGGGCGGGAGCGGCGGCGCAACGGCCGTGGCGGTGACGTTCGAGGAGCAGGGCAGCGAGTTGCGCGTCGGCAACCCGTGGTACGAAATCACACTGGATCGACGCGAGGGCGGGCGGATGAAGCGCATCGTCTACCGCCAGTCCGGGCGCACGCTCGCCCTGGACATGGCTGACGTCGTGGGCGTCACGCGACCCGGGGCCGGCGCCACCCCGGCTCCGCTCGATGGCGGCGAGGTGGATCTGCGCCAGATTGGCCGGAACCCGCCGACGCCGGCCCAGAAGGCTCCGCCGCAATCCGCCCGGCTCGCGCAGGAGGCGGCGCCCGCGTTCACCGTATCTAAAGGTGAAATACGCAGCACCCTGGAGATCAAGGCCACGTTTCGCTACTCGCCCACCGCCGCGCCGCTGCAGGCCACTTATCGCTATCGCTTTTACGCCCACGCGCCGCGGGTGGATCTGATGATCCAGTTTCCCGCGCAGGCCGTGGCGGGAACCATTACCTCGTGGGGGTTCTTTGATTTCCGCTTCCCGGCGCAGGACAATTTCACGCGCTGGGCGACGGGCGAACCGCTGACCGGCGGGGAAATGATCGCCACCGACAAGGAGGTCAGCCTCTCGCTCGGGGGCGGCGGTCGGAGTGTGGACTGGGCCGCGTTTGTCAGCCGCGAAAATTCGTTCGGGCTGGTCGGTCCGGCCCTGGGAATTCTGCGGCACCGGGCTGGTGCGTGCACGCTCATCGGGTCTTCGCGCGCTCCCTGGCGGGGCGGCACCTGGGATGGCAGCGATTACCGCTGGGAAGCAGTACTGTACCTCGGCGCACCGGGCGCGGAAGCCGAGGGTGTCCAGCGATTCGCGGCGTCGCTCAAGAGCCCCACGCTGCGCGTGAAGAATGCCACGCTGGAGGCGAGGCTGGCCTCGACGTTGAGCCAGGCGTCGGCCCTGCGCGCCCCGGACCGTGGAGGAATGTCCGGTCACGCGGGCCCTGCGGTCGCGAGCATGGCGGGGCTGGCACGGATGCTCGCCCGCGCCGCGGAGGAGCGAATGCGGCAGGGAAGTGACCTCGGTGCCGCGAGCACGTTCGTCACGTGGGCCGGTGAACTGCTCGCCCAGGCGACTCGCGTCGCGTCCGCCGCGAGCCCGGCCCCCGCACTCCCGCTGCTTTTCCAGCAGGACGACTATGTGGTGGCGGGCAATGAATCCATCGGCCTGCTTTTCAAGCGGCAGCGGCTGGTGTCGGTTTTCCACCAGAAGAACGGTTACGATCTCCTGCGCATCTCGCCGCGCGAGACCTCGGGCTGGGCGATTGCGCTCCGACATCTCGGCTCCGGGCGCGCCGAGCAAATCACCGATGCCGCCTCGGCCCGGCCGCCGCAATTTCATGCCGAGCGTCCGGCCGGCGGCGATCTGGTCCTCGCCTGGGAATGGGCGCAGGTGTCCGCGGGGAGTGGCCCGGCCGCCCTGCACGTTCGCGTCACCGGACGAATGCCTGCCCAGGGCGGCCTCACCACGTGGAGACTCGAGGTGGAAAATCCCGCGCGCGATCTGGCGGTGGGCGAGGTGGAGTTTCCCGTGGTCGCGAACATCGGCCGGAAGCGCGGAGCGACGGCCAGTGATTTCGTCTGCATTCCCTTCAAGTCCGGGATGCTGATTCGGGACCCGGCGAGCGGGGGAGGGCTGGATGACAAGAACGATGGCGTCTACGGCAACTGCGGCATGCAGTTCGTGCCCTATTGGTTCGAGGGCAGCGGGCTGTTTCTCGGCACGTTCGATCCGGATGGTTATCACAAGCGATATGGCCTGAAGGCCGCGGATGGCCAGGTGGTCGAATACCGGGCCTATCATCCGGCGCCGAACCCGCAGCTCCACTCCGACCGCTATGCGATTCCGTTCGACAGCGTCATCGGGGTATTCAACGGCGACTGGTACGACGCGGCAAAATTGTACCGTCAATGGGCCATCCGGCAGAAATGGTGTCCCAAACAGCCGCTCGCGACCAACGACGACGTGCCGCGTTGGTTCAAGGAGAACAACCTCACGATGCGTCCGCGCGGCCCCTCCGAGGACGTGGCCGCCGAGGCGGAGTTGGCCGTCCGCACGTTCGGACAGCCGCTGCTGGTGAACTGGTACGGCTGGACCCAGCAGAAGGACATCGAGGAAAACTGGCCGGACATGTCGCCGCCCCAGGCGGGATTTCGCGAGGCGGTGGCCCGGCTGCGTCAGCAGGGACTGCGCGTGCTGCCGTACATGATGTCCAACCAGTGGGATCAACGCACGCCCAGCTACGCCCGCGACGGAGGCGAGGCGGCCGCGGTCCGTTTGCCCGATGGCACGGTGAAGGTGACCCGTTACCACAACAATCCGCTGGCGAACATGTGTCCGTACACGAAGGTCTGGCAGGACAAGTGCCGCGACCTCGTCAACCGGATGCTCGACACGGCGGACATCGGGGGAATGTACATGGACCTCGCCAGCACCGCAGTCTACGTGCCCTGCCACGCGACGAACCACGGCCATCCGGCGGTCGGAGGAAACTATGCGGTCGAAGGCATGCGTGCGCTGCTGCGCGCGATGCGCGACGCCGCCCGGCGGCGCAATCCCGATTTCGTGATGCTGGCGGAGGGGCGATGGGAGTGCATGATCGATTTGGAGGACAGTCACCTCCTGTTTCACACGGTGCGGGAGAACCTCTCGCCGGTAAACGTGCCGATGTTCGAGGCGGTTTATGGCGACTTCATCCGGCCCTATGGCGCCAAGACGGCCGGCCTCCGTCCGCCGCCGGTGGAGGCGCTGATGCCGATGCAGATGTTCATCTTCGGCGCGCAACTCGGGCGGTTCCTGGATACGAACGAGATGATCGCCCGGAATCCCGAGCAGACTTCGCTCTACCGGCGGCTGGCCGACTACCGCCGCGCGTTGCAACCCTATCTGGCTTACGGCGAGATGCTGCGGCCACTCGCCATCGAGTATCGCAGCCCGGCTCGAACCACGCTCGAGCAGGAGCACCTGGCCATCCAGACCTCCACGTGGCGGGCGCCCGACGGAACGATCGCGTTCGTGCTCGGCAACGCGACGCTGGCCACGGCCATCGAGGCGGGCATCACGATCGATCCGGCCGCGTATGGCATTCCGGCCGACGGCTGGGAGCTCTGGCGGGTGACGCCCCGGGAATCGACGAAGGTGACGGCGATTCGGGGAAGGATGACCCGGCAGGAAAAATTACGCGGGGGGGAGGTGCTCGCGTTCGTCGCAAAGCCGTCGCACAAACTGACTGACGCTGGCCGGCTCCCCCATCTGCAGCCAACCGACGCGGGTGTCCGACAATCCGCCGCTTTCCCGTAGCACGGTCTTGCCCTCCAGCACTTCAGGCCGATCCTTGCCCAGGAACAACGGGAGACTGCTCCACTCAAACTCAGTCACCTTCTCGCTCGTCACCACCCTCGCCACCACCGGGTTGAGGTGACGTGAACGCCCTTGAACGAATGGCCGTGTGCAGCAGCCTCAGCCCTGCGGCTGTCGGCTGAGTTTCTTGGCTTCGCTGATCAGCTCGATGTTCCGTTTCGTGAGTGCGTGTGCGCCTCCGATGAGCGGATGTATTGCCGCAGCGTGGCAATCTGCGAGGGCGACAGCACGCCCTGAAGTTGGGCCCCGGCAGCGTCCCAATTGATGGTGGTCCAATGCCCCCACGAAAACGGTCCGCCGGGTCGACACTCGCTGTTCTTCGCCGCGATTTCCGTGACACGCCCGACTTGCGCCGCTCTTCCAAGGCCAGCAAATTCTCCAGTGTTTTGAGGAAGAAGCGCATCTCGCGGTCATCTTTCATCTCGGCCGCTTTGTTCCGCAGGCCACCAGCGAGTCGCTCCAGGATCGCGCGGTTCATCCGTCGATCCTGTTCCGTCGGCTTGTAGGCGCCCCCTTCGCGAAGGGCGGCGCGTAGCGACGACTCGACAGCGGGCCGTCCCCAGGAAGGGCGAAATCCAAACGGGGTTGATCCAATTTGCTGCTCGTTGTTCGCGGAAGGCCTATCTCGATTCGCGACATGCGCCCCGCCGTCTTTCCCTGCAGTCGTTTTCAAAGTGTCGGCGCCACTCGCGCAGCGCCAGCAGGGCCACCTCGGGCGCTAGCGCGAACTTGCCTCGAAGATTCAGGTGCGCCTGCCCAGGCGCGGCCACCTTGACTTCCCCTCAGGAGCGTAAGACGGGTAAGACATGACGACGACACTTTCCAGCAAGGGGCAGGTGGTTTTGCCGCGCCGGGTACGATCCCGGCTCGGTTTGCAGCCGGGCACGCAATTTGAGGTGAGGACGAGCGGCGATGCGATCATGCTCCTGCCGCGCGGCCCGCGGGGTAAGGCCAGGCTCGCGCGCGACGGCAAGTCGGGCATGCCCACGCTCATCCCTCCGCCGGGCACACCGCCGATGACCAGTGCGGCCGTGCGGGCCGCGCTCGCGGATTTTCCATGATCTACCTCGCCGACGTTAATCTTCTGCTCGCATTGGGCTGGGCGCACCACACCGACCATAAAAAGGCGCGGGCATGGCTGAACGGTCTCACCAGGGTCGACCGGCTGGCGACGTGCGCCGTCACGGAGCTGGGATTCGTGCGGATTTCGTTACAGCCGGTGTTTGGTTCGGCGGATATTGCGACCGCGAAAAAGATGCTCGCGCATCTGCGTACCGTGCGGCCGGGTCACGCATTTTTGGCGGATGCGCTCGGCGTCGACGCCCTGCCCTCGTGGGTCAAGACCGCGAAGCAGACGACCGACGGGCACCTCGCCGCCCTTGCTGCCGCGCACGGCGCGACCCTTGCTACGCTCGATTCCGGCATTCCCGGGGCTGCGCTCCTCTGAGCGGGCGCCGCGGCTTCTTCGCGGATCTTGAGAAACCGACCAGGCGCAACATCGCCGATGCAGGACGTCGACGTTGCCCGGCCGCACCGGCGTCGCGCGATTGATTGCGGCATTCTCTCGGGAGCGAGATCCGCAATCCGCGACACGACCCCGGTCGAGCACCCGATCGAGCAGTCCAGAGTTCATCAACACGCCAATCGAGTAAGCCTGAATGGGCATGAGACAACACCCCATTGCTCTCCGCGGAGTTCCGGCCCACGATTCGCTGACGCAGAACCTCGACCGCCCAAAGCCGGCTTCATTTGGGCATCATCTGTAATCGTGCCAACGGTCTTTCTTAACGCCGCGGCCCGGCGTGCATTCGCTCCCCAAGATTTCATCATCAAATAAAAACAACGGATGATACGACTGGGAATGGAGCCTTACGAAAAGACCCCACTGCCGCCGGTGTTCGGTGCACCGCGGAGGCCGTTCGCGCGTTTAATCCGCACTCGAAGAAGCCGACCCCATCGCCAGCCAAGTCGCGATTCGAGCGGGCAGCCGAGTGGCTGATCTGCTTCGGCGCGGCGGGCGCATGCGGGATCGCACTTTTTGCTTTCATCACTTGGTGGTGGTGGCAGGACTGGAGGATCGGCGCGGCCATCAACACCGTTCCGATGGCGCCAAGCACGGCGCTGGTTTTGCTGATCCTCGGAGGGGCGCTGCTGTTGCGCCAGCGTTGGGGGGAGAAAACCGCCGTCCGTCTGATCGGTTTCGTAGCCGCAGGAATCGCCGCGGCGCCCGCCGTCATCACGGGCCTTCAGCACGTGACCGGCGTCGATCTGGTTTGGGAGGCTTGGTTGCTGCGCACCGATGACATCGTGCGCGGCATTCCGGTCGGACTCATGTCTCCCCTTTCGGCCGGTGCGTTCCTGCTCGCCGCCATCAGTCTGGCCGCGCTTTTCTGGCCGCTGACTGGGCGCAGGTTATTCGTTCGCGTGGGGCTGGTCACGGCGGCACTTGGCGCGGGAGGGAGCATCATCATTGCCTTGGCCTATGCGACCGGCACGCCGTTGTTTTACGGCGGGGGCATCATCCCGATGGCGATGCTCACTGCCGTCGGCCTCGCGGCGCTCAATCTGGCGCTGCTCACGGCTGCAGTCACGGAAGTCCGCCGGCGAGCCGAGGGCGCCGGCGCCCCACGCCTTCATTCCACGCCGTCATGGCGCGCAGCGGAGCGGAATCTGCTCATCGTCTTCGGCGCGCTGGCGCTCGGGATCGGGCTGGCGGGTTTCTTTGCCCTCCGCGTCCAGCAGAGGGTGATGCGTGAGCGGATCACCGGTGAACTGCAGGCGATAGCCAACCTCAAGGTGGGCCAAATCATGAACTGGCGAAACGAGCGGCTCGCTGATGCGCGCCAGTTGAAGCAGACACCATCGTTGGCCAGGAACGCCGCAGCACTTTTCGTCCATCCGGATTCCGCCGCGACCTCCGCTGAAATGTTCGCTTACATCCGTGAGATGCGAAGCAACTACCGCTACGAGGCAGTCGTGTTGTTCGACCAGCGGATGAATCCCCGGCTCGCAGTGCCGCCGCTGCCGGTGACGGTTGGCCCGCGGCTGCAAGCGCTGCTGGAGGCTGTGCCGCAAGCCGACGACGTCCTGGTGTCCGATCTGAACCACCGAGTCAGTGGCGGCATTTACATGGACTTGGTTGCGCCGCTCCGGGACTTCGTCGCCAGCCCGTTGGGCCAGAATTCCGCTTCGACGCAATCCTCCGCCACGCCTATTGGGGCCATGCTGCTGCGAATCGACCCGCGCGATTTTCTTTACCCGCTGATTCAGCAGTGGCCGTTACCGAGCGAGACGGCCGAGACGCTGTTGGTGCGCCGCGAGGGAGATGAAGTGGTCTATCTGAACGATCTCCGGCACCGACCCGGCACGGCATTGACGTTGCGTCGCTCCGTCTATGATCAGCAGTTGCCCGCGGGCCGGGGCGCCCGAGGAACATTCGGCGTTACCGAGGGGGTGGGTTATCGCGGGGTTGCCGTGCTGGCGGCGGTCGAGGTCGTCCCGGGGTCGCCGTGGATCTTGGTTGCGCAGGTAGATCAGTCGGAAATCTACGCGCCCTTGCGCCGGCAGGCGCTCGCCATGGGCGCAATCGTAACGTCGCTGCTGCTGGGGGGCGCGCTCGGCGTGGCTTATCTGTCGCGGCAGGCCAGCGCGAATTTCCTAAGCCGGGAACTCGTGGCGGAAGTAGAGCGCAGGTCCCTGGCCGAACGCCTGGCCATGGTGACCCGGCATGCCAACGACATCATCTTGTTGGCTGACGAAACTGGGCGCATTCTCGACGCCAACGACCGCACGCTCGCCGCCTATGGCTACACGCTCGACGAGCTGCGCCGGTTGCCACCCAACGGCCTCCGGGCTCCGGCGGCAGCGGAAAATCTTCCCCAGCACATCGAACTCCTCAGTTCCCTCGAGGGCGCCGTGTTTGAGACGGTTCACATCCGCAAAGATGGCTCGACGTTCCCGGTGGAAGTAAGCGGTCGGTTGGTTGCAATCGAAGGTCGCCAGTGCCGGCTGGCAATCATCCGCGACATCACCGAGCGCAATCACGCCGAGGCCGCGCTGCGAGAAAGTGAGCAGAAATACCGGGAACTGGTCGAGCACGCCAACAGCATCATCCTTCGCTGGACGCGCGACGGAAAGATCACGTTCCTAAACGAGTTTGGCCAGAAATTCTTCGGCTACGCGGAAGCAGAAATTCTCGGCCGCCACGTCGTCGGCACGATCGTTCCGGCCAGCGAAAGCAACCATCAGGATCAGCGCAGGATGATCGAACAGATTCGTGCGCGCCCGGAAGCGTTCGAGCAGAACGTCAATGAAAACATGCGCCACAACGGCGAAAGGGTCTGGGTGGCCTGGGCCAACAAGCTGGTGCTGGATGAGCGTGGCCAGGTGAAGGAGATCTTGAGTGTCGGTTCGGACATCACCGGGCGCAAGCAAGCGGATGAAGCGCTCGTCGCCTCCGAACTCCGCTATCGCCGGCTCTTCGAGTCGGCCAAGGATGGCATCCTCATCCTCGATGCTGAAACGGGAATGGTGGTGGATGTGAATCCATTCTTGATCGAGCGGTTGGGGTTCTCTCACGCGCAGTTCCTCGGGAAGAAAGTTTGGGAACTGGGATTCTTCAAGGATATCATCGCGAACCAGGCCAGCTTTGCGGCATTGCAGCAGAACAAATACGTTCGCTACGAAGACAAGCCGTTGGAAACCGCCGATGGGCGGCGCATCGACGTGGAGTTCGTCAGCAACGTCTATCTGGTGAACCACCAGAAGGTGATTCAGTGCAACATCCGCGACATCACCGAGCGCAAACGGGCGCAGAAGGCATTGCAAGAGGCGGAAGCCAAGTTCCACTCCATCTTTGACCACGCCATCGACGGCATCTACCAGACGACCCCGGAAGGAACATTCCTGACGGCCAATCCCGCCATGGCCCGCATCCTCGGTTATGCGTCCGCGGAGGAGTTGATTACGCAGCGGACGGACATCGCCCAACAAGGCTACGCGGTTCCGGCGCGCCGCGAGGAGTTCAAGCGCGTCATGGCGCGGGACAGCATCGTCGAGGGCTTCGAGTATGAGGTCATTTGCGGGGATGGCAGTCGCAAGTGGGTTTCCGAGAATGCCCGCGCGGTGCGGGATGCGCACGGCAGCGTGCTGTTTTTCGAAGGCAGTTTTGAAGACATCACCGAGCGCAAGCATGCCGAGGCCGCGCTGCGGCAAAGCGAGGAACTCTATCGCTCGCTGTTCGGCAACATGCTCAACGGTTATGCGTATTGCCGGATGATTTTCGCCGACGGTCAGCCGGTGGACTTCGTTCCCCTGGTGGTCAACCCCGCCTTCACCACCTTGCTGGGACTGAAGGACGTGGTGGGAAAAAATGCCTCGGTGGTCATTCCCGGCCTGCGCGAGAGCGATCCCAAGTTGCTGGAAGTCTTCGGGCGCGTGGCGTTATCCGGGGTGCCGGAGCAATTCGAGCATTTCGGAAAAATCCTCGGGGTTTGGTTATCCCTCTCGGTCTACAGTCCGGCGAAAGAGCACGTGGTCGTCGTCTTCGATGTCATCACCGAGCGCAAGCAGGCGGAGGCGGCGTTGCGCGAGAGCGAGGAGCGGTTCCGGAGCTTCTTCGAAAACGCGCCCATCGGGAAATGCATCACCGCACCCGACGGCAAGTTCCTGCGCGCCAACCGGGCGCTTGGCACCATGCTTGGATATTCGGTCGGCGAGTTGGAGACGTTCTCATTCGCCGCCATCACGCACCCGGCCGATGTCGCGGAGAGCCGCGCAGGCGTCCGCGCCATGCTGGCTGGGGAGCGCGACGACTGGTCAACGGAAAAGCGCTACCGGGCCAAGGACGGTCGCTACGTCTGGGCGCACGTGACCACCCGACTCCAGCGCGACGACCAGGGCAGACCGCTGCACTTCCTGACCCACATTGTGGACGTCACCGCAAGCAAGACGGCGGAGTTGGCGCTGCGCGAGAGCGAGGCGCGCTACCGGCTGCTGTTCGAGGACAACCCACTCCCGATGTGGGCCTTCGACGCGGAAACGCTGCGGATTATGGCGGTCAATGAATCGGCGGTGCAGCACTACGGCTACACCCGCGAGGAGTTTCGCCGCTTGACCGCCGGACAACTCCACCCGCCGGAGGACGCGGCCAATATCCTGAAGATCCTCGAGGGCGGGCGGACGGAGAGCAAACGGTTCGGCGAGTGGCGGCACCGCAAGAAAGACGGGACGAATATCAACGTGGAGGTTTACTCCAATCCGATCAAATTTGACGGGCGCAATGCGCGGCTCGTGCTTGTCAATGACATCACCGAGAAGAAACTGCTCGAGGAGAAATTCCTCCACGCGCAGCGGCTCGAGAGCCTCGGGATGCTCGCGGCGGGCATCGCCCACGACCTTAACAATGTGCTCGCCCCGATCGTGTTTGCCGCGCCACTGCTGCGCAACAGTCTCACGACTCCGCGCGATCTGAAAATCCTCGAGACGCTCGAGCGGAGCGCAGGGCGCGGCGCCGGACTCGTCAGGCAGATCCTTGCCTTTGCGCACAACACCACCGGCGAAATCCAGACCACGCAGGTGAAGCACCTGATGCGGGACGTCATGGGTGTCATCGAGGAGACGTTTCCCAAATCCATCCGGTTCGAGCACCAGATACCCTCCGATCTCTGGCCCGTGACGGGCAACCCGACGCAGATTCACCAGGTGCTGATGAATCTTTGCGTGAACGCCCGCGACGCCATGCCGCAGGGCGGCACGCTGTGCCTCAACGCCGCCAACCGCCGGATCGAGCCGGCGGAGGTCGGTGCGATTCCGGGCGCCCTGCCGGGCGCGTGGCTCGTGATCGAAGTCTCCGATACCGGCACGGGCATTCCGCTCGAGGTGCGCGATCGCATCTGGACGCCGTTCTTCACCACCAAGGTCGCCGGCAAGGGCACCGGGCTTGGGCTGTCCACCGTCCGTGGCATTGTCGCCGGCCATCATGGCTTCGTCGAGTTGCAGACCGAGGTGGGGCGCGGCACCACGTTTCGGGTGTTCCTGCCGGCGGTCGTAAGCGAAGTGCCGAGGCCGGCCAGTGCCTCGCCGTTTGGCGTCCTGATCGGTCACGGCGAACTTATCCTGCTGGTGGACGACGATGCGGCCATCCGCGAAGTCGTCACTGCCATCCTCGGGCGAAACGGCTATCGCATCGTGAGCTGCGTTGATGGCGTGGAGGCAATCGCGAACTTCACCGCGCTGGGCGACACCGTCGACCTCGTCATCACCGATGTCGACATGCCGCGCCTCGGCGGTGTGGCGCTGTGCCGCGCGTTGTCGCAAATGCGTCCCGACATCCGGCTCCTGGCCATCAGCGGGTTGTCCCGCGCTGAATCCGATGTCTCCGACATTCCGGAAATCCGGATGCTGGCCCACGCGTTTCTGCTCAAGCCCTTCAGTCCTGAAGCTATCCTGGGCGCGGTGCACCGGCTGCTTCACCCAACTGCAAGAACCTGAACTGCCTTGACCTCCATCCTTCTCATTGAAGACGACCATCTCTTTCGCGAAACCCTCGCGAACGCGCTCACCGAGAGGGGTTTTGCCGTCACGCAGGCCGCCGATGGCGAAGCCGGCGTGAAACTGTTTCGCGTTGCGCCGACCGACCTCGTCATCACCGACATCGTGATGCCCAACAAGGAGGGCATTGCCCTCGTGGTGGAATTGCACCGCGACTTTCCGAAGCTCGGCATCATCGCGATGTCGGGCGGCGCTGCACGCGATCCCGCGCTATATCTGAAGCTCGCTGGCTTGTTCGGCGCCAACCGGACGCTCCCTAAACCCTTCACGATTGATGCGCTGCTCGGGGCCATCCAGGGAATGCTTGCCGAAACCGGCAAAGGCAAACCGGCCTCGTGAACGCCGGGCCGCACCTACCAAGAGGGCGTCCGCAAAGACGGTCATGCGGGCGGGACCTGAAGGGGTTGTGTCGCGGATCGCGGATCTCGTGCAAAGACCGTTGGCTGCCGGGGAGGCTGCGGCCGGACGTCGTCGGACCCCTTTTCCCCGTCCCTCCTGACACGTCTACGGTCGCCGGCCGGATTGTCTCGCGCGCGCAGGCCGCAGCGGAACGTCGATCGGCCTGAGCCCGTTGCCCACGGCCGAGAACCACGGACGATCGCTGGCGTTGGCCATGCGCGGCACGAAGCCCCCGACGTCGCGACCCTCCGCGCCGGCCGCGCCGGCCGCGCCCGCCGTAGTCGCCGTGCGCCTCGAGCGCGGAGAGGTTGGCGGTGAGGCCGAGACCCGGCAACGAGACGCGCACGCCTTCGAGCAGGTCGCCCGTGGCGCTGTTGCTCACGGAGCCCGCAATGGATCCGGTGCGGCGGCCGCCGAAAGCCGGCCCACCGGCAGGAGAGTGAGCGCGACGGTCCAGCCAAGGATCGGAATCCACGCGGCCGCCAGACGGCCGTAACCAGAACGGGATGGTTTCATGGGAATCGGCCCGCCGGCATCCGGGGATAGAAGCGGCGTGAACAGGAAGTGGCGTCGGCCCCACTGGCGGCGGGTGCCTGCCGGATTGCCCGACCGCGGGAGGGCCGGCGAGGCGAAATTTTGCCGCAGAGCAAACCGCCGCCGCCCGGCAGCGCTCGACTCGAGCGGAGCGGCCGGACGCGCGTCAGGCTTTCGCCAGCAGACTCGGCTGCCGGGCGCGGCGCGCCGCGAATTCCATCACGAAGGCAAAAGCGCCGGTGAAGAGCAGATCGCTCAGCAGCGTGTTGCGGAAAAAGAAGAGCGTCGGCGGAAACTCCGGCCGGCCGATCGTGATCGCCTGCCACCAACCCGCGGCATTCTTCACGTAGAACGGATCACGGATCCACGCATCGGTGTTCGTCGCGAGGTAGAAAACGATCGATCCGGCCAGCGCACCGCTGAACAGATTGAGCCAGCTCTTGTGCTGCGCCACCCACCGCCCAAGCGGCAGTGCGACCGCAAAACAGATCGCGCGGACGAGCATGCTCGGCCAGTTCCACGTCTCGCCGTACATCGTCGCGTAATAGTGATCGAGGTAGACGTCGGAAACCATCAGCGCTGCGAAGGGCACGAACCACAAGCGCTTGTCGCGAAAATAAACGGCGCCGCAATACGTCAGCGCCATCAGCGGCGCAAAGTTGGCCAGCGCCGGCGCGTGGAGCGCGAGCAGGCGCCAGCCGGCGGCAAGGACGAGAACGACGAGGGCGGCGACGAGAGGCATAAGCGAAGTGTGAGGAGTATTTCGGCGGGCGAAAACCTAAATCTTAGGAATTCGCGGTGCGAATTTCTTCGGCTTCGCGGGCGAGCAGCCAGAGCAGATCGGAGAGCCGGTTGACGAATTGCCGGAGCTCGGGCCGGACGCTGCGGCCGTGCGCGGGGAGCGTCGTGAGCCGCCGTTCCGCGCGCCGTGCGGCGACGCGCGCGAACTCGAACGCCGCCGCGCGCGCGTTCGCGCCCGGCGTGGCCCAGCCGTCGAAACTCAGCCCACGCGCTTCCAAGGCCGCGACCTCGCGGTCGAGCCGCTCGAGATCGCCGGGGGCGAGCTTTTCGAACTTCGAGGCCGCATAGCGCGCGGCATCGCTTTCGGCGCACGCGATTTCACCCATCAGCACGACGAGGTTCTTCTGGACGGCGACGATCAGCTCGGTGATCGCCGCTTCGCGCGCGCCGCCGCTGAGTCGCGGCTTCACGGCGCCGAGCGCCACGTTCAACTCGTCGAAGGCGCCCACCGCCTCGATCTGCGGATGATCCTTCGGCACCCGCTGGCCGTACAGCAGGCTCGTTGTGCCGTCGTCTCCGGTGCGCGTGGCGATCGATTTCATGGGTGGCCGAATTCGTCAGAGTTTGGCGAGTTCGCTGGCCAAAATCCTGCGATTTCGATTACGAGGCCGGAGCCGATCGAGCGCTGCATGTGCATGAAAAGTGGCGACGAGCGCCCGCGAGTCGACTCCCCTCGCTGGCGCCCGTGGCTACGGCGAGATTCTCCGCGCGGCCAGCTGCGCCCGCAGGCAGAGCTCGGCCGCCTTGAACGCGTGCGCCTGCGTCATCGCGTTCTCCGTGCGGTGCAGGCAGTCGAGGATGAGCTGGCCGAAGAAGCGGAAGCCAACCTGGCCGGCGACGTTCACGTGCCGCTCGCCCGCATCGTCGACGAGGTAGACGTTGTCGCCCGTCTTGTCGCGCGCGACATCGACGTACTTGCGGAGCTCGATGTAGCCCTTCGTGCCGAGGATGATCGTCCGGCCGTCGCCCCACGTGCTGAGTCCGTTCGGCGTGAACCAGTCGACGCGAATGTAGTTCGAGGCTCCGTTGTCGCCCAGCAGCGAGGCCTCGCCGAAATCCTCGAACTCCGGCTGGTCGGGATTCGCGAAGTTGCCGACCGCCGCCTGCGTGACGGTGGCGTCCGTCGCGCCCGTGTAGGTGAGGAACTGTTCGAACTGGTGGCTGCCGATGTCGGTCAGGATGCCGCCAAACTTCGCCTTCTCGAAAAACCACGCGGGGCGGCTGGCCTTGCTCAAGCGGTGCGGGCCGAGCCCGATCACCTGCACGACCCGGCCGATCGCGCCGGCGGCCACGAGGTCGGTGGCGTACATCGCCGACTCGACGTGCAGCCGCTCGGAAAAATACACCAGGTACTTCCGCTGCGTCGTCGCGACGGCCGCCTTCGCGGCGTCGAGCTGGTCGAGCGACGTGAACGGCGTCTTGTCGGTGAAGTAATCCTTGCCGGCCTTCATCACGCGCACGCCAAGCGGACCGCGATCGCAGGGCACGGCGGCGGCGGTGACCAGCTTCACGCCGTCATCGGCCAGAATCTCGTCGAGCGAACGCGCGGCCTTGGCCTGCGGGTACTTCGCCTGGAACGCCGCCACCTTCTTCTCGTCGGGATCGTAGACCCATTTCAGCTCGGCGCCGGCTTCGAGCAGGCCGTTGCACTGGCCGTAGATGTGGCCGTGGTCGAGGTGCGCGGCAGCGAAGACAAATTCGCCCGGCTGCACGACGGGACTTGGCTTTCCCCGCGGCGCGTAATTCATCCCGTCGGCTTTTTGGGTCTGGGTCGTCATCGAGTTCTTGGCCCGCTAATCACGCGAATGAACGCGAATGAATCGAATCCATTCGCGCCGATTCGTGTGATTCGCGGGCGATCTGGTTTGTCGCTGATATGCTCACTTCTTCGCCGCCGCCTTCGTTTCCTTCGCGAGCGCCTTCACCGCTTCGTCGATCGCACTTCGCGTTTTCTTGTCCATGCGATCGATGAAGAGCACGCCGTTGAGGTGATCCACCTCGTGCTGGATGCAGCGCGAGAGCAGTCCGTCGCATTTGAGCACGTGCGGCACGCCGTGATCGTCCTGGAATTTCACGGTGATCGCCTCGGGCCGCACGACGTCGCCGCGGATTTGAGGAAAGGAAAGGCAGCCCTCCTCGTACGTCGTTGCGCGGCTGCCGGCCACGACGGTGATGTGCGGGTTCACGATTACCAGCGGCATGAACAACTCCAGGGGCGGCCGCGCCCCGTCCAGCTCCCAGGAAAATTCCGCATCGGACTCCCGGAGATCCACCACGCACAGCTGCAGGGCGCGCCCGATTTGCTGGGCGGCAAGGCCGATGCCGCCGGCGGCGTGCATCGCTTCGAGCATCTCGCTGGCGAGGCGCGACAGCGTGGCGTCAAACGAGTTAACTTTCTCGCCCTTCGCGCGTAAAACGGGTTCGTTGAAGTGAACAATTCGCGGCGCCATCGGTCGTAGGTGGCGCAGCGTGGGTTTGCGAAATCCTGCGGGCAAATAAAATTCTGCGAGGTCCATGAGCGATTCCACCCCGAACCCGCCCGCGCCGTCGGCATTCACCGGCCCGGCTTTTGTCGGGTTGGGGTTGGTGATCGCGATCGTCGCGTGGCTGCTGCCGGTGAATCTGAAATCCGTGAGTCCGGCGCTGCTCGAAGCCGCCGGTCGGGGCACGCCCACGCTGGGCGCCTACGGTCGTGATCTGGTCGATGTCGAAAAAATCGGCCCCGCCGCGCTCGTGCTCGCGGCGGCGAAGACCGCGAACGATCCGCGCGTGCCGGCGCTCGCGAACGCCCTCGAACAATACGCCGCGCGGCAGCCCGGGCTGGTGGCGTGGGGCGGCTGGGATCCGTTTCTCGATCCGCTGTTCAATTTGCGCGCCGAAGCCGGCCACCGCGGCAGCACGCCGGTGCTCACGTTTTTCATCCCCGAGCGCGCCCGCGAAACGCTGCGCACCTACCTCGCGAAGTCCGGTTCCGAAGGCGTGCAATCGCTGCTCAAGCTGCGCGACCTGACCGCCACCGGCCGCTTTGTGCCCGCGACGCGTCCGGGCGGGCAGCCGCTCGATGCCTTGATCCTGCTGACGGGCCTGCTCTACCAGGGCGGCCACCTCTCCGCGCCCCTGCAGCGCGAACTGCGGCTGCTCGCCACGGCTTCGCTGCAGAAGAGGGAACTCGGCGCATTCGAGGGCTTCTTCATCAACCTGCTGTCGCTCGGCCGCCGGCTCGACTGGGCGCAACTGGCGGAACTGGTCCGCCGGACCGACAGCACGAAGACCTTCGGCGAGTACGCGCACCTCGCGCGCGTGGCGCCCGGACAACTGCCGCTGATCTACGCGGCGGCCTTGTTCTCCGATTCGGCGGATCGGGTCGCCGAGTACCTGATCGAGTTCGGCAAGGCCGGACTCGACGACCTCACGCTGGCGTTGAAGTACGGGCAGGGCGCGGTGCGGCAGCTCACGTTTCGGCAGGTGCCGGTCAACCGCACGACGGCGCCGGCCTTGAGCGCGGCCGCGGAAATGGCGCTCACCCACCCGCAACTCACGCTGGCGATGAAATACCTCGGCGTGCTGATCGGCGTCTGGCTCGTGCTGCGCGGCCTCGACCAGTGGCTCGTCGGTCCCGGGACCTTCGTCGGCCTGCCCACGCGGCTCAGTCACATGAAGTCGGGCGTGGTCTCGACGCTGTTCGCCGTGCTGCTGCTGCTGGTGACCGAGCCTTTCCTGCTGCGGGCGGCGCCCATATCCGAATTTCAAATTCGCCGGCCCGTGCTGGTGATCTCCGCCAGCATCGCTTCGGCCGACACTCAACCTACCAATACCATGGAAGCTACCAACCTGATCACGATCGGCGTCTTTGCCGTGCTCCAGATCACTGTTTATCTGGTCTGTCTGCGCAAGATTGGCGAAATCGCGCAGCGCAATGTGGCGCCGCTGGTGAAGCTGCGGCTGATGGAGAACGAGGAGAACCTGTTCGACCTCGGGCTGTACGTCGGGATCGCCGGCACCGCCGCCGCGATGGTGATGATCACCCTCGGCATTGCGAAGGCCAACCTCGTGGCGGCGTTCTCCTCGAATCTCTTCGGCATCACCTGCGTGGCGCTGGTGAAGATCCTCCACGTCCGGCCGTTCAAGCGCCAGTTGATCCTCGAGGGCCAGGTCGCCGCGGCGCCGTTGCGCGAGCCGAATGAGCCGTCCGTCGCCTCCGCGCGCGGATCCGCCGCGCTATGAACAAAACCCTCCTGCTGATCCTCTGCGACTTCCTGCTGCTGACGCTGCTGGCGCTCACGCGGTGGGAGACCGCCGAGCCACCGCGGCCCAAGCAGCCGCCGGTGCCGGAGCTGGCGGCGAATGCCGTGAGCAAGGATCAGGATCTCGTCGAGGTGATGCGGCAATCCCTCGCCGACGAGAAGATCGTCCGCGACGAGCTGGCGCAAAAGCTGGCCGCGACCGACGCCACGCTGGCGGCGCGCGAGCAAAGCCTCACCCAGGTGCAGGCCGAGCGCGCGCGGCTGGCACAGGAGCGCAACGCCGTCGCGACCACCCTGACCGAGACGCAGCGTGCCGCCGCCGACCTGGCGCAGAAGTTCAAGTCGGCCTCGCAGGAAGCGACGATGACCAGGGAGCAACTCGCGCAGCTGCAGCGCGAACTCGCGGAAAAACAGGCCGAGGCGGAGCGGCTCGAGCGCGAGCGGACGCGGCTCGCGAAGGATCAGGCCGAGGCGCAGAAGCAAATCCAGGGGCTGACCATGGCCGTCGTCGTGGGCGAGCAGGAGAAGAAGACGCTGCGCGAGGCCGCCGAATCGCTCAAAGGCCAGGTCGAGGCGGAGCGCACCGAACGCCTGAAGGTGCAGGAGGCGAACACGCAGCTCGCGCAGGGCGTCGGCCAGCTTGCGGAAAAATCCGGCGAGCTCACGAAGGAGATCCGGGAGAACCGGCCGATCAACGCGAACGTGCTGTTCAACGATTTTGTCGCGAATCGCGTCACGGCGAAGTTTGCCGCGTCGCGGCGCGGTTTCCTCGGCCCGGCCAACCGCACGAAGGACGCGCACACCGTGCTGGTGACCGATGGCCGGCAGGTTTACGCGCTGGTCCACATCAACGACACGGTGTTCTCGCTCGGCGAAAACGGGGTCGATTGGGAGAGCCTCGCGATCGAGCTGTCGAAAGGCGGGACCGGACGCAGTGCGGCGGCGCAGGTGCAATTCCTCGCCCAGGATCCGCGGATCGTCGTGCTGCCGCTCGATCCGGCCCAGGCCGCGGCGCTCAACGCCAAGGTGTATCCGCTGGCCAACGACCCGTTCAAGTTCCCGGAAGCCGTGCTGATCGACGGCAGCGGCCGCGGTTACGGGGAAGTGGGGTTCAAGCTCGATGTGACGGAGCCGACATTCGTCCGGGTGGACAATCGGTTTTTCAAGCGGCTGTTCGGCGACTTTGCGCCGAAGCGCGGCGATCTGGTCTTCGCCAAGACGGGCGAGCTGCTTGGGATCATGGTGAACGACGATTATTGCGCCGTGCTGAAGAATTTTGGCGCCGCGCGGACCATCCGCACGGACCAGGACATTCGCGGGCAGTCGACCGGCCAGTTGTTCGACGCGTTGATCGCCCGGGTCCGGGCGCTGCCGATCAAGCTGCAGTGAGGTGGGGTGGTGTTGACTCCGCAGCTCCGCGGTTGAACAGAAGGCAACGAAGGAAACGAAGACGGGGGGCGACGCCAATGTCCTTCGCGCCCTTTGCGATCTTCTGTTCAATCGGGTTGGAAAAGTTGCTCGCGAAGGTCGCGAAGAGAAATCCAGGGCGAGTGCCCGCTGGGTTGCCTTCGTTTCCTCTTGTTCAAAATCAGCCGCGCCACACTGCATCAGGCGAAATTGCGCCGGCTACCGCTGTATTCCGGCGCCACGCAGTGCCTCCAGATTTTCGCGCGCGGCCGCGAGGTCCGGTTTCAGCCGCAGCGTAAGCTCGAAATACCGGCTCGCGTCATCGATGCGGCCCGTCAGGGCGTACGCCGTGGCGAGGTTGTAGTGGGCCTCGACGGAGTTCGGTGTCGCGCGAACGGTCGCCTCGTAGTGCGGGATCGCCGCGGCGACTTCGCCGGTCTGCGCGAGCAAATTGCCAAGCGCGAAATGCGCCGCCGTGAGATCGGGTTTCGACTGCAGGGCCTTCCGATACGCCGTGATCGCCTGCGCCACCTCGCCCTGTGCGGCGAGCGCGTTACCGAGCGCGCATTGGGCTTCCGGAAGATTCGGGCGCAGCCGCAAGGCTTCGCGTTGCTGCGCGATCGCTTCCTCCGTCCGGCCCACGGTCAGCAGTGCGTTGCCAAAATTGTAGTGGGTGCTCGCCGTGTCCGGCCGCAACCGCAACGCGGCCTCGAAATGCCCGATGGCTTCGGCGCTGCGATTCTGTTCGAGCAGGGCGTTGGCCAGGTTGTTGTGGGCGTCGGCCGTTCGCGGGTCCAACTGCAGCGCGCGTTCGAGCGAGGCGATCGCCCGCGGCCCGTTGCCCTGCTGCAGCCACGCGGCGCCGAGCGCGGCCTGGGCGCGCGCGTTGGTTGGATTCTTTTGCACCGTGTCCGTCCACAGCGCGATGGCGCTGCGGTAGTCGCGGTTGCGGTCCACCGTCGCGCCCGCGAGCGCCGTGGCCAGAACCGCGAGGGCGCAGACGAGCGCGCGTCGCGGCAACCAGCGACTCAGCGCGAGAACCGCCGCGCTGCAGACGGCCGCCAACGGCAGGTACATCCGGTGCTCGGCCATGGGCTGGCCGGCGACGGGCACGATGCTTGTCGGCGCGAGCAGGAGGAAGATCCACGCCGCGAGGAAACCGATCTTTGGCCGGCGCCACAGCAGCCATCCGGTCGTGCCGAGCAGCGCGATCAGCAGCGCAACCTGCGGCCAAACTTCCCCGGCGCCGTGCACCACTCCCATGCCGTAATCGAACACGAGCGGCGTGGGCAGCAACGCGAGCCGCAGGTAGGTCGCAATGGCGCGGCATTCGGTGAGCGCGTACTGCCCCACGGTCACGGTCTCGTAGCCGACGCCGCGGCGGCCGACCTCCGCCAGGAGGAGCGCGAGCAGCAGCCAGGTCGCCGCGAGCGCCAGGTGGACGGTTTTGCGCTGCTTCCACGCCGCGCGAAAACTGCCGGCGAGAAAGGTGCGGTCGTAGAGCAGAACGACGATTGGCGCCGTCACCATGACTTCCTTCGTCGCCATGCCGAGCGCGCAGCAGGCCACCGCGGCCACCTGCCAGCCGCGCGAGTCTTCCGTCACGCCGCGGAGGAAGCCGTAGAGCGTCGCGACGTAAAACAGCGCCATCAATTCCTCGGTGCGCTGCGAGAGGTACGTGACCGCTTCGGTTTGCAACGGGTGGACGAGCCAAAGCAGCGCGATGCCGAACGCCGCGATGGTTGCCTCGGACGTGCGGCCCGAATCCGCGGTGGCGGCAAGCAGCCAGGTTCGCCGCGCCACGCCGAACAGGCCGAGCCCCGCGGCGAGGTGAATGGCCAGATTCACGATGTGATAACCGCGGACGTTCAATCCGCCCGCCGCATAATTGAAGGCGAACGACAGATTGGCGATTGGCCGGCCGCCGACGCCGGCCTGTGCCGGGGGCGACAGCACCGGCCCGGGCGGCCACACCTGGCGAATCGACGCGTTGTCGACGATCGACACGGTGTCATCGAGCACGAACGGTGCGGTGAAACTGTTGCAGTACGCGGCCACTCCGACCGCCACGAGCAGTCCACCGAGGATGAGAACGACTTGGCGCGGCGACAGAACCTGCATGTACGGCACCGGAGTGCCGCAAATCCCGCCAGCGCACAAGCGCGCGGCCACCTTCCCCCTGGCGCGATCGCGGCAGCGCGGCATGGCGCGCGGGCGGTGTGCCCCGGCCGCGGTGGGGGATACCCCGCGGAGTCGCGGGATGACGATGAAACGCGCCGCCGCTACTTCTTTTCCTTGTCCCAGCCCTGCGCTTTCTCGATTCGGTCGAGCGCGGCGAGCGGCGCGAAGTTCGCCGGGGCGATTTTCCACTTGGCGAGATAACGGAACGCGCGCGTCACGGATTGAATTTCACCCTTCCGCTTTTCGAGCTCGGTCGGCGCGGCCGACTTCAAGGCCGCCGTGTACCGCTCCGCCGCCTGCTCGACCTGGCGATAGGTGCCGGCATCCTTCTCGTAGACGAGCGATTCGGCGAGCCGCAGCATCCGTTGCGACGAGTCGGCGGGGAGTTTCGCGGCGTCGCTGCGGAGGGTCGCGGCGATTTTCCGGCGTTCCGCCATCGTCGCCTCGGGCGTGAGATAACCGTCCGTGCCGCCTTCAATCGCGCGGGGCGGCAACTCGCGGTACCAGATGTTGCGAAAGCGCACGGGATTGCCGTGGTCCTGCAGCTTGAGCGGACCTTTCTCCGGGAACGCGATCGGCACCGAGCGGCGCATGTGACCACCCGGACCTTCGAGTGGCGTGTGGTCCTGCATCAGCACGCCGTTGCAGAAGACCGTGACGTAACCCGGATCGATTTGCCGGCCGTCGCGGAAAATCGGCCGGCGAAAAACGATATCGATCACCTGGAACTCGCCCGGCGGACGCAGCGCGTTCGCGAGCGGCGGGTTGATGCCATACACCGACGCGGCGAATCCGTCGGCGTACGTCGGGTTGTTGTAGTTGTCCAGCACCTGCACCTCCGCGAGGCCCATCAGGAAGATGCCGCTGTTGCCCCGACCCTGGCTGTCGCCTTGCACGTTTTTCGGCGCCGCCCATTCGACGTGCAACTGGCAATCGCCGAATTTCTCCTTCGTTCGAATGATCCCCGATTTCGGCACGCATTCCAGCGCGCCGTCCTTCACCACCCATTTGGTCGGCGCCACCGGGTCGCTGGGTTTCGTGTCGGCTTCCCATTTGCCGAGCGACGCCTCCGTGCCATCGAACAACACGACGGCATCGGACGGCGGCTGGCCGGGAGTTTGCGGCGTGCTGAACGTACCCGGTTCCACGCGTTTGGGTTGGGGCCGATTGCGGTCATGAATGGCCCACGGGTGATGTTCGTCCGGCGGATCGCCGTAGAATGGCGTGCCGGTCGACACGGCGGCCGAAGCAGCGGATGCGAACGCAACGAAACCCAACGCGGACAGCAACAGAGGACGATGGGGCGACATGGCGTGCAAGCATGCGCCAGTCGCGCCAGGAGAGGCAAGTTTGCGGTGAGCGCGGCGGCTCCGACGTTTTGCGTTGAGCGGGTGAGGGGCGACGCTGGACTGCGAGGGTGCGCGCATCGCGGCCGAACATCCTGTGGATTCTCACCACGCAGTGGCGCGCGCAGGCCACGGGTTATGCCGGCGACCCGAATGCCCGCACGCCGCACCTCGACACGCTGGCGCGGCAGTCGATCAATTACGCGCAGGCGGTGACACCGCATCCGTTCGGGCCGTTTGCGCGCGCGGCCATCCTCACCGGGATGCCGTCACCGGAGAACGGAATCCGGGATTACTTCGATCCGCTGCCGGCGGGCACACCCACGATTGCGCACGCGTTGCGGACGCGAGGTTATGCGACGGCGTTTTTCGGAAAGTGGCACCTGGGGCCGCGCGAGCCGACCGCGCCGCTGGTCGGAGACGCGCACGCGCGGATCGTGGTGCCGCCCGAAGCCCGGGGCGGATTCGAGGAGTGGGAGGGGTTTGAAGGCGGTTTCCGGCTCAACGATCCATGGCTGCACGGGACACGACTGCCGCAGCCGATGCAGTTCGCGGGGTATCAGAGCGACGTGCTCTGCACCCGCGCGGCAGAATGGGTCGCCCGAAAGTCGCCCTGGTTCTGCGTGGTCAGCCTCGAACCGCCGCACCCGCCGTACGCTGCGCCGGCCGCGGGAGTTTCGCCGCGCCGCGCGGACGAGCTCGTGCTCGCGCCGAACGTGCCCCGCGGGGGTGACACGGAGGTTCGCGCGCGCCGGGAACTGGCCGGCTATTACGCGCACATCGAGGCAACCGATCGCGCGATCGGC
>Ga0082335_1003878_pt1 | contig 23646 bp, 23 predicted proteins | sample Subgrocontami58m_FD_72375 | JGI IMG/M metagenome (GOLD analysis project Ga0082335, IMG submission 72375) | Subsurface groundwater microbial communities from S. Glens Falls, New York, USA - GMW37 contaminated, 5.8 m (SPADES assembly) (version 2) ...
ACGCCGAGCCAGTGTCGCTAGAGCCTGTACTCTCTCCTGCGGCGGGAGAAGTGGACGCCGTAGGTAAAACGGGCGCTACGGCCTGGCGCGGGGAAAAGAACTGCACCGCGCCAGCGCCGAGCACCAACAACACGCCGATTCCGACCAACCAAACCTTATACATACGTGAAAGGATACCATATACGAAAACCGCCCGCATCGTATGATTGCGGGCGGTTTTGCACTTGGAGAAAGCGTCAGTAGGACCTATTCGGCATTGACCACTGCGCGGGTCTTCGGACCGAAGTATCCGGCGGCGGGCGTGATGCCCTTTGCCTTCTGATACTTGATGAGAGCCGCCTTGGTGAGAGCACCGAACTTGGTCGTTTCCTTGCCCGGAGAGCCTGCACCGCTTGCGGTGATGACATAGCCATGTGTGTTGAGGAAGACCTGGAGGGCCTTCACATCCGCACCGGTGACACCGAGCTCGAGATTGCGCTTGAAGGAAGAGGCGGAAGCACTCGCGCTTGTACCACCCGTTCCGAGAAGGACCGCCTGAACGCTCGCGATCGTCGCACTATCGGCGCCGAAGGAGGCGAGAAGTGACAATATAGCAGTCGCCTGCTCACTAGAGAGGCCCGAGGCGGGTGTTGCTGGGGTCGCCGGCGTAGCAGGTGTCGCAGGCGTAGCGGGTACTGCTGGAGTGGTCGTTACAGCGGGCGTCGCTGGGGTTGCTGACGTAGCAGATGTCGCGGACACTGTAGCCGAACCGCCGCCGCCTGTTGAACCGCCTCCTCCACTGCTAGTCGAGGAGCACAGAGTTGTATCCGGGGTGATGGTAACGGTTACGCTCGTACTGGGCACATACTTGAGAAGCGACTGACTGGCGCTACATATATCGCTTGAGATACCGGTAAGGGTACTTGCCGAGAGCCGTTCAAGACCTGGTGCGGTTACCTGGAAACTGGAGCCGGACTGAAGCGTTACGCTGAAGTTCCCTGCATTTACGGTAATCGACTCGACCGTAGCGCTTGAGCCGGAGACGTTCAGAGTAACGCCGGCCACGCTCAAGACCGTATCGGTCGTCATCGTCACATCATCGGCTGCAGCGAGGGCGAGAGCGGGGGCAAGCAGCGCCACGAGGATTCCTGCGCCAGTGAGTATTCGTGGCATAGTGAGTTCAGTTAGTTAATAAGCAACTCGCTATGCTAGAGATTCGGGCACGTACCGTAGCCCCAGAGAACGAAACCGGCTACTGATGTTCCGTTTATAGTGTGGCCCGCATCCGTTGAAGTAGCGACGGCGTTGAAGAGGATTTTCACGTTCGTCGCTGAGCTTGTTGCATTTGTTTGGATGCACCCTACGGCAATCGTAGAGGTGGAGTTTGCAACGTTGGTAGCTGTGATGGTTGACCCGGTTATTCCGCCTCCGACGGTCAGGTTGCCCTGTAGCGACAGGACGCCAGCTGATGTTGTCGTCGCATTACCACCTACCCACAGAGAACCGCCTATGTTTGCCGAATTGGTCGTGGAGGAGTTTGAGAGCGTTGTTTTACCAGTCACGCCGAGCGTCGTAGAGAACGTAGCTGACGTGCCAGAGAGACCTGCACTGAGAGTCACCGTCCCATCGGTATTGAAGGTTGAGGTTGCTGTTCCTCCGAATTCAGCCTTGTTCGCTGAAACAACCGTCGTGCTTGCAAGATTGAGTGAGGAAAGACCGGTAACGGCCAATGTACCACCCGTGCTTACGTTTGTGCTGATGGTCGTCGCGGCCTGGGTAATGCCGGCGCCGGCGATAGTAACCGCGAGCGCGAGGACAAGGACACGGGTTGTCCTCCCGAGACTATCTAGAAACGTTTTGATGCGATTCATATAAGAATGCTTTATTACAAACGAATAATAAAGGCGCGAGAGCCTTTCGGAGTCAAGTGTACCCCCCTTTGTCGTGAGTAAACGCAGGATTCGGGAAATCTGTGGATAACCTCGTCCGACGCCGAAAAGTTGCAGATGTAGTGCAGGAAAACAAAAACACCCCCGAAGGGGTGTTTTTGCGTGCTCGGACCGATTCTCCGAGCTGGAAGTCCTGAGGCGGTAATCCGCCGAAGGGCCGGGGTCTCAGGCGCAGTTAGCGCGAGAGGCAGTGACTAGATTAGATCGACTTCGACAAGCTTCCAATCGTGAGAGGAAGGTTCTTGACGAGGTAATCATCCGTCCAGTCAGAGGTTGTCAGACTATGCACGGTGGCGATAGACGACTTGTCAGACCAGGTGAAGGACGGAGTGCCCGACTGTCCACCTGCGTTCGCACCAGAACCGACCTGCGCCGCCGTAGCGGTTGTGCTGGCTGTGGTTTGTGCGTTCGCGATCGAGACATCGAGCGTGTAACCGCCAGCAGCCGAGACGCTGCCGACCGTGCCACGAAGCTCGTACGTCGCGCTTTCGCCAGCCGCGATGGTCTGTTCAGAGGTCGGCAAGAAGGCCAGGGTGCCGCCCGTAGAGCCGGCGCCCCATGCGTTCAGACCGCCATTGCCCAGGTCGCCCGTCGTCGTCGCGAAGGTACCCGCGACGATATTGGAGCCCTGCCACAGCTTCATTGTTGAAGTTGCTCCTGTGGTGAGTACGCTCGAAGGCGAGACCATGTTCACCGTGAACACAATCTTAGCCCAACCGATATCTCCAGCCGCGTCAGCCGTGATTTTCACACGACCGAGCGCCTTGTCGGTACCGTTCGTGAGCGAAGAGCTGTCAAGCGCGACCGCAGTGAGGGTCGGAACCGTCTTCCTGACATACATCGTACCCTTTCCGCTTGTCGCATCCGACGCGAGGTCAGAAGACGAGAGCGTTGTACCGACGGTGCCTGCGGAATCCGTTTCGCGATACCCTTCGCCTGCATCAAGCACCACCGAAACCGCTGCGCCGGAAGTGGCTCCGGAAGCGATCGTGGCGAGATTGACGTAGACATCAAGCTTCTTGGTCGTGTTCTGCGGGATGTAGAACGTGAGACCGGTGAAGGTGGCCGTCGCGTACGGCTGTACACCCGAAGAGAGAGCGAGAACCGCAGTTGAGTCAGTCGAGACACCACTTGCGTTCGGGTACCTCAAGACAACCGAGGCAACCGAGGTAGCAGCATTCGCCGGAACCTTAACTGCAATCTTATCTACCGTGTACGACGAGTACTTCGAGGTGAAGTCGAACGAGCCGACCTTTACCATGCTTGAACCCGCGATAACGTTCGCGTTGTCAGGCGATGTGCCGACTGCCGTCGCGAGGTCGGCAGAACCGATGGTGATTGTCTGAAGAACGACCTCCGAGACCGTGACCGACTGTGCAGTCACTGCGCCGGTGCCGCCCGTCGTACCGTCGATTTGAGCCGTCCACGCACCGATTCCTGCACTGGACTTGATATTACCGTAGAGGTTAATCGTCTTAGTGCCGTTCGCCGGTATCGAGATGTTCACCGAGAAGGAGTTATCCCCTGCGGCATTCGCACTGCCGGCCGGAGTCACCTTCGTCGAACCAATCTGCGCGCCGGTAGCATTGTCCTTCAGCATAAGGTCTGTAATGCTCGCCGCTTCTGTCGCAGTGAGGTTGATAGCGATGGTGTTCACATTCACTCCTTCGGTTGAACCCGCAGAGAGCGTGAACGAACCGAGCTTGGTGTTGTTCGAACCTGCGATTACCGTCTGGTCGCCATAGCCGGAGTACTTAGACACCGTCAAGGTAGACGCCGAGATGGTGCGCGAGTTGCCTTCAACTTCTGTAACGGCAGTCACGGTGTTACCCGAGCTCATGCCTTCAGTGTCTGCGGAAGCAACCGAGATACCAATGTCAGCCGTCGACGCATCAGCGAAGTCCGTGGCAGCAGCCGTCTTTGCATCGCCGTAGATTTCCAGAATTTCAGTCTGGCCGTGGCGAGCAATGAGGGACGAGCCGAGCGCGAATTCAGTACCGGTGGCGTCTGGGTTGTCAGCGTCGACGAGATCCTTGGTAGGACCAATCTGCACGCCGTTGAGGAATATCTTGGCATTGTCCATACCAGCGGCAGCAGTCTGGTCGAGCCAGAGCTTGACCGCTTCGATCTTCACATCCTCGCCAGCAGCGCGGACCTCGAAGGTCGCCCACTTGACGTTGGTGGAAGAGAGGCCGACGTTCTCACTCGGAGAATTAGCCGCCTTCGTGATCGAGAGCGTGCCGGATGCGATGGTGTTCGCGTCAGCGGCAGCAAGCGTACCCGAGACGTCGATTGGCTGGCCGAGTTCGGCATCCACGAAGCGCGCATCTATGTCGCGGCGAATCTGGATGTCATAGGTGTAGCTCGAGCCGCCGACGATGTCGGCGAGTACCTTGATGATGCGCGTGCCCGTCGCGAGGCGAAGCGGGCTCGCCGTGAGGTCGAAGGTGACACGGTCATTCGTCGCTTGAGCAACCGTGGAGCCGACAACGACGCCGTCTACATAGAGACGGAAGTTCCTGAGGTCGCCGTCCTTGGACGTACCGCGATTCTCGAAGGTGATGCTCTGGAGGTCAGCCGCATGGGTCGAGACCACCGTTGAGCCCTCGAAGACGCGGACATCGGTGCCCGGATTCTCCGTCGCACCCGTCGGACCGGTGTAGGTGATTGCCACCGTACCCATCGATGCGGACGAGATGGTCTGGAGACCGCCCGAGACCGGGAAGCTGACCGAGGAATCAAGCGTACCGCTCGATGTCACCGACACGAGCTGGGCGCCCACCTGCTGGCCGTTCGTTCCCGTCAAGATGTTCGAGCGGACCGAGACTGTGTAGGTGCCGCCTGCCGGAACCGTGAAGAGCCCCGTCGAGTCGTTGAAGCTGAACGCTCCCGAGCTGATGCTCGCCGCGTCAGTGAGGCGGTTCGCCCCGCTGAAGAGGTAGACCGCCGACAACGTCGAATCGGCCGAGGAACCGGTGCGCTTCAAACCGAGATTCGTGACCTTGATGTCAGAGCCGGTCGGGTTCGCGAAGGTGTACTTCACGAGTTCGCCGATGGCCTGAGCCTGAACGAGCACTGTGCCATTCGGAGAGTCGGACGCGAGCATGACCTTAAGGCCATTGCCCGTGCCGGCACCCGGTGTGGTCGTCGTGGTCGTCGTGGTCGTGGTTGTTGAACCGCCACCGCCGAGATTGAACGCTGCGCGAGAGATCGAGCCGAAGTAGCCGACCGCGGGAGCAATGTTCTTCGACGACTGCCATGAGGCGACCGCCGTTCGCGTCTGAGTACCGAAGTAGCCAGTCGCGCCCGCCGGGACCGAGAAGCCGCCGTTGATGAGCGCCTGTTGAAGGCACTTCACATCATCACCCGTCGAGCCAACCGTAAGGTTGCGCGAGAACGAGCAAGACGAGGTGGTGGTCGTGGAGCCGGACGTCGTCGAGGTCGAAGGCTGGCCGGTGAGGGCCGCATTGACGTTCGCGATCGTATCAGCACCTGCGCCGAACGAAGAGAGGAGCGAGAGAATCGACTGGACCTGCGCGGAGGTCAAGCTTGCCGCGTGCGCGATAGGCGCAAGGGAGAGCATTGACGTCGCCATCGCGAGTCCGGTCGCCACTGCTGCGACCTTCGCGATCGCTTTTGTAGTTACCGTTTGCATAACAATTGTTAAGAATTTAGGGAGCACATAATAATCAAGTTGAGTGAACGTGTGCACGAAGCACTTTCAATTTCACACTACCCCACACCGTACGGTATCGACCAGTACGCCATGGGTTAGTTGGTAAGGGTTGACGTCCGTTACAAACGGACTATTCAGTTATCAAAGTACGCCCCTCCGGGAACTGTGACGTCCCCGCAAGGACTAGAACAGTATATAGCGGGGACGAACGCTCCGGAGAAGTGGTGTGTGGATAACTGTTGAGGCCAGAAACGCAAAATAGGCCGAAAAACGGCCTTTTTTAGACTTCTATGCCCCAGTCGCTATCACAAAGGGAATGTTAGCAAAAACGCGAACCGAAGTCAAAGCGATGCAGAGCCTGGCTTCTAAGCGAGAGAGTAGGTACTCCAGCGGCGCTCTCCCTGTTTCAATACCATCCCAAGGTCGATAAGCGTGGAGAGCTCGCGTTGGATGGTTTTCTCAGAAACTCCTCGCACGAGTGTCGAAATGTCCTTTATACTGGCCGTTCCCTTGCTTCTTATAACAGACAGAACGGCATCCCGTCTGTCCTTTATAGGACTGTCCGATAGACTCTCCGTGTCCTTTATATGTCCTTTATGGGGAGTCGGGGACCTTTGTGCCTGATGCCGCCTCGGAGGCGGAGAGACCTCTTCAGGCGACGTCCCTTTTGAAGGCACGCTCCTCGCGATGGCGGAGAGTGTCGGCGTTTCGTCGAATGAAAGCCGCGGCTCTTCATAACTGGCGACTTCATGCAGTAAACTGTGCGCTTCGCGTGCGATAAGCTCAGCGTTCATTGTAGAAAGGATGCTGCCCGTGCGCGCAATGGAAAGCACGCTGGAGAGGGCGAGGAGTTCACGAGAAAGTGCCGTGCGGGCGCTTCCCGGTGGCAGTATCGCCGCGTCGATAAGACCAATAGCGATTGCGTCGATACGATTTTTTAAGGACACCGATTCGGCAAATGCCGGAGTGATGAGATGAATGGCCTTTGCCAATCGTTCAGCCTTCTTGTAGATGAAAACCCTACGTATGTCCTTTTCAAATATGTTAGTAAATATGCTTTTTTCTAGGACAAAGTCTTCGGGGTGAGGATATTTTCCATTCGTCTGGACTTTACGAATTTCAGAACTTTGTCCTATATTTTGTCCTTTTTCCATATCGTATACGAGCAGTATATGTCCTATAAACTAGGACGCAAGTTCCTTGTCCTCACCAAAAGTGCGTAAGAATCGAGAAGCGGTGGTACAATGTGCATATTATGAGTCGCGGCAATGGCAGAAACGGCAACGATGCTCGGCGCGGGCGCAGAAGCAGTGTGGATGAGGAGGTAAAGGAGTACGACACGCTTATCCGCTACGCCTCCGCGATCGTCTTGATGGCCGGTGGTGTCCTACTTACCCTTGCGGCTTTTGGGGCGGCGGGGCCGGCGGGCGGGGCCGTATTCACCTTCTCCTATGCGATCATCGGCATCGGTGCCTTTCTGCTACCAATAGCTCTCATTGCTATCGGACTGTATGCCGGCTTCGGGCGGCCGAATATCGTCCCGCTCACCACATCAGGGCTTCTTCTCATCGCCGCCTCCGTACTCGCCTTTGCCGGACTCTTTCCTGATGCCACATTCGGCGGGATGGCCGGTACCTGGCTTGGCAATGTGCTTCTCGGATTTTTCGGCTTCTGGGGGGCGCTGGTGCTCCTGGTGGCGGCCATAGCGGTCGGTGTCGCCATCGTGGCGGACATTGAGGCGCTCGCCGCCCTCCTCGGTGAGAACGTGCTCTCGCTCTGGGAGAGACTCCGTCGACCCCGGTCCCCTCTCGACGAAGAACTGCCGGAAGAGTTCGATGATGTCGTCGGCGTGCCCGAAGAAGATGTCTATGGGCCGGATGAACCGGCAGTCATTGACGAAGAAGAGCGGGAACCGGTCATCACAATGTTCAACCGGACCGGTATGCGGAGCGGCTCGGGCATCGCGAATTTCGATGCCGAGTACGAGGCGCCTCCCCTCTCTATTCTCGGTGCGGACCGCGGCAAGCCAGGCGTCGGCGATATCAAAGCGAATGCGAACATCATCAAACGCACCTTCCAAAACTTTGGCATTCATCTCGAGATGGACGAGGTCTCGGTCGGTCCGACCGTCACCCGCTACGCGGTGAAGCCCGCCGAAGGCGTGCGCCTCTCAAAGATCGTCTCGCTTGCGAACAACCTCGAGCTCGCGCTCGCGGCACACCCGGTGCGCATCGAGGCGCCCATTCCAGGGAAATCTCTGGTCGGCATCGAGGTACCCAACACCACGAAGGCCATGGTCGGGCTCGGCGGGCTCTTGAGCGCGCCGGAGTGGGCTGAGAGCACCAAGCCTCTCCTCGCCGCGCTCGGCCGCGATATTACCGGCACGCCGCATTACGTGAACATTTCGAAGATGCCGCATGCGCTCGTCGCGGGCGCCACCGGGTCCGGGAAGTCGGTCGCCATCCACGCACTCATCACGTCTCTCCTCTACCGCAACGGTCCGAACCAGTTGCGCTTCATTATGATCGACCCGAAGCGCGTCGAGCTTACCGCTTACAACGGCATCCCCCACCTGCTCACACCCGTCATCACCGACTCGAAGAAGACCATACAGTCGCTGAAGTGGGCGGCGAAGGAGATGGAACGCCGCTATAACATTCTTGAGGCGGAGCATGTGCGCGATATCGACTCGTATCACACTACCGTCTTCGAACCGGCGAAAAAGAGCCGCGCGGCAGAGATGCCCGAGGCTCTTCCCTTCATCGTCATCGTCATCGACGAGCTTGCGGATATCATGCATACCTATCCGCGGGAACTCGAGGCCTCTATCGTCCGGCTCGCACAGATGTCGAGAGCGGTCGGCATTCACCTCGTCCTCTCCACGCAGCGTCCGTCGGTGAACGTCATCACCGGCCTCATTAAGGCGAATGTACCGACGCGTATGGCGCTCCAAGTCGCCTCGCAGATAGATTCGCGCACCATCCTCGACGGCTCCGGCGCCGAGACCCTGCTTGGCGCGGGCGATATGCTCTATCTCTCAAGCGATATGCAGAAGCCGGTGCGCATCCAGACGGCGTTCATCAGCGAGCAGGAGGTGAAGAAGGTGGTGAGCTATATCAAGAGCCATAATGCAGGCGACCTCTCGAGTATCGACTTCGGGAACGGGAACGGCGCGAGCGAGCCGAACGACGTCATCGGCCTCGTGAACGGAAGCTTCGGCGACGATGATGATATTGATGATGACCTCTACGAGGACGCGCAGGCAGCAGTCGAGGCGGTCGGTCGCGCGTCGACCTCCTACCTGCAGCGCAAACTGAAGATAGGATACTCGCGCGCGGCGCGGCTTATGGATGTGCTTGAAGAACACGGTGTCATCGGCCCTGCCGACGGCTCTAAGCCGCGCGAAGTGCTTACCCGAAGCGCACCCACTTCGACGGGAGCCCGTACGGGGATGGACGCCGATGAAGACCTCCTGTAACCCCTCGTGACCCGTCCCCTCATCGCATTCGTGCTCCTGATCCTGGTCGGTTACGGCCTTGTCGAGGCGTGGCCGCTCCTCGCCGGGCCTTCCCTTTCCATCGAGTCTCCGATGTCGGACGCCCCGTATCCGGGCGGGGTCGTGAGCATACGGGGGACCGCCGCGCGCGCCGCGGCGCTCACGCTCGACGGGGCTCCGCTCCTGCGGGGCCAGAACGGCGACTTCTCGTCAACGCTGACCTTTCCCCGTGGAGGTTCTATACTTACCTTCGTAGCCACCGACCGCTTCGGCAGGACAGTTACCAAGACGCGCGACATTTTCGTACCCTAACCATAACCAATCCATGGCATTCGGAAAACCAAAAAAAGAGAAGGTTCTGAAAACGCTCGCCGTAGCGAGTACAGATAAGAGTGAGCGGCAGAAGTCCATCGACCAGGCGCTGAAGGAGATCCGCACCAAGTTCGGCGATGAGTCTATCACCACTTTCGGCGCGGGCGCGCCGCAGAAGATTCCCGTAGTCCACACCGGCTCCATCGGGCTCGACGCGGCGCTCGGCGTCGGCGGCCTCCCCTGCGGGCGCATCATCGAGATATTCGGCCCAGAATCATCCGGTAAGACGACACTCGCCCTCCACGTCGTCGCCGAGGCGCAGAAGGCTGGTGGCATCGCGGCCTTCGTCGACGCCGAGCACGCGCTCGACCCGGAATACGCACGCCGTATCGGTGTGAAGCTCCAGGAGCTGCTCATCAGCCAGCCGGACACCGGCGAGCAGGCACTCGACATCGTCGAATCGTTGGTGCGCAGCGGAAATGTCGACATCATCGTTATCGACTCCGTCGCTGCGCTCACGCCCAAAGACGAGATCGAGGGAGAGATGGGCCAGCAGCATGTCGGTAAGCAAGCGCGACTGATGAGCCAGGCGCTCCGGAAGCTCACCGCCATCGTGTCGCGGAGCAAAACTATCGTCATTTTCATCAACCAGATCCGTATGCAGATCGGCGTGATGTTCGGCAATCCGGAGACGACGCCGGGCGGCAAGGCGCTGAAGTTCTACACTTCTGTCCGCCTGGATATTCGCCGCATTGCATCTATTAAGAAAGGCGAGGAGGTCGTGGGGGGCCGTGTGCGCGTAAAGGTAGTCAAGAATAAAGTCGCGGCGCCGTTTAAGACGACCGAGTTCGACCTGCTCTACAACGAAGGCATCAGCCGCGAGGGCGAGCTCATCGCGCTCGGTGAGAAATACGGTCTTGTTGAAAAAGCGGGTGCGACCTACAAATTCAATGGCGAGAAACTCGCCGTCGGCTACGATGCAACGCGTACGTTCCTCTCCAGTAACAAAGACGTCTCCAAAGAGCTCCTTAAACAGATACAGGCAAAACTCGCGGAGGGTTAAGAACGATGACCTCCGAAAATCCCCACGCAAAAGAAAGAAGGGATGATTTTACCTTAAAGGGGATGGGGAAACGTTTGGCGGAGGCGGCGAACAGAATGTTGCTCGAACTACCCGAAAACGCAGACCTTGATATACAAAAACAAGCAGTCCTTACGGGGTTTGAAAACCATGGGCGGTCGCTTGTCCCCGGACACGCCGATGCGATTACCGAGCTCGCGGGAAAGTTGCGTCGCACTTCATTCTCCAGCAAAGATGAGATGGTTCAACAGATAGCCGGTGAATTTGCTGCTTTTCTTTCTACTGCAGTCCCGCTTGGCGAACTAGAAAGAAGGCTGCGCGAGTCCCAGGCGGAACAAAACAGTTGGACGAATATTAACGAGGCCCTCTCGTATGGCATAGAGGGTGACTCTGTCGCCCTCCACGTTCCTTCCATTTTCACCAAAACCCCAGCGGAAGTAGTCGACCTCTTCAAGCAAGGTCTTCAGCTACTGGCCGCGCAAATGAAAACAAATGAAACATTGTCGGGTATACAACGTGTGATTGGTTGGTCGTGGCTCGCATTCGAGTATCCACATATCGCGAAAAGAATGGGCTTCACGCTCGGTGACCGGGATGAAAAGAAAAAAGAGGCTTTTGTGTTCATCAACAGAGATGACTTTATTGAGCGCTACGGCGCATGAAACCCTGAGAACGTTCCCTTGGTTCTGTATTGGTAACAAGATGAAAATTGGATTTATCGGACAGGGATGGATCGGAAAGAATTATGCAAACGATTTTGAGGCGCGCGGCTACGAGGTGGTCCGCTACGCGCTCGAAGAGCCGTATATCGCGAACAAAGGGCGTATTGCGACCTGCGATATCGTGTTCGTCGCCGTACCGACGCCGACGACCCCAGAGGGCTTTGACGACTCGATGATCCGCAGGGTGCTCCCGCTCGTCGGCAAAGGGAAAGTCGCCGTCATAAAGTCGACGATTCTTCCGGGTACGACTGAGACGATGCAGAAACTGTTCCCGAAGCTGTTCGTGCTTCATAGCCCGGAGTTCCTCGCAGAGTCGACCGCCGCCCACGACGCGGCGCACCCGAATCGCAATATCATCGGCATTCCGAAGATGAATGCGTCCTATCGCGAGAAGGCTGAGGCGGTGCTGCGCGTGCTGCCGGACGCGCCATACGAGAAGATTATGCACGCCCGGGACGCCGAATTTGTGAAGTATGCCGGCAACTGCTTCCTCTTCACAAAGGTGATGTTCACGAACCTTTTGTACGACCTGGTCGCCGCAAACGGTTCTGACTGGGCGAACGTTCGTGATGCACTCATCCACGACCCACGCATCGGTTCAAGTCACACCGAACCCTTACATAAGAGCAGGCCGGGGACAAAGGGCGGACGTGGTGCGGGCGGCCACTGTTTCATCAAGGATTTCGAGGCCTTCCGGGAAATGTACCGTGTGAACGTACCTGACGCCTACGGGAATGCTCTGCTTAGCGCCCTGAAGGACAAGAACATCGAGCTTTTGGTGAATTCTGAAAAAGACCTCGACCTGCTGAGCGGAGTGTACGGCGATATCAGCAGCTACGTGCGCCCAGGGAGTACTAGACGCCCTCCGCGGCGGAAAGGAACGAAAGTGCGCGAGAGAGCTCGCGCGCAACGTAGAGGAGCGCGGCGACCGTGAGAACTACGAGCACCTGTACGACAAGGCGGGTATGTATGAACGCCGCGAGATAGAACTGCGGGAGGTCCAGGATGTTCCGCGGCGCGTTTTGTAGTACATTGGCGACCCACACCTCCCTCCCGATACCCCAGAGGGCGAGGAGAGAGACGAGCGTGGAGAACACGCCGCTTGAAATGGCGAAACGGAGCGCGCGGATGAGGTGTACGCGCTGCATCACGATGCGCTCAATGTTTGTTTGGGAGTCATTCATAATGTTGTTCATCATACGCTTGTTTGAAAAGCTTCTTGGCGCGATGGATGCGCGTTTTCACTGCGGGAATAGAAAGTTGTTCCGTGCGCGCGATCTCCTCCTGGCTCTTCCCCTCGATGAATTGCAGCCGCAGTATCTTCGCCGCGGTCTCGGGCAGCTTCGCGAGCGCGGTGATGACCTCGTTCCGTATCGAGAGGTCTTCGAGAAATTCCGCCCGCGCATCCGGCAACGATTCATAGTGTTCGGGGAGAAGTTCCGCGCGCTGACCGCCCTCCTTGCGCCGCGCGACATACTTGGTATAGGCGACCCGATTGAGTATGGTATAGGCCCACGAAGAGAAGCTCGCCCCCTCCTGCGGACGATACCTATCCGCATAGAGATACATCTTGGTGAAGGCGTCCTGCACCGCCTCCTCGGCGTCCTCCGGGTTCCTCAGTATCGTCCGGGCACGGCGCAGGAGCGCCGCCTCATACCGGTGAACGAGCACGGCGAAGAGGTCGGGCTCCTTCTGTGAGCGCGCGAGTACCTCCGCGTCAGAGAGCGCAGCGAGCTCGGTGGTTGAAAAACTCATAATGTCTGCTAGCATACACTAATCCGCCCTTGGCGGTACTTTTTATAACGATCCTTACCCATTCTTAGTTTCAGACCTATGGCCGTACTCTCCTATAACGAAATCCTCAAGGGCAGTGTTATCGACTACAACAACGAGCCGTACGAGGTGCTCTCGGCGCATATCTTCCGCATGCAACAGAGGAAGCCGGTCAATCAGACGAAGCTGCGCCATCTCGTCTCCGGCAAGGTCGTCGAGATCTCCTTCCACCAGAACGAGACCGTCACCGAAGCGGATATTGAGAAGATGCAGGCGCGGTATCTGTACACCAACAAAAGTGAAAGCTGGTTCGCCGAAGAGGGTAATGCAAAAAATCGTTTTTCATTTCCCGAAGAGGTCGTGCACGACAAGGTGCAGTGGCTCGTGCCGAACAGCGTTATTGACGTACTGACGTATGAGGGTAAACCGATGACGATAAAGATACCGGTCAAGGTCGAGCTTGAAGTGAAGGACGCGCCGCCGGCTGTGAAGGGCAACACGGTCTCTGGCGGTACCAAGCTCGTCGAGCTCGCGACCGGTGCGAAGGTGGACGTCCCCCTCTTCATCAACACAGGGGACATCATCCGTATCAACACCGACACCGGTATCTACACCGAACGCGTCGAAAAAGCATAAAAATAAAAATTGTACTACACTTCCCGCATGGAGCTTCACAGGATTCGAGGAGGTACGAAAGAGGCATTGGAATCAAAAGAGTACACGATCGGTGTTGGCATCAGTCTTGGGAACAAATGGTTTACTACTGAAAATATAATCGCGTTGATCCGATGGTCATTATCGTATACGCGCAGGGAAGTCGTGGTCTACGTGGCAGACGCTATTCACGCTATTAACATTGAGGTCCGAAACGGGCGGTCAAAAGGGAGTTCTTCTCGTCTTGCTCGGCAAAAGGGTAAGAAAGTTTTGGATGAAATAAAGAAAGAGGCAGAAAAGGTACTATCGACCAAGGAACGCGAGAAGATCGTCTATGCCACGTGGGATGACCTAGCTACTGAGAACTACAAGGAGCACGTAAACTATCTTTACGACCTTTACAGTGCCAATCCCGAGTTTAAATCTCACATAACTTCGATAGTTCAGAACTGGATTTCAGGAGAAGGAAAACATTTTAACGAAAAGGAGATCGATCATCTCGGGACTTACATTCTCGAGGAACTGCCAGAAATGATTGCGCGGGTACCGATTAAAGGAGTTGTGTACGATGCAAATGTGTACCCTTTTGATGGAGAAATCTCTAAGCTAGCCGAGGATATACAGCTAGGAACGCTGTTCCCAAAAATAAAAGAGGTCTTGCTCGACACCGAACCAAAAGTGTTCTTGGAAGTTCGTTAGGCGGAGACGTACGGCTAAAACAAAAACCGCTTTAGAAGCGGTTTTTGTTCGCCCGGTTTCTGCTACGCAGAAACGTAGGGGAGGAGCGCCATGTAACGCGCGCGCTTGATGGCCTGCATAATGTCCCGCTGCTTGCCCGCAGGAACGCCCGTGCGCTTCTTGGAGAGCATCTTCGCATGGGGGTTGGTGAAGAGCTTCAGATATGCGACATCCTTGTAGTCGATGAATTTCTTTATCTCTATTTCTTCCCTTTCTGCTTGATATGCCATGATGAAATGTTTAAATATTTAAGAACTTAAAAAGGGATATCTTCCGGATTGATCTCTTCGTCCGGATATTTAATGGCTTCGTCGTCTTTCGGGGCGGGCTGTTCTTCTTGTCCTGCGCGCGCCGTGCCAGTGCCAGAACCACCCTTACCGCCGTCAGCACCGAACTGGAAGTTATCCACGACGATCTCGGTACGGTACTGTTTCTTTCCGTCCTCCTTCCCTTCCCAGGAGCGCGTCTGGATGCGGCCCTCGACGAAGATGGGGCGGCCCTTCTTCATGTACTGGGCGATGACCTCCGCCGTGCGACCAAAGGCGACGATATTGTGGAACTCGGTCGCTTCCTGCTTCGCTCCGCTTTTATCCTTATAGGTGCGATTTGTCGCGATGCCGAAGTTCGCGACCTGGCTTCCGGACGGGAGCGCTTTCAGCTCCGGGTCGCGGGTGAGGTTACCGTAGAGGAATACTTTGTTGAGGTACATGATTCAATTATACCGCAACATTCTCGAGGGCGGCATCAAGCTCCGCGTCCGGAGTTGCCTCCGCTTCTTCGGCGCGGCCAGCCGTCTTCAGAGAGAGTTCGTGCATCTCGACCGCGTGCCGGGCGGCATCCTTCGTGGTAAGGAGGTCAATGAAGCGGATGATGCGCTTGTCGACATCCGCCGACGTCAAGATCTCCGCATGCTTCGCCGCCGTGGCCTCATACGCTATCCATGCGAAATAGGCGGAGTCAAAGTCGCGCCGACCGGATGTCTCCTGACGAGAAATGGTATAGGCGAGGGGAATCTTTTGCGGTTCACCCTCGGCGACGACCGTACCCATCTCCTCGATGAATGCGCGTATCTCCTGATATGCCTTCTTTACCTCCTCGGTCGGGAGTTCAGGGTCGAGATGGAAGCCCAATTCATAGACGCGGAGCTCTGGACCCGTATCTTCGAGTTCCACGTCTGTAAGCACCTCTTCACCCTGATTCTTCGCCATAATTCCCGCATCCTAGCACGGGATTTTACCACCCGCAAGGAGACGGCTCAGACCGAAAAGAGACACCGAGAGTTCGCGAGGAGGGTCTCGCGGACGGTTTCGGGGTCCTCACCCCGAATGGAGGCTATCTTCGAAACGACCTCGACGACGGTGAGCGGGTCGTTGCGAGACCCACGGCGGGAGGCGGGTGCGACATACGGCGCATCGGTCTCCGTGAGGATGGTCGCGAGCGGCGCAGCGCGGATGACGGCATCGTAGTCGCGGGCGAAGGTGATAACGGCGGTAAAAGAAATAGCGAAATCGAGTGCGATGAGTGCCTGCATCTCCTGGGTGCCGCCGACGAAGAAATGTATGTCGCCGCGCAATTTCGGATGCTTCTTCTTTGCGTCCTGCAATATCGCAATCAGGTCTTGATAGGCGTCCTGTGTCCCCTTGCTTGGACGGCAGTGGATGATGATCGACTTATTGAGTTCGGCAGCGAGCGCAATATGCTTTTCTAAAATTTCTTTTTGCTTATTTTTTACTTCATCGTTCACTTCTGTAGGACGATAGTAGTCCAAACCACACTCCCCTATCGCGACGACCTTTTTATTTCCTGCGAGCTCACGATATTCTTTCCTATCAAACACTTCATCGGCGACACGGTTCGGATGCAAGCCAACAGAAGCATAGAGGTGTTCATGTTTCTCGGCGAGAGCAACCGCTCTCTTCGATGATTCCAGGTCCACTCCCACGACGATGCCCGCAACGCCCTCTTCGCGCATCCGCTCGATAAGCTCCGCATCGTCCTGCGCATATTGCTCGAACTGCAGGTGACAATGCGCGTCGATGTACTTCAGACTCATATCCTCGGGAACAGATTCTCGGGTTTTTTATTTTCAAGCACTGCCTTCTTTATCGCTTCATTCGTTGCCGGCATGAAGGGGTTCAGGAGACGGCCTATCTGATAGAGCTCGGTAGCAAGTTCGGCAATAATTGCGCGGCCCCTCTCCTCATCTTCTTTCACGATATTGAAAGGCTTTTCGTTCGTAATCCGTTCATCGAGCGTCTGGATGCGGGCCCATATCAAGTCCATCGCGCGATTAAATTCGAACGCATTGAGCGCATCCCAATATTCTTGCGTGAAGGGTGACGCTTCCGGCCGCACGATGGGCTCAGGTAAATGCGTCTCGGCGAGCTTCATTATGCGCGCGATAAGGTTCCCGAGGCCGTTCGTGAGATGCGCGGTGTACGCATCCTTGAATCCTTCCCGGGTGATGTCGCCGTCCTCGAAGGGTGAGATGTGCCGCAGGAGGAAGTAGCGTACCGCGTCGGTACCATAGGTCTCGATAAGTTCTTCGGGGTCGATGATGTTCCCCAACGTCTTGGACATCTTCTTCCCGCCCGAGGTGATAAACCCGTGGACGAAAATAGACTTCGGAAGCGGAAGACCCGCAGAAAGGAGCATCGCCGGCCATATCGCCGCATGAAAACGTAAAATGTCCTTCCCGATAATGTGTACGTCGGCAGGCCAGAATTCCCGGTAGAGCTCATCATCACGACCGAATCCGAGTGCGGTTATGTAATTGGCGAGGGCGTCGCACCATACATACATTATCTGTGAGTCGTCCCCGGGCACGGGAACGCCGAGTCCTTTCGGCCAGCTCGCTTTGCGCGGTCGTGAAAAGCTGATATCCTCCAGCCCGCCCTCGATGAACGTGAGTATCTCTTTCTTGCGCGTGTGCGGTATGATGCGCAGTTCATCGCTCTCAATCTTCTCGCGTAAGGCGTCCGCGTATTGGGAAAGTCGGAAGAAATAATTCTCCTCGCTCAGACGCTCCGGCACGGTGTCGTGATCGGGACACTTCCCGTCTACCAGGTCCTTTTCGGTCACGAAGGCCTCGTGTCCGACGCAGTAGAGCCCGGCATATTCTTTTTTATAGAGATCGCCGGAAGCGGAGATTCTCTCCCAGATCGCCTGTGCGCCCGGCCAGTGAACCTTCGCATCGGTGGTGCGGATGAACTGGTCATACGAGATGTTGAGCGACGAGTAGAGCGTCATGAAGTTCTTCACTATCCCGTCAAGAAATACCAGCGGTGGGACACCTTCCTTCGCCGCCGCATCAACCATCTTCTGAGTGTTCTCGTCCGAGCCCGCGAGGAAGTAGACCTTCTCCCCCGCCAGCTTGTGCGCCCTCGCGAGAGCGTCGCCGAGTGTCATCGTATACGCGTGTCCGAGGTGGAGCTTCGCGTTCGGATAGAAGATCGGCGTGGTGAGATAGAAAGTTTTTTTCACATCAGGCGCTTTTATGCATCACGCGGCGCTTCCTCTTATCGAAGTCGGTAATGAGCTCGAGCACGACGGCCGCGACCGGCACCGAGAGCACCACGCCGAGGAATCCGGCGAGCGTGTACCCCGCGATGAGCGCCACGATGACGAGAAGCGGCGGGAGGCCGACGATCTTCTTCACGATGAGCGGATAAATAAGATTCGATTCGAATTGGTTCACGACAATGAAGAGCCCGGCGACGATGAGTGCGAGCGGGACGCCGCCGTTAGAGTACGCGACGACCGCGGCAACCGTCCCCGCGATGATCGAACCGAATACGGGGATGATCTCCGCTATCGCGGTGAAGACGGAGAGGAGGAGTGCGTACGGGATACCGATGATGAGCAACCCGAGATACACGAGAATACCGACGATGACCGAGAGCAGTATCTGCCCCTGCATCCAGAGTCCTATTTTCTTCTGCGAACGCTTCCAGAGGTCGACGGAGTAGTCCTCATATGCCACCGGCATTACCATCCGGAGGAAATCGTCAACGCCGGTATCCTGAAGCGCGAAGTAGAAGGAGAGCACAATGACGAGCGTCAGCGAGAAGATACCGCCGAAGAAGGTGACGATGAGCTGCAGCACGCCGCCGGAGGTCGTCGCGAACACATTTTGGAGCGAAAGGAGGGTCTGTACGAATGACTGCGTCCCCTTCGAGCCACCGACGAAGTCGGTCGCGTTGGCGATGCCCGAGAACGACGTCTGCACGTTGATCGTCTCAAGATACTTCGGCATCGCGGAAAGGAAGTTTGCCGCGTCGGCGATGATGGGCGGGAAGAAAAAATAAAGGAGCGAGAAGACGAAACCGAGAACAAGCACATAGACGAGGAGCGCGGCAACAAAGCGCGGTATGCGCTGCCGGATGAAAAAGGCTATCCCTGGTTCGATGGCCGAGGCGATGACGATGGCGGTCAGCACGAGGAGGGCAAGGTCGCGCAGGAGCCAGAAAACGTAGACACCCGCGACGATACACAGGGCGGTAAAAATGGTCCCGGGAGTGATGGAAATCCGCATTTCCTTATCCATACGGGCATCCTAGCATATCTGCCAAAGACGGGTTCAATGTGCTATTCTCTTGCTGGTCAGCAGTTGGGATGTTCCCTGAGGAGGAAAAATGAAAATGAATCGGGTTGACCTTTTCTTGACGGCTCTTTCGTTCGTCTCGCTGTGTCCGCTCGCGATTATCGGACGGAAAATCTCGGGCACTCCGCCGCCCCCGCACTCAAAAGAGGATGTGGGGGCCGGCAAGAAGCCGGCGGATAAGCCGCCAGCAAGGAAGAACTGAAGACGGCGTGAAGACGGGATGAGAGCGGTATGCTGCCGCTCTTTTTTATTCCCTAGCCTATCGCGGCGCGGATGCGCTCAGCGGCTTCAGGGACGGTGAGGCGCTCCTGCTCGCCCGAGTCGCGGTGGCGGAGCGTGACGGTGTCTTTGAGCTCCGGCGTTTCGCCGAGCGTATCGAAGTCGATGGTGATGCAGAAGGGTGTGCCGATCTCATCCTGACGGCGGTACCGCTTGCCGATGTTGCCGTTGTCGTCCCAGGCGATGGCCGGATGTACCTTCTTGAGTTCGGCGCGCACCTCCCTCGCTTTCTCGACAAGCTCAGGCTTGTTCTTCAGTAAGGGCGAGACCATCGCCTTCACCGGCGCGACCTTGGGCGAGAGGGCGAGATAGGTGCGTGTCTCGTCGCCCATCTGGTCTTCCTTATATGCGCTCGTGAGAATGGCGAGTACCGTACGGCCGAGGCCGAATGTCGGTTCAATAACATGCGGAACGAAGCGGGTTCCCTCTTCATTGGTATACCGGACATCAACGCCCGAATGCTCCATATGTTTAGTAAGGTCGTAATCCGTCCGGTATGCGAGACCGTACAATTCTTTCCGACCAAAAGGATAGTCGAATTCAAAGTCAATTGTGCGCTTGCTGTAGTGCGCACGATCATTTTCCGACACTTCAAGCTCATGCACGGATTCGCGCGGAATTCCAACAAGATCAATCCAATCCCACATCTCTTTACGCCATCGTTCGAATTGCTCTTGCCACTCGGTTTCGGCTATGAAGTATTCGAATTCCATAAGGTCAAATTCGCGCACACGGAACAAGAAGTCGCGCGGCGCAATCTCGTTGCGGAACGCCTTCCCTATCTGCGCGATGCCGAATGGGAGCTTCGGGTGCATCGTGTCCAGTACATTCTTGAAGTTTACGAACATGCCCTGCGCAAGCTCTCCTCGCAGGTACGCACGGTTCGTATCGCCCTCCGTGCTTCCCATTTCGACTGGGAATAGGAGATTGAATGTTTTCTCTTCGCCAAGTCCCCCACCGCAATCTTGGCATTTCTCTTTATTGGCAACCTGGTCGGCGCGGAAACGATGGTGACATTTCTTGCACTCGACCATCGGGTCTGTAAAGCCATCGAGATGTCCGCTCGCCTTCCACACAGACTCGGGCATGAGTACGTTTGAAGATAGTCCGTACTGATCATCGTGCTTTCGTACGAAATGATCCCACCAAAGTTCTTTCACATTATGGGAAAGCTCGGCACCCAGGGGGCCGTAGTCGTAGGTACCGGCGAGACCGCCGTAGATCTCGGAGCCCGGGAACACGAAGCCGCGGCGCTTGGCGAGCGAGACTATTTTTTCCATTAGATTTGAGTCAGCCATAGAGCCACTTTACGCCAGGAGTGCAGAAAATCCTACTGGACAATAGCTGCGGTCGAGCTATATCCGGGGTCCCCTCTCGTCTCGATCGTGACCGGGTCAGCGCCGGCGGAGATCTGTACCCCTGCGAAGCGGTCGTAGCCGGAGAAAGAGACTGGGCCCGTGAGCGACGGGGTGCTCCCCTTTTGTGAGGTTGAGGGGGTAAACGAAACTTGGAAGAGGCCCTGGACACTTGCTCCTTGTGCAAGATCGCCGGTGTTCCAGGTCACCGTACGAGAACCTGTGTCATAGGAGAACGTCCCGTCACCGGCCGTCAAATCGGTATAGGTGACATAGCTCGGCAGGATCGTCGAGACGGTGCCGCCGGCGATGGCGTTTCCCCCGCCCCGTACGCCGAGAAGAATCGTGTAGGTGGTCGCCTGATTCGCGCGCGGCGGGATCGGACCGCTGTTGGCAAAAGTTCCAGACGAGTGAAGCGCCGACGCTCCAAGCACGACCGCGGTCGCGACCTTCATCACCTTGGTCGCAGAAGAGACCACCTGTTCGGGTACGTTGGTCTGACCGACGCGCGTTCCCAATACGGAGATGGTGAACGTTATCGTCGGCGTAGAGACGAGCGCGCCCGCCGGGAGCGTCGAGAAGGTGAACGTACCGATGCCGGTAGCGCCCGGCGCGAGCATCGCGAGTGAGGGATCGGTATCACGACTGAAGACGACGGTATGATTCGCCGAATTATAAAAGCCGTTTGTGCTCTGGATGCTGTTGTAATCGACTGCGGAACCGGAAATACCGACCGATATCGTCGCGTTTGTCACGCTCGTCGGGAGCGTGTTCGAATACGAGAGGGTGACGCTCTGGGAACTTCCAGGAGCGGCTACTACATTCGAGCCCGTATCGCCGTTCAGCGCGAGAGTGGTGTTGATGAACGGCGCCATGATCGCGACTGTCGCGTCCTGTGTCATATAGATGACCGCAGGCGTCTGGTCGGTCGGCGAATTTGCGATTCCGACCGTGAAATGGAACGCGCGCTGTTCCTTATCCTGTCCGAGGAGCACGCCGGTAATGATTACCTGCTTGCTCGCGCCTGGCGCGATGGTACCGAGAAGAAAGCTGGAATTGTTGCGCGGGAGCGACGACGAGGTCACTGAAAATCCGAACGGGAAGGCCCCTGTGAGAACCACATTATTGAGCGGCACCGCTGCGTTCGACCGGACAGTGAGCGTAAGTGTGAGCGGTTGTCCGGAAACCGTCTCGGAGAGAGTATCGACCGATATCGAGAGCGGCGAAGAAGAGACGGCGAGGGAGTACGAGGATTTCTTCACGAAAACGGCATTGCTGCCAGTGGTGCCGTAGGAGAGGGTAATCGGCAAGGGAATCGTTTGTCCCGCTCCGCCGAAGATGACGGCCTTTACCGACCGGGTTACGCTCGCGCCGCTCGCGATTGCGCCAAGTTCTTCGGTGTAGCGGGGATACGCAATGAGCACGTTGTCCGCCTTGCGTGTACCGCTCGGGAATTCTATCCCGATGACCGCATTCTCAAGAGCAACGGGATTTTTATTCGTGATGGTAAGGGAGAGCGGAACAGTGTCGCCTCCCGTGATGGTCGTCGGACCTTGTATGTCGATTGCCACTTTATCTACAGAAACCGTATTGCCCCCGAAGTAGAAATAGTAACCGGCGATGCCGAGCGAAATGAGAAAAAAAGAGAACGCAGCGACGAAGAAGGTTCCTGCAAGGCGCACATGCCGCTTCCCCCGGTGATATTCCGGCACCGGGAGCGGTTCCTCGTTCCAGGTATGTGGTACGAGGTGCCCGTCTGAAGTGGCGAGTGGTGCTCGCGGACGTGGGACTCCCTCGGTCTCATAGAGACGCGCGCGCGCCTTCTCAAGGGAACCGGTATCGTCCTCTGGAGGTAGTGGCATCACTCGTCAGTATATCAAAGCCCGGAGGCGGCGATGCCGTGATTGATGCGCGCGATGTAGCTCGGCCGTTCGAGGGCGACTGCAGCGAGCAGCGGCGCGGTAAATGTCGATGCCTCGCCTGGTATCTCGCCCGCATCGAGCCCGAGCGCGGCGAGTACGCGCAGCGCCGCGAGCACTTCGGCAGCCTCGTGCGCGTCCTCGGGGAGCTCCGAGAGCGTCTCGAAGAAGCCTCTCATGACCGGGAACAGCGCGGCGTCGTGTGCCTCGCCGGCGACGAGCCGCTGGAGGAGCCCCGAGACGCGCGCCGCTCTCACGCGCGCGGCGGCGCACTGCATTCGCGCGAACCAATTCTCTTCGAGCACCGCGCCTGCGAGACGCCACCCGTCCCTCCCGCGCACGAGCACGACGGAGCTCTCGGCGAGGGTTGCGAGCGCCGCGGCGAGCTTGGCGCCCGGCTTACGTACGCTCTGTGCGAGCACGCGCACTAACCCTAGTTCAGGAGTGAGCAGCACCACGAACGCACTAGCTTCTCCTACCGGAGAGCGCGACAGCACTATCCCGCGTGTTTCGTATTTATGTCTCACGGACGAGGTCGAATCGCACCGTACCGGTCGACAGTACGGCGGTATGCTTCCCTTCCGGACGTATCTCCGTGCGCACTTTGTCCTTCGGCGATAGGCCTTCGGCCTTACGCGCCTCGGCGACCGCGCGCGCCATCTCGCGCTCGTCGCCTTCTTTAATGAGCTCGGGTGTAAGTGTTGTATCAAGCGATAGTTCCTTCCCTATGATTACTTTCTTCACGTTCACCTCCTCCGCGAGGATCTGTTTGAGTGCATCAGAAAGGTCTCCTGGAATGGTCAGCGACGCGAGCGGCTGGCGCACCTTGCTGTTCGCCTTCTGCCGCCGCATGAGCGCCTCCGACGCGAGCGCGCGTACGCGTCGCATTTCTTCGACCAAATTCGTATCGGCTGCCTTCTTCCAAAAGGCCCACCCCCTCTTCATCTCCGGCCACTCAGCAAGGTGCACACTTTCCGGTTCGTTAGTGTTTCTCACTTTCGCATACACCTCCTCCGCAAGGAACGGCGCAAATGGAGCGAGGAGGAGAGCGCAGGTGCGCAGCGTCTCGCGCAGAGTTTCGAGCGCGGCGGCGTCGCCCTCGCGCACACG
>Ga0082335_1003879_pt1 | contig 23640 bp, 18 predicted proteins | sample Subgrocontami58m_FD_72375 | JGI IMG/M metagenome (GOLD analysis project Ga0082335, IMG submission 72375) | Subsurface groundwater microbial communities from S. Glens Falls, New York, USA - GMW37 contaminated, 5.8 m (SPADES assembly) (version 2) ...
ACACAAATGCAAAACAGTATGTGTATCAATCTGTGAGCCCGTATTCATCCTGGACCAAACTGAACACTACAGCATTCCCTGCGGAAGTTACTAATGTTACAGTATCAAGGGGTGGAGTAGTGTACGCATGTCTTGGCTCCGCCACAACTGGTTCGAAACTGCGTGTCTATGATGGTGGGACTTGGTCTGAGAGATCAACAGGCCTCCCCGGTTCAATAAGGACGGTGGCAGTGCATCCAATACGTAACAATACAGCGTACGCATTGATCAACGGATTCTCGGCAGGCCAAAAAATCTACAAGACGACGGACCGCGGTCTAACCTGGACAAACGTTACGGGCGACCTGCCAAACATCCCCGTCGGCGATTTGGTGCCGCATCCTGGTTCAATCCTCTTTGATAGCCCGAAGATGTACTTAGGAACGGAACTGGGTTGTTACAGGACAACGAACGGTGGTGTGAACTGGCATCGCTGGAATAATGGAATGCCGGAAAGCAACATAGTTACCGAAATGAACTACATTGATAGTCTCTCAATCAACGGCAAGTTCTATATCGTTGCAGGAACATTTGGTCGAAGCATCTGGACGAGAGAGATCTCGGGCGACGACCCTGTCGAGGTTGCTGAACAATCAACGCTGCCTCAGAAGTACGAACTGTTCCAAAATTATCCGAACCCGTTCAACCCGTCGACCACAATAAAGCTCTCCCTTCCTGAAGCAGACGTAGTTGACCTTAGAGTCTTTGATGTAGCGGGGAGAGAGGTGAAGATTCTATCCAACCAGCATTTGAATGCCGGCGTGCACAGCTTTACCTTTGATGGTGCAAATCTTTCGTCTGGTGTGTACTTCTATCGGATGAAAACTTCAACGCTGCTTCAGACCAAAACAATGTTGCTCATCAAGTAGAGTAACAGTTTGAGAGCATCGAAGCATCTTCTTCTGGTGTTCATGATTTTCACGGGCATCGATTGTGCCACGAGCAGTGCCTATCAATGCCCGTCGGACTTCGAAGTCACGTATCTCAGTCGTAGCACGTTGATTGATTATGAAACGAAGATCGTGATAACAGCAGGGGAGATCCGTTTCTACCACAAGGATCGGCAGCACAATGATGCCATCGAGGAAACACATCCCACCGATCCAACCACGATAAACAATCTGTATCATTATCTTGACTCGGTCAAATTCCTGGCGATGACATCACCGAAGCGTGAAGTGGTGTTGGATGCTCCTGACGAGCGTATTTCGGCGACGTATCAAGGCAGAAGCAACACTGTCGAATTTGGCGGTGTACGAAACCTTGCGGATCAGATTTCCACGCTGAGGAAGAGGCTCTTCGCTATCGCCGACACGAGCAGTCCTCGCTGGCAAAAAGAAGTACCTCACTGAAGAGGATTCTTCCGTGTATCGGCTACTAAAGAGTTGGAGAAGGATTTCCCCCAACTGAAGAAATCCCTTTCGCCAAAACGCATGCTCTGGGCTTCGTGGCTCAAGCTTTCGTCACAAATTGAGTCCGACCTCAACGAGAATATCGTTCGAGAAGTTGGACTTGCGAGCAGATTGGTAGATGTAAAAGTCTGCACCGTGGATGAAGATTGGTCGGGATTAAAGTTTGTGTATCGAGTAAAAGACCCACAACACGTGTAGGGCGACGAGTCTTCCTCCTTCGGCAGACAGGCGTCGCCCTACTGAATTATTTTTATCATCTCTCCAATCCCTTTCTCAAACACTCCCCTTTCAGTCAGCAGACATAGCACAAAATAGCTGCTCTCCTGAAACTCAAAGAAGTATCCCGGGAAGACATACACGCCAACTTCATCCAGCAACTTCAGCGCCCACTCTTCTTCTGACCGTGTGTTTGGGATTTTGAGAATCGCGTACCATCCGCCTTCGCTTGAAAGTAATGAGAGTGGAGAATTCTTTCCGATAGCATTTCTCAAGTGAGTAAGATTTGCCTCCACTCGCTCTCGGATTCTCTGTTGAACAACTTCTCCAGTCTTCAACAAGACTGGCAGCGCAACCTGCACAGGCGTGTTGACGGAAAGAAATGTATCGGCAACAATTTCGAGCCGCTGTAAAGCTTCGCTCTTCACTTCTTCTTTTCCACTCGCAACAATCCAACCGAGCTTCAGCTGAGGAAGTCCACACGATTTTGAAATGCCGTTGAGCGTGAACGTAAGGATGTCGTCGTGATTCGCCGTTGATGCGACTCTGCGATCATCCCTTGAGAAAGCATACTCCGCAAAAACTTCGTCGGCGATGAGCGCAAGACTATGCTTTGCACACTCTTCGCTCAAAGCTCTCAGCTCTTCGCTCTTCAAGAACATTCCTGTCGGGTTATGCGGATTGATTACGACGATTGCTTTTGTTGACGGAGTGATTGCTCGCTTCACCGATTCAATGTCAACAAGCCACTCGCCATCATAGCGAAGATGATAATGCTGGATGGAAACATGATTGAGCTGAGCAAGGAACTCGAACAACGGATATGATGGAGTTGGCACGAGAACGTTGTCGCCCGCTTCACACAACAGCGTGAAGAGATAAGAATACGCCTCGCTCGTGCTTGCAGTAAGAATTATGTTCGAGGGAGGAACGTCAATCTGTTTCGCCTCATAGTAGCCGGCAACTGCTTCTCTCGCAGAAAGCAATCCTTGCGGATTAGGATTGTAACGAAGCGATTGAGGTTGCGCAAGGGCATCAAGAATGTCCGCCGAAGGATATTCGATGCCGGCTTCAGTGGGATTAGAAATGGTGAGATCATAGATGGGCTTGCCGCTTTTGCGTCGCTCACCCAACAATTGCGAAAGTCTGTTCGGTTGGCGATGCCAGTCGGTGCGGGAGGAAAACACAAATGGGCTCCATCTAACTTTGCTGAGGCGTGCAGACGGAGTCCATCTGCACGAGTTGCTGAAGATGGACTCCACCTCTTGGTTAGGGCTTAGCGAGGTAAAGCCCATCTTCAAGGTCGGGCTTAGCTTAAGAAAGGATTCAACAACTCAATGCCTTGAATCCCAGAAAAGTCATCAGTGTTTCTGGTTACAAGCGTTGCCCTGAGCGCCTATGCTGTTGCCGCAATTATTGCGTCTGGGACTTTTATGGCGGAGGCTCGCCGCAAACCGATGGTTAATTCTTCAATCGGTGATGTCAGGGGTATCACTTCAAACTGGTCAAGCAACTCCCTGATTTTCCTTTCTTCTTCCTTGTCTAACTCCGAGAACGAGAGAAGCTCAATTCTTACGATTGAATTTGTCACGACTTCATTCTCATCGAGAAATCTCCTGGTGAAGAATCTCTCGACAGCCTTTTCATTTCCAAGATGATAGATGATGATGTTTGCGTCGTAGAGATACTTCACTCCCACTCCCGTCTCAAACGTTTTACGTGGGCGAGCATCTTGTCGGCTTTTTCTCTGAGGATACCTCTGGCTGCTTCAACTTTTGAGTAATCTAACGTCTTTCTTTTCGAAATCAGCGTCTCCGGCAAGTCAATCGTGATCGTCTTTTCATCTTGTGAAATGACTTGTTCCTTTTGAATCGTTACGATGGGCATGCGCACTCCTTTCTCTCTTGTACGAATATAGCGGAAATTGCCGATGGGAGCAATGCGTGATAGAAACCTAAGTAAAGATGGGCTCCATCTAACTTTGCTGAGGCGTGCAGATGGAGCCCATCTGAGGTGACCGTCACCTACCAGAGAAGGCTCAGCGAGGTGACGGTCACCTATGAAACGCGTGCGCCTTTTCCTTGTGCAAAAACTTATGCAGCACATCTTCAAGGTCGGGCTTCGTTTTTTCGTCGAGCGAGTATTGCACTCGCACGCTCGGCTTCTTGATGTTGATAATGCGCCGCAAATCAATCGGCGTTCCGATAACGACTGAATCGCATGGAACCTGATTGATTGTCGTCTCGAGGTCTTTCACTTGCGTGTCGCCGTAGCCCATTGCAGGCAACAGTGCGCCAGTGCGAGGATATTTCTCATACGTTGCAGCAATGGATTGCACCGCGTAAGGACGGGGATCGATGATCTCTTTGGCACCGAATCTCTGTGCCGCTAACATGCCTGCACCGTACGACATATCTCCGTGCGTGAGGGTCGGGCCATCTTCCACAACAAGCACTTTCTTACCACGAATAACTTCTTCGTTCTCAACCTCAATCTTCGAAGCAGCCTGAATAATAGTTGCATGTGGATTGATCGAAGCAACGTTCCGCAACACTGTCGCGATATTCTCCGGAGAAGCAGAGTCAATTTTGTTCACAACAATCACATCAGCAAGGCGCACGTTTGTCTCGCCGGGATAGTAGGTAAGCTCATGTCCCGGACGATGCGGATCGACAACCGTGATGGTCAGATCGGGTTTGTAGAACGACATGTCGTTATTGCCGCCATCCCACACAATAACATCAGCCTCCTTCTCAGCTTTTCGCAAAATTGCTTTGTAGTCAACGCCCGCGTAGATGATTGTTCCTTCAACAATGTGCGGCTCGTACTCCTCCATCTCCTCGACCGTGCATTTGAATTTCTTCAAGTCCGCAATGGATGCGAAGCGTTGCACCTTCTGCTTCACCAAATCGCCATACGGCATCGGGTGTCGAACGGCAACAACGCGCTTGCCCAGACTTCGCAAGCAGATGCACACTTTGCGAGAGGTTTGACTCTTGCCCGAACCGGTGCGCACAGCAACCACTGCAATCACCGGCACTCTTGACTTTATCATTGTGTGCCGCGTACCGAGCATTTTGAAGTCAGCGCCGTGGGCCATTACAAGCGATGCTTTCCCCATTACATAATTGAACGAGACATCGGAATATGAGAAGACAACTTCATCAATACTATGCTTCTCAATCAGTCCCGGAAGTTCTTCTTCAGGGTAAATCGGGATGCCTTTGGGATACAAAGCACCGGAAAGTACGGCAGGATATTTTCGTCCGTCGATGTTGGGAATTTGCGCGGCGGTGAATGCAACAACTTCGTACTTCTTGTTACCACGGAAAACGGTGTTGAAGTTATGAAAATCTCTACCCGCCGCCCCCATGATGATGACTTTTATCTTTGGCATACTCTCTCCTGATTTTCTGAAGTGAAAAGTCTGACGTTAGTTACATCGGAACACACGATCTTCCTTCGCAGCAAAAATGTGTGTGCCTGCTTTCCCTTCTATGGCGTCATACAAATGCTCAATGTCGGTGATAATAACTTGCTTGCCGCCGCGTTCAAGATAGAGCAGCGCAGCTTTGATCTTCGGTCCCATGTTTCCCTCGGGAAACTGTCCCTCCTCGTAATACTTCCTACACTCCTGTGCAGTAATTGCATCGAGCTGTCGCTGTGTTGGCTTCTGATAATCAACGAAGACATGCTCGACTTCCGTCGCAATTGCGAAGACATCGGCATTCAGCTCTTTCGCAAGAAGAGCGGATGTGAGATCCTTATCTATGACTGCCTCAACTCCCTTTTCAGTCACATGATCATTGAAAACCGGAATGCCTCCTCCCCCTCCCGTAATCACGACAAGCCCACGATCAACACACGCACGAATGGCATCCAGCTCAATAATCTCTTTCGGTTCGGGAGATGAAACGACGCGACGGTAGCCGTGTGAGTCCTCTACCATTTCCCATTTCAGTTGGTGTTGGTAGCGCTCGGCGACTTCTTTTGTGTAGAAAGGACCGATGGGTTTCGTGTGATGGCGAAAAGCAGGATCGTCTTTGTCAACGCGGACTTGCGTTACGAGGGAGACAACCGGAACATGCACTTTCTCCTTCTGCATCATCTGCCACATTGCGTATTGAAGGTAGTAACCAACTTCGCCTTGTGTTGCCGCTACACAAACATCCAAGGGCATACGATACGCATGATGTGCTGCACGCTCCGAGCGCATGAGCGTTGCACCAACCTGCGGACCGTTGCCGTGTGTCAGCACAACGCGATGGCCTGCCCTAATAAGACGAACAACAGTCGTTCCGGTATCAATTGCATTTTGGAATTGCAGCTCGGCTGTACCCACTTCATTGGCACGAATCAACGCGTTGCCGCCAACTGCCACCAAAACAAGTTTGGACATGATAGTTACATCTTCATTATCAATTCACAGTTCACAATTCACCATTCACAATTTCGCATCAGGAAAGAGAATGGTGAATGGTGGATGATTAATTGTCAATGGTGAATGCTTAGTCTCCCAGCAACGCGTACAATATCGCCTTTTGCACATGCAACCGGTTCTCCGCTTCTTCGAACACAACGGAGTTTGGTAAATCAATAATCTCATCTGTCACTTCCTCGCCGCGGTGCGCAGGCAGGCAGTGCATGAAGAGTGCATCAGGCTTTGCATGGGAGAACAACTCACGGTTCACTTGATATGGTTTGAAAACATTCCGGCGAATTATTGCTTCAGCTTCCTGCCCCATGCTCGTCCATGTATCTGTGTAGATGACGTCGGCATCGCGTGCTGCTTCACTTGGGTCGTTTGTTACAACGATGTTGCCGCCATGTTTCTCCGCAAGTTCTTTCGCTCGCTTCACAACATCCCTGTCAGGCGCGTAGTCAGGCGGCGTTGCGATATAGAATGGAACTCCCCACTTCCCCGCCATCAACAGAAGCGAATGTGCAACATTGTTCCCATCACCAATGTATGCAATCTTCAGCTTCTTAATGTTCCTCTTGTGTTCACTGATTGTGAAAAAATCTGCCATCGCCTGACATGGATGCTCGAAGTCCGTCAATCCGTTGATAACAGGAACAGACGCATAGTTTGCAAACGATATGACAATGTCCTGCCCAAACGTCCGAATCATCACCCCATCAACCATCCGTTCAAGATTTTTTGCAACATCATAAACGGACTCTCGCTTCCCGAGGCCAATATCGCCGGGAGGAAAGTCAACGCAGTTGCCGCCGAGAGAATCAATCGCAACTGTGAAGGTTGTGCGTGTGCGGAGCGAGGGCTTCTCGAAAATCAATGCCAGCATTTTGCCTTCCAGCGCCGTGCTGAATTTTTTCGGGCGTGCCTTGATGTCAGCCGCCAACTTGAACAGCGACTTGATTTCCTGAATCGAGAAATCATCAACAGAGAGAAAATCTTTTCCCTGCAACGATGCACAGTCGAATTTGTTCAAATTCTTTTTCAATGAATAATCCTTTGAGATGTTGGGAGAGAACTGTTGATGTACAATATGAACTAGCGACGGAACCACCAACATGAGTCAAAGCCGGAGGATTATGGTACGAACGGATCTCCGGACTTCAGGAAACGCAATCTGTGTGCCCGCAAAAAGCCTACGGAAAAACTGTGATTTTAGAGGATTCTGCAACAACAATCGCTCGGTCTTTCTTATCTTTGAGAACACTTCTTACGGTCTGTAGTGCCGGTGGTTTCTTCTACACTCGATTTGTTGACTGGATAAGTTAAGGCTTGCGGTGTGAGATGCAAGAACAATTCCAGATGCAACAAAGTTTGACTTCGCCGTTGCTTCTCACTAACTTTCACTCAGGCTCCCAGCTAATCAATGGCGTGCACATCATCGCGTGTTCACGCGATGATTAAGATTCAACTTTGTCTCAAAGGAGGTTCACATGAGAAAGCAACTGTTTTTGCTCACTCTCCTCACCGTTCTTTTTTCCTCAACGATGTTCTCACAAGGTTGGCAGAGCATCGGGCCCGATTCCACGAATTGGCAGAACGTTTGGCGCGTTTCGGGGAAATGGTCTTCGCAAAGCTCATTCAAGCTCGCTGCAACGACAAACCACGGGATTGCGACCTACTCAGCCGGTCAATGGTCGTACCTCAAAAATATTCCCAGCGGGCCGATAACCATCGGCCGCAGCTACTTCTATTTCGATTTTTCGCCGTGGGAAAGCGACTCGATATATTACGTCTATGCCGATCACTACACGGAGCCTTCCTTCCATTTTGTGAAGGGCCCTGGCTTCCCGAGAGGGATTGGACGCGGAGGCTGCTGGTTTACTCCGTGGGGCATGGTGTTCCATCCCAGTGAAAGCGTGGCTTTTGCATCGCTGTGCGGCATCGCGCGCAGCACCAACGGCGGCATCGCTTGGACAACTCTCGACTCGAGCAACGGAATCTATGGTTCGAAGGTTGTCGCTCTCGACGAGCGCACCGCGCGAGTCGTGTACAAGGGTACTCACCGCTTCACAGATACCACGCGTCTCCATAAGTCAAGAGATTACGGGCTGACATGGAATGAGATTTTTTTCGTTGACGTCTCGCTGCCAATCCACACGGGCGATCTGCCATTCACCGTAATCGCGCGGGGAGATACCATTCTCGTCGGCGTCAAGACTCTACCCCAGACCACGCGGCACATCGGCGTGCACCGTTCAACGAATGGAGGGCAGACGTGGTCGCGCACGTACTCCGGAGGAAGGGTGTCTGGTTTCGTGAGATCCGGTGCATCACACAACACCCTCTTCGCCGCGTCCGAAGAAGGCATACTCAAGTCTGTCGACTTCGGTGCCACGTGGACCATGCATAACAATGCGCTTCCGACGCGACGACTCACGAGTCTCATCATCAGTCCTTACTCCGATACAATGTTTGTCTCCACCGAAACGCACGGCGTGCTGAAGGTGTGGAATTATTTGACTGATGTTTCAGAGAACGAACCGTTGCCCGATAAGTTTGAGTTGATGCAGAATTATCCCAACCCGTTCAACCCAACGACAGAGATCAGATATCAGATACCAGAGGTCAGAAGCCAGAGATCAGAGGTCAGTCACGTTTCGCTGAAGGTGTACGATCTGCTTGGACGTGAAGTCGCAACGCTGGTGAATGAGGAGTTGAAGCCGGGAAGGTACGAAAGAATTTTCGATGGGAGCGGGCTGGCGAGCGGAGTGTATTTGTACAGGTTAGAGGCAGACGGGTTTGCGCGGACAAGAAAACTTCTGTTGTTACGCTAATGCAAGAAAGAAGGAAAGGAAATTCACATGAGAGTTCTAATTCGTAAGATAGCATTCGCACTTGTGTGGCTCATTGTACCTGGCGAAGTGTTTACACAGACTAATGACCCCGTCATCCCTCTCGGTGTCGGCAACAAATGGTACTACAACGCGAGAGATGATACCCCGTTATTAACGAATCATTACGGTACGGTTAAAAAAATCATAGGGTTTACTCCGGACAGCTTTGCAATTGTGCAGGTAGAACTCCGATATACTGACCATCTGTCAACCGGCACTGAATACTGGCGCGAAGTGAATGGAGATTTCTATATGGGCTCTTCACCTACACTAGGGACACCTGTGTTCAAGCGGGCGGCAAGAGATTCAGTCGTTCAAGTTATTACAAGCAGTGGTGTGTGTACGACAACAAGCACGTGGTCACCATCTCTACTGAGTTTTTGGGGCACAAACTTCGCTGGACAGAGTCTGGTGCAAAATACTTATTGTCAGATCATTCATGGAGGCAGCACCGAGATTGTTCTGAGAGATGTCGCAATTGGGTTGGGCCTTGTTCGTTTGAGCCGTACTTTTAGCTACGGACCAATTGGTACTACCAAACAACTCGAGAAACTGCGCGGGGCTTTCATCAATGGTGTTCTGCTTGGCGACACTTCGTTCACGCTACCGTTGTTTCCTCAGATCCTCTCTGGTACAGGTACAATTGGCAGTCCTCCTTCAATAATCGGAACTGTCAAGGTGAAAAACCCACTGAACTCCACTCTCACGATAACCTCCGTAGAGTCAAGTAACCCAGTGTTTCAGGCAACCCAGCAGAGTTTCATCTTGCCTCCTTTGGACAGCACAACGGTTAGCGTGACCTTCTCGCCGAATCAGGTAGGTTATGCTGAAGGAAGACTCACATTTCGCACCGCCGAAGGGATCTCCAACCTGTTGCAGGTCTTTGGCACAGGATACGGAGCAATAGCCGGATATACCAAAAGGCAATTTACTTTCGGGGATGTGCGTGTCGGTAACGCGAAGAAAGATACGATATTGATGGGAAATTATGGCAACGCAGGATTAACTGTTTCGATTGCGGGGCCACAGCAAGGCACATTCAGTGTCGTTTTTGAGTCTCCCATCCAGACCATTCCACCCGGGATCGTCGTGAGACTTGTTGGGCAGTTCACACCAACAGAAGCACGACAGTATACCGACACCATTCGCGTTTTTACAAACTCTATTACTGGGACTATTGATACTCTGACGCTGACCGGAACAGGCATTGGTTCCGCCGATATTCGGCCTAACGATGAGGCGCCCAAGGAATTCGCGTTGGCACAAAACTACCCCAACCCGTTCAACCCGGCAACAATTATAAAATTCCAAATACCAAATTCCAGTTTCGTCACGCTGAAAGTCTTCGACCTGCTCGGCAGAGAAGTTGCAACGCTGGTGAATGAGGAGATGAAGCCGGGGATTTTCGAGCGGCAATTCAAGGGAAGCAATCTCTCCAGCGGAATCTATCTCTACCAACTCCGCGCAGGCAGCTTCATCGAAACAAAGAAACTCGTTCTCCTCCGCTGATCGTCGTTCAGAACGATTTGTTTGCGAAGCGTCGCCGTTTGACGGAGACGCTTTTTTTTGAACCGAAGCTTGCAAGCGGAGTCTACTTTTATCATCTTACAGCAGCATTTTTTTTGTAAACGAAAATACTTGTGCTGCCAAAATGAAACCACGCTCCAATCTGTTTGCTCTCTGCTCTTCGCTCTGTGCTCTATCCTCTCCCCTATTCGCTCAGCCTTTTGCTCGACAAGTAGAGCCCTTCCCTGTTCAAGCAAACGGCAGCCCCATCGCTCTCCCCTTTGCCGGCGGCGTCAACTCTCCCGTTCATCAGTTTGTGGATATTGATGGCGACGGGGATTACGATCTGTTCGTCTTCGACAATGATTTAGGCGTTGACTTCTATCGCAACGAAGGAACCCGGTTCGCTCCAAACTTCAAACTCCGCAACGAGCTTGCGATACTTCCTAAGTTCTCCGTTTGGTTTCGTTTTGTTGATTTTGACGGCGACGGCAAGATCGATCTCTGCACTGAGGACACGACGTTCCAGGGTGTGCGTGTATACAAGAATACGAGCACGGGTTCATCGCTGCAATTCACACAGATCATCGCAACACTTAAAGATACAACAGGCGCCGATGTGTACACCGGCGGCAACAGCGTTCCCGCGTTTGTTGACATTGATGCCGACGGCGATTTCGATCTCTTCTCCAGCAACTTAACCGGCACAGTGAACTTCTACAAGAATGTGGGCACGCGAACGCTCCCGCGCTACGCGTTCGTCACGAGCAATTGGGAAAACATCCTCATCTTCGGGGACAGTTGCAGCACAACACTCGCCCCCGTCCGCCTCACCGCGCACGGCGCAGCAGCATACACCTTTGCAGATATTGACGGCGACGGCGATTACGATATGTTCATCGGCGATCTGTTTTCGACCGGTGTTTTCTTTCTTCGCAACATCGGCACGCCGCAGGCGCCGCACATGCAATGCGTTACTCCTCGCTTTCCGCAAAACGATCCGCTGAATACGGGTGGGTTCAATCAAATATCATTGGTGGATATTGACGGCGACAATGACCGTGATTTGTTTGTGGGAGTGTTGGCTGGCATCGTCCAACGCAATGGTTTTATTTTCTTCCGCAACATTGGGACCCCAACAAATTACCTGTTCCAACGCGTTACGTCGAATTACATCTCCACTATTGATGTCGGAATGACGGCGCATCCTGCGTTCGTTGACATTGATAATGACGGCGACCAGGATATGTTTATCGGCAGCTTGAACGGCGAGCTTGCCTTCTATCGGAACATAGGCTCTTCAACTTCCCCCTCGTTCACACTGGTCGATTCAACGTACATTATTGTTGAAGGCGGTTATTCCTTTGCTCCCGCGTTCGTTGATATTGACAACGATGGCGATAAAGATCTTTTTGCAGGAATGTACGACGGCAAGCTCATCTTCTACCGGAACAACGGCTCGCCGCAAGCTCAGCAATTTGTGAGAACGGCTTTCGTCACGGACACCATTGCTCTCGGCACAACAGCAACGCCAGTGTTTGTTGATATCGACAATGACGGCGATAAAGACCTGTTCATTGGCAGGAAGGACGGCACGATTTACTTCTATCTCAACACGGGTACTGCATCAAACTTTATCCCAACGCTTGTGACGAGAACATTTCTCAGCATCAATCTCGGCAACGACACGTTTCTCAATCCAACATTTGCAGATGTTGACGGCGACGGCGATTTTGATTTCTTCTTCGGTGCACAAGATGGACGGCTCGAGTATTACGAAAACACCGGCACGCCAACGGTTGCGCAATTCGTCCGGCGAACAGAGTTGTATGCGAACATCGCGCCGACGCAAGAGACGGCGCCAACGTTTGTTGATATCGACGGCGATGGAGATCAAGATTTGTTGGTTGGTGTGAGAAAAGGGGGAATTCATTTCTATAAAAATCATCGGCTCGGAACAGCAGTTGAAGAAGTGGATGTCCCCCGGGCGACACAACTCTTGCAGAATTATCCGAATCCGTTCAATCCAACGACAGAGATCAGATATCAGATATCAGAAGTCAGAGGTCAGAAATCAGAGGTAAGTCACGTGACGCTGAAAGTGTATAATGTGCTGGGCAGAGAAGTTGCTACGCTGGTGAATCAAGTTATGCGGGCAGGTACGTACACTTCAACGTGGGATGCGAGCGGATTTTCGAGCGGTGTGTATTTTTACAGGCTCTCCACTCCAACGGCAACGCTTACAAGAAAAATGATCTTGATGAAATAAGGACATTTGTCCTCCCCCTTACCTGGAATTGTCCCAATGGCAGGTAAAGCGACAGACGCATCACTCCCATTGTCTGAGAGAAACATTCGGACAAGTTCAGAAAAGAAGAAACCCTGTTCCGTAACTGAAGCTTTGACCCCCTATCTTTCCAGTGAGTGAAGGCAATGCTCATCTTCGTAGAGTATTTTCTCTATGCTCATTATTGCATTTTCCAATCTTTGAGTTATATTACAGTTAATAAATCCAGCCATGTCTCCTGCTCAACGAGTCGAGTCGTCGACCGACCGAGATATGCATGTTCCAACCAAATGAACGTTCATGAATCGCGAAACCGTCGATCGAATCATCAACGAAATCCTTCAAGAGAAGCTCAAAGGACAGAGCGGACATCAGTGCTGCAAGGATGGGATCTGCTCGGACAATCTCTGCGTCATCCATAATAAGGAGGGCGTGCGCGCAATTGTCAATGGCGGGGCTGCTCGCATTACTGCTGGCGTCGGTGTCGATTCCGCTGGCGGGGTTGAACCTGACCTTGCAGGAATAATTGACCACACGATGCTCAAACCCGAAGCGACCACTTCCGAAATCGAAAAGCTCTGCGATGAGGCAAGGAAATTCAGCTTTGCAAGCGTGTGCATAAATCCAAGCTATGTTTCTCTTTGCGCTAAACTCTTGCGGGGAACCGATGTGAAAGTCTGCACAGTCATCGGCTTTCCGCTTGGCGCAACGTTGACAGCCGTAAAGGCATTCGAAACTGAACATGCAATCCGTGATGGCGCCGGTGAAGTTGACATGGTCATCAACGTAGGAATGTTAAAGTCTAAACAATATGACTACGTCGAGAATGACATCTTTGCGGTTGTGAGCACGGCAAAGCGCTATCGCGTTCTCAGCAAAGTCATCCTCGAAACCGGATTATTGACTGATGATGAGAAAGTGAAAGCCTGCGTGCTTGCAAAACGAGCAGGCGCAGATTTCGTAAAGACATCAACAGGTTTTAGCAAAGGAGGTGCAACGGTTGGTGACATTGCGTTGATGAGAAGAGTCGTCGGGTCGGCAATGGGAGTAAAAGCATCCGGCGGCGTACGGAGTCGTGAAGATGCGCTGGCGATGGTTGCACACGGTGCGGACAGAATTGGTGCAAGTGCGAGCGTGAAAATCGTCAGCGCGGAAAGTATACCCGAACCTGCTTCTGCGTCGAAAGGATATTGAGTGCAACGCTTTGTTTCCTTTTCCATTTTTGTCGTGGTAATTCTCGTTGTCGCCGGCTGCGGCTCATCAGAGAATGTGGACAAGAACTGGCTCTATCCCTCGGTGGATACCGCGGCACAACCTCGCAAGACAACATTCGAAACTCGGACAGATACCGTTACAACGGAAAGCGCCAAGCAACACGCTGAACTTTCCTCGCCGTACAACTCAGCGCCAGTCCGTTTCATGGTTCAAATCGGTTCCTTCAAGGAAGCAAAATATGCAAGCACTGTGCAAGCGGTTGCTCGCGAGCGCTACAAACTTCCCGTTGTGAATGATTACAACACAGCCCGACGACGTTATCAGATTCGCATCGGCTTTTTTGAAACCGAGCAAACTGCAAACGAATTTCTTCTGAAACTTCGAACAGATTATCCTCAAGAGTACAAAGACGCGTGGGTCGTACAACTCAACAAATAACGATAACGTCTTTCGCAAGCATCGTAGCATGTTCGTTGCTCATCGGCTGTCGAGGCTCGAAAGAATTAGAGAAGCCGAAACCGACAGATACGGCGAGCGATTTGAAGAAGTATGAATCAGGATTTCGTCCGTCGGATTACGACATGGACGTGAAGGTTTTCTTCTCAGAACTTAGAAGAGAAAAAGAACGGAAGACAATCCCATCCGAGCCGGCAGTGACTGAAGCGCTGATTATTGTGCAGGGCTTCCGTGTGCAACTGTTGGCAACTGGAGAAATTGATGAGGCAAACAGAAAGAAGGCTGAAGTGGAAGCAGCATTCCCAGAAGAGTGGTTTTACATTGCTTACGACCCGCCCATATACAAACTCCGAGCAGGGAATTTTCTCAGTCGCGCAGATGCGGATGTGTACGCAAAGCTTTTCTCCGAGAAGGGTTTTCCGGACGCGTGGGTAGTCCCTGAACGGGTCATAAAAAACATCCAACCGCGACCGGTGCAACAACCGCAAGAGCAGCAGCAGAAGTGAGTCTTGGTTACAAATCAATCAACAATCGGTAATCAATCCAGCCAAGGAGCGGCGGGATTTCGTTCCGATAGAAAGCATCGGAACTCAACAATCGGCAATCCTCAATCAACAATCGGCAATCTTTCTCAACTCTACTTGTTTCGCATAAAGCTGATAGTAACCCCCTCCACTCCCCACCTTGCTCGAACTTTCACCGTGTCTGCATACACGGCAAATCGTTCGGATGGCAGAAAGGGAAAAGGCTTTCCGTAAGAATATGTTCGCGATGAATCTCTATCGCGGAATGCTCTGAGCGTGTAACGGCCCTCGGGCAGTTGCTCGAATTTGAATTTATCCGGTTGCCGCAAACGAAAAGTTTTTTCCATAGGCGGTGAAGAAAAGACCTTCGTAGCAGTAAGAAAAATCTCGCCAAGGTTCTTTCCCGTATCGGGATCCATCACAAAGCCTTCGATTGTTCCTGTCGTCTTCAAATCCAGCGATTGAAATCTCGTGACGTTGACTGAATCTTTGTACGCATTGCCGGAGAAATCTTTCACTGAATCCATTACTACACGAATAGAATACCATGCTTTCGCGTTCAACCCGCCGAAGGCGGGCTCAGGCAAGAGAAGAACGCTTGATGCTGTTATCCATTGCAGAGTCCTTGATAGTTTGTTCTTTGCACTATCCAACAATGTAATTGCAGTATTCAGCGGAGTCTGTTTTACAGGTTCTGAGAATCGAAGCTCGAATGATTGGTCAAGAGGAATTTCCTTAATACTGTCCCGGATACCAACAATTTCAAACTTCGGCTTGAGTGTATCGAGCGTTCCGACTCCTACGAATACATAACTTGAATTCATTGAGTCAATTGGATTTCCAATCTTATCAAAAACTCTCTCCAAAGAAAGCTTGTATGCTTTCCCGCTGTCGAGTGGAGTTGCCGTAAGAATGGTCGCAAGTGTTGTGTCGGAACGCTCAAGTGAACGCAAGAGAATTTCAATCGGCTCTTGCGTAAGCGTATCCTTCACAACAATACCGGCATTACGGAACGATGCCGAATCAATCGGCTCACTGAAACGAAGCAGAAGATGTGTCCGAGTCAGAGGTATGACTTTCGTGAGGAATGGCTTTGTCGTGTCTTCGCTGGACAGCCGAAACCACACGTCGAATGCATGCGGCTTCTTTTCGTTGATTGTAATATCACGCGTCGTTACTCCGAACTGGTCAACTTGTTTGTCGTAAATGAGATTCCGATACTCATCGCGTACAGCAAAGATTCGATATGTATCAAAACGAATATTGGAGAAAGTAAAACTTCCATCCTTCCCTGTTTGCATAATGTAATCAGGCTTCGTCTCGCTTGGGTGTAGAGTGTCGGGCTTGATGGCATTCAACGCATAGGCAAACATCATCACCCCTTCAGGCTTCTCGTCAAACACTTTTCCCTTAATTTTGCCTTGATCAATTGTCTCTCCTGTCGAGAACGCAAGCGTAACACCGCCCGCCATTCTGTTGCGCGCACGAACGTCCACGACATCTGTTCCAACATTCACGACATACGTCGTATTCTTTCGTAACTGCTCGCTGAACGCAATCGTCACTTCTCTCCCGCTCCAATCAAACTCAAGCTGGCCGACATACGGCGAGATGAAAATGGATTCTTCAACCGAACGACGATCAACGTACTCGCTGAACTCGAGAACAATTTTCTCAGCTTCAACATTGATGGAGTTTGTATCAGGCTCGGTATGAATGATCGTCGGCGGAACGGAATCGACAGGGCCGCCGCTTGGCGCAACTTGTCCGGCACAGGAGATAAGAAGAAGTGCGATGATTGTAAAGAAACACAACAGGAAACAAATATTTTGGGGGCGCATGAGAAGTTGGAACCCTTTCAAAACGTTGAGAGTTGAATAAGTTGAAGACGTTCCAATATACAGATTTGTCGCAATTGTCGGGGCGCTCGAAGTTGGTGTGGAGGATCGCAGTTGGTGATTGTGGGTGGTGATGAGAGAAATCTCGGGCGCCCCACGATTGTTTTCTCAACCCTGTCCTTCCGAAGGTCCGAAGGACTCCCTCGGAGAATGCCTTCGGCAGAAGGACTCCGCGTATATTCGAAGTTGAAAGCACGCAGGTTATTTTGCAACTTCTTTCGGAGTGTCTACCCACAGCGGCTTCGTTCAAACTCTCACTATCGGAGGGTTCGCTCAACGTCAAAGGAATCTTTCCAGCAAGTCAATCGTTATTGAATACACAGATTCAAAAAAATATTTCATCAATCATTTTCGTGTAGGAGGTCGTCATGGCATGGCAAGTTGTCGAACAGAATGCTCAAGTCAATGCAACGCACGCATGCTTGCTGAGAACTGAATACACAGATTCAAAAAAATATTTCATCAATCATTTTCGTGTAGGAGGTCGTCATGGCATGGCAAGTTGTCGAACAGAATGCTCAAGTCAATGCAACGCACGCATGCTTGCTGAGAACAGGCAAAGTTCTTTACTTCCGCGCGTGGGGGCCGCCGTATGAATCAAGGGTCTGGAATCCGGCAGCTGGCCAGATTACAACCCAGGTAATCCCACCTTGGCCCGCACCAAAGAATTCAGTCGATCCTCCAGGCTTGTTTTGCAGCGGACATTGTTTTCTACCTGACGGTCGAGTTCTTGTGGCCGGAGGAGATCCCGATCCTTACCCTCCCCCCAAAAACCACCAATTCAAAGGATTGAAATGGACATACATTTTTGATCCCGCAACAGAAACATGGTCACCCGCAGAGGCGCCACCTGGCAATCCTCATCCAATGGCTGACGGGAGATGGTACCCAACCATCACAGCAGTTGGCGAACCAAGGAACATTCCCGAGAAAGTCGTCGCGATGTCGGGTTATCGAAGGGAACTCAACGATAAGGGCGAATCGGTTGTTAATGAAAAGCCGGAACGCTACATTCCCCCTGGCATCTTTACCAGCGGGTGGGCAACCTTGCCTCCCCAAGCAGACATGCCAACCAGCTTTCGTGATTTGTATCCCGGCGCGCATGTCATACCATATGGTTCCTATGCAGGCGAGGTTTTCTATTCGGAACCCAATACTCAGGCTTGGCGATTCAAACATTGGGCAAGACCAGAATTAGGCGAGGTATTTTGGAATACCGTAGGTGTGCCAAGAACGGAGGGTCGAAGCGGTGGATGCTCTGTTCTTCTCCCGCTCCGCGTTGGATCGACAGCGGCCAAAGTTCTCATCCTCGGAGGAGACAGAGGCCAACCCTTAGGAGTAACAAACACCGTGGAGATTATCGACCTAAGTTCAGCATCTCCTCAATGGGCATCCGTCGAGCCGATGTTCTTCGCTCGACATCACGCAAATGCTGTCCTACTCGCCGACGGGAAGCTGCTTGTGGTTGGCGGACACCAAACGGAGCAATTCGGAAACTCCATCTACGCGTCAGAGCTATTTGATCATGCTACGGGCAAGTGGACCAGCCTCTGTGAAATGTCGATCGACAGAAACTACCATTCCACTGGTTTGCTTTTGCCCGACGGCAGGGTGTGGGTAAGTGGCGGCGAGGAGGACAACGCACTGCACAGAAGTATTGAAGTCTTCAGCCCGGGATATCTCTACGAAGGCTCTCGGCCAATCATCAATTCTGCACCAAGCACAATCTCCTATGGCGCTCAATTCGGTATCAATGTCTCTGAGGTAATTTCCTCAGTTGTGCTCATCCGTCCAGGGTCTGTAACGCACGCATTGGATATGGAGCAGCGCTATGTCGAACTCCCAATAGGTGATGCCATCATCAATGGTGGAGTTTCATATCCAGTTCAGGCTCCCGCAAATGCCAACATTACTCCACCCGGTTACTACATGCTCTTTGTGCTCAAGCCGAAGCAACAAAGCCTCTCTAAACAAACATCGATACCGTCCGTCGCAAGTTGGGTCAGGCTGGTCTAAAGGTGACCCATGCGACTCAAGGTTACGTTGGGTGCAGCAGTTGCACTCGTGTTCTCTCTTCTGATTGAGATAGCTGAAGCACAAGTCTCCGTTGCTTGGGCTGCAAGATATCGTGGCCCCGCATTGAGCGACAACGCAAATGCAGCAAATGCTTTAGTTGCGGACAGATTTGGCAATGTCTATGTGACTGGCGGAAGTGCAGGCATTGGCTCCGCCGATTACGCAACTATCAAGTACAACCATCTAGGCGATTCCGTCTGGGTGAGGCGAAGGCTAAATGGAGCGGGCGGCGATCTAGCCGTAGACTCCCATCTCAATGTCTATGTGACAGGTGGGCCAGCAACCATTAAGTATGACAGTTCCGGCAATGAACTGTGGGCACGGCGCAATCCGAATCGGTATGCAGGTTTTACCTCTCTAGGCAAGCGGATTCTTCTCAGCGACTCCGGTTATGTTTATGTGAGTGGGCAAGGTGTTGGTTTAGGCGGTAACCCAGACGTCATCACATGGAAACTTGACACCGAGGGCAATATGCTTTGGATGGCACAGTACGATGGCCGCGATCACGATGCAGACCGAATGTATGACATGGCACTAGACCCATCCGGTAACATCATTGTCGTTGGCGAAACATATATCGCTGCTCCACAGTCTGGCTACGATTATATCACGATAAAGTATGCACCCAATGGAGACACTTTGTGGACACGACGGTATGACGCTGGTGTTAACGGTTGGGATTCGGGAAGAGGTGTAGCTGTTGATTCGTCCGGTAACGTTTACGTCACAGGATGGAGCGACAGCACTGGAACGGGATCAGATGCTCTTACGATCAAATACGATCCCGATGGAAATGTTCTCTGGACTGCGCGCTATAATAGCCTAACCAACGGCGGCGACACGGGCGATGACATTGTGGTGGATCGTTTTGGCAATGTGTACGTCACCGGCATCAGTCAGAGCATCAATTACGCAGTCCATAAGTATGACAGTCATGGAGTCCATCAATGGACGCAGGTCTATCAGGGCGGCGGTCCTGCTTTTGCTGTAAGATTTCCGAGAATCTCCATTGACTCCGTGGGTAACGTGTATGCGACCGTCAGAGTACCAGAGTGCCAGTTTTATTCTGACTTTGGTGTAGTCAAGTATGATGCAAATGGCAATCGTATCTGGCTTGCAACATATGGTCGTCCTTGCGATTCCGAAGATGCATACGCTTTGGCTGTCGATGTAAATGGGAACGTGTATCTCACCGGCTATCTTGGGAGAACAAGCGTTGATTTCGACTACCTGACAGTCAAGTTTGTGCAAGGCCCTGTTTCCGTCGATAACGATGAAGCAGACATTCCTACTAGCCTAGTGTTGCATCAGAACTATCCGAACCCGTTCAACCCCTCGACAACGATTCGCTTTTCACTGCCAGCTTCTACGCAAGTGCGTCTGAGCGTGTATGACATGCTCGGAAGGGAAATCAGCGTGCTTGTTGATGAGCAGAAGTCAGCGGGTGCGTATTCGGTATTGTGGAAAGCAACTGATTTGGCAAGTGGTGTGTACTTCTGCAGGCTGCAGACACCACACAGTGCGCTATCAAGAAAGCTTGTGATCATCAGGTGATTCAGGTAGAGGAACAACTGCACATAACACGCCTGCCGGTCGAAGACTCGACTCGTTGAGCAGGCAGGCCGCATCACGCCGTTCGCTCATTTGGCGAAGGCGCTCATCGAAGCCGGCCGTCAATTGTAGAGTGATGGTCGACGGGACTGCGTGGTGCGGCGAGACGTTGAACAAAAAAAGGCAGGAACAGACTCCGTCCCAAGACGAGAATCTCATCACATGTGGGATCAAACAGCCTGCTCCTTCCGTTCGTGGCGTTACCAAAAACATTCTAAAGAATTCTCTCGTGCAATTCAATCAAAAATAACTCTTGACTTCGACCGGAATAACTTCGGAGAGCGGAGCGGGGGTCTCAAAACTTTGCCAACGTAATGCTCGACTCAAATTCTGATTCCGCACCTGCGCTGCCCGCTCCCTCCGAAACTTCCTCACATTGTTCATATGCCCAAGGTAATCTTTGGAAAACCAATGCCCGCCTTTGCCGTTTGAAACAAAGAACAAGAAACTATGCTTCGCAGGATAGAGCGCAGCAATAATTGACGCTTCACGCGGATTGCTTATCGGTCCCGGCGGCAAGCCGTAATTCATGTAGGTGTTATACGGATGGACAACTGCCAGATCGCTGAAGAGAATTCGCCGCGGCCCATTGCCGATGATGAACTGGATCGTCGGGTCAGCTTCGAGCTTCATCCCCTTGCGCAAGCGATTATGGTACACACCGGAAATAACGGCGCGCTCATCATCGAGATAGGCTTCGCCTTCAATGATTGATGCAAGCGTAAGGACTTCATGCACGCTCATGTTCAACGCTTGCGCCCGCTGTCGCAATGAATCATCAAAAACTTTCTCGGTTTGATGAGTGAGACGCTTGATGATTTCACGTTCATCCGTTTGCCAATTGAAACTATATGTATTCGGAGAGAGATAGCCTTCAAGATTCTTCGCCTCTACCCCCAGTGAACGAGCGTACATTTCATCGTTCACCAAATTCATGAAACGCACCGTATCGGTGCCGAGTGCGCGGGCGAACGCTCGTGAAAACGTTACGGCTCTTCTGCCCTCTTGCAACGTAACAGAAATCTGGACGATGCCGCGACCAAGCCGAAGATTGTTGTACAACTCTGCGTTCGAGATTCCACTCTTGAACTCGTACTTGCCGACGTGAGTTTGCTTTCCTCTGTTATACACGTTCATAACAAAGTTGAACCACTCCTCGTTGCGGATAATCCCCTGCGCCGCTAACGAATCAACGACTTGCTCCCACGATTCGCCTTTGCTGACGAAGAATGACTTCTTCTCGGCATCAGCGAAATTGTTTGCACCGTAGAAAATGTTGTAGAGATAGACTCCGGCAACAATCAGTACGACGGCTGCAGCCAACACTATGATTCTCCATTTTCTCACGCCTTCTTTTTCTCCTTCATCATCGCAAGTGCAACCACCGCCGCCATAGAACACAGCGAGATACCAAATCCCCACGCAATGGATGATGATGCAAACTGAAACCTCACTTTATGATTTCCTCCCGGGACGACAACCGCTCGCTGACACACGTTTGCCTGATATATCGTCGTCTCGGTACCATCTACTTCCCCTTTCCACCCCGGATAAAATGTATCTGACAGAACAAGCAGCCCACCGGAGGCGGACGATACGTTCATAATAACTTCGTTTGTGTTGTAATGTTCAACTGTAACAGAGGAATTTTCAGCTCTATTACTGCCGATGGACGAGGGTTGCTTATACAAAATCACTTCATGTGCAGGATCGAAATCAGCGGAGAGGAGAATTGCCTTTGCAATGTCCGGGTTCGCAACAATACGATACTTCCCCACAAGAAATGCTCGAGGCAGAACGTTTGGATTTCGATAGAGCATGACGCCTTTGTTCTGTTCCATCATTTCCAATGCACTGGACACTACGGGCCATGGGCTAATAATGTATTTCACATTGAACAGATTCATGAGCTTCAGAAATGAATCTTGTACGATGAACTTTCCATCTTCCAATGAAGCAGTTTGCCTGATTACGCCGGAGCGGTTCTGGTCGCCCCAAATATCCACGACATAGTTTGGCGTGAGCTGAGCGTAACCATCGGCGCTGAAAAGTCCATACAGCACATTGCTGCTTGCTTGAATGAACTCCCGATGATCGATGTACGGCTGAAGACTGCCAGACCATCCTTGGGCGGCAGCGAAAACATTTTTGTGCACATCAGAAGCGCCCGGCGAATAAATCCGGAACAAACTTTTATCGTCCTTCAACTTCTGCACTGTCTTGGGCGGCGCAAGCCACTGTTGTGCGTTGACAATCGGGTTCTGTCGCAATTGAAAGTAGAGGAGATCGGCAATCACAACGGCTAACAGCACGAGCTCAAATCCAACAATGCTTCGCTGATCCTTTTTCTTGTCCCGATGGCTCACAAAAAGCTGCGTCATACCAAGTGTAGCAAGAACTGCAAGTGAGACATCAACAATGAAAAGAAAACGGGTTGGGAATCTGAAGAACTTCATTCCGGGCACGAGATAGAACACTGCTTCATACAGCGGCGTGTTCGGACCCAACACCAGCACGTATGCGGCGATAGAAGTGATAGCGAAGAATCTGACGTGCCATCTGCGCCAACACTTCGCCGCTGCAAAGATTGCTAATAGCAAAGTAACCAGACCAACGTATCCGTAATCCTCCCAGAAAATGCTTTTGCCTTTGTATGTTGCATTGCTGATATCGCCATTTGCGTGCGGATAAAAAAATGTTTTAATGTTTGAAGGATCGTACGCGTAGCTCGCTGCATAGTCGAACGTAACGCCGCCGGAACGCTGCGTAAGACCAACAAGCTCGTACGTGGGAAGTAACTGAATAGCGCTGATGCCAACTGCAAGCGTCATCGCAGCGACAAACCACAGAACATGGGATTTGATAGCACGGGCTTGTGCAGCAACGGCGGGGGTTGGTTTCGACTTTTTCTTTCGTGGAGCTGCCTTCTCTCGAAGAGACAGGAGTCTGAAAACGAAATAGCAGAGATACATGAGACCTGAGTAGTATGCAGTTTGCGTGTGACCCGAAAGATTCTGCAAGCCGAAAACGAGACTTAACCACAGAAGCGTATTGGGATTGGATCGCTTGAGCGCTCGTTCGATAAT
>Ga0082335_1003880_pt1 | contig 23630 bp, 24 predicted proteins | sample Subgrocontami58m_FD_72375 | JGI IMG/M metagenome (GOLD analysis project Ga0082335, IMG submission 72375) | Subsurface groundwater microbial communities from S. Glens Falls, New York, USA - GMW37 contaminated, 5.8 m (SPADES assembly) (version 2) ...
ATCCACATCCAGGAGCCTTTCAAGCGCATCCTCGGGGTGCCCGACCTGCTAAAGCTCTACTTGATCATTCCCATCGGTCTTCCCGACGTGGGGCCCCGTCCCGGGGTGAGGCGCCGGTTGGATGAGATGGTCCACTACGACCGCTACGACATGAGCAAGTACATGTCCAATGAGCAGATCATCCAATACCTCTACAGTCTGCGCGAAGCCACGGTCCCCGTCCATTCCTCATCGCGCGGAATCCCCGTCGAGGAAAAATAAGCGATGTCCGCAGCGAAAGTAAACCCGATAACTCTGGAGGTGGTGCGCAACGGGCTGGCTACCACAGCCAATGAGATGGCTGTCGTGCTGCGCAAGACTTCCTATAACATGATGATCTACGAGGTGCGGGACTACTGCGTGGGGTTGGTGGATCCGGCCGGAAACATCCTGTCACAAAATTTCGGCGCCCTCCCTATCTTTCTTGCCGACCTGGGGCCGGCGATCCTCGACGGAGTAAGGCGCCATAAAGAGGAGGGCTTTGAACCGGGGGATGTTCTCATTATGAACCACCCCTACGTGTGCGGCCAACACTTGAACAATGTAGTGATCTACACCCCGTTTTTCTACCGCGGGGAGCTTGTCGCCTTCCCGGCCGTGCGCGCCCATTGGGTGGATATCGGCGGAAGCCACACGGGCTTTGCATCCAGCGGCACGCGCGAAGTCTTCGAAGAAGGGTTGCAGCTCCGCTCGCTGAAGCTGTACCGCCGGGGTGAGCTTGACCGGGACATTTTCTCGATCATCGCCGACAATGTGCGCTTTCCCGAATCTTCTTTGGGAGACTTAAGAGCGCAGATTGCCGCCTGCCGGATTGGCGAGCGGCGTCTGGGCGAAATCCTAGATCGCTACGGGCTCGAACTCTTTCGGGACTGCGTCCGGACCATATGGGATCAGTCCGAAGCGCTGGCCCGCCGCGAGATTCGGAAAATCCCGTCCGGCGTTTACCGGGCCGAGGCCTTATTTGACAGCGATGGGATCGATCTCAATCGTCCGGTTGCCCTGAAGGTAAAGATAGAGGTCTCTGGCGAGGAGATGACCATCGATTTCTCCGAGATCAGCGATCAGGTCACAGGATCGATCAATTCCGGCGAATCGGGGGCTGTGGCGGCAGCGCGAGTTGCCTTCAAGTCTCTGGTGAGCCCATATTCTCCTATCGATGAGGGCTGCTTTCGTTGTCTGAAAGTCATCATTCCTCCGGGAAAGCTGCTGAGCGCGACGCCGCCTGCCGCCGTCGGCAACTGGAGCCGGACGCTTCCGACAGTGGTGGATCTTATCTTGACCGCCCTGGCGCCGGCGCTGCCGGAAAAAATACCGGCAGCCCACAAGGGGGACATGGGAGGCTATGCCTTTCACGGGGTCGATCCGCAGACCGGGCGGCGATTCCTGTGCCAGAGCATCATGGGCGGAGGCTGGGGCGGCCGGCCCCATGAGGATGGGGAGAATGCGACGGTCTCAGTCTGCCAGGGAGATGTGCAGAATGCCCCCGTGGAGCTCCAGGAACTGAACTATCCCGTGCTCTTCGAGTTTCACCGCCTGCGCGAAGGGAGCGGTGGGGCAGGCAAGTTCCGCGGCGGCCTGGGGATCGAAATCGCGGTTCGCCTGCTCTGCGACGGCTACGCCAACATCAATGTTGAAAGGAATCTCTGTCCGCCTTGGGGGCTCTCCGGTGGGGAGGGCGGCAAGCCCGCAAAGTCGCTGGTTCGTCAAAGCCCGGAGGATCCAGGCCGCTGGGTCACCAAGGGTCGCAACACCCCGGTGAAAAAAGGAGGAGTCGTCACCTTCTTTACCGCGGGCGGCGGCGGATACGGACCAGCGGGAGAACGCTCTCCGGCCCTGATCGAACGGGATCGAAGGCAGGGCTACGTGCCGTCTGATAAGTCTAACCGCTGAAGACTTTGTAACCGCAAGCCTGGGGACAACTCGAAGGGCCGATGCACCGGACGAGGAGATGCAAGCGTAGCAGAAAAATACCGTCACAGAGTTGGCGAGCGTAAGACGGAAGTATTGCATCGGACCGGAGAGATGCTCCCAGGCTTGCTCACAGTCCGCTGACGATTTGACTCTATGAGAATTGCAGTCGATATCGGCGGGACCTTCACGGATCTGGTCGCCCTGGATGATCAGGGCAACCTTCATCGAAGCAAGTCTTTGACCACGCCCGAAGAGCTGGCATCCATCCGTTCTCGCTTCAACGCCCTCTACCAGGAACACTACGGCCATTCCGCGCCCGAAGAGCCGGTCGTGATCGTGAACCTCCGTCTGACCGCTATAGGAGCCGCCGCGAACCGGCTCTCGCTCAGGGTGTCATTCCAAAAGGATGACAAAGGAAAAAAGGGTCTTAGGCAGGTCACATTCGATGGCGCTCAGGGGCCTGTTTTGTGTCCCATCTTCCTGCGCAGCGGGCTCAGCGCCGGAGAGCGGCTGCAAGGACCGGCAGTCGTGGAAGAAATCGGTTCCACGATCCTGATTTACCCGGGAGACGTTGCCTCTGTGAATGAATTCGGCCATCTCAGCATCGACATAGGCCGATGAAAAAGGCCCATATGCTTCCTGTGCGCGTGCGGCACGCACAGGCAGGCGTCGCGCATGACCGCTTGGCTCACATTTCGGCTCGGGTTTAGTGCCCGGCCGCGACATCCGCTCGCCTCCAACGCGCAACTGGCTCGCAAACTGGAAGCGCTGGAGAAAAAGTACGACGCACAGTTCAAGGTGGTCTTTGAGGCCATCCGCCAGCTTATGACGCCGCCGGAGCCGAAGGAACGAAAGATCGGATTTATCGTCAAAGAAAGGGCCGCAAAATACGGCAGGCCGGAGATCGGCCCGAGGCGCTAAGAACCTCGATCAGCAGGAGCCCAGGTAGGATTGTTTAGATTGTCGCGCATGACCCCGGCACCCACACACTGTATTGTTTCCGTTTTCCGCTTTCATAATTCATCCTTGTCTTTATTCCCGGAAGTCGCGTAAGATCCGCTCTCGAATCATCAGACCAGATTTGTCTTCCAATGGATTTCGTTATTTCAAGGAGGGGAGTCCCGATACGGCTTACGGAGGAGCGATGGTTTCATATTGTCGAAAACCACGACGATCTTGCCGGCTATTACGATCAGGTCCTGGAGACTGTGGAGAATCCTGATTTCATTCTTGCAGGATACGGTGGTGCTCTCATTGCCGTAAGAGCAATGGGTAGAAGGAAATACCTCGCTGTGGTATACAGAGAGACAAGCCGGAATGATGGGTTCGTGATCACGGCATACTGCACGTCTAAAATCGCAAAGAGTTCAATCCAATGGCGAAAACGCTAGCAGCGAAAACGGTAGAAGAGATCTCAGGCGCGCTGCCTCATCTTATCCGTCTACCGCAAGGCAGAGCTTGGATCGATTATGACGACGAAGCCGATGTTCTTTATGTCAGCCTCAAGCGACCGCAAAAGGCGACCGACACGAAGTTCTTGGCGGACAAGGGTATTCTCCTGCGCTATCGCGGCAGGGAGTTGGTAGGCGTAACCGTCTTGGATGCGTCTAGACCTCGGAGAAGGAAAAACGGACGAAGCTAGCTACCGAAAACTGCTGTCGCTCCTGCAACTTATTTGAGATCTGCAATTTGCCATTTGAGATCCCGAAGGGCTTGCCTGTTGCCTTCTTAATGATTTTGCCTTATTTTACGCAGCAATAGCTTCGGCTGGGCCTCCCGATCCGCTCACATCTTTGATCCTGCATCCTCGCCCGGACTGGATTTTCCCAGCCGGGCATTTCTATTTTGGGAGTAGATCGCTGACATGGGTATTGATGCTGCGACAAGATCAGACGCCGGGGGCTTAGTTGCCCCATCTAGTGATCAGGATTGGCAGGACTGGGTCAGTGCCACTGCCACGCGTAACTTTATGTTGCAGGATACGTTGCTCGATTGGCTGGATTTATATGGTGAGCAAAACGGCTTCCGGCGTGATACTGAGCTGCCTAATTATGACCCTCGAACTGACTTTACGAAGTTTATTTTTCAGAAGACCGGAGAGTTCGAGGCGGCGGTTATAGCGCACCTCAAGACGCTCACAACCGTAACGACAATCGCCTTCAGTCCCGCTGACGCCCGGAAGATCGAAAAGGTTCAGGAAACATTTGCGGCGATGGAAAGCGGAGCGCCACTTATCTATCAAGCCGTGCTGTGGGATGCAGAAAGCCGTACCTACGGGATGCCGGATCTTTTGATTCGCAGTGACCAACTGTGTCGCCTATTTCCGAGCGCCGTGACGATCGAGGAAGCAGCCCAACCGGCGAAAGACCTCAAGGGCTCGAGTTGGCATTACCGGGTTGTCGACATAAAGTTCACGACGCTTGACCTCCTTGCGGGGGGAGAGTTGGGTAATGACGACTCTGCTCGGGCCTATAAAGCGCAGCTTTTTGTGTACAACAGCGCGTTAGGCCGAATCCAAGGCTATTTGCCTCCCGTCTCTTACCTTCTAGGTCGTAGCTGGAAGCAAACCAAACAAGGCGTAACTAATCGGGGAGACAGCTGCATGGAGCGATTGGCTCCTGTGGCGCACAACTCGATTTTTAGAAAGGGCACTTCGTTGGCTCTGGCAGTGTCTCAAGCAACCGATTGGGTCCGGCGCGTCCGCAAGGAAGGCAAACAGTGGTCCGTGCTCCCTCAGCCGGCTGTCCCTGAGTTACGTCCAAACATGAAAAACGGGGAAGATACGCCCTGGAGCCAGGCAAAAAAGATTATAGCGGAGCAGTTAGAAGACCTGACCTTGCTTTGGTTTGTAGGCGCGGACAAACGGCAGGAGGCCAACAACATTGGCATCTATCGCTGGCGAGATCCAAAATGCACTGCGGTGTCGGTTGGAGTAACAGGCCAGAAGACTCAGCCGACGCTTCAAGCCGTCCTTGCTATAAACCAAACGGAACAAGGGTCCCCAGTGGGCCCGCCTCGTATAACGGCAATGGAGCAAGTATGGCGCGTCGAGCCGGCGTTGGAATTCTACGTCGATTTCGAAACCGTCAATGATCTTAATGATGATTTTTCCCTGATTCCCAAGCGTGGCGGCTTACCGATGATTTTTATGATTGGTTGTGGTCATGTCGAAAACGGGGCGTGGCAATTCCAATGTTTCACCGCAGATGCACTAACAGAGGCTTGCGAGGCGACAATCATCGATAAGTGGCTCGATCATATGAGAGACGTGCGAGACAGGGTTGCTCCGCGCTCGGAGCCTCTAGCGATCCATTGGTCTCACGCAGAAACCTCCAGTCTGGTCACGGCATACAACGCAGCAATCCAAAGGCAGCCCAAACGAGCAGCGGATTGGGCGACGACGCGCTGGTTCGACTTCTTGAAAGAGGTCGTTAAAGCAGAGCCGGTAGTCGTGCGAGGGGCCTTAGCGTTCGGGCTTAAAGCTCTCGCACAGGCGATGCGCAAGCTCGGCCTCATCGAAACAAAATGGGAGAGCGGGCCAGTTGATGGGCTTGGCGCGATGGTGGGCGCGTTGTGGTGCGCCGACCAAGCTACCAAGACGGGCTTGTCACTGAGCCAAGTTGATCTGATGCGAGGCATTCAGGAATACAACGAAGTGGATTGCAAGGTAATGATGGATATCGTCCGCTATCTTCGCCGGAATCACTAAACGGTCTCCGACCGTCCGATTTTTAATCCAACCCGGGCCTTAGTTATCGAAAGCATGCCCCTGGTTTGTGTGGTATATTCTAGGCTTGACAACACACTTTTTATCTGGTCTAGTGTGGTGTAATAATGCGTTAGGAGGTGCGCTATGGCCCGAGTTAATGTTTTCTTGAAGGACGAGTTACTCGACGAGATCAACGAGGAAGCGAAAGACGAGGGAACCAATCGCAGCGCCCTGATCCAGAGTGCTTTGGAAAAATATATCGAAGCCAAGCGGCGCGAGCGCGAGGAGGAGGAGAAGCGGAAGAAGATGCAGGAGGCCTCCCGTAAAATGGACGCGTTAGCGAAGAAGTTGGGGAAATGGGATCCTCAAGCAACGATCCGGAAATTCCGTGACAGCAATCTGAAGGGCGACTCGTGATTTCTGCCCATCACGCCGGATATGTAGTAGACGCATCCGTTCTGGTGAAATGGTTCCTTCATGAACAGGAAGGAGACCGTGACCGCGCGTTAGCTTTGCGAGACCTCCACATCTCGGGTCGATCAACAATCGTCATCCCGCAGTTTGCACTCCTGGAAGTTCTCAACGCGGTGCGGTTTAGCCCAAAAGCAAAAGAAGAAGACGGTGAGATGGCTCTAGAGGCTCTTTATGATCTACATCTCGAAACAAAACCCCCCGAGCTAAATCTATTGCGCAAAGCCAACGCTATCGCCTGGGCCTACAAGATTGCGATTTACGATGCGCTCTATGTCGCCCTGGCTGAGCAAGTGGGATACCCCTTGATCACGGCTGATGACGTGATGGTGAAAAAGCTGAAAGGGCATAGCATCGTAGTTCCTTTGCGAGAATTGGAGATTAAGAACTGATAAAGGCACAAAATTGTGAGGGGCTGACCCACGGCTTCTTTTTATAACGAAAGACGATGAAAACAATTATCGGATATTTGCTGATTCTTGCCTTGGGCGACGTCGTCGTCGCAGCCTGGCTTCGGTATTGGGGCACGGGCCTGCCCCAGTCCCTGCAACTTGTGCTTACTTGTGCATGTCTTGGTGGTGTGGGTGGTGCGCTGTACTGTCTGCGTGGGGTTTATTTAAATGCTTGCGTGCGCAAACAGTGGGATACCTCATGGTATCCGTGGTACTTTATCCGCCCACTTGTCAGCCACATTTGTGGCGCGGTTAGCTACATCTTTCTGAAGGCTGGGCTCCTTCTGCTTGAGGCGAAGTCTAGCGAGACTTCAAGCGACCTGGGTTTCTTTGCGCTGGCTATAATCGCAGGTCTCAACGTTGATAAGTTTGTGTCAAAGGTAGAAGACATTGCTCAGGCAACGTGGGGAATTGAACGGTCGCGAACTGCTAAAAGTGCAGACGACAATGATAGTTGATTTCTATGATGTTGCTCATGGCTTTTGCGCGGCGGTCTTCACAGACAATGGCAAATTGTTGCTTATTGATTGTGGTAAGAACAACGACAGCGGATTCGCCCCCGCGGCGTTTCTGTATGCTCATGGGTGGAGAACGATTTCAGGACTGATTATCCAGAACTTTGACCAAGATCATGTGAGTGACTTGGATAATGTCATCAATAGTTTTCGGGTGGAAGTATTTTATAGAAACACCTCAGTTCCTGCTCACTACCTTCGTCTCGTAAAACTACTTGGCGGCGGAGTGACCAATCAGATGGCGTCGGCAATCGCTCTTCAAGACGCGTACAATCAACCACTCTTGGCCGTTCCGGACTATGGGGGGATTACGCTCCGCATGTATTTCAATCACTACCCGGCGTTTAAAGACACAAACAACCTGAGCCTTGTTACCTTCCTGAAATACGATACTCTCTCGATCGCTTTCACGGGCGATTTGGAAGTCGAAGGATGGGAAAGCTTGCTTCAAAGCCCGGGCTTTATTTCAGGCCTCTCTGCCACAAGAGTCTTTGTTGCGTCTCACCACGGGAGGGAGAGCGGCTATTGTGCGGAAGTATTCGAGTACTGTTACCCTGACATAGTCGTGATTTCTGACAAGGAAATCGTCCACGATACCCAAGAGCATGACTATACGCGGCACGCTAGGGGTATTGTTTGGAACGGTGGGCCGGAGAAAAGGTTTGTACTTACGACGCGAAATGATGGGCCGATCCGTCTGAAAAAAGAGTTCGGAAGAGCATATCAGGTGACAGTCTAGCGATCGACAAATATTTAAAATTCTGAGACCGACGCGCTAGACGTTGGGAATTATTGTTTTTGCTTGACGGATAGTTAGCAGTGGTCTAGCCTACACCCATTCTCACCTTCGAATTCATAGGAGTGTAACCGCAGATGCCGGTTTTGCAGTTCAAAGGAAAGACCGCGATTGAGTCCTATCATCACACGGTCTCGCACCACGAGAAAGGCGGGCAGAAAGTCCCCTGGCAGAGACTCGCGGCAGATTTCGAGGACGAGACATTCCGTTTTCAGGTTTTGGACGAGGGAGAATACAAGGACCGCGACTGGCAGGACGACCTAAAAAAGCTGCTTGAATCCCCGGTGTAACTACACAGCTATCCTCGCGGGTTCTTCGCGCGCCTCGCGGCTGGAACCTTCGGCTAGGCTCCCTTCGGGTCTGAGCCTCAGGGTCGAAGACAGGTCAGGCCTTTTTGACCGGCCTGAGAACTTGACACTCCGGATCGAGAACTCCAATTTCACAGGAGAGGCAGCATGAAAATTAAAACTCGATGGCACGTGCTCTTTGTAGCAATGGTCTCAGTCGCCCTTGGCGCTTCTCAGGCGTCCGGTGCCGAGCTGCCATTGGTGCGAGTAGGCTATGGCGGGATTGCGGGCTACCAGTTCCCCCTCTGGGTGAATAAGGAAGCGGGGCTCGCGAAAAAGTACGGCATCGATCTGGAGCCCTTGTTGATCGGCGGCGGCTCGCTCAATATGCAGGCGCTGGTCGGTGGCAGTATCCAGATGAGCCAGAACTCGGCCTCTGCGGCGATCGGGGCCGCGTTGAGGGGCGTCCCGGTTGTCATTATAGCCACTTCGGAAAACAAGATGCCCTTTCAGATCGTTGCCCGTCCGGAGATCAAGCTAGCGTAGTAATCCCACGTAAATGCCGGCGATACCAATGAGCGGATTGATTCTTCACCCGGACACCTTGTAGTTGTACTGCTCCAAGTATCCTGCTAAAGACAAATTACTTCAGCTCTGTACGATGAGCGGCATGCGATAGCGCCAAGTCCAACCCGTCCGCCCATGAGCAACGGCGAAGCAAGGGCCGCGTGCAAAGAAGCCGGTCAGCATCTTCGACTCGATGGCAACCACCAAGCTTGACTCCATCTGGACCCCTACATTCGCCCTTCTGTGTTTGGCCCAGTTCCTGGGCTACGCGCCGCACTACATGCTCACGCCTACCTTTCCGCTTTATGTGACCCATCTCGGTGGCTCGCCTTTCGTAGTCGGATTGGTCCTGGCCTCCTTCGCCGTGACCAGCGTGCTTCTCCGCCCGCTGATCGGCACCTGGGCAGATCATTGGAACGAGGCGGGGGTGTTGGTTTCGGGTCTGCTCTTTCAAGGCGCCAGCATACTCTTATGCCTTATCCCCGTTGTCGAGGCCACGATGCTCGCCAACGGCCTCAGAGGAATAGGCTGGGCTGGACTCAATACTGGCGGGTACTCCCTGCTGGCGCTAACTGCGCCGAGAGCGCGGCGCGGAGAGGCTTCAGGTTATTACAGCGGGGTGCAGAGCAGCGCCACGATTCTATTTCCCGCCGTAGCGCTTTGGCTGATTGATGCCCCTTTGGGCGGTTTTGGAGCCGTGTTCGTTGTGGCGGCAGCGCTCGCCGTCATCGGCGCGGGCGCCGGCCTGGTTCTGGCACGCTACGCCCATCATGCCGCTCACGCCCCACAACCGGACAGCCCGGGCTCGTGGCGGGTCGAAATATTCAACTTTCTGGAGCGAGATGTTTTGCTGCCATCGGCGCTGCTCTTCTGTTTGAACCTTTCTGTTCCCGCCGCTACCAGCTTTCTCGTGCTCTACGCCCGTGAAATCGGCATCGGCAACCTCGGCTGGTATTTCGTGGTGAGCGGAGCGACGAGCCTTCTCTCCAGGCCCGTGCTCGGCCGCGCCTCCGACAGGATCGGGCGAGGCCGCTCCCTCGCGGCGGCCTTTGCGCTGCAGATCGTAGCCTTGTCCCTGCTGGTCACGGCCTCCGGCCTCACAGGGCTGCTGATCTCCGGGGTGCTTTACATGCTTGGCGCTGCCATCGGTGGCTCGACAATTTTAGCGCTCGCCGTCGAACGGGCCAACCCTCAGCGCCGAGGCAGGGCGATGGCAACCTTTTCCGTTGCGTTCCCCTTGAGCGCCGGGGTCGGGGCGCTGTTGACCGGAGGCGCCGTGGAAATAGCGGGCTACTTCTGGATGTACCTGATCGTAGCGGGGCTGTTAACCTCAGGCCTTGTGCTAACGCTCGCGAACTGGTCCAGCCTGAAGTAAGGTCCCACTCCCCCATCTTGTCATTTTCCCCGAACCGTCATCACCGGGCAAGAAGCCGTGGACACCACTCGCGCCGCGACACTGCCCATGAATAACTTGGTAATGCCGGTGCGCCCGTGGGTTCCGATGACGATCAAGTCGGCGCGGCGATTCTTCGCGGCCCGAACGATCTGATCGTGCGCCGTCCCTTTGAGCAGAAGGCTGCTCACCTTTACCCTCGCCCTTTTGACTTTCTGCACCAACGCCTCCAGTGACGACTGGGCCTGGCGCCGCGTACTCTTCTCCAGCTCAATGTACAAATAAGGATCCGCGTAGCCGTCGCCGGGATCGTAGGGAATAATAGCGGCCAGCACATGGACCAGGAGCAGCTCGGCCTTATTCTGCTTGGCAAGTTCCACGGCCTTTGCCAGCGCGCGGCTCGACGCGCTGGAAAAATCGGTTGCATGCATGATGCGGCGCATACGTTTCATGAGGCACCTCCCTTATTTAATTTGTTGCCGACTTTGTCTTTCCCCTCGCATCCGAACCCTTAGCATCTCCGTTGCTATCAAATCCACTGCTCCGCTGGCCGGATCTAATACCACGCCGTAGTCAGCCGCCTTTTCCGGCGAGATATAACCTTCGCGGACATCCGCGGCGACGGTTTCCGGATCGCGCTCCAAAGGATCGCCCCAGCCGCCGCCTCCGGCGGTGAGAAACACAACGCGGCTCTCGGGAGAGATCGGATATCTGGTCTGTTTCTTCACAGACGCCCACGTCGAATCGGGGGAACTCCGAACCAGGGCCTCGGCGACGGTTCCGGACCGTCCACCCCAAAGGCCCCACGGCGCGCACCGGGTCCGTTCTATATTGAAGTTGACGAGCGCCGGATACTTAGGACGCACGGAAAGCTCGATACCGAGACCGCCGCGGAAGCGGCCCGCGCCGCCGCTGTCCATCCGAAGAGAGAAGCGTTCGAAGAAGAGCGGGTAGCGCGATTCCAGGAGCTCGATCGGCGTATTGCGCACGTCCCCCTGGCAGATAGAGACCGCCGCGCTCGGGCCGTCGCCCGTAGGCCTGCCGCCCCAGCCCCCGCCCATCATGTTGAGGCAGACGAAGCGCCGGCCGGTCGACTCATCCGTGCCATAGAGAGCAAAACCTCCCATCTCTCCTTTATGGGCGGCCGGAATTTTATCAGCCACCGCGGAGGCAAAAGCCGCCAGCACGGTATCGATGACCGTGGGGAGCGGAATGGACCAGAGGCCAAGGGCTGCGGGCGGCTGAGCGCTCAAAAATTTTCCCGGCGGCAGAATTACCTGCAAAGGTCGAAAACAACCTTCATCGACAGGATGAGACGGCAAGGTCAGAGCCTTGAAGGCGACGCGGGCCGCGGCGATCCCGCCGGATGCGCCGCAGTTGATCGGTCCCTTTACCTGCTCCGCGACCTCCGAGAAATCCACGGTCATCTCGTCCCCGTGAACCCGAACGGCCACCCGGACCACCACCGGCTTGTCCAGCTCCTGGCCGTCATTATCCAGAAACGATTCCGCTCTGTACTCGCCGTCCGGAATCGCTTTCACTGCGAGGCGGGCGAGCTTCTCCGACTGGTTCCACATCTCCTGGATGCAGGCCCTTATGGTGTCGGCGCCGTAGCGGCGGAAAAGCTCCTCCAACCTCCGCTCGCCCAGGCGGCAGGCGGCCAACTGCGCGCGCAGATCCCCGAGGCAGGATTCCGGGAAGCGCACGTTATCGGCGATGATCTGCCAGATGTTCCGGTCCAATTGTCCCGCGCGGTAAACTTTGATCGAGCGAAGCTGGAGCCCCTCTTCATAGATTTCAGTCGTCTCCACGGAGCCGAAACCGACGCGCCGCCCGCCGACGTCGAGCCAGTGGGCCCGCACCGCCGGAAAGGCCGCCAGCTCGCCGTTCACGAAGCAGGGAGTGTAAACGACGACGTTGTTCAAATGCTGTCCACAGACGTAGGGCGCGTTCATGATGATGGCGTCGCCCGGCTCGAATCCCGCAATCCCGAACTTCTTGATGCCGTCCTGGACGGCAACGCCCATGTCCGCCAGGAAGATCGGCAGCCCGCCGGAATTCTGCGCGATCAACTGTCCCTGGGGGTCGATGACCCCGATGCAGTAGTCCTGGACTTCGAAGACCATAGGGTTGTAGGCGGTCTTGCTCAGCACCGTCCCCATCTCGTTGGAGCAGGCGATGAATGCGCCGCGCACGATCTCCAAGGTTGCCGGATCGATCTTTCCCATTTTTTTCCTTTTTACTTTTACCTTTTAACTTTCTTCATTTGAGATTCGAATCACCAATTCGCCCGTGGCAACGACCTGGAGACGATCGTGGGGCAACAGCACCGTTGTCGAGGCGGCTTCTTCGACGATGGCAGCTCCTTCCAGCCTCGCCCCCGAAGCCAGCTCATCACGGCGATAGACCGGCGTATCCATGAAGCCGTAGCCTTCTCCCATGTACACCCGGCGCTTAGTATAGGCCGATGCGGATCGGCCGCTCTCAGACGGAGAGGCATGGGCCGCAGCAAACGATTGGCCCTTTTCGACTGATCTATGAACCGTAACCCTGACAGCGACAAGTTCCAGCGCCTCTTCCGGAGCCGAATGGCCGTAAAGCAAACGATACAGTTCGTGGAACCGCGCGGCGACACCGCCCCGATCCTCTGCGGCAAAGCCCGCGCCGGGCAGCGGAACAGTCACCGTATACTCCTGGCCGCGGTAGCGCAGGTCGAGGCGGCAATCGATCTCGGGCTGCGCGCTGCCCGCTGCGCGCTCGCTTGTGAGCGTAGCCAGTCCGTCGTTCACCAGCGCGCTCAAGGTTGAGTGAATCTCTTCAGGACCGACGGTAGCGAAATCGCGCATCAGTGTTTGGACGTAATCCTGGCGTAGATCGCAGGTGAGCATCCCCCAGGCGGAAAATTGTCCCGGCAGTCGCGGGATGATGACAAGAGGAATTTTCAGCTCGCGCGCCAGCGTGCAGCCATGCAGCGGTCCGGCGCCGCCGAAAGCGACCAGGGCGAAGTCGCGCGGGTCCTGACCTCTTTGCACGGAGACCGCCCGCAGGGCAAGCGCCATGTGGGCGTTGGCTATTCTCAAAATCGCCACCGAGGCCTGGTTGACATCGAGTTCCAGGTGCCCGGCGACATGCTTGCGCACGGCGGCCACCGCCGCCTCCCGGTCGAGCGCCATCTCGCCGCCAAGAAAAGATTTTTCTCCGAGGCGGCCGAGTATCAGGTTGGCATCGGTTACCGTCGGTTTCGTTCCGCCTCGGCCGTAGCTCGCAGGTCCGGGATCTGCGCCGGCGCTGATGGGCCCCACCTTTAGACCTCCCGCGGCATCGAGCCAGGCAATGCTTCCCCCGCCCGAGCCGACCTCGACAATATCCACGACCGGCAGCATCACCGGGTGGCCGCTGTTGTAGCCGCCGATGAAGTAGTGGTTGGCGATCTCCGCGTTGCCGTTTTTGGTAAGACTCGTCTTGGCCGTGGTTCCGCCCATGTCAAAAGAGATCGCCTGAGAATAGCCGAGCGCGTGGGCCACTCTTGCGGCGCCGATAACGCCGGCCACCGGCCCGGACTCCATCATCCTGACCGGCATCTGGATCGCCGTATCCAACGACATCACCCCGCCACTCGACTGCATCACGAGCACCTCTCCTCCGAAGCCCTGGCGGCGCAAACGCTCCCGGAGCGAGCCGAGATAGCGCGCCACGACCGGCCCGACATAGGCATTGACCGCCGTCGTCGAAGTCCGCTCGTACTCCCGGTACTCGCGTAGAATGCGATGGGATAGCGTGACATACGCGTCTGGATGAATAGAGGCGATGATCTCGCCGAGCGCCTCTTCATGGGCCGGGTTGGCATAGCTGTGCAGCAGGCAAACGGCGATCGACGCCACTCCCGCTTTCTTCAACTCCGCCACAACCCGAGACGCCTCTTCTTGGTTTAGCGGTGTATGGATCTCTCCGCGCGCCGTCATCCGCTCGGTCACCTCGCGGCGCAGGCTGCGCGGCACCAGCGGCACAGGCCGCTCAAAAAACAGGTTGTAGGCGTCGGGCCGGTTGCTGCGGCCGATTTCGTAAACGTCGCGAAAGCCGCGCGTCGTGATCAGGGCGGTCTTCACCCCTTTGCGCTCGACCACAGTATTGATGGCGATGGTGGAGCCGTGAAGGAAGAGCGCTGTCCGTCGAAGATCGGCCGCCGCCTTGGCTACGGCGCTCATGACGCCTTCGGCATGATCCCGGGGAGTGGTCAGGACTTTCGAGACGGCGACACGCCCGTCATCGTCTTCAGCCACCAGATCGGTAAAGGTGCCACCGATGTCTACAGCAAGCTTCACAACTAAAAGGACTTATAAAGCCGGTCGACCCAGCCTTCTTTGACCAACTTTTCCAACGGCGCATGGTCCCTGAACAGATCCGGATTGCCGAGAAACTCTTTAGGGACAGGCCGCCTTAGGGCGACCTCCTTCAATACAACCTCGATCCCTTTGTCCGGAACATAGGGGATAGGATTAAAAAGGCGGGAATAAATTTCAATGGTCTTTTTGATAAGCAAGGGATCTGTATCCTTATACCACTTCCTAAGAACCCGCTCGGTGGGAGCGTTGTCTCTTTTTATGAGATGGATTGCTTCGACGTAGGCCCTTAGGAATCGATCCACCAATATGGGGTTGTTTTTGATGAAGGCCCTACTGGTGGCAACGCAGGAGGAAGGATAGGGGAAGTCGGATGAGGACAGGTCGGCTAAGACGGGCCAACCCATTTGCAACAAGGGAAAGGCGTTTCGGAAAGGCAACGTAGCGCCCGCGACCCTGCCGCTTAGCATGGCCGCGAAGATCTCCCCAGCCGCGCCCAGCTGGAGAATGGTCATGTCCTTCTCCGGATCCAGCCCCAAATGTTTTAGAGCGGTGCGTAAGTAGAAGTGAGTCGTCGAGCCCAGGCGAGTTACGGCGCTGGCCTTGCCTTTGAGAGCCGCAGCGCTTTTGATCTCAGGCCGCGCAACGAAGTAGACGGCATCGGTGTCCGCCGGGCACGCTAGCAGAGTGACGTCCCCGCCCTCGATTCTTGCCCCCACCACCGACTCTGCGCCGGCTCCGGAAAATTGCACGCTGCCGCTCATGATGGTCATGGTAATCAAAGCCCCTCCCCGTATGTGGATGACCTCCACATCGAGCCCATATTTCGAAAACAGGCCCGCATCCCTGGCCACCAGAACAGGAAGATGGGCGACAGAGGTGGTGACGCCATAACGGATCCGGGCAGGCTCCTGGGAACGGGCTATCCTGGGGAAGATGCCGATGATGGCACACGTAATAACTAGACAACTCACTTTAATGGATCTCGACGTCATCGTTCTCCTATTTTCCAAAGAATTTGCTTTCGACTCCGGCGGAATCGTACGGCACATAGCGATTTTCTCCGGGACCCCTGATCTGCGGTTTTTCCCCTTCGTCAAAGAGGGCGACGGCGCCTTTGCCGGCCGCGCCGCCGACCAGCCCGGGGGCATGAGCCTCCGCCACGACCGTCTCTTTATTAGAGCGGTTCCAGGCCCAGTGCACCTTGTTCGAGGGGATTCTTTGAAAGTCTCCCTTCTTGCAATGGAAGCCCTGTTCCTCGACGAAGAACCAAATCTCCCCTTCCTGGACGTAATTGATTTGCTCCGACTCGTGAACATGGGGTCGGGTGTGATAACCGGGCGCCCTCGACGCGATCATCAAGCTGCACTCATTCCCAAACGCCTTCCTGGAAATCATCGAACCTTCGCCCTGGTCGCCGGTTCGAATCCCCTTGCGCTCCGGCACGCTCTCGCTCTTTACATGAAGAGACATTTTGCTCTCCTTCCTATTTGCTGTCTCGGGCGTTGTGAAATTATCACCGCTCCGCCGAAGGTGTCAACGAACCGGAGGCCTTATAGGTGAAATTGTGCTGTAGAGAATACCGGGAAACAGAGCGGCAGGCGGAACTGGCGCGGCGGGCCGTTTTCATTATATGATCGGAATCCAAAAGGGGGGAATCATGAAGCTCCGTAGCGTAACTAAGGGCCTGCTCTTGGCGGTACTCATTTTGACGGTTGTTGCAGGGTTCAGAACCGTTTGGAGCGCCGCGCCGGCAACTCTCTTCGCGCAAGAGCGCATCATGGTCAGCTATGCCGGCTTTGCCGGATTCCAGGCGCCGGTATGGGCCGCTAAAGACTTCGGTCTCTTTGCGAAATATGGTTTGAGCACCGACCTTGTCATGATTCCCGGATCGGCCAGGGGGACGCAGGCCTTGCTGGCGGGAAGCACTCACTTCGGTCAGATAGACGGGACCGCGCTGATCTCGGCCATCAATCAGGGGGCGGATCTCGTGATTATCTCCGCCTCCCTCAACAAGTTTCCTTTTAGTCTCGTAGCGCAAAATAATATCCGCAAGCCGGCAGATCTCATAGGAAAGAAGGTCGGCATCGTATCTTTTGGCGGCGCCCACGAGGTCTCCCTGGTGCTGGCGCTCAAAGAATGGAACATCCCCCGGCAATCCGTCACTTTGCTCGCCAGCGGTCCGGCGGCCAATCGGCTCATCGCCCTTTCCGCCGGGGCGCTTGACGCAACGTTGCTCGCTCCCCCTGAGACCGGCGAGGCCGCTCGCATGGGATTGCACACCCTGGCCCACATGACCGACCTCAAAGCGGCCGCCTTCCCGATGAACGTCATTGCCACTCGCCGCTCCTTCCTGGAGAAGAACCGTGACCTTGTCAAGCGCTTCTTGCAGGCCTACAGCGAGGCCACCTACCAGTTCATGACGAATAAGGAGAAAAGCCTGGCGCTGTTCAACCAGCGGCTGAAGCAGAAAAACCCCGGCGTCGTGGAAGAGACCTACCAGTATTTTGCTGCGACTTTCTCTTTTCCTCCGCGAGTGGCGCACGACGGCATGCGCATCGTCATAGAGATGATCGCCCAGCGAACCCCCGGAGCCAAGCTGGAGACGAACGTGGACAAGTATGTCGACGAACGGCTGCTCGACGAGTTGGAAAGGGAGGGATTATTTAAAAGGATCAGCGGAAAAGGCTAAAGGAGCTTCGGGCGGTGAAGAGCGCCAAGCCGGAGTAGTTCGTCGATCTCAGGTTTCTTCAAGACTCGAGATCAAGCTCTCCACTTAAAGAGCCAAGAGCGGACCCATTTGACGAGCACCCCGGCAAATCCTAGGCCGAGCGCACTTTTAGATGGAGGCCCTCTTTTTTCTGAAGGTAGGCGACAATCTCAAAAAAGTTGCGAGCCTGAGGGTTGCCTTTAGGACCAAGCATGCGCATAAGGCTCTTCGGTGATTTTTTGGTGACGGTGGCCAACGCGTCAAAACCCACGGTGGCATTGATATAGTCGCGCAGGACGGTCTTGCCGGTTTCCACGTCTCCTGAGAGTAAGGCTTCGATAGCCTCCTTCAAAAGGGCCTCACGGAACGCCGCGTCGCGACGAGCGCGCTCCTGAATGGTTTCTTTGAAGTCTTTGGTTAGCGGCATCTCAATTCTCCTCGCAAAATCACAAGACGGTCACCGTCCCTGCCGAAGTAAATTCTATAACCAGGTCCGAAATCGATACAGTACTCGTACAGCCCGGCTCCGACGCTTTTTGCATTGGATAGATTGCCCTGCTCGATCCGCGTGCTGGCTATTGCCACCTTGGCAGCGGCCTGAGCGTTCAGGCCGTTAAACCATTTTCGGTAGGGGCTGCTGCCGTCAGCGGCTAAATACTCACGAACGTCAATCACGACTAATGGTAACACATACGTTACTATAACTCAAGAAACCAAAATACGTTTCTCCTTACTCCCCGCCTCACGTCTCTTTTTCCTTTTGCCTTTTTACTTTTTCCTTGGCTGCATAGTTGCCGGGATTCAATAGTTCCATCGTTGCGGCGACAGCGGAGAAGGCGAGAGGCGAGAGGCGTGAGGCTTGAGGCGAGAGGAAGAGAATAGTCGAGAGGTGGATACTGCGCCGGAGTTGTTATCTCTGAGTCCCTTGACCCCGAGTCCTTGACCCTCACCTCGGCAAGCCGCGCTGAAATCGTGCGATTTCTTTTTGTCGGGATTTGGCCCTTCCCGAGATGATGTCTATATCCTCGCCGGCTTTTCCTTCGGCCAATCCGGCAAGGATGGACAAAGTATAAGATTCCGCAGGTTGGGTTTCAGCCTGGTCATCGATAAGTCCCCGTTCTTGAAGATCCTTGGCGAGATTCTCCATCAAACCTTCAGCAGTATCGCGGTCGGTAGAGAAAAGGATCGTCACTATCTGATCCCTGCCAAACCGGTTGGAGATTCCCACATTACCAAAGTGCTTATCGATGCATCCCGCCAGGGATTGAATGATCTTTTGCGCCGTCGTGTGCCCCAGATTCTCGCTCACCCCATCCAGGTCGTCCACGGTGAACACGACTACGGTAAGGGTTTCCTCCGGCTTTTTATGGCTCAACGCCTTTTCATAGACCTTGGTAAAGGTCTTCTTGGAGTATAGACCTGTCAATTCATCCTGGAAGTGCTCGAGGCTTTTGACGAATTCATCGACCATGGGGTGTTTCAGCTTATCGATTTCATCATAGGGGCCCTGAAAAATAATCTGACCATCGTAAAGAACGAGAATCCGGTCAGAAATAAAGAAAACGTCGGGAATGTCGTGGCTGATCATGATGGTGGTAAAGCCGAATCTCTTCTGGTTGTGTACGATCATGCTTAAGATAGCATTCTTCCGGATCGGGTCCTGACCGGTCGTCGGTTCGTCGAAAAGAACGATCTTCGGGTCCGTGATCAGCGCACGAGCCAAGGCCGCCCGCTTTTGCATTCCGCCCGACAGTTCGGAGGGGTACTTGTGGGCTACTTCCGAAAGCTCCAGCTGATCAATCCTCTCCATGACCTTGCTGTCAATTTCCCTCTTGCTCATTCTTGTAGTTTGCTGGAGCGGCAGGGCGATATTCTCAAAGACCGTGAGCGAATCGAAAAGGGCGTTGTTTTGAAAACAGTAACTGAACTGACTCCTCAATTCGTCCAATTCCTTTCGGCTCATCTCGTCTATAAGCTTGCCCCTGAACAGGATATTTCCTTCAGTCGGTGAGAGAAGCCCGATCATGTGCTTAAGGAGCACGCTCTTCCCTGTACCGCTTTTGCCGATGATGGTCGTCACTTGACCATCATGGACCTCCAAATTGACCCGATCGAGGATCGTCCGGTTGCCGAAACGCTTGGTGACGTTTTTAAATTCGATTAAGGCCTCGCCCATGGCTCTTCCGTCCTAAGTTCGATGCCGGCCTTGCTTTTCCACTTCCAAAAGCGTTGTCTCCAATTTTTTGGCCTTATAATGAAGCGACTTTATACCACTGGCCAACGAAGTCAAAAGGGGATGGATCCATTCTGGAAGATCTTTGAGGAGGTTCCTTAAATCCTCATATTTCAAAACAAACGCTCTTACTTCCGTTTTGGCTATCGCAGTAGCCGTTCTAGGCATGCCAAATAGAAAGGCTATCTCCCCAAGAATGTAGGGGGGTTCGATTTCGTTCAATAGAAGATCTTTATCCGCTTCCTTCCTTAATATTTCTACCAGGCCTTCAGTCAAGAAAAAGAGGTCTCTTTTCATCTCGCCTTTGTGGATCAGGACTTCTCCCGGTTGGTATGTTCGGCTCTGGATCAATGTGCTTAATTTGACCAATGAACGTAATTCCATCTGTCTTGCGACCATCTCAGTGGAGAGCGTCCGACTAAGGCCACTGGGCGGCTTCAACACGCCCTCGCCGCCGCCGGCTATGAGATCCTCTTGAACCGATAACCCTGAGCTGGAGGTGGGAGACGGAATATGTGTTCCTGATTTGATGTTATGACCGCACTCGCTGCAATATTTCGGCTCTCCTGTGAGTTCGGCTTGACAGCTTGGGCATCTCATAACAATTCCCCCTAAAGCGATTCCTCAGGGCTATCCTCGCTCTGCGAGGAATCTCAAATCTCAAATTTCAGATCTCCGATGATTTCAGATTTGCAATTTGAGATCTGCCATTTGCAATCCCGAAGGGCTTGCCCTCTCCCTCGCGCCCCTCGGCCTCGAAGTGAAAGCCGCCGCCCGGTCGAAGAGCCCGCGCGTCCGATGACCAGCGGTGGGAATAACCACCTACCTATTGTGCCGGCTCGGAGAGCGAGTGGCGGCTTTCATCATCAAGGGTGATCCTAAACCTATTGTCCAAATCGCATGATAAGTTACCTTGTTTCGCTGTGAAAATACAGGACAAAGCCATTGCGCGGCTTCTGTAACATCTGGTAGCATCGCAAAATTACGAAGCAGGGGAATTGATCGGATGACAATGAAATCCATGCGCGAAGTCCGGCGGGGAATGAAGATATGGGGCTAAGTGGTACATCTATGGCGTCTCCATTCGCTCCAGTAGGCAGGGTAGCCATAAGCTGGGTCAACGATATGGGCGCGGCGACCATCTTTTTCGCCAAGGCTTTCGTGCAGATCTTTCGGCGCAAGCAGGCGTCCCGTATCCTTGAGCAGCTGTCTCATATCGGCGCCAAGACGGTGGGCATCGTGTCGCTGATAGGCCTTTTCACCGGCATGGTCATGGCCCTGCAGATTTATTATGCCTTGGCTAAATTCGGCGCGCAGGGGGTACTGGGCTCGGCCGTGGCTTTAGGATTGATCAGGGAACTTGGTCCCGTCATGACGGCCATCATGATCATCGCAAGGGCGGGCTCTTCCATGACCGCGGAGATTGGCATCCTGCGCATTTCCGAGCAGATCGACGCCTTATATACCATGCGCATTGATCCGCTCGGTTACTTGATCAGCCCAAGGATCGCCGCCGCAATCATCAGCTTTCCCCTCCTGACGGCGCTGTTCGATACCATCGGCATCATCGGGGGCTATTTCACCGGCGTTATGTTGCTCGGCGTGAATGCCGGGGTGTTTCTGGACCAGATCCAGACCGGCGTGGAAACTAAGGACGTCATGGGCGGCTTTATCAAAGCGCTGGTATTTGCGGTCATGGTCTCCACCATCTGCAGCTATCAGGGCTATTTCACGCACATGCGTACGGACGTTCACGGCGCCAAGAGCGTCAGTATGTCCACCACGGCGGCGGTCGTGCTCTCGTGCGTGGTCGTTCTTGTCGGCGACTATGTTATAACGTCATTCCTCATATAAGGATGATTTCAACGCAGTCCGGTGAAAAACTATGTTCCAGGCCGGTCAAAAAGGTCTCAGATACAAGGCGTGCGAAGGATCGACGAGCGCAGGCGTACTTTTTTCAGTACGTCGAGCGAGACGATTCGAGCACAACGAAGTAGATGAGCCTTTTTCAACGACCTGATGCGGGGGTCCGTGTTATGAAGAAGTATTCGATGGAGACCACAGTCGGAATTTTTGTGCTCATTTGTCTTCTATGCGTGGCGTACCTGACGTTGAAGCTTGGGGATGTTTCCATGCTGGGTGACAACTCCTATCCGCTCTTCGCCAAGTTCACCTCGGTGTCCGGCCTGAAAGTGGGAAGCCCGGTGGAGATGCTGGGCATGCAGATCGGCCGGGTGGCCGGATTTACCATGGATCAGAACGATCAGGTGGCCGTGGTGGAATTGAGGATCGGAAACGGCGTCAAGATCTACAATGACGCCATGGCCTCGATCAAAACGAACGGCTTGCTGGGCGATAGGTTTGTCAAAATAGACGCCGGCGGCGGAAGCGGCCTATTGCAGCCCGGTGGAACCATCACCGAAACCGAGCCGCCTGTAGATATCATGGAACTCATCAGCAAATATGCATTCGGAGACGTGGAGAAAAAACAATCCAAGGAAAATAATTGAGGTGGCCAATGAGAAAGTTGCTTATCGGATTAAATCTTCTGGTTCTCTCGATGGTCCCGATTCAGGTCCATGCGGACTCGGCGCTCGACACGATCAAATCGCGTATCAACCAAGTGCTTGTCGTGCTGCGAGATCCAGCTCTCAAAAGTGAATCGGCCAAGGAACTCAAAAAAAAGAGGCTTCGGCTGATTTTTGATAATACCTTTGAATACGTCGAGCTTTCGAAAAGCACCCTATCTCGGAACTGGGACAAGTTGAAACCCGACCAGCAAAAGGAATTCATGCAGCTCTATAAAGCGCTCCTCGAAAAGGTCTACATGGACACGATCCTATCGTACAAGGACCAGGAAGTCGTCTTTGGGAAAGAAAGAGCGCTCGGAGAGAATCGGGTCGAGGTTGATACCAAACTCATATCGGGATCCACTGAGACCCCGATCAACTTCCGGATGATCTCGAAAAGCAGCGAATGGTGGGTTTACGATTTCGTCGTTGAAAACATCAGCGTGGTCTCAAACTATCGAAGCCAATTCGGCCGCATTCTCACCAAGCAATCTCCCGAGGACATGCTTGCGGCTCTTCGCAAACAGGTAAGCGGCCTTTCGAGTCAGGCCCAACAACCTTAACGATCTTTCTTGAACCGCAAGCGGCGACGAATCTAAAATTTCGAGGCGTGAGGCTTCCGACTCGGGCCTTTTTTGGCTTGACACTCATCCTAAACTTGCCATATTTTGTTTGGCACTAACTTCGGCGGGGTCCTTCGATCCCGTCACATCTTCGATCCCACACCATCGCCCGGACTGCCTCTTCCCAGCCGGGCTTTTTGTTTGCGGAAAACGTGAGGCGTTTCCGGGATGCAGTGACTATCCGCCGAAAGGTCAATTAGGCATGCCTTCTGACACCGCTACCTCCTACGGAAGACGGTAGCGGGCGATCATTTCGACACTTCGACAATTGTCGAAACGTGGAAGTGTCCGCTTTTTGTATTTCCACGCGCCTTACCTCTTCCGTTTTCCGCTTTCCGTTTTCATCCTTTCTCCTTTATCCTTCAAGAAAGCCCTTGTCAGAGCACGGCCAAATCGCCTAAGATCGTAAAAATTGTTGACTTTTAGGCAGACGCCTTGGGTCGGAGCGGCAAAGCCGGCCCAAGGTTGGAAAGCGGTGACCGTGTGTCGGTTGTTTATCCTTCATAATTCATCCTTTAATAATGGAGCTTCGATGGCTCGACCATCTGGAAATACAATACCCATCGAATCCGTGATCCAGACCGTGCGCGGGGAAAAGATTATCCTCGACGCCGACCTGGCAAGAATCTACGGGGTCACCACCAAGCGGCTGAACGAGCAAGTCAAGCGCAACCTGGATCGATTTCCGTCGGATTTCGTATTCCGTCTGACCCAGGCGGAATGGGAGCGGTTGGTTGGCCGGATTGCGAATTCCGATCGTCCGGAGAACCGGTCGCAGATTGCGACCGGTTCCCAGAGGCACCGCGACCCCCGTTTCCCGCCCTATGCCTTCACCGAGCACGGCGCGATCATGGCGGCAAACGTGCTCAACAGCCCCGGCCACAGAAGAATGGGGTCACCCATTAGCAGGCAGGTCACCCATTAGCAGGCAGGTCAAGAAGCACAGACCTTCCCGTGAAAAGAATTTTCTTCTTTCCCCTTTTTTTCTTCTCGCACAGTCCGTGATCTTTCGGT
>Ga0082335_1003881_pt1 | contig 23625 bp, 24 predicted proteins | sample Subgrocontami58m_FD_72375 | JGI IMG/M metagenome (GOLD analysis project Ga0082335, IMG submission 72375) | Subsurface groundwater microbial communities from S. Glens Falls, New York, USA - GMW37 contaminated, 5.8 m (SPADES assembly) (version 2) ...
TCACGCCCCTGGCAGGGTCGGTGAGCGTGCGCAGCGCCTGGTCGGCGTTGTCGTTGGTGGTGTGGTGAATGATCACGAAATTGGGCCTGCGCTCGTCGAAATTCGGCGAAGCGCGCCATTGGGTCGGAATGCCGGCGCGCTGGACGATCGGCGCGCAGGCCGCGAGCAGCAAGGCGAGGACAATGAGCAGCGAGCGGGTCGCCTTCAGCATGCAATGGCTATCTTCATCGATTCGTCGCTCTTGCTGGAATGGCCTCGTACGTCGCATCATCATTGTGGGGCGGGGCAATTCTGAATATTGTATGGCCTGCCGCGCCGGCCCTGGCAAGGCCCGGTGATCGCGCTTCACGCCGCCGGTGCATCGCGCGCGTCGGTGCCGATCAGACGCGAAACCCGGATCGGAACACCCGGTCGCTGGAACTTCGCAACGCGCTCCTGCACCTGACGGTCCGCCATGGTCATGCGGTTGCGCAGGCGGACGTATTCCGCCCATGACGTGATGATGAAGCGCTCGACGAAGCGACCGTCCTCTCCGAGATCGCGGAAGACGCGCCAGTTGCTCGCGCCGTTGCGGCGGCGCGTGGGTCCGATGGAATGAATGGTGCTGAGGAAGGTATCGCGATTCTCGGGATCGATGTGGTATTCCACCTGGATCAGGACCGGGCCGTCGTCGGGCAGGGGCTCGACCGCGATCGCGAGGTCCGGCAACTGCACCCCAGGCGTCACGTCCGCTTCCTCCCCCAATTTGACCCGGACGCGGTAGCTGAGCGCGAGCAGCACGAGCACGACGCCCGCCGACGCGGCGAGTGCAATGCGCGTGCCGGCCAGCGTGGCGAGCCAGCCCCAGATCACGCTCCCCAGCGCAAGGCTCGCCTGCATGGCGACGAGGTTCATGGACACCGCGCGTGCCCGCACCCAGGCCGGTGCCGCGCTCTGCGTCCCGGCGGACAGGCTGGCGAGGACGCCGACCCAGGCCGCCCCGGCGGCGAACGCGCCGACGAGGGCGATCGCGATGAGGCCGGTCGAGGCGATGAGCAGCGTCGCCACTGCCCACAGCAGGACGCCCGCGACGACCACGGTGTTGAGCGATGTCCGGCGCAGTTGGCGCGGTATCGACAGCGCGCCGACGACCGCGCCGGTGCCGAAGCTCGCCGACAGCAGTCCGAATCCGCCGGCGCCCAGCCCGAGCTGGTCGCGCGCGATGACGGGCAGCAGCGCCCACAGGGCGCTTGCGCAGACGCTGAAGCTCACGTTGCGGCCGATCAGCGCCCGCATGGGCGGGGAATGCCGGGTGTAGCGCAAGCCGCTCTGGATGCCGGATAGCAGCGTTTCCGGAACACCCGGGATGGCGGGTCCCGGGATCTTCCACCGCCGCGCCGTAACGATCATCACGACGAAGAACAGCGCGCTCGCCAGCATCGCGCTCCCCGAGCCCAGCCACGCGGCGATCGCGCCGGCGAACGCCGGCCCGACGGCACGGGCGACGTTGAACGCCACCGCGCCGAGCGCGAGCGCATGCGGAAGGTCCGCCCGCGTTACGAGATCGTTGATGATCGCCTGCTGCGCCGGCAGGTAGAAGGTGAAGCCTGCGCCGATCAGGAACGTGCCCGCGAGCAAGGCCGCGGGCCCGATCGCGCCGAGGAGGGTGGCGACTCCCAGCAGCGCGGTGGACACGAGCAGGATGACTTGTGTCACCAGCATCACCCTGCGCCGGTCGATGATGTCCGCCAGCGCGCCGGCGACCAGCCCGAACAGCAGGGACGGCAGCGTGCTCGCGGTCTGCACCAGGGCGATCATGAGCGCCGAGTGCGTCAGCGTCGCCATCAGCCACGCAGCGACGGTCGCCTGCATGGTATAGCCGAGCGCGACCGCGACCGAGCCGAAGTAGAACAGCCGGAACGGTCTGTGCCGAAGCGGGGAGGTCCCGAAGATGCGTGTGACAATCCGGGCGGGACGGGTGGACATGTGCCGATTCTAGCGCGCCGGCACTTCGCGGGCTGCCTCGGGCCGCCGCCTCCGGAGCCCGCACGCGCGAGCGTATGTCATAATCTTCGCAGTTCAAACAGGGGAGGTCAGCGATGTTGAAGACAGTAAGGCTCGCAGCAGCAGGTTTGGCGTTCGCCGCAGCGTTCCCGGCGCAGTCGGAAGTGACCGTGGGCATCGTGCTCGGCGCGACCGGGCCCGCGGCCTCGATCAGCATTCCCTACCGCAACACCTACCAGATCGTGCCAAAGACGGTCGGCGGCCAGCCGGCGAAGTTCGTCATGCTCGACGACACGGGCAATCCGAGCGAGGCGGTGAAGGGCATGCGACGCTTGGCGGGCGAGGACAAGGTGGACGTGGTCCTGGGCTCGACCTACACGCCGGCCTGCCTCGCGATGGCGGACGTGGCGCTCGAAACCCGCACGCCCATGATCTGCATGGCGCCCGCGGTGGTGTCGGCGGAGAAGCATCCCTGGTTCTACACGATTCCGCAGCGCCTTCCCGTGATGATCGGCGGCATCATCGGCCACATGCGTGCGAACGGCGTCAAGACGGTCGGCTTCATCGGTTTCAGCGACGGCTGGGGCGACCTCACGCTGGGTGCGCTCGAGCAGACGGCGGGACCGGTCGGCATCAAGGTGGTCGCGCGCGAGCGCTTCCAGCGCAACGAAACCTCGGTGACGGCGCAGGTGCTGAAAGTGATGGCGGCCAACCCCGATGCGGTATTCATCGGCGCATCCGGCACACCCGGGGCGCTGCCACAGACGACATTGGTGCAGAGCGGCTACAAGGGCAGGATCTACCAGACCCACGGCGTGATCAACAAGGATTTCCTGCGCGTCGGAGGCAAGACCGTGGAGGGCATGGTTGCGCCGACCGGACCGCTCGTCGTCGCCGACCAGTTGCCCGATTCGAACCCGATCAAGAAAGTCGCGCTGCAGTTCTTCAAGATGTACGACGCCGCCTATCCCAACGATGCGCGCAACCCGTTCGCCGGCTACGCCTATGACGGCTATCTGTTCCTGAGCGCAGGCGTGGCCGATGCGGTCAAGAAGGCCAAGCCCGGCACGGTGGAATTCCGCGTCGCGCTGCGCGAGTCGCTGGAGCGCCTCAGGGAAGTGGTCGGGACGCACGCCGTCTACAACACCAGCCCGACCGATCACAACGGCGCCGACGATCGCGCCCGCGTCATGGTCACGGTGCAGGGCGGCGCCTGGAAGCTGCTGCCGCAGTAGGCAATCCTGGCCGGGATGGTCACCCGACGACAGGTCATTCTCGGCTCGGCCGCTGCGATGGCGGGCGCGCGCGTGACGGGCAGCGAGTCGCCGGGCGCATTGCGAATCGGGTTTGACCATCCGTTCGCGCCGTTCGGTTTCGTCGAGGACGGCAAGCCCAAGGGCATGCTGATCGAGCTGGTGGGCGCGGTCCTCGAGCGTGTGGGCCGGCCCTACGAGTTCGTCCCGCTGTCGCTCGAGCAGTCCGAGCGGGCACTGGTCGAGCGGCGTGTCGATGCGCTCGCCTGGAAGGGCATCAGTATCGAGCGGAGGAAAGTCATGGATTTCTCCTCGCCGTTGGCGGTGACCGGCGGCGCGGCATTCACGCGGCCGGGGCTTGCGTCATCGACTGATCTCAACGATTTCGCGGGCCTCACCGTGGTCACGCCCCGCAGCGGACCGCTCTATGCGCAGATCGCGCGCGAGTTCCCTGAAGTGAAACTGCGCGACGGCGTGAATTACGAGGCATCGTTCGAGTCACTGCTGGCGGGGCAGGCGGACGTGGCGGCGCTCAACCTGCAGGTCGGGCTGCTGCTCGCAAAGAGGAAATTTCCCGGCAAGTTCGGGCTGCCCACGGCGCCCTACGTTCCCGTGCCGCTCGCGTTCGCGGTGCCCAAGGGCGCTTCACAGGAGCTGCTGCGCAGCTTTGACGCGCATCTCGCCGCTCTCAAGGGCGAAGGCGCCGCCGATCGCATCGCCGAGACGTGGCTTAGGGGCTGAAGGACGTTACTGCCTCTCGAAAACTAATATTTGTTAGTATAATGTCGAAATTCAAGTGGTATTTTGAGGGATACTAACGACTGTAAGTATATTATTGACGCTAGTGGGAATTTTGCATAGAATCCTAGCAACTCTTAGGATTCATTATGCACATTCCTCTCAACTCCCCGCAGGAAGTCGGGCGCTTGATCCGGGCCGCCAGGAAGGCGGAGCGCCTGCGACAAGATGACGCGGCCGGCGCCATAGGCGTATCGGACGTCTTTCTCTGGAAGGTGGAGAAAGGCTCGCCAGGCGTCCGGCTGGATAAACTCCTCCAGGTTTTTCACGCGCTCGGTGTCAAGCTGCATGCGGAGGTAAGCGACGAGACTGCTGCCCGCTACCACGTCTTGGCGTCACCCAAGCCCAGGCGCACACGTAAACGCCCCGAGGATGGCTTGGCATGAGCGTGCGTACGCTCCAGGCGTATATCAATGGCCGTCGAGTGGGCGAGCTAAGCGACAGAAACGGCATTTGGTCTTTTGCCTATGACGCCGACTGGGTCGGCGCCGATGACGCATACGCGATCTCGCCTGCATTGCCCCTCGGGCATGACCCCATCGTGGATTCGGGCTCCGTGCGGCCAGTGCAGTGGTACTTCGACAATCTATTGCCGGAGGAGGCTGCGCGCACCCTGTTTGCCAACGACGCAAAGGTCGATGCAGCCGACGCCTTCGGTCTTCTTGGCTACTATGGGGCGGAATCCGCGGGCTCGCTTACGCTCGTTACCCAGGCCCCGGAGGCACCCACTGGCGCCAGGCGTCCGCTTTCCGATGCCGAACTGCAGAAACGCATCGAGCTGCTTCCGCGAATTTCCCTTGCATCCCGAGCAGCCAAGCGCATGTCGCTTGCCGGTGCGCAGCACAAGCTCGCCCTCATATATGGAAACGGTGAGTTCTTCGAGCCCGTGGGCCAGACGCCATCCACGCATATTCTGAAGCCTGACCATACCGATCCGGATTACCCGCACACTGTCATCAACGAATACTTCACAATGCGTCTGTGCCGCGCCCTCAAGCTCGATGTACCCAACGTTGTCAGGCGCTACGTTCCCGCTCCGGTATTCCTGGTGGAGCGCTTCGACCGGCGGGCGGTGTCGACTGCGCATGGCGTCTCGCGCCTGCATCTCGTCGACGCCTGCCAGGCGCTGAACCTGGACCGTCAATACAAGTACGCGCAAGGCTCCATCGAACGACTGGCTGAACTGGCCAATCGCTGCACTGCGCCGGCAAGCGCACGCCTCAGGATCTACTCGTGGCTGGTGTTCAACCTGCTCACGGGTAACAGCGACGCCCACCTCAAGAACCTTTCCTTCCTGGTAACGCGCAGAGGCATCGAACTGGCCCCGTACTATGACCTCGTGGCAGTCGGCGTCTATGAAACCCGAGCGTACGGCAAAGACACCTGGCCAGCGACGCGATTGGCATGGCCTCTGTGCGGCAAGGACTCGTTTGGCGGGCTCTCACGTACCAGCCTGCTCGAGGCAGGCGGAGCGCTTGGTCTTGGCAAAGAGGTGGCTGTCCGTCTTCTGGATGCACAGGCCAATCGCGTCGAGGATGCTGCCCGCTCGGTACTTGCGGAGGTTGAAGCGGAAAACGCGCATTTGCTCGAAGCTCGCCGGCAACTCGCGAGCATATTTGCCGGCGAGATGCGCTGCCTGCGTGCAGTACTGGAGGTCGTGATTAGGGACATGGCCTCCAGACTTGGCGTGCAGTAAGGGCGCGTGATTGGGGTACCAGATAGTGCGTATAATGTGTATTATGTAAAATACTGCGTAGGTGGCTCTATGCCGTGCTCAAAGCCCTTACACACCATCTTCAATCTACACATTTGAGGCCCACGTAAGCCCCCTTCAAAACCCCCACGCCCTACACCTCTCCTATTTTCCTAAAGCTTCCAGCACTTCAAGCAGTCCCGATCGCAAGACCACCTCTTTTCCGTCCTCCGTAAGCCACACGTGACCTGTTGGGCTCTTCGTCGCAAGCTGCTTCTTTGCCAAACCATTTACCCCAACATCTACTTCGATCGGATTCCGTTTTACCAACGCGTAAAGCCGACTGGATTCCGTTGGGACACCACCAATCCGCGCTAAAGCAACAAGCACCGCAATCTGAATCTCATCCAGCCCATGCTTACTCTTCAGCACTGACACCACGCGGCTCATCCGATTGCCTACTGCCTCATTGGTGTTCCCGTTCGTATCCTCAAGACCCTCAACTTCCTTGCCCGATAACACCGCCACTTTCCCAGCTTCCTTTAAAGCACTCCTCAATTGCTCGACTTCTCTCTGCGAGGCTCTTAGGCTCTCCTCGACTTCAGCACTGTATTTCTTCGACTGTACGACTTCCTGCTGCGCGCTAGAAAGCTTCTCTAAGAGCGCTTCCCTCATATTCGCGAACTCCTGATTCGTTCCGGCGCTCGCACGAAGCTGTTCATGCATTTTCGCCTGGACATCAACCGATACCCGCCGCAACTCCTTTGCCTCCGCCTGAGTCATCGGCGTCTCGTCTTCAATCCGCTGCTGAATCGCCTTCAATTTCGTATGCTGCCAGTGCCAATAATGATATGTCCAACGCGCAGGGAACGGGTACACAAGAATAAACACCGCAGCCGAAAGTACCGGATAGATAACAAGCTTGAACACAGCTTCCCATCGTCCCGAATAGAATTCCCGCCAGAACTCCACTTTCTTATCAAAATCCATACTCGAGAAAAGAGCGACAATAGACGGAAAATTCCACATAGCCCAAGCAATGACAAATCCGCCAAACAACGGGCTCCTCGCCCGCTCATATAGTTGCGCCTTAATCTCCTTTGTGACCTCATCGAACATTCCGACCCCCCCTGACTCAGCACTCTCCAACACGCCGCCATACACGACCGTTCACGACCTCCACGAATATTCCGTCCTTGGTAATGTTCACGTGGCTCCCGTTTTCCAACTCGTACGATTTACCCCCAGCGGCCCGTTGCCCCGGCCCCGCTATCGGCCGATGATCAGTGAACGTTGTGTACTCGTACATATAGCTCTTATTACCACCGTCATCCTGCACGCGGAAACTGTCCGTCTTTTCCCGTTGGCGTCCATTCATTTTGCACCCCATGCATCTTGACCTGACCTGCCCCCCTGCGCTCGCTTCACTTCCGCCTTGCGTTGACCCGCGTTATCAACGTCCTAATCCGATCCCGCAAACTACCTTCCCCTTTGCTTTCGAATTCTCGAGGAACGCCGTCGTACGCACCGACCGCTGCAGCATCACTGTCCGCATGCACTTCCACTAGATCATCCAAAGCCTCCAATGCTTTAACCCCCGGCCCCAACGTTTCAAAGAGCCTCTCGGCCAGCAACCGCACGGTATCGCTATGCACAGTTCTCACGTCTTTATCCGCATAGTCCGCAATCGTATTCTCCAAATCCCGCTCCCACGCCGCGAGTCGATAGTAAAACTGAATCAATGCCTGCGCCGCATCCCCTCCCAATAGCCCGATCCGACCAGCGCACGCCGGATAGACAATCGGCGGGACCGGAACACACTTGCTCACTCGAAATCTTGGCATGTTCTCTGGACTAAAGATGCACTTCTCCCACATCCTTTCAAAGTCCACGCAACACCGCGCCACCCTGTCCGCAAGTTCCTCGTACAAAGCTCGCGCCAAATCCCTTTGCTCCCTTGGCCGATTCAGCACATCACTAAAGACACTGCTACCGACTGCGACCAAGGCCCCCAAAATTAGAAAGCCCACATTACTTATCCACTCCTGCTTCGTCGCCAACACACCCGCAACAATGAAGAAAAACACCCACACACTCCAAAACAATACCCACCTCCCATTGCGTCTCCACCACCCTCTATTCATCGCAAGGCCCTTTAGCATCCCGTGAAGCATCTATAATATGGGCTTCCCCCGCTTTCTCGGACACCACCTTAAGTCCTTCCGAGCCTTCTTTGCCTCTTCTCAAGTCTTCTTCAACCCCTTCTTGGCCTTCTTCCCGCCGGCCAATTCCGGATACTCGGCCGCCAGCGCAGGTCCGTCCTTGCGCCATGCGTAACACCCGTCGACGAAGGACAGCGTGCGCTTGTCCGGCCACTGCCTTGGGTCCTCGCCGTGCAGCCGCTGCCGGGCGACGCGGTCCGGCCAGGAGGACTGCATGTAGGTGTTGCCTATCTGCCCGAGAAGGTCCGTCAGGTGCGTGCAGCCCAGGGGGCCGCCGAGGATATCCCGGACGGCGCGGTTGAAGCCGGGGCCGATGCGCAGCCCGATCAGCTTGCGATATTCGGCGGCGATGTCGGTGCACACCGGCCAGGGCGCGGCCATGGCCTTCGCCTCGACGTCGCGGATCTGATAGTCGTCGTCGATGACGACGCAAAGAGAGAAATGATGGATCCGTTCACCGGCCGGCACGTTCGGTCGCGTTTTGAACGGCACGTCCTGCCCTTTGTCGTCGGCGACACTGGCTTCGATCTGCCACAAGCCGTCCTTGCGCCGGTAGCCCCGGCAGGTGATCTGCCGGGTATGCACCAGTTCCTTGTCATTATCCTGTTCAATCACGATTGCTTCGTCCTCGTCAGTGGGTATTTCCGGGGTGGGCGATAATGATGCGATCGACCACCGGGCGTCTTTCATTCGATGACCGCTCCGATCAATCTTACTCCCGAGCAAAAGGATTTTCTGGCGCGCGCCTGCGCGCTGATCGAGACGAAGCCCGCGCAGCCGGACGTGGACAGGCTGTTCACGCTCGCTGCAATGCTGTTGCCGGAGGCGGTGGTCGAGGTGCTCAGGAGGCGCGTGGTGTCGGCGGAGGGGTCGCTCGAGGATGAGTCGCGGTTGGGGCGGTGGATTCGGGGGTGATGTTGTTGGACTTCGCTGCGCAGTCCAACCTACGGCCTACCGCCTCAGCCCGACCTGCGCGTTCGTTCGCGGGAATGACGGCGCGATTAGAACGCGGACAGGTTCGTCCCCGACGCGCCGACCGCGATGTAGCCGCGCAGGCCCGGCACGACTGTGTTCAGGTTGTTCGTCGTTCCGGATGACGCGGCCTGCCAGGTGGTGCCGTTGGTGCTGGTGAAGATGCCGCCGCCGCTGCCCACCGCGATGAACTGCGTCGCGTAGGTGACTTTTGCAAGGTTGTTGGCGGCGATCGCCGGCTGCGCGGTCCACGTGGTGCCGTCGGCGCTCGTGACGAGCGTTCCCGCGTTGCCGACGGCGACGAAGCTGTTCGTCACCGTCCCGGTGGTCGTGTCCAGGAGCGCGCCGTAGGCGACGCCCTTCAGGTCGAGCGTCGTCTGCGAGGTCACTGCCTGCCAGGTGGAGGTGTCGGCGCTGATCAGCAGGGTGCCGTTCGCGCCGGCCGCGAGGAACAGCCCGTTTCCATAGGTGACGCCGTACAGGTGGTTCGAGGTGCCCGAATTCGCCACCGTCCAGCCCTGCCCGTCGCCGCTGGTGAGGATGGTGCCGTTCGCCCCGACGGCAACGTAGGTGCCGCCGCCGTTGGTGGCGAGGGAGTACAGGTCGTTCGAGGTTCCGGAGGTACGCTGCGTCCACGTGGTGGCGTCGGAGCTGAACAGGATGACGCCGCCCGCCCCCGCCGCCACATAGTTGCCGCCGTAGACCGCGGCGTTGAGATTCGAGGTAACGGTGAAATTCAGCGCGGTCCACGCCGCGCCGTTGGTGCTCGAATACATCGCCCCGTTCGCGCCCACGGCGACGAACACGGTTCCGAAGCCGACCCCGAGCAGGTCGTTCGTGCCGAGCGGCGCGCCCACGGTCCAGCTCGCCCCCGCGAGCCGCGGCACCGCCGAGACCGACGGGCTGCCCGGTCCGCCGGCACCGCCGTTCTTGCGTCCGTTGACCGTGAAGGAGTACGTCGTGCCGTTGACCAGCGCCGGCGTCGTGCCGGTTATGTGCGCGGGCACCACCTGCGGCGAGGAAGCGGACAGGATCGCGTGCGCCTGGGGCAGCGTGGTCCAGTTCTCGGTCGTGATGCTGCTCGCCGCCGCGTAGAAGACCATGTATTCCACGTCCGACTCCGCGTTCCACGTGAGCGTCACGACGCCGTCGCCCGCAACGGCCTGGACGTTCAGCGGCGGGTCCGCGGACGAACCCTTGTCTCCGCAGGCGGTCAGGAGCAAGGCCGCGGCGATCGCCACGATGAGTGCGGAGAGACGGTTCATTTGCATCGGTCCTTTGACTGGCGCCGGTCGCGGCGGGCGCGATCGGCCAGGGCGCAATGATACAGCGCTTGGCGGATGGCATGAAGCCGCGCTTGCTCTGTAAGCCCCGCCAGGCACGCCGCTCGTGCAACGGTCCGCATCACTTGAGCTGCAGCTCGAAGCTTCCGTCGCCGCGCTCGACCGCGATCAATCGAAGCAGCGGCTCGAGCTGCACGCGGAATTCGGGGGCGACGCGCGCGGTCCCCAGGAAGGCCGGACTTGCGCCGGGCGTCCACGAGCCGCTGCCCTCGAGCCGAAGCGGTCCCACGAGCGTGCGCAGCGAAGCGCGCACTGCGGTTCCGCTGCCATCGAGGCGAAGTTCGTAGTCGCCCAGCGGCGCAACCGGCGTGAGCGCCGAGCCTGCGCCGCGCCACTGCAGCGTCGCGCCTCCCTGCACGCCTGCGCGTTTCGCGATCGACAGGCGGGCGACGCGCAGCGTCAACTCGCCGGCGAGACGCAGCGGCGCGAGCTTGGGCACGGCGAGGCCGAGCAGCTCGGCCGGAAGGCTGACTTCGGCATCCGCAATTTCGATCCGCGACGGCGCAAGCAAGACGGCGAAGCGCCTGGAGGAATCCTCGGTCCGGATTTCGAACTCCGCGCGCGCGCGGAGCAGCGACCGCGGCACGAAGCTCCAGGCGACCGCCTTCGCCACGCCGCTGCGCCGGGACGCGTCGAGTGCCTCGATCTGTCCCGTGCCCGACCAGAGCGTGCCGCGCGCTTCGGCCAACCGAAGCCTGCCCTCGCTCGCGTCGCGCAGCGCGGCGTCGAGCAGCGTCGCCGGCGCACTCGCAGCGAGGCCGATCGCGTACACGCCGAGCAGAAAGGCATACCCGCCGATCCCGAGGCCGAGCAGCTTCGCGCGCATGATCAGCGCTGCTTCGGCCGCACCAGGGTCGCCGTCACGCTCACCATTCCAGGCATGGAGAGCGCCTCGACGCGGCAGGCGTCCAGGCGCACGCGCTGCGATTGCAGGCTGGAGATCCAGGATACCCAGTCCGAAAAGGCCACCGCGCCGAAGGACAACTGCACCTGGTCGTTGTCCTTCGCATCGATGCGCACCAGCGCGCGCTCGAGTCCCGCCGAGCCGGCTTGCGCCTGGACCAGGCTGCGCAGGTCCGCGTGCGAAGCCGCCGCGGGCGGCAGCGCGCGCAGGCGCTCGACTTCGGCCGCCTGCTGCTCGAGTTGGACCGCCTCCGTCCGCAGTTTCGTGACCGATGCGCGCAACTGTGCGCGTGCCCTGTCCGCGGACTGGACCAGCCATGCGTAGAGCGCCGCAGCGACGATAGCCGCGAGCACGGCGGCGACGATGCGCTCGCGCGGCGAGCGCGATTCCCAGAGCTGGCGCAGCTTCGCCTTCATGAGGCACGCACAGTGATGACGACCGTTCCGCGGCCGGGACGCGGCGGTGCGGTAGACGTATCGACGCTGAAACCCGCCTCGGTCAGCCGCGCGACGAGCCGGTGCAGCGCAGCGGCATCGACCGCGGCGAATTCGAGCGTCAGCCGTCCGTTCTCGTAGGTACCGATGCGCAGCCCGGCGGCCGGCACCTCCCTTGCGGCGAGAGCCACTTTCTCGATCATCGGCAGAAAGTCGCCGCTGTCCGCACGGCCCGCGGCCTGCCTCGCTTCGGCGAGCTTGCGACGCATCTGCAGCGCGGGATCCACCACCGCGACGGCCTCGGGGAAAGCGGCGCGGAACCTCGATTCCATTTGCCGGCGCAACGCGCGCTGCTCTCCGGCGAGCAGCGTCCAGTCCGCAACCAGCGCGAACCCGTGAATCGCCAGGGCGCCGACCGCGATCCACACCGCCGGCCGCAGGCGCGCAAGCAATACGGGCGACGACAGCCACAGCCGGCGCTCGTCCATCAGCTTCACGCCCGCGTGCGGCGGTGCCGAAGCCCAGTCCCACGGCGCAGCCAGGCGCAGGCGCACGCCGAGCTCGCGCTGCCAGGCGTCCAGGTCGGGCGCCGCTTCGGAGGCGCTCGGGTGGATCGCGATCGCTTCCGGCCGCGACTCGCGCGCAGCCGCCGCGTCGAGCGCGAGGCGCAACGACAGCGGGGTCGATCTCCGGTCACCGCAGTCGGTCGCCGCCCCGTCGAACTCGCCGCTGCGCAGGAACCCCTCCTTGCCGTCCCACCCGAGGCACCATTCGCCCTGGGTCCAGGGCAGCATGAGCGTTTCGCAATGGACTTCGTAATTGCGGTAGCCCGTTTGCTTGATCGCCTCCAGCCACCGCGTCATGCCCTGCCGGTCAACGACCGCGAGCGCGTCGGCGTCGCCCGCCCTGCCGAGCCAGCTCACCCAGTTGCTTTCCGGCTCGCCGAGGGTCTCCTCCTCCACTGCGAACGCGAGCACCGATCCGGGGCGGCGCTTGGCCGCGGCCGGCAGGCGCGCACGGGTGAGCAGGACTTGCTCGGCGGGGAGCACGAGTTGCACGCGCGCGGCGCGTCTCGGCAGCTCGGCAAGGCGCCCTTCCCCGCGAACCGGCGCCCGGCCCGCGTCGACCAGCGCCCATTCGCAGCGCGCCGGTGCATCGGCGAGCGAACAGCGGATGCGCAGCAGGCTCATGAGATTTTTCGCCAGACGACGGCGGGCCAGCCGAAACTCGAATGCGCGAGCAGCGCCGTGCCGCGCGCCTGGGCGTCGCCGATCTTCACCCGCACGGTCGCGATGAAATAATCGCTCTTGAACACGACGTCGCCGACGCTCAACGAAGAAGAAACTCCCGGCGGAAGCCGGGTGTAGAACTCCGCGGAATCGCGAAAATAAGTCCGGTCGCGCTCGAGCGCGAATGCGCGCGCCATGTCGATATCCATGCTCTTGATGATCGCCGCGATCACTTCGGGCGGCGCGGTATTCACGTTCACCGGCGTGGGCCGGGGAAGCGCCGTCACGAACGGGCGCAGGCGCGCGCGCGCAGAGGCATCGAAGCCGCGTACCAGCGCAAGCTCCTCAACGTCGACGAGCGGCCGGTTGGCCGCGAGATACGGCGGATCCAGCGCGAGATAGTAGCCGTCTTCGGCCCCGTCCTGGGGCTGCGGCTCGCCGTCGGCATCGATCCAATCGGCGAGCGCGTCGGCAAGCTCGCCGGGAAGGTCCAGGATCGACAGCAGGCGCCGGAAATTCTCGAGCTGCTTGATATCGACCTTTCCGCTGCTCGCCAGGTTGTTGAGATTGAACCTGCCCTGCTCGTCTTCGATATGACCGGCCAGATCGCCGTTGTCCACGGGAATCGACGGCAGGCGCAGCGCCCAGGGCTCGCCCAGATGATCGACGTTGCTCGAGCGGCGATCGTCGCTCAGCACGGCGCGCGCCCAGTCGACTCCGGCGCCGACCATGGCCTGCGCCTGCACGTGCTCGGTGGACAGCTCGTTGCGGCGCGACCAGGTGCTCTGCGAAACCGCGATGGCGGTCGCGGTGATCGCGGCGAGCGCCATCACTCCCATCGCAAGCACGATCGCGACGCCGCGTTGCCGGGCCTTCATGATTTCAGGGCGAACATGCGCACGATGTCCTCGCCCGATGCAAGCACGATGCGCAATTGCACGGCCTCGGGGAGTTGGGCGTCCAACCCCGGCAAGGGCCAGGCGTTCACCCACGCGAGCGCCGGCGTGAGGTATTTCAGCTCGAGTTGCACCACGCCCGCCAGCACGGGATAGCGCGCGGGCTCGACACCGGGCGCAACGTCGAGCCCCGGCCACAGCGACAGTTCGATTTCCTGTTTTTCGTTGAGCCTGTAGCCCAAGCGCCGCGCGGTGTCCATCCCTTCGGCCGAAGCGAATCGGCTGAATGCGAGGGAAGGCCTGGAGTTCGTATCCACGCTTCCCCGCCAGGCCGGCGCGATGATCGTTCCGAGCCGGACCGGACGCGGCGCGGCCAGCGCGACGTCGCGCTCGAAGCGCGCGAAGAACGCCGACACGGAGCGCCACTTGGCAGACTGCTGCCTGACGTGCTCGCGCGCATCCAGTACCGCGCCCAGGCCGCGGTAGGACATCAGGGCGAGCAGCGAGAGCACGAGCAGCGCCGCCAACAGCTCGATCAGGGTGAAGCCAAGCGACCCGCGGAGGCGACTCATCGCGCGCCTCCCTGCGGCTGCACGACGAAGCCGGTGAGGCGCGCGAGAGAACGCGATTCTTCCTGGGCCGCGAACACGATGACATCGATTCGCCGGAACGCGGAGTTCGGCGTTGCCGTGACTTCCTCGCGCCACGCGAACGCGATGCCGGCCTGCTGAGCGGAGCCGCGCCGGATGCCGAGCGCCAGCCAGTCGCCGCGCGCGCGGTGTTCCGCGAGCAGGTTCTCCGCGACCCAGCCGGCGAGAAGATGCGAGCGCAGCTCCCCCACGCTGGTCGTGCCCTGCCCCGCGGCGCGCAGCGCGGCGAGCAGCGCAATCGATACGATCGCGAGCGCGACCAGCACTTCCACCAGCGTGAATCCGGCGCGCCTAGCGCAACGCGATCGCGGCATGCGTCGCTCCTTCGACGGGCACGGCGCGCACGTCCCCGGTCGGCGAACCGGCCACGGAGTAACGCTGTGTCCCGATCGCGATCTCCACCATGAACGCCGGAGTGGGTCCGTAGGGACTGAACACCAGCCGCATCTGCCCCTGCGGCCGCGCGTTCTCCACGCGCAGGGCGCTGATCGTCATTCCCTGCGGAAGCGTGCGCGGGCGCAACAGATCGCCGTCGCGGATCTCGGACCACTCCGCGTCGTCGCCGATGCGCCAGAACCGGTAGCCGGGGCCGTCGCCCGTCCAGCCGACGGACTTGCCGGTGAGGCGCGATTCCTCGGCGGCGAGATCCAGAAGCTGCGCAAGCCGCTCGGCTTCGACCCGCAGCACGGCGCGCTCGTCCGGTCGCGCGATGGTGCTGACCAGGCCGAGAAAAAGCCCGATGACCGTCAGCACGACAAGCAACTCGATGAGCGTGAATCCGCCAGGCCTCAGGACCATGCTCGGCATCGCCGCGGGCTTGCCGCTACAGGTTCCAGGAGCCCACGTCGGCGTCGTTTCCTTCGCCGCCGGGCGCGCCGTCGGCGCCGAAGCTGAAGACATCTATTTCGCCGTGCAGTCCCGGGTTCAGGTATTGATAGGGATTGCCCCAGGGATCCCTCGGCAGACGCTCGATGTATCCGCCCTCCTTCCAGTTGGGCGGCAGAGGCGCGGCGGTCGGCCTGCCGGCGAGCGCCTGCAACCCTTGCTCGGTGGTCGGGTAGCGCTGGTTGTCCAGGCGGTAGAGCTTGAGCGCCTGCATCAGGCTGGCGATGTCCTGCCTTGCGGCGACGACGCGCGCCTCGTCGGGGCGGCCGATGATCTTGGGTACGATCAGCGCGGCGAGAATGCTGAGGATGACGACGACCACCATGACTTCGAGCAACGTGAAGCCGCCCGCCTTGCGCGCCGCGATCAGCATTTCCAGGGCTTTTCCTTAAGCAGGCACGGCCGGAACCAAGCAGCTTGCCGTGACTTGCCGTTCCCAATCTCCCGATTTTGGGAAGTTGCGAAGTTGCAACTTCCCAAAATCGGGAGACCTATGAAAACCCAAACTCTTCGCCAATTCTGCCAATACCTTGAGTGATAGGAGTCCAAGGTGAAAATCCCGGCGTTCGCCGGAAGGAGCGGCCTGCATTAATAACGCAATTTTCGTTACTATGCCATCATAATATACGAATGCATGCGCCGGGCCGGTCGGCGCGTTTCGACCAATGCGCGCCGTCCCGCTCGAGGCCGGTGCGCGCACGAGGAAAGATGCAGGAACTATCGCTCGATCGATCCAGTCGCCCCGAGACGGCTGTCGTATCCCTGCTGACGTTCGCTGCATTGGCGCTGCTCGGTTGCGTGCTCGCCTACTGGACCTGGGCGTGGTTCGCGCCGCGTCCCGAGCCGCGCGCATCCGCAAGCCCGGAGACGGGCGAACGGCCCATTGCGGCCTCCGCGCTTTTCGGAAGCGCGCAGCGCGGCTCGAACGCCGTGGCGCCGACGGGAATCGCCATCAAGCTGCTCGGCGTCGTCGCGGCCTCGCCGGGCCGGCGCGGCTACGCGGTCGTGGAAATCGAACCGCGGCAGGTCATCGTGGCAAGCGACGGCCAGGACATCACCCCGGGCCTCAGGCTCGCCGAGGTCCACGCGGACCACGTGGTCCTGGAGCGCAACGGCGCCCGGGAAACGCTCGCGTGGCCCAACCGGGCGAAAGCGGGGGCGGCGGCGCCGCGACCCGCGGCATCCCCAGCCAGGCAAGCGAACAAGTGATGCCCCCGCCCTGCGCCGGCGTTCGACCCGAGGGCCGGCAGCGCCGCTGGCTGAGAACGGAATTCGTCCTGGCCGCGGTCGTCCTGTTCGCCGGCCGCGCGTGGTCCGCGGACGCGGCACCGGGCGAGGCGGCACCGGCGCAGAGCGCGCCGCCCGCGGGATTCCCGGCACCGGGCGCGCCGCCCGGTGCGAAAGGCTTTCCCGCGCCGAGATTCCCGGCGCCGAGCGCACCGCCCGGTGCGCAAGGTTTCCCAACGCCGGGATTTCCCGCGCCGCTTGCGGCGCCCGGCGCGCAAGGCTCTCCCCCGGCGGGATTCCCCGCGCCGGGCGGGCCGGGCTCGGCGGCGTCGATCGCGATCGCCGGGCCCGATACCGTCACGCTCAATTTCATCAACGCCGACATCGAGGGCGTGGTGAAGGCCGTGAGCGAGATAACGGGAAAGAATTTCATCATCGACGCGCGCGTCAGGGGCGCGATCAACATCGTGTCGACGAAGCCGATGTCGAGGTCGCTCGTGTACGACGTCTTCCTTTCGGCATTGCGCCTGCAGGGCTACGCGGCGGTCGAGGACCGGGGCATCGTCAAGATCGTTCCCGAGGGCGATGCCAAGCTGCACCGCACACCCACGTTCGGGCCGGACGAGAAGCCGCGCGGCTCGGGCGACCGGATACAGACGCAGGTGTTCACGCTCAAGCACGAATCCGCGGTGCAGCTCGTGCCGACGCTGCGGCCGCTGATCGCGCCGAACAACACCATCACCGCCTATCCGGGCGGCAACGCGCTGGTGATCACCGACTACGCGAGCAACCTCGAGCGCATCGCCAGGATCATCGATTCCATCGACCAGCCCAGCGGGACCGATCCGGTGGTGATCCCGCTGCGCCACGCGTCGGCGCTCGACGTCGCGCAAACGCTCGGCCGGCTGTTCGCGGAGACCCCGCAGGCGCCCGGACCGGGAGGGACGGGTGTACTGAGCCGGCTCACCATCGTCCCGGACGCACGCTCGAACAGCCTGCTCGTGCGCTCGGACGATCCGTCGCGGCTCGCGCGGCTGCGCAGCCTGGTTGCAATCATCGACGCGCCCACCAGCGCCGCCGGCAACATTCACGTCGTCTACCTGAAGAATGCGGAGGCGGTGAAGGTCGCCGAGACCCTGCGCGCGATCTACCAGAGCGGCCCCGCGCCGAGCGCGCAGCAGCGTGCGCCGCTCTCCCCGACTCCGGCGCCCGGGGTCACCACGGCCTCGACGATGCAAGCGCAGACCGCGACGTTCGCTTTCGGCGGCCAAGGGCAGCAGACCGCCACCGCCCCCGGCATCATTCAGGCCGATCCGGCCACCAACTCGATCATCATCACGGCGCCCGATGCGATCTACAACGACCTGCGCGCCGCGCTGCAGAAGCTCGACGTGCGGCGCGCGCAGGTGTACGTCGAGGCGCTCGTCGCCGAGATCACCGCGCTGAAAGCCGCCGAGTTCGGCATCCAATGGCAGAACCTCAGTAACGCAGGCTCGACGAGCACCTCCGCCGGCACTTTCGGCGGCACGAATTTCGGCACCACCGGACAGAACATCCTCGGCATCGCGGCGAATCCGGGCTCGATCGGGCGCGGGCTCAACATCGGCGTGGTGAAGGGCGTGCTCACGATACCCGGAGTCAACGGCCAGATCCTCAACCTGGGCCTGCTGGTCCGGGCGCTTGAGGCGGACAACAACGCCAACATCCTCTCGACGCCGACGCTGCTGACCCTGGACAACGAAGAGGCGAGGATCGTGATCGGCCAGAACGTGCCGTTCATCACCGGCCAGTACGCCGTGACGGGCGCCGGCACCACGCCGACGCCGTTCCAGACCATCGAACGCCGCGACGTCGGCCTGACACTGAAGATCCGGCCGCAGATCTCCGAGGGCGGCGCAGTGCGGCTGCAGATCTTCCAGGAGGTGTCGAGCATCCAGGACAGCACCAACGCCGCCGGGGTGATCACCAACAAGCGCTCCGTCGAATCGACGGTACTCGTGGACGACGGCCAGATCGTGGTCATCGGCGGCCTCATCCAGGACACGCTCAGCGACGGCATCGAGAAGATCCCGGTGCTCGGGGACATCCCCGGCATCGGCGGGCTGTTCCAGTACAGGACGCGTTCGCACACCAAGACGAACCTGATGGTATTCCTGCGCCCGTCGGTCCTGCGCGATGCCATGCGCGCGGACGGGTTCACGAGCGAGCGCTACGACTACATCCTCGGCGAGCAGGGCAAGGTCAGGCCCGCGGCGAGCGCCGTCCTGCCGGAAATGGAGCCGCCCAGCCTCCCGGCGCGCTTGCCGGCGCCCCCGGCGGGGACCCCGCCCGCATCGCGATGATCAAGCCGACGGCCGCCGTTCCGTACGCGTTCGCAAAGGCGTACGGCATCGTCGTCACGGCCCTTGGCGACGGGTCCGCGGAAGTGGCGGTGCGCGACAACGCGCCGCCGGGAGCGCTCGCCGAAGTCCGACGCGTGCTCGGCGTTCCCCTGCGCGCGCGCCGCATCGGCGCCGGCGAATTCGACGTACTTATCACGGCCTTGTACAACGGATCCGGAACGGGCGCCGCGGCGCTCGCCGACGACCTCGCGCAGGACATCGATCTGTCCCGGCTGTTGCAGGAGATTCCCCAGATCGAGGACCTCCTGGAAAGCCAGGACGACGCGCCGGTCATCCGCCTCATCAATGCGCTGTTCACGCAGGCGCTGCGCGACGGCGCCTCGGACATCCACATCGAGCCCTTCGAGACGCGCTCGCTGGTGCGATTGCGCATCGACGGCACGCTGCGCGACCTGTTCGAGCCGGCCCGCGCCCTGCACGCCGCGATCGTCTCGCGGGTGAAGATCATGGCGCAGCTCGACATCGCCGAGAAGCGGCTGCCGCAGGACGGGCGGATCACGCTGCGCGTGGCGGGCAAGCCCATCGACGTGCGCGTCTCGACCATCCCCACCGGTCACGGCGAGCGCGTCGTGCTGCGGCTGCTGGACAAGCAGGCCGGGCGGCTCGACCTGACGCGGCTCGGCATGGACGAGACCACCCTCGCGCACATGGACGAGCTGATCCGGCTGCCGCACGGCATCGTGCTCGTCACCGGCCCGACGGGCTCGGGCAAGACGACCACCCTCTACGCGGCGCTCGCGCGCCTGGATGCGGCCTCGCTCAACATCATGACCGTCGAGGACCCCATCGAATACGATCTCGACGGCATCAGCCAGACGCAGATCAACACCCGGATCGAGATGAGCTTCGCGCGGGCCCTGCGGACCATCCTTCGCCAGGACCCCGACGTGGTCATGATCGGCGAGATCCGCGATCTGGAGACCGCGCAGATCGCGGTCCAGGCGAGCCTCACCGGTCACCTGGTGTTCGCGACCCTGCACACCAACGACGCCGTGAGCGCCGTCACCCGGCTGGTCGACATGGGCGTGGAGCCCTTTCTGCTCGCCTCCAGCCTGATCGGGGTCGTCGCGCAGCGCCTGGTGCGGCGCCTCTGCACCGAATGCAGGACGCCCTTTGCTTCGGACCCGGACCGGCTTCGGTCGCTGGGGGTCGACGCCGACGCCATGATCTACAGCCCCAAGGGCTGCGCCGCCTGCCTCAACACCGGGTATCGCGGCCGCACCGGCATCTACGAATTGCTGACCGTCGACGATGATTTGCGCCGGCTGATCCACGACCGCGCCTCGGAGCAGCGCTTGCGCGATCACGTCATCGGCCGGGGGATGCGCTCGCTGCGCGAAGACGGCATGCGCTGGGTCTCCCAGGGGGTGACGAGCCTGGAAGAAGTCGTGCGCGTGTCGCGCGAGTAGCCAAACGCATGCCGGCGTTTCGATACCAGGCCCTGGACGCCGTCGGCCGCATGGTTGCCGGCGTATTGCAGGCGGACACGCCGCGGCAGGCGCGCACGCAGTTGCGCGCGCAGGGCCTGCTGCCCTCCGCGGTCGAACAGGTGAGCGCGAAGAGCGGCGAGCGCCGGCCATGGGCGCGCGGCATTTCTTCGGCCGAGCTGAGCCTGGTGACGCGCCAGTTGGCGACCCTGCTCGGCTCCGGCCTGACGATGGAGCGGTCGCTCACCGCGCTGGTCGAGGAAGCCTCGGACGCGAGGACGCGGGAGATCCTCTCCGGGGTGAAGGCGGAAATCACCGCCGGACTGTCGCTCGCGGCGGCGCTCGGCATGTACGGCGAGAGCTTTCCGGATTTCTACCAGGCGCTGGTGCACGGCGGAGAGGAATCCGGCGCCCTGCCGACGGTTCTGCAGCACCTCGCCGATTACCTGGACGCGCGCCAGGCGCTGAAGCAGAAGACCGGGCTTGCGCTGCTCTACCCGATCCTGGTCTCGGTCGTGGCCGTCCTGGTCGTGACCGGACTTCTGATGTACGTCGTGCCCCAGGTGGTGCAGGTGTTCCAGCAGCAGCGGCAGAGCCTGCCGCTGTTGACGCGTGCGCTCATCGGCCTGAGCGATTTCCTGCGCGCGGCATGGCCGTATCTCGCGGTGGGGCTCGTCGCGGCCATTGCAGCCGCGCGCTACGCCCTGCGCCGCGACGCGCCCAGGCGCCGCTGGCACGCGCTGCTGCTGAAAGCGCCCTGGCTCGGACCCCTGATCCGGGGCGTGAACACCTCGCGCTTCGCAAGCACGCTCGCGATCCTGGTCGGCGGCGGCGTTCCGCTGCTCGCGGCGCTCACCTCTGGCGCGCGCGTCATCACCAACATGGTGATGCGCGAGGCGGTCGAGCAGGCGATCGAGCGCGTGCGCGAAGGCTCGAGCCTCGCGCGCGCGCTCGGCGCCACGCACAGCTTCCCGCCGCTGCTCGTCCACCTGGTGGCGAGCGGCGAGATGAGCGGCAAGCTGGAGCCGATGCTCGAGCGCGCCGCGCATCTCGAGACCCAGGCGCTGGAGCGCCGCCTTGCGGTCTTCCTGACCGTGCTCGAGCCGGTGATGATCCTGGTGATGGGCGGCATCGTGCTGCTCATCGTTCTGGCCATACTGCTTCCGATCATCGAGATCAACCAGCTCGTGCGCTGAGTAGCCACAATCCGATTTCACAACGGCAACTGGAGAATCGCGTCACATGAAGACGATCGCCATCGAAGAGCATTTCACGACCCCGATGTACAAGCAGAACGTTCCGGCGAACGAATTCCGCAATTTCTATCTCACTTCCCGCAGCGAGCAGATCGGGCACAGCATCGTCGACGAGCTTGCGGACCTGGGCAGGAAGCGGCTCGCCCACATGGACGCTGCCGGCGTCGACGTCCAGGTGCTGTCCTTCGGCTCCCCCGGGCCGCAGGGCTTCGCCGCGGACATCGCGATCCCCATGGCGAGGGACGCGAACGACCTGCTGCACGAGGCCGTGAAGGCCCACCCGGACCGATTCGCGGGGTTTGCCGCGCTGCCCACCGCCGACCCCAAGGCCGCCGCTGACGAGCTCGAGCGCACCGTGACCAGGCTCGGCTTCAAGGGCACCATGATCCACGGGCACACGCAGGGGAGTTTCCTCGACGAGCGCAAGTACTGGGTCATCTTCGAGCGTGCCCAGGCGCTCGGTGTGCCGATCTACCTGCACCCCACCCTCGCCCACCCGAGCGCCATGGCGTCCTACTTCAACGGCTACGAGGAGCTCGCCCGCGCCGGCTGGGGCTTCGCCATCGATACCAGTTGCCACTTCCTGAGGATCGTGTTTGCCGGGGTGTTCGACGCCTTTCCGGACCTCAAGATCATCCTCGGACACCTGGGCGAAGGGCTGCCTTTCGCGATGCACAGGTTGAACGACCACACCTACAAGGCGGCCGCGCGGCGCGGCCTGAAGAAGTCGCCGCTGCAGTATCTCAAGGACAACATGCTCGTCACGACCAGCGGGAACTGGTACGAGCCGGCGTTTCTCTGCACACTGCTCGCGCTGGGCGCGGACAACATCCTGTTCGCCGTCGACTGGCCGTACGAGCCGAACACGGCGGGTATCGAATTCCTGAACAAGCTCTCGATCAGCGACCTCGACAGGGAGAAGATCGCCCACTTGAACGCCGAGCGCATTCTGCGCATGTAGGCGACGAGCCTAGTCCCTGGCGCCGGCCTGCCTCAGAAGTTCGGCGACGTCTCCCTTGCGGGCCTTGAGCGCCAGCGACAGCGCGGTCGCACCGGCATCGTTTCGAAGCGCGGGATCGGCTGAATGGGCCAGGAGCAGCTTCACGGCATCGGCGTTCCCTTGCGCGGCGGCCATCATCAGCGGGGAGGCATCGTTGGGCGCGCGCGCATTGACCTCGGCGCCCTGCTCGATCAGGTAGCGGCACACCTCGGTCCGCCCTTCCCAGGCGCAGTAGTGCAGCGCGGTCCAGCCCGTCTGGTTGATCTCGGCACCCCGGGACCGGAGCAGGCGTACGACCTCCAGGTGGCCCTTGAGGCTCGCCATCATGATCGCCGTGTCACCGAACGCGTTCCTCGCTCCCAGGTTCGCGTTCTGGTCCGCGAGATACTGCGCCCCTTCCAGGTGGCCTTCGCGCGAGGCGAGCATGAGCAGGGTATTGCCGCTGGGGTCCGCGGTGTCCACCGCCAAGCCCTTGGATACCAGGCTCCGGAGGGTCGAAACGTCGTTCTTGCGTGCCGCTTGAAGGATGTCCTCGAAAGGCGTCTGCGCCAGGCCATGTCCGGAAGCAATCGCAAGACATATAAGTTGTATAACCAGATATATACGAGACATATCTACTGTAAAATATTAACTCGTGTCGCACGCCTGAACAGGGCGAAAAAATTGTCGGTGGTCGCCTTTGCGACCTCCTCCAGGGTCTGACCGCGCAGCCGCGCGATTTCCTCGGCGACGTGGCGCACCAGGCCGGGATGATTGGTCCGGCCCCGCCAGGGCACGGGCGCGAGGTAGGGCGAATCCGTCTCCACGAGCAGGCGATCGAGCGGAATCCGGCGCGCGACGTCCTTGAGCGCGACTGCGTTCTTGAACGTGACGATCCCGGACAACGAGATGTGAAAGCCCAATGCCATCGCCGCCTCGGCGACTTCCTGGGTCTCGGTGAAGCAGTGCATGACCCCACCGACCGCCTCCGCGCCTTCTTCCCGCATGATCGCGAGCGTATCCTGGGCGGCTTCGCGCGTATGGACGATGAGGGGCAAGCCCGCTTTGCGCG
>Ga0082335_1003883_pt1 | contig 23613 bp, 15 predicted proteins | sample Subgrocontami58m_FD_72375 | JGI IMG/M metagenome (GOLD analysis project Ga0082335, IMG submission 72375) | Subsurface groundwater microbial communities from S. Glens Falls, New York, USA - GMW37 contaminated, 5.8 m (SPADES assembly) (version 2) ...
AAGCTCAAGCATTTCATGCTCGCCCGTCGATGCACCCGAAGGGACTGCCGCTCGACCGGTTATACCCGAGGTCAACATGACTTCCGCTTCCACGGTTGGGTTTCCCCTGGAATCCAAAATCTCCCTTGCCGTTACATTAATTATTTCCGTCATACCCTACTCTCCCTTTTTGGTAAATTACTCCGCACGTTAGGGCCTACGCTAAACTGGCCAATAAATACATCTGCCGTAAACACCGTAAAATCCCTTGCAAGCTAAAACATTTCCCAGCATTTGGCAAGAATATTTCTGATGCGATAAATTTACCAGGGGGATTTTCGCGCCGCCTTATAGCTATTTTAAAAACCCTGGATATTCGAGATAAGGTAGCTGTCGTCGGTAAAACCGGGGAGGATAATGTAAAAATATTTTTAAATAATTAAGGAGTTGTGCTTTATTTCGCGTAAATATTCGGTCAATTCTTCCTATGCGGTGTTTGACGTAAAGAAAAAACGCTTATCCCTGCCGTATTGTGGATTTCCTCCCATATGGGATCCCGAGCTTTTTCATTCTCGCCCGCAAAGTGCCAGGGTTAACCCCAAGAATTGCAGCTGCGCCGTCCGTCCCCTCGACTTTTCCACTTTTTTGGGTAAGCACCGACTGGATATGATTTATATTCACCTGATCCAAAGTAAGAGTGGCACTGGTCCCCATCTCTACATTATTATTGCTATTAATGACAGGGAGCCTTAACACCTGTTCATTGCCATGCAGCATGCCTTGAATCAGGGTGCGCTCCACAACGTTTTCCAGTTCACGAATGTTGCCCGGCCAATGATAGGACATAAGGCGCTCTATAGTGCCGGGAGCAAGAACCGGTGGTTTTAGGATATTGAGTTGGTTTGATTTTTGCTCAATGAAATATCGGACCAAAGCAGGGATGTCTTGAAGTCTCTCGCGCAAAGGCGGAATCATGATGGGAATCACGTTGAGGCGAAACCACAGATCTTTGCGAAACAGCCCCGTTTGCACCATATTTTCAAGGTTGCGGTGTGTGGCGCTGATAAGACGAACATCCACGGGGATCATTTGAGTTCCACCCACCCTTTGGATTTCATGGTGTTGAAGCACCCTCAGCAGTCTCACCTGAACCGGGGGTGGCAGCTCTCCAATTTCATCAAGGAAAATGGTTCCGGTATGGGCCTGCTCGAAGTAGCCGAGTTTTCTACTCATAGCATTCGTAAAAGAGCCCTTTTCGTGGCCGAACAATTCGCTGTCAATTAAAGTTTCCGGAATGGCGCCGCAGTTCACTTTGACAAAGGGATTATCCCCGCGATGTGAGCCGTAATGGAGGGCATTGGCGAGAACTTCCTTGCCCGTCCCGGTCTCTCCAAGCAGCAGCACCGGACTGTTCAACTGGGCAACTTGCGTGATAGTTTTCATCACGTCTTTTAGTCCTAAATCCGCGCCGATGATGGTATCCACGGACATCTTAAGTCGGCGACGTAAATTGAGATTGTCCTCGGCCAGCATATCCCGGAGTCGAATGATTTCCTGGTGCTGAAGGATTTTAGAAATGGCTACTGCAAAAAGATCATTGAGCAAGGACAGCAAATGGGCATGAATTCCTTTATAGCGATGCTTGCCTTCTGCAAATAAGGCTAAGTGCCCGACTCGTTCTGTCCCAAAATCCAGAGCCATATGTAAAACCGACGTCTGTCCTCCCGACCAACTCATGCTTATGGCTTCACGGCATAGAATATCAGACTTTTCCGGATCATTGTTGATGGTGACACCATGGTTTCTCTCGTCCAGTGTCTTGAATAAAATATCCATTTCACCGGGCAGTGGCACGATATTATTAACTTTTTTATAATGGGGAGGCATTATACTGGCTACTATTCTGAATAATTCGAGCTCCGGTTCGCGATAGCCCAACATTAGACCTGCGACGGGCAGATACCCTGATAGATATTTCATGCAGCGTTTTAGTGCTGTATTTATGTCTAAGCTGCTAAAAATCTGCAAGGCTGCCCCGCGGAAAAAATCATTTTCGGTTCCCGTCATTTCTTTGACCATATTTCGATCCCGGCACACAAAAAGTAAAAATTAAAATAAGCAAATTATAACTGACACTGTAACTGCCATATTTTTTATATAAACACAAAACTAACAAATATTTCAAGTAAAACTATATTATTTTATAGTTGCCTTATGACTATTCATATAACGCATTGTTAATACTTAATATATTGCATCGGCATAATTCTTGCTATTAGAGTAGAGGACGTAAATATACCGGGCAAGTTACAAAAGAAGTAAATGTTCCAGAAATGTTAAGAAGCTATTGACAATAGAGGTGATTTAGTATCCCGCTGTTGTTGAGCGGCATTTGTGCCGAAAAAGGTGGAAAGTTGCTTTGGCGATGGCGATTTTAGGAGAAAATGGGGTTTCGGGGTCAACGGCAAAGACGTTGCCAGGTGGTTTCAAGTAACAAGCTGGTCAGGTGATGGCCAAAGGCGTAAAAAAGTCTGTCAGGAGACGCAGTTCACCATAGAGCCTGTTAAGGTGATGAAATTTCAGACATTAATGTGGGGCATCGCTTGATGATTCTCATTCCCTCTGGATCAACTTCATGATGAAGGTTGGGACATCGGGGGGTTTGAGGAGGAGTTTCAGTTTGGCTTTGCTTTCCGCGTTTGATTCCTGGAGGTATTTTCTGAAGAGGGTGGTGATTTTGACTACGAAGGAGAGGGCCCTTTTGAGGAGGATGACGATGGCGGTCATCTGGGCGAGGGTTGCGGAGGATGGTGGTACCTTTAAAAGGAGGAGGTAAGTTATGAGAAGAGGCGGTTTGGTTTTTGTTTTGGCGGTGTCGTGGCTGGTGGGAGCGGCTTTTTCCGCTCACGCTTTTAGCCTGCTGGATGGCAAGCTTTCCATCAATGGCTATGTGCAGAACCAGAGTTCTTACCGGATAGGGGCAGACTCCGACCAGTGGGTAAGCAGTGAAAACCGCCTCCAGGTCGAGATAGATGCGAAGTTGCATCCACAGGTAACGGTGTCAGGGATCTTCCGGGGCACATATGATGCGATGTATGACCTGCGGAGTGACAGCGACCAGTGGAAGAGAGATTATGCGGGCTCACGGGATAATCTGAGCACCGAATATAAAATGCGGGAGCTTTTTATGGATGTCGCCCTGGGAAATTGGAATTTCAGGATCGGCAAGCAACAGGTGGTGTGGGGGGAAACTGATGGCTTGCGGCTGATGGATATCATCAATCCCCTGGATATGCGCCGCCAGTTTATTACCCGAAGCTGGGAAGATATCCGCATCCCCCAGACGATGGTCAAGGCGACTTACGGGATTAGTATGGAACGTAACGCCTATCTGGAATTGTTGTGGAATCCCGGGAATATCAAAAGAGACAAGATATATTTTGACACTACCATGAGCAACGATTACAAATCACCTTGGACCATCTCCAATTCCCAGGATTTAGTTGGACTACAGCCGTTGAGGGCGGGGGGATTAGTGAGGGTAGTAGAGGAGGATACCCCTGAATGGATCAATGTCAATAAGAGCGAGTTCGGCGCCCGGCTGGGGGGAGAAGCGGGCGGCTGGTTTCTCACCTTGAATTATTTCCAGGGCTTCTCGAAATCGCCGGTTGTGGAAAGTAATCTCACTCCCTTGGAGCCCTTCCTGATTTCCACATCTCCCGGATATCCCGGTGGCCCTGACCCTACCCTTCTTCCCCCACTCCCCGTCCCTTTTAAATTTGACTACCCCCGGGAAAGGGTGATCGGTTTTACCTTTAATAAACCCGCCGGTTTGTGGGTATGGCGAGGGGAGTTTGCCACCTATCTGGACAAACACTACAATAAATCGGCAATAGGAATTTTCCTGCCAAATATCACGGTCGTCGAAAGGACTCTGCAGGCCTCCATGCTCGGTTTTGATTATAAGCGGTTTATCACCTGGCTCAATCCGGAAAAGATGTTTTTTATTTCCGCCCAGGTCTTTAACCACCATATATTTGATTATGACGAAGAGCTGCGTTTTGGCCCTTATGCGCAAAAACCCCGCGAGGACAGCTACGCTTTAAGCCTGCTGGTCAATACGGAATATAACAAGGGAAGGATTTGCCCGGAGGTATTGGCAGTTTATGACGTTGCAGCTACAGGCTGGTATATAAAGCCTCGGGTGGAATTCAAGTACGGAGACCACTGGCGGCCCGAGATAGGAGCGCTGGTATTTACCGGCGATCAGTATGAGCTTCCCTTTGGAGAACTTAACAATAACAATGAAATATACTTCCGTTTGAAGTATCAGTTCTAAAAAAATAACTGCCCAGGTGTTTAGGCTAAGGCTATCTACCTGTTGCGTTAAAATTAAGGAGGAAGAAATGATTAAACTAAAAGGAGCGCATTTTTTAACGGCTTTCCTGATGGGGACTTTATTTCCTGTTTTTCTGGGGGCGGCGGAGCTTCCTACTTATCAAAAGTATCAGGGTCCCATTAAACCAGGGATAGTAATTACCAGTAAAAATTATCAACAATACCTCCCTGAACTTCAGAAGCTGTTAAACCCGGGTATGTATAACATGGTGGTACAGGGCTTAGAAAGGGGGTTATTAACTCTCCCCATAGAGAAGACAGTGGAATATCCCCAACCTAAGGCTCATGAGTATTATACTCAGAAATATGCTGGTACCTCCAAGATTGGACCGAAGGGTGAACTCGTTGGGTGGAAAGCAGGCATGCCTTTTCCATATCCCAAGAATGCGCGGGAAGTGGGATGGAACGCAGACAGAAAGTACCAAGCTGGTGACCAACTTTCTACCAAGAATGGGAAGTGGCTTTTGTTCGACAGGGGAGGTAAACTTGAAAGAAGCCTGACATGGGATTACTGGGAGATGAAATATACAGGAAGGTGTTTGCTTTCCCCTATCCACGAGGTTCCCGGGAACAATGGTATTATTCAGAAAAAATTCTCTTTCAGGATTCTTGATCCTTTCGATATAAGGGGATTCTCCATGATTCGAATAAGATACGAGGATATAAAAAAGCCTGACGATGTATATTCCTACATTCCGGCCATTAGAAGGGTACGGCGCTTGACGGGTTCAGACACTGCTGATCCTATGCTGGGAACAGATATAATCTACGATGATTTCAATCTCTTTTACCAAAAAATCACTCCTGAAGTGACCTTTGAGGTGGTGGAGAAAGATATGTTGGTTACCTCACATTGGCTTCCGGATCAGGAAGGAGGAAAAAGGTTTGCCCCTTTAAAAGGGAATTGTTTCCAAGTATCATGGCAAATAAGGCCGGTCTGGGTTTTGACCATGTATCCTAATGACCCTAACTATCCTTACAGCAAAAGGGTGATTGTTGTAGAAAAACAGCGAAGGATACCTAACGGTTATGCGGTTGATACTTACGATCAAAGTGGAAGGCTTTACAGAGGGCAATGGTTCATTAATAGGATAGAAGATGATCTGGTGCTAATTGGTCAAGAAGGAAAAGTAAATAAGGCTATAGGCGCCCCCCCTTATTATGAAGGGAGTACGGCGGGTGTCAGGTACGATGACTTCTTAAGCGGACATTCCACGGTTTTACAAAACGACTTTATAGCTTCCGATCCGTTTATAGAACCAAAGACTTTTTCCTTTGAACTGGTACTCAAAGGGATAAAGTAGATCGGGTAGGTGAGGAATCCCCAAGTTTGGTGGGGGCTGTTAGAAAATCATTCCATTAAATTGAAAGGGCAATTGTTTTTCACCCGACCGGAAGGGGATATGCAGTGGTAAATGTCCCCTCCGAACTGGGGGGCATAGAGAGGGTGAGGTAGAGTATGACCAGAAAGGCCGGTTGTGGAAGGCTAATGGCACTGGGGCTCCTCCGGCTGCTAACGCGTTAGGATTAGGATGGCGAAACCTATTTAACTGGATTTTCATGAACTGCCAGACCGACCATTATATGGCACTGGATGGTGTTGATCCCTATGTGAAAGCACAGGCGTCCCAACGTTGATTTTTGAGAGCGCCCTAACTTCATAAAGCAAGGTCGTATTTGAGGTAAAATGCCATTTATCGATTTGAAAATTTTTTCGCTGAACCACCCTCCTTCACGAATTTTTTATGGTCGCAGTTATTATGGCGCAACCGAAAGTGCTGTCAAGACCGTGATCTGAATCGCCATCTTGGTTTATGTTCTCATGGCCCTCGTGAAAAATCTTTGGGGCTAAGATCTTAGGCACGGCGAATGAGATAACATGGAAGTCATGGGAGTGTTACCGAATTGATTAACGCTTACAAGGAGGGCAAATGGCTAAGAATGGCACATACATAACTTACGTGGATACGGGCGGGACCTTTTCTGATGCGGTGATTGTTGAGCCAGATGGAACATTTACCACGGGTAAAGCAGATACTCTGCCGGATAGGTTAGAGGAAAGCTTCTTTAACTGTATTGAGGTAGCGGCGAAAAGTCACGGTAAATCATTGAAACAGGTTATAGCAAACAGCGCCGAAATAGGTTATGGCACCACTCAAGGCACAAACATAATAGTAGCGGAGCTCCCGGGACCCAAACTGGGGATGATTACCACCAAAGGCATTGAGGACCGTACCCTTTATTGGAGGTTAAGGACAGCAGGCTTAACAAAGGTAGAAGCCATGCATATGGCTGCCTCGGGGCATCCGAAGCCCATTATTCCGCGCACACTTATTAAGGGGGTTACGGAACGGATCGACTCTATGGGAGAAGTGGTCTTTCCATTGCGGGAAGGCGAGGTGAGGAAGGCGGTAAAAGAGCTTCTTGATGAAGGGATAGAAGGGATTGCAATATGCTTTTTGTGGTCGTTCTTAAACCCGGTGCATGAACAAAAAGTGAGAGACATAATTCAGGAGATGGCACCCGGAGTAATGATAGCATTAAGTTCCGAGGTATCTCCCACCATACGAGAATATCCGCGATTTACCAACACTATCATAGATCTGCACATTGGCAAGGCTCTCAAGGAATTACTAGGGAAGATAGAAGGCAGGTTAAAGGAGTATGGTTATAAAAAACCCCTATTGGTAATGCAGGCGGCGGGAGGGGTAGCCCAGACTGTGGTGGTGAAGCCCTGTACTACTTTGCATTCGGGGCCGGTAGGAGGTTTAGCCGGCGTTGAGTTCCTGAAAAGCATATACGGTTTTCCCAATGCACTGGGCAGTGATGTGGGCGGAACCAGCTTTGATGTTACATTTTTACCGGAGAGGGGTGAGGAGCTGAAGTTAGAGCCGGTGGTGGGGCGCTATGAAATCGCAACCCCCATGCGGGAAATCATAACCATGGGGGCAGGAGGTGGTACCATGGCCTGGGTTGATCCGGTAACGCTTACGTTGCATGTTGGCCCCCAAAGTGCCGGGGGGGTGCCCGGTCCAGCATGTTACGACAGGGGAGGCACCGAACCCACTGTAACTGACGCCGATGTGGTGCTTAACCGAATAGATGCCAACTATTTTCTGGGGGGTAGAAAGAAGCTAAATCGAGATAAGGCATTGGCAGCGATAGAAGAGAAGATAGCCAAGCCGTTGAAAATTGATGCGATAGAGGCCGCCCACGGAATTTGTGAGATAGTAGATGCGGCCATGAATGCCACCGTGAAAGCAGTATTGGCTACCCGGGGCGCTGACGCCAGCAAATTTGTTCTTTTCGCTTTTGGCGGGGCAGGTCCGGCCCATTGCGCTGGATATTCGGCCGGTTTGGGCTTTTCCAAGGTAATCATCCCCCCCTTTGCCGCTGTTTTTTCCGCCTTTGGTGCGTCAACCGCCGATGTAAAACATCGATTTGAAGCATCACCATATCTTCTTTTGCCAAATCTTCCATTTGATGTAGTCACTTCTGAATTTGAGGCGGATAAGATTACGTTGGACTTAGCCCCATCCTGGGCCATTCAGCGATTCAACTCCGCGTTTGCTGGCTTGGAGGAGAGGGCATTCAACGATTTGGATAAGGAGGGATTTAAAAAGGAGGAGGTAACATTAAAACATGAGATAATGGCAAGATATGGCGGTCAGTTGTGGGAGTTGAGGATAGCCTCCCCGGTGTCTCGCCTTAGCACGGACACTGATCTGGCTTTGCTGGTTAAGGCCTTTGAGAGTGAATATAAGACGCGCTATTCTGAGATTGTCATGTGTCCGGCGGGAGGTATAGAGATCATATCGATCGGGCTGGTCGCTTCAGCGCCGGCCGCCAAACCCCGACTGCTAAAGAAGGATTTGGCGGGCAAGGATCCATCAGTTGCTTTAAAAGGCGAGCGCAATGTTTACTTTGATGGGAAATGGCTATCTACAAAAATCTATGACGTAATGAAGTTTAAGCCGGGAAATAAGGTGGAGGGGCCGACAATAATAGAAATGACCGACAGCACGCTGATTATTCCAGGAGATCGGCAGGTTACCATGGACGAGTATTCGAACATGGTAATGGAGAATAGATAGGAAAGTGAAAGGTAGGCATCGTCAATGGAAGGGATGATCCTTACAGTAGCCACTTATGAATTTTAGCTATTGCACAACTTAATTACTTAACAAAGTCTGAAGGGGAGAAAAATGGCCGAAGTAGAGTTGGACCCAGTAAGATATGAGATTTTCTTTAACAAACTGGATCAGGCCTTAAATGAGGCCCAGAGTGTAGTGAGGTTATTGTCCGGTTCGAGCATCGTTCGGGAAGGAGGGGAATGTCTGGAGGCTTTCTATCTTCCTACCGGCGAGTCGGTTGATATTGCGGCAGGCATATTGATGCATTTTATGAATATTACCCGCTGTATCAGATACATGAGAGAAAATAAGTATGAAGCGGATGATATCGGTATTTATGACGGCGATCAATTTATGAATAATGACGGATACTTGGGTGGCATGCATTGTCCGGATACCGGTGTTGTCGCCCCATTCTTTTACAAAGGAGAGCACATAGGCTATTTTGCGGCAATATCCCATACGACCGAGACCGGCGGAATAGAGCCGGGTGGGATGTGTCCTAGTGCTCGGGAGGCGTGGCATGACGGTTTCCATATACCGATGGTGAAGATTGCCGAGCGAGGGAAGGTAAGAAGGGATGTATGGAACATGTTACTTCGGTCCACCAGAGACCCGAGGACACTTGAGGTTGATCTTAAGGCGAGGATGGCGGGAAATGAGAGGGCCAGGGTCAGGCTGCTGGAGATAATTGAGGATTTTGGAGTTGACTTCTTTAAGCTGGCCACCGCGAAACTGGTAAAGGATGGGGAGGAATTTTTCCGAGCCCGGTTAAAGCAGCTACGCCCAGGCATTTACAGCACGAGGGTATTTTGTGATACGGTAGGAGGAATCCAGCCACCAAAGACAGCGGTAATCCAAGTGGATTTAGAAATAACCGAGGATGGGTTGCTTGTCTTGCAGGTTCCTGTGGTGTCACCCCAACAACCAGGCTTTAATAATGCCTACCTGCCCGCGATCGAGGCCACCCTGTGTTACTGTCTTTTAACCCAGGTCGTATACGACGGTCGGTGGAACTCAGGGATGGCCAATGCCATAACCATAGAAGTTCCTGAAAAAAGCAGGTTAAATGCCGACCCCACTCAATCAGTGGGCTACGCTACGGTAGGAATCGGGGTTACCTTTTCCGAGGCTATTACTGAGGCTATCAGCCGGGCTTATTATGCGAGCGGCAAGGAAGAGGAGGTACAGGCCCCGGCGCAGGGTTCCATGAACTTCCCCATAATGGCGGGCCTTGATCGATTTGGTCGGCCGTTTGGAAATATCGTTATGTCCCACGCTATCAGCAGCTTTGGCAGCGGCGCCTTCATGGGTAGGGACGGCATGCCTAACTATCATTTTTATAACCCATGGCAATATGCGGGTGATCATGAGCCGGATGAATTGATCACTCATGCATTCTCCCTTTTTAACGGTTTTCTCCCCGATTCCGGGAGTCCCGGGAAGTGGAGATCAGCCCCCTGCACCGGCCATATACTGATGATCCATGCCTCAAATGTAGCCTTACCGTCGTTTAATGGCTCCGGCAGTAAGATGGCAGGTAACCAAGGGATGTTTGGTGGTTATCCCTGCGGGTGTTCTCATGTGGAATATCTATGGGATACCAATATTTATGAACTGGCAAAGGAAGGGGAAATCCCCAATGATTTCTCCTCGGTCGCTAATATTACTAAAAAGGTGAAAGGCAAGCTTACCAGGTGGGGGGCGAGCGCTCCGGCGGTGCCGGCCAAGTCTGGCGATATTATGACAATGAACATGCAGACCGGGGCCGGCTTGGGTGATCCTCTGGAGAGGGATCCCCAACTGGTTCTGGAAGATGTGATAGAACGGCTTGCTACTTCGGAAAATTCAAGAGCGGTATACGGAGTGGTTATCGACCAACCGACCCAGCAGGTGGACATGGTTAAAACAGAAAAAGAGCGCCGAAATAAGATAACGGAGAGGATTAAGAGGGGAATGGCCGGAGGGGAATACCTGAGGCTCCAAGTGGAGAGGAGAAAGAAACGCGATCTCCCGAAGCCCACCCTGGATTTTTTGGACGAACTTACCAATTTCAGTCCTGTCTTTAAAGGGCAGCTTGAGGCGGAGGAGGAGTTGGCCCAGAGAGAGCTAAGACCGCTAAAGGAAGTTAAGATAAGTGAGGTACTGTTCAAGCTTACGCCCTACGTCAGTGTAGTGCAGGATGAGAAGGGCAATAAGGTGTGTGTGTGTAGTAAATGCGATTTTGCTTACTGCGATGCCGCTGAGAATTATCAGCTCTACTGCCTGATTTATGATCGAGACCCCGCCGAAATCTACCCTTCCAATCTGGCGCCGGATAAGGACTTTACCATCTATCGCGAGTTTTATTGCCCCGGATGTGGGACTCAGGTAGAGGTAGATCAATGCCCGCCGGGCATGACGATCCTTCAGCATACCAAAAGTAGGGGGATAAATTACTAAGGGGAAAATAATGAACCTTGATATTAGTAACCGATGGAGAGAACTGACCCAAAAAGAGGCATGGCCTTCTTTGCTCAAGGAAGCGGCCTTCAAATGGCCTGACAAGGAAGCTCTTGTTTTCAAAGATGAGCGAGTCTCTTTTAGGGAATATCGGGAAAAGACCAGTCAGGTGGCTAAAGGGCTTTTTGCCGCAGGGGTAAGGCCAGGTGATCATGTGGGATTGTGGATGACCAACCGCCCTGAATGGTGTTACTCACGCTTTGGCATTAACCAATTGGGAGCAGTTATGATCCCCCTCAACACAAGGTATAGGACGGAGGAACTGAACTATGTGCTCAATCAAAGTGATGCTAAGGCCCTTATCATGGAAAGCAAGTTTCTGGGACAGATAGATGCCATGGGCCTGTTGAAGGAGTTGTGCCCGGAACTTGGTAATTCCCCGCCCGGAGAACTTAATCTGGCGAAGTTCCCGCTTCTCAAGGTGGTGATTGTTCTGGATGGGGAAGAGCCGGGATGCTTCGGATGGGAGGAGGTGCTCAGGCTGGGGGAGGGGGTTCATGATCAGGAAATTGAGATAGAGACCCGACCGGATGATCTGATACATGTTATTTATACTTCAGGGACCACCGGCTTTCCCAAGGGGGTCATGACTTCCAATAGCAACAATATAGCTTTCTCGGCTACTTCTGCAGAGGCGTTCAGCTTAAGGGAGGAAGACCGTTTCCTTTGCCTGCCTCCCTTCTTCGGGAATATGGGAATCTGGGGAGTGAATATATGTTTAATGGCAGGAGCTACGGCAGTGATGACCAGCCGGTTTCGTCCTCTTGACACCTTGATGCTTCTCGAAAAGGAGAAAATCACGCACACGATGTTCGTAGCCACTATGTTGATAGATATTCTGGCACATCCCTACTTTGGAAAATATAACCTTGGTTCCCTTAAGCACATCGTCTGTGGAGGAGCGGTTGTTTCTTCAAAACTGATCCGTGATGCTAAGGAGAAGATAGGCGCTGAGGTATATAATGGTTATGGTTTGGTCGAGGCATCTGGCTTGAGTTCCTGGACACCTGCGGGGGATACCCCGGAGCATATTGAGAAAACCATCGGGCTTCCCCTTGCTCACAATGAAATGACCATCAGAGACCCCTTAACCAACCAGGAGCTTCCCATAGGAAAGGAGGGAGATATCTGCATGAAGGAGGTATTTCCCGGCAGTTGTCATATGAAGGGCTACTACAAAAAGCCAGAGTTGACCACCGAAACCATAAGAGATGGTTGGCTTCACAGTGGGGATCTGGGTGTAAAGGATAGCGACGGGTATTTCCGGATTACCGGAAGGGTAAAGGAGATGTTCACTGTGGGAGGTTTCAATGTTTCTCCCCCCGAGATAGAGGAGACCTTACGAAAGCATTCAAAGGTAAAGGATGCAGCAGTAGTGGGGGTGCCAGATGAACGATTGGGTGAAGTGGGAGCAGCTTACCTTATACTCAAACTCGATGAAACGGCTACCGAAGAAGAGATAGTTAATTACTGTAAGAAATGCATGGCCGATATCAAGACCCCGAGATATGTTTTCTTTGTTCAAGATTTTCCCCTCAACCCCCAGGGCAAGGTGCAGAAGTTTAAGCTGAAAGAGGAGTTTATAAAGGAGAGATGCCTGGAGAAGGGATAAGTAATTGATTATTTTCCAGAAAGAGGCGAATTCATATAGGGAGGTGAAGAATGGGTATCTTGGAAGAATTATTTGGCTTAAGCGGCAAGGTAGTTCTTATAACGGGGGCCAGTAAAGGTCTGGGAGAGGCCTATGCTTTGGGACTCGCTGAGGCAGGTTGTGATGTGGCTCTGTTTGCCAGGAGCGATACCAGTGACCTGAAGCAACAGATTGAGGACAAGTTTGGGAAAAGGGCGATTTCCATTAGAGGCGATGTTTCAATTGAGGAAGATGCAAAAAGAGCGGTTGGTGAAACCATAGAGAAGCTGGGCGCCATAGATATTTTGATTGCAAATGCGGGTATAACCGGGACACCAGTTCCTGTCCATATGGAGGACGCTGATCGGTGGAAGCGAGTAATGGCGGTTGACATTGACGGCACATTTTTTTTCTGCAAGCAAGCCCTTAAAGAGATGATTAATAAAAAAGGGGGGAAGATCATAACCACTTCCTCAATGTGGGGAATTACCGCCTGCAGCCAGTTTCCGGCAGCTGCATACTGCACAGCAAAGGGTGCTATTATTAACTTCACGAGGGAGTTAGCAAAGCAGTATGCCGAATACGGTATTACAGTAAATTGTATTGCCCCCGGATATTTTAAAACCGAAGTTACTGACCGGGCTTATCATAATCCGGATGTTTACAAGGCATGCGTTGAAGACAAAAATAATCTTTTGCACAAAGTGGGAGAACCCCATGATTTAGTGGGGGCGATAATTTTTCTGGCCAGCAAGGCATCGGATATGATGACGGGTCAGGTATTGATAGTTGATCAGGGCTGCGTGTCAATGTAAGTAAGCCTATAAAGCTAAAAGACAAGATAGAGGAGACATACTATGGAGCAAAAAGAGTTTAAGGAAGTTATTTACGAGAAGAAAGAAGGTGTGGCAAAGATAATCATGAATCGTCCAAAGGCCTATAATGCCTTTACCCTTACCATGTTAAGGGAGATGGTATTGGCATTCGAGGATAGTGAACTGGATCCGGCAATTTCGGTGGTGGTTCTCACCGGAGCTGGCGATAAGGCATTTTGCACTGGTGGTGATGCCAAAGAAGCAGAACAACCGGGGGGCTATCCCAAGGAATCAGACTTCTGGCACGGCAAGTTACACCATGTTATGAGAAGTTGCTCAAAACCGACGATTGCTGCGGTAAACGGGTATGCGATCGGAGGGGGACATGTTTTACATGTACTTTGCGATCTTAGTATTGCTTCGGAAAATGCCAACTTTGCTCAATTTGGTCCCAAAGTAGGAAGTTTTGATGCCGGTTTTGGCGCTGCTTATTTGGCGAGAATTGTAGGAGAAAAGAAAGCTAGAGAAATATGGTTTCTCTGCCGTCAGTATAAAGCTCAGGAGGCGCTGGAAATGGGGCTAGTCAACAAGGTAGTTCCCCAGGACAAGCTGGAAGAAGAGGTTGATAATTGGTGTAAGGAGATTTTGGCCAAGAGCCCCTATGCGCTGAAGTTTTTGAAAAAAGCCTTCAATGCCGATACCGACCACCAATGGGGATATGAAGAAATGGCCATGAGTGCGTGTAGATTGTACTGGGCAACTGAGGAAGCCAAGGAGGCAAAAAACTCTTTTATCGAAAAAAGAGAACCTGATTTTTCTAACGTTAAAATATAGGATAGGGAGTTATCTTGATATGGCGTACCAGGACTTAAGAGAATGGGTAAATAAGCTGGAAACTGAGGGAGAGTTAGCCAGGGTCAAGGCAAAAGTGGATTGGGATTTAGAGGTGGGGGGCATAGTTCAGGAGACCTTCGATAACGAAGGTCCGGCCTTACTCTTTGAAAATATTAAGGATCACGAAAACACCCTTGGCAAGAAGTTATTTGTTGGCTCGCTTGCCACCTACCCACGGATTGCCCTCATGATGGGATTGCCAAAGGATACACGACCTGAGGAATTGATAAAAGTATACATGGAAAGGGTAAAAAACCCGATTAAACCCGTATTGGTCGAAAGCGGTCCGGTGAAAGAGAATGTGATCAGAGGCGACAAAGTAGATCTTTTCCAATTTCCGGCCCCGAAATGGCAAAACCGCGACGGGGGGCGATGCATCGGAACATGCGATGGTGTGGTTACAAAAGATCCCGAGACAGGATGGGTAAATATCGGTCTTTATCGAAGAATAATATTGGATAACAATCACACCGGCATTACCATCATTCCAGGCCAGCACATTTGGATGCACTGGAGAAAATATCGTAAACTGGGTAAGAAGACCATGCCGGTAGCAATGATCAACGGATGGGATCCGGTACTGCCAATGATATCCTGTTCACTTCAGCCACCGAGAGTGTGCGAGTATGATATTATGGGGGCTCTAAGGCAAGAACCGGTTGAACTGGTTAAATGTGAGACCATTGACCTTGAAGTGCCGGCAACGGCGGAAATAGTCATTGAAGGAGATATCTCTCTTGACTTCGACTCATTCAGGATGGAAGGCCCGTTCGGGGAATTTCAGGGGTACTACGGGTCCTTAGCCAGCAAGAAACCGGTGGTTACCTGGAATTGCGTTACCTGCAGGAATGACCCTGTCCTGCAGGGGACATTAGAGGGAGTTCCGATTAATGAGGACCATCGGATGGAGTCGATTAATATTAGCGCTCTGGTATGGCAGTACCTAAACGAGAGGATGCCAGGGGTTATAGGGGTAAATGTCCACCCGAGCACTGGTTGGACCAACGTGTTTGTGCAGATTGACAATAGCCATATGGGGCAGGTTCAACAAGTGGCTTCGGGAATATGGAGTATGTCCCTTGCTAGTTCAGTGGGTAAGAACGTTATCGTAGTCGACGAAGACATAGATATTTTCGACCTCAACAAGATTGCCTGGGCTTTTGCCACGAGGGTTTATCCGCCTAGAGACATTATCCAGTTTCCCGGACCAGTGCTGGTAACTGATCCATCCATTCATCCGAAAGATAGAGTCGGTTTAAAGGGAGAGACAGCCAACATGGGCGTCAGGTTGCTTATTGATGCCACTAAATACCTGGGTAACCCGCGCTCCGAAATTTTGTTTGGCGAGAGGTTTGCTCCGGTAGCACGTCCCGATAATGAGACGATGAGGGTAGTAAGAGATAGATGGAAGGCATATGGTATTGAATTGTAGGTGGATAGAGGTGCGCTATGATGGCAATAGAAAGGCAAAACCTTTCTCAATTATATCCGTGGATTGTCTCGGACTAATCTAACCATCGCACCTCTGTCCCCTTGCCCTGCGCCACTTTTGGGACTTGAGTTTGCTGTAGACTGCAGAGGAAAGGTGCCTGGGCATTCGAGCGCGATAGGGAAGGAACCGTAAAATATGGCGTACGAATTTACCGAAGAACAAAAGATGTTTAAGGATACGGTTCGGAGGTTGACAAAGGAAAAGATCGCCCCCTGGGCGGCCGCAATCGATCACGAGGGTAAATTTCCCAAGGGTATAGAGGCAATTGCAAAAGTCAAAAAAAACATCAACTGTCATTTTGACCGCAGGGAGAAATCTTTTGATATCAATACCGCCTAGATTTCTCACTTCGTTCGGAATGACAAACGGAGGACTTTTGCAATTGCCTCCTCAGTAAGGAGAATAATTCAAGGAGGTATGGGTGATGAAAGAGAGCTTCAATAATAAAATCGTCAAGAAGATAGTGGGTGAAGGTGGCGTTATTGATGATAACGAGAAATTGCAAAAGTACTCGTCAGATTACAGTAACGTGCCTTCGATTGCGCCTGCGATGGTGGTAAAGGTGCGTGAAGATGGCGAAGTGCCTGAGGTGATTCGTCAATGTAATGATGAAGGACTTTCTGTTTATCCATCCAGCTCGCAAGTTCATTTTTATGGCGGAACTATTCCCAGGAAAAAAGGCGCCGTCGTCATGGACCTTTCGGGGCTGAACAAAATCCATGAGGTCGATGAGTTAAGCCACTGGGTTCATATAGGCCCTGGTGTAACTTGGGGGCAGCTTCAGATGGATATTGAAAAGGTGGGATATCGCAGCATCATTCCTCTCTTGCCCCATTCAAACAGGAGTGTGGTTACCGACTGGCTTGAAAGGGAAGCGCCCACGGCCTGCAAATTTGAGTGCAACGAGACAATTGCCTCCATGTGGGTAACCTGGGGGCTTGGAGAAAGTTTTGTAACTGGTTCTGCCAGTGTCGACAATTTCAGAAAAGAAGGTTGCTTTGCCGACGGCGTTAATCCTCAAGGGCCAGGGAGCATAGATTTTTGGAGGCTTCTACAGGGCTCTCAGGGGACATTCGGGATTGTAACCAAGGCGATCTGCAAGATAGAACTCTTACCTTCTGTTTCAAAGGCGGTTTTCTTTACGTCAGGCGATCTTTCCAATCTAATTCCTCCCTTGTATGAAATGGGAAAGAGGTATGTGGGGTTTGAAAGATTCATAGTGAATGATGTTACTCTTGCTGCGATATTAGGTGATATCAACCTAAAATCTTCCCTTCCCGGCTGGACAATAATTAATGTGCTCATCGGCTTACCCGCAGGGCGACCTGATGACATGGTGGCTTACCAGCTTGATTATGTCCGGAATGAACTCAAGGATAAGTTCCCGGAAATTACAATATCTGAAAGGCTTGAAGGCGCGCCTGCCGGGACAGAGGAAAAATTGCCTGAGATGTTGAGAAAGCCCTGGCCTGAAAACAAGGTCTTTTGGAAGCATGTAGCAAAGGGCAATTGTCAGGAGTTGATATTCACAACCCTGTTAAGCAAGACTCCACGTCTTACGGCTATTGTGAAGAATATTGCGTTGGAACACTGCTATTCCGTGGATGATGTGGGGGTCTATATCCAGCCCCTTGAAGATATGAGAGCGTGTCAGATTTCCTTTATGCTTCCCTTTGATGATAAAAATGCAGAAGAGTCGAACAATGTCCAGAGATTATATCACCGGGCCATCATTGAAGTTCTTAATGAAGGGGGATATTTCAACCGTATCTATGGTGGCATTGGCGATGTGGTCTATACTTTGCCTAGGGTTCAGGGTTATGTGAAACAGGTTCGCAGATTGAGAAGTCTCTTTGATCCGAATGGTATTTTGAGCCCGGGTAAACTTTGCTTCTAACTTATTTTGCCGGATATTAGATTCGGATACGATCCCACTGTGACCAAAAGAATAAGCGTTGTTAATAAAAGAGAGAGTTTGAGCTAATGAATTTAGGGAGGGCATATATGAAAGAAGTAAACGAAACAAACGAAGTAAGCGCTAGACCCAAGCCTGCAGCTTTCAAGTTGGATTTAGATCTCAGGAATTATCTCTGGGAAGTAAAGACTTGTACCGGATGTGCCATGTGCAAGTATGGTGATTGGATTTATGTTCCTGCTCCGGACGTATATGACTTTTCCTGGATTTGCCCGGAGTGGGAATGTGGTGTCATGGATCATTATGGCACGCCAGGCCTGATCAAGATTTTAGGGGCTGTTTTTTCGGGGGATATGAAGCTTGATGATCCGACTATCCGTGAAATTGTGTATAAATGTCATCTATGCGGCGGCTGCGAAATAGGCTGCAAGAGAAACCTCGATTTAGAGATACTGATGATGCGAGAAGCCCTGGTGGCGCAGCTTATAAAAGAGGGTATCGGCCCCTTGCCGCAGCATCGGGTTCTTGCCGACAGGATAAAGGGAAGCGGGAATTATTTTGGCAAAGAAGAGAGTGTGAGAATGGCCTGGGCCAAAGACGGCGTTAATGTAGCTGATAAGGCTGAATTGCTTTATTTTGTTGGATGTTATGCCGGTTACAAATATCCCGAAATTGCCAAGAGTGTCGGCAAGATATTGAATAAGGCGAAAGTTCCTTTTATGCTCATGCAGGGTCAGAGGTGCTGCGGATACAAGCTTTTCAGTGCGGGACTTGTTGATGATGTGGCCGTCACGGCAAAGGCAGTGATTAAGAGGATAAATGACCTTGGCGTGAAGGAAGTTGTCACAGAGTGTGCTGATTGTTACCGGATGTTGAAAGTGGAGTACCCGAAAGTATTAGGCATTGGCACGAAGGACCTTGGCTTTGCGGTTTATCATATTGCAGAATATGCCGACAGGTTGATCAAGAACGGTTCGATAAAGCCCGTGAAGGAGTTTCCCGAAAAGATTACCTATCATGATGCTTGTGGATTGGGCAGACTTTCCGAGCCCTGGATTCCCTGGGAAGGCATAAGGGATGCTGATGACTGGGGGCAGTTAAAACCTAAAAGGGAATTCAGGCGAGGCACCAATGGTTGCTACGAGCCTCCGAGAGACGTCCTCAAGAGCATTCCCGGGGTTGAGCTTGTCGAGATGCTCCGCCACCATCACAATGCGGTTTGTTCCGGTTCATGCGGGGCTGTTAGAGAGGCATATCCCGAGGAGCAGGCCTTTACTACGGATGTGAGGATGAGGGAAGCAAATTATGTAGGAGCGGAGACTGTTGTCGTGGCTAACCCCAGGACTTATGAGGTTTTTGAGGAATCGCTGGCGAGGATGAAGGGTGGTGGCATGGCCAAAAATATTCAAGAGATAAAAGATCGGTTTGTCGGGTCCAAGAAGTCTCTTGGCTTGACCTCATTTGGTGTAAAACGGGTCCGTGATCTCGCGAGCTTCTTGGCCTCGTCAATAGAATAGGGAGGGTTTGATTATGACTACGCAATATATTTCTGATTTAGATATAAGGGGTAAAATTAGTCAATTGAGACAGGAACCCTACTGGACGGAAGCGCCGGATGAGGCCTTTGAGGAGATGAAAGCAGCGCTGGGCTCTCGCTGGGTAAACAGGGACAAGGTGGTTCGCCAGGCCTATTACGCCCGAGGGTACGGCTTTGAGTTGTGGCCCGCCATGGGCATTTCTTATCCTCCCTGCATAGTCACCCTTCCTTCCTCGACTGAAGAGGTGGCGGCCATAGTAAAAATTTGCAACAAATATAATTTGCCCTATGTGCCCATGAGTTCGGGGTGGATGTCTCAGGCCACGCCCAGGTTCCGTTCCGACATGGTGTTAATTGACCTTCAGAGGACGTGGGAATGGGAAATAGACGCTGAGAACATGTTTGTTACGCTTGGCGCCGGTGTCCGTTTTGGCCATCACTGCCAGGGATGTCTTGAGCACGGGTTGTGGTTCATCAATACGGGTGGGGGCTCGGCTTCCTGCGTTATTGCTAACACATTAAACTATGGGTGTTCACCGCTCAACTACAGGATGGGCAATGCCGAGAGGAGGGCCCTGAGCATGGAATGGGTTACTCCCGAGGGTGACATCGTTTATTCCGGTTCCTGGACCCAGGATGAAAGCGGTTTCGGTGGCGACGGTCCAGGCCCTAATCTAATGGGTGCGCTAAGGGGTATGAACACTTGGTTTGGCGCCATGGGCATTGTGACCAGGATGACCGTTAAAGCCTTTTCCGTAATAGAGAATGCCACGGAGGTTATTGTTCCTGAGGGTATTACGCCGAACACAAGTCTCGCTTTCAAGGATACCGGGCGCATAAGGTGGATAAATTTTCAGTTTCCCAGCAATGAGTCTATGGAGAAATGCATGGCGGAAGTAGGGCACGCGCAGATAGGTGCGGCCTGGACGAAGGTTCCTGTTTTTTGGCGCTATATTGCCCAAGCCAGGGACAAGGAGGATTTCTGGGAAAAATGGAGTGGCGTTTCCAATGAAGATGTTAATAACTTCTTTATGCTGCGTGCTCTTTTTGTGGGCTATACCTCCCATAAACAGATGGATTACGAGCTTAAGGTTTGCGAAGATATCATGAAGAAGTATGGAGCCAAGGAACGGCGGACCAAACCTTCCGATGAGTCCTGGATCAAGAATGCAGATGCCAATGGCATGTGGATGATGACAAGCGGTTATGTCACCACCGATGGTGGTCAGGAAAGTCTGAAGGCCTGTATTGAAACGGGGAAGACTCTCTCCCGTGTTTTCAGTTCCGAAGGCTATGACAAGGCGTTTTTGGATGTAAAAGGCGATACCGGATGGTGGCAGTCAAATGATTACGGACATTCGGCCTATGTCGAGTTCATGCTTTACCAGAACGTTGATCATTGGGATCCCGTCTCGCCATATTTTAAGCCTGAGGTCCTTGAGAAGGGCTTAAAGTGGTGTTTTGAAATTGTACCTGATGTGGATGGGTTGGTAGGTAGTGCCAACTTTATGGGCGCCTTCCAGTACCCCTTGATTTATGCCGGTACGATGCGCAACAACTATCAGGTATGGATGGATAGATTTAAGAGCGAGTTTGATCCCAAATCCCTGGCAAATCCGCCTGCGCCCTATGATATAGAGAACCTGATAGAGTTGCTGCCTGACGATATGCTGCCGAGGGTTCGTTCGCGAATAAGACGGGCACTTCGGGGTAAATCGGTAGCACCGAGTGCTTTGCCTGAGAAGAAGCTTAAGCTGTTGAGTGGTGAATAGCAAAATTAACTCCGCTTTTATCTCCCCTTAGCTGTTGGAGGAGATGTGACAATGTCAAGTTAGTGAGGTCGTTGAATATGGATTTTGAGTTTACCAAAGAAGAAAAGGCGTTACAGGAAGAGGTTCGTGAATTTATTAGTAAGGAATCAACCCCGGAGATGTTGAAAGAGACCGCAGAACAGGGCCTTGGTGATGTTTATGGGGCGCCTGAGGGCCGAAAGATCATTCGGAAGATGGCGGCCAAGGGATGGCTTGCCCCTACGTGGCCAAGGGAGTATGGCGGCCTGGAGGCTTCAGAGATTGTAGCCTACATGATCAATGAAGAGATGGGTTATCATGGCTTGCCTTTCAGTTTTGTTGCCGCCCATATGGCAGGCCCTGCGATTCTTCGATTTGGAAGTGATGAGATGAAGAAGAAGTGGTTGCCCAGGATCGCAAGCGGAGAACTCGAGTTTGCCCTTGGCTACACAGAACCTCAGGCAGGATCAGACCTCTCTGCGTTGAATCTTCGAGCTGAGGACAAGGGGGATTACTTTCTTTTAAATGGAACAAAGTTGTTCAACACCGCTTGTCATGTTGCCGATTACCACTGGCTGGCTTGCAGGACTAACTTTGATGGTCCCCGGCATAAGGGTGTTTCCATTATGATAGTGGACTTGAAGAGTCCCGGCATTACAATAAGTCCTTTAATAACTATGTCCGATTGGAGGACTAATGAGGTTTTCTATGAAGATGTGCGCGTGCCCAAGGAGAATCTGGTAGGCGAGAAGAACAAAGGATTCTACTATCTCATGACAGCCTTAGACTTTGAACGTATGCTTAATCTTGGAAGGTACCGCCGTGTCTTCGATGAATTAGTCGCATATACAAAAGAAACAGCAGTAGGTGGGGAACCTTTATCCAAAAATCCTTTGATACGCCAAAAACTGGCACAGCTTTCCACTGAAATCGAGGTTGTACGACTTCTTTACTATCAGCTTGCTTATATTATGGAGAAGGGTGGTATCCCTAACTATCAGTCGTCAATGGAAAAGACCTTTACTGCGGAGTGTGCTCAACGGATTACGAATGTGGGGATGGACATTTTGGGTCTCTATGGTCAACTGAAGGAAGGTTCTAAGTGGGTGCAACTGAAAGGGAAAATGGAAAAACTTTATCGAAACAGTATTGTTTTGACGATTTATGGAGGCACCTCTGAGATACAGAGGAATATTATAGCCATGCGAGGATTGGGCTTGCCGGTCTAAAGACATAGCCCCGCTGTTTCTATTCCAAACGGTAAACGGAGAAAAATGAGTATGGATTACAATTTCAGTGAAGAACAGGAGTTACTAAAAAATGCAGCCAAAGGCTTTCTACTTAAGGAATGCAAGCCTCTGTTCGTAAGGGAAATGGAGAATGATCCTCAGGGGATTACACCTGAACTCTGGCAAAAGATGGCAGAACTTGGATGGATGGGGGTGGTATTCCCTGAAGAATGCGGTGGTATCGGTGGGAGTTATCTCGATTTGATCGTGCTCCTTATTGAGATGGGGTATTCCTGTCTGCCAGGGCCCTTCTTCTCCACGGTTGTTTTAGGCGGAGCGACCATCATGGAGGCGGGGAATGAGGAAAAGAAGCGAGAATTACTAGCAGCGATTGCTGAGGGCAAGGTATTTGTAACTCTGGCACTTACTGAGGCAACTGCGGAGCTTTCACCTGAAAGGATAGCAGTAAAGGCCCAGAAAGATGCCGATGATTTTGCAATCAATGGAACAAAACTCTTTGTCCCGGATGCCCATCTTGCCAACTATATCATCTGTGTTGCAAGAACGGAGGAAGGAAAAAACAAAGAAGATGGGATCACCCTTTTTCTTGTGGATGCAAAAAGTCAGGGGGTAAGGATTACCTCTCTCAACACATTTGCTGGAGATAAACTGCATGAAGTTGTCTTCAATAATGTAAGAGTGCCTAAAGAAAATGTTCTGGGTAAACTGGATAAAGGCTGGCCAATTATAGAGAAGGTACTTCAAAAGGCAGCAATCGCCAAGTGTGCGGAGATGGTCGGTGGAGGTCAAAGGGCACTGGAGCTGGTAATAGAGCAAGTTACCGAGAGGGAGCAGTTTGGCAAGAAGGTTGGAGGCTTTCAGGCTGTTCAGCACCATTGCGCAAATATATTGACTTGTCTCGAGACATCCAGACTAATGACCCATCAGGCAGCCTGGAGGATAAGTGAAGGTTTGCCTTGTGAAAGGGAGGTTGCCATGACTAAGGCCTGGGTAAGTGATTCCTGCCGTAGTCTTGTTGCCCTTGCGCATCAAGCTATCGGGGGAACAGGTTTTATGGAAGAACACGATCTCCAGCTCTACTTTAGAAGGACTAAGGCGGCGGGGGTGTATTTCGGAGATGCCGATTTTCACCGTGAGGCATTGGCTGATGTGATGGGATTATAGGATTAGCCCTGCAACGATACATATTACTTAGCGACCCACGCCCCTCGGGGCGGTTTATCATGGAGTAACTTGTTGTTTGGTTCATGATCGGCTATAGTCACACCGGCATCCGGG
>Ga0082335_1003884_pt1 | contig 23613 bp, 15 predicted proteins | sample Subgrocontami58m_FD_72375 | JGI IMG/M metagenome (GOLD analysis project Ga0082335, IMG submission 72375) | Subsurface groundwater microbial communities from S. Glens Falls, New York, USA - GMW37 contaminated, 5.8 m (SPADES assembly) (version 2) ...
ATTAAGGCTGAACCCGGTAAGCGCTCCACCGAGCGTAACGGCTGATGGTGCCGCCAACCCGAGAATGGTACCCGATGTTTGTACTGAATCAATATCCAATTTGGCATCGGGAGTGGTGTCGCCGATGCCCACGCTGCCTTGATCAACTATCAACCCATAGTTGTTGGTCGCGTTCTGGGAATTAAAGTAGCCAGCGATGTTCGTTGTCGTTCCTGTACCCGCGCCAGTCATACTGCTGTACACGCCGTAGCGGGTGGTACCAGCGCTGGCTGCTGAAGACAGTGCCTCAATAAGTCTTCCACTAAATGCTATGTTACCTGAACGAGTGACAGCCGAAATAACAGCCCCGGAACCCATGTTGGTTCCACCTTCTGCCCGTAGTACTGAAATACTACCCGCGAGGCTGTTCAATGTACCGTTACCAAGGAAGTATCCAGCGTAGCCAGGCTGGCAATTGCTTAGTGCCAGTACCTGCCCAACTGTGGTGCCGATGCCGCAGACGCCAGTCCCCTCAATGCCAAAGGTCGTACCGCCGTCCGCAACGAAGCCACCAATGGCGCGAATGCCGAAGCCACCATCATTACCGCCGACGGCAGCCCCACCATCGCTGCCAGCCAGACCGCCGGTAAAATCACCACCGTTTCCCCCATCGCCCGCTGACCCAGGGCCAATAAGATTCTCACCACCAACAGCACCGGTGGCGACTAATCCCGCCCCGCCAGTTCCAGCAGCAGCAGCTGTAGTACTAGCTGCTCCTACCCCACCAACCAAACTACCCGCACTACCACCCGCTACCCCATTGCCCAAGCCAGTGTAGCCGAGGCCACCGATAGCATAGGCGCTATCTGGCACGGTCGTGGAGCCAGCCACTGTCGCATAAAGCCCATAGACCGTATGGGTGCCAGCGCCTGCGTTATCACCACTAGCTGTAAAGTAACCACCGTAGGTGTTGACTACGGCACTGGTGGTGGCGCCGGTCCGCGTAACGCTGTTGTAGACGCCGTAGGTGGTGTCGGTACCTGTCGTAACGACGCCAGTATCAGAGAGGCTTAGGTTGAGATTATAGTTCGTACCGGCGGTTGCGGTAGTAGTGGTGGTTGACGCGCTCAGCGCATAGCCAGTTGTGGCAGCCGACGCCGTGAGCGAGAGGACGGTACCCGTCGTAGTATTTGAGGAAATCGAGACAAGGTCGTTGGTGGTAGCGGGCGAAAGCGTGGTGCTGCTCCGCGTCCAAAAACCCGAGGTGCCACTAGCTGGGCCGGCACCGATGATGGCACCATCAACCTCAAGGTCACCCCCGATGTACAGGTCGTTGTCTGAAGTAATGGAAGCGTCTTCAGGTGCCTCGCCGCTATTGGCGATCACGTTGTAGGCCACAGCGCCAGCGTGCCCACCAATGATAATGGTATCAGCATCCGCCAAGAGTAACTGCCCACCCGCTGGATTTATCGTGATATCATCTGAGCCGGAACTTACAATGGGGTTTGCACCAACGTTAATCGAATTGGTGAGTTCGGCATCGGAAACGTTCAACCCATTGATAATGAAATTGTCGGTGGTCGAGCGAACCGAGATACCGTCGGTTACAATCGTACTACCAGTAACGGCATTATCATTGTTCAAAATATCAAACAAGAAGTTCCAAGCGTTATCTGTCGTTTGGGCATCGGCATTCAACAAAACCCGCATACCGGTTTCCGTGTTGCCGGCTACTGTAGGATTCTGATTAAACTCAAAATCAAGACCAACGTAACCATCAGCTGCGGCCGAGGGCGCGTGCGTCATTCTAAAAGTTATTGGCTCAACATTACCACCACCCGAGGCGTTGCTCGTAATAGTGAATGTGGTTGAAGCTCCACCACTCGTATGAGTTTGGCTGAACTGGCCGGTACCAGAAAGTAAGGATAGATTATCGTTGGCTGCTATATTTACATCGCCACCGCTCGCATCGATGCTAAGGTCACCACTCGAACTCAAACCAAAATCGGCGAAGTTGGCGGCGGCGCCGTCAGCGTCGTTGTAGGTCAGCCTCAAGTTATCACCGGCCGCGCTATTAATCTCCAGTGCTGCGTCGGCCACGGTAGTAGCAATACCAACTTCGTGGGCGCCAGCCTCGATGGTCATGCGCACGAGGTCGTTGGTGCCGAACTGTAGTGCGCCGTTGGCGTCGAGGGTGCCGAGGAGCGTGGCGTTATTTAGGGTGCCGGTATACGTCCCGCCAGCTGAATCTTGTCCAGGAAACTGCACGGTCCCTAAGATGCCCTGCACCCCACCACCGTCCTGCGAAAATAGCGCGTAGGCTGTACCGATTTCACCAGAACCATTGTCGGTATCGCCTGAAATCTGCAGTGAAGCATTGGTAAAACTGCGCACCGAAAGTGTTTCCGGCGCCGCGTTATTCGCACCCACGTGCAAGCGCGAGGTAGTGTCGGTTGAGCCAAGGCCGGTACCGCCGCCTTGGTAGGCAAGCGCCACGGCGTTATCGATGTACAAATCCTCACCGCTATCGTAGGCGCTGTTAGCCACCACCGTATCCTGGAATGCCCAAGCCGAAGTAACTTGCGTGGTACCGGTGGTTAGATCAGCTATTACAATGGTGCCATCACCGGTTGTACCACACGTGGTATCAACGCGGACGTGCGTCGGCGCGGTAAGACTGTTGGTACACAAGTTATCCGCTGCTTCTACGTCAACAAGCGTCGCTCCTTCGCTTATGGCGGCCGGTGTGCCAACACCAATGGTAGTAGTACCGTCAGCATCAACCAAAATATCGAAAGAAAATACGTGCAGGCGAGCAGTTGGCGTAATAGTGCCGATACCGACATTGCCAGCTTCAAAAATAGCCGCATAGTTGTTAGTAGCACCAGAAGCTGTGGTATAGAGGCCGACGTTGGTTGTAGCCGCGCCGGTGTTAGAAATAAAGGCGCCGTAATCAGTACCGCCAGTGGCGCCGGTTTGTGAGATATTGAGTGCCGTGTTGCTGGCGCCAGTGGCGGATGAGGTAAGTGTTAGGATATTTCCGGTGTTGCCAGTAACCGAGATTACATCGTTCGCTGTAGCGGGTGACAGCGTGGTGCCGCTCCGCGTCCAATACCCCGCGGTACCCGTGGCCCCGCCGATGATATTCCCCGAGCAGGTGAGGTTGCCGGTTGCGCCAGCCAAGGTACAGCCGGTGTCACCCGAGCCCCCCGCCATTACGATAGAGGTGGCGACAGTGCCAGCTGTACCAATACTGATGGTATCGGCACCCGTGGCACCGGTACCAATATTAATTACATCTACGCCAGAGGCGCCCGTACCCGCAATATTAATAAGATTACCGCCGGCGCCGGTACCAATATTAAGGGTGCTGGCACCGCTACTATTACCAATGTTCAAGGTATTTGCATTAGTACTACCGAGTGAAATGGTCCCTTTTATAACGGCAGCACCTACATCTATCGTGATGTTGCCCGACGTACTATCTACACCGCCGGCGCCGGTTTTAAGAACCAAATTGCCCGTAGTTCCAGATGGGTCGCCCAGGCTGTCTCCCGAAGTTATGGTAACAGCCCCGCTATTTCCGCCGCTATCAAGTACCGCCGCAGCAGAAGCTAATGTAACCGCGCCACTAATCGCGCCGTTGCCCGCGCCTGAAAGTATGTTGAGTGCACCGCCGGCCGTGGCGGCTGTGGTTGAAGCGGCCACGCTGATAGTATGGTTAATTTCTTTAGCTAATGAGACGATAGCTGGAAAAATAGACAACGTATCGCCCGAGGCATTACCTAGAACGGTGTTGCCATTAGCAGTTAGAGTGCCATCAACTGTAACAGCGTCGCCCGCGGTAGCAGTAGACAGCGTGGTGCCGCTCCGCGTCCAATACCCCGCGGTACCCGTGGCCCCGCCGATGATATTCCCCGAGCAGGTGAGGTTGCCGTTGGAATTCGTTACGGTGCAACCCGTAACACCCGAGCCACCGGCAAGGTTAACATCGCCGGTCGAGGTTGAGGCGATGTTCACGACACCAGTGGTACCGGCGTCCAGCGCCAGGTTGGTACCGGCGCCGGTCGAGATAGCCCCCGCGCCCGCAAAGCCCAGGGCGGTAGCTGAGGTGCTGATGGTATCGAGCGATGATACGCCAGTAAGGGCGCCGGCAGTGGAGACGTTCAAGCCTCCGTTGGAGGTGAGCTGGAAAGTACCGGTGGCATTGCCCAGGGTTAGGTTGCCTGTACCGGTCGCGATGGCCACGGCGCCCGAACCCGTACCAGTGCCGATGTTGGTGGCACTCGAGCCCGAGGTGTTGATGTTGGTGGTGCCGGTAACGGTCAAGCCACCAGTACCTTGAATAAGCCCCGTGCCAGAGTTAACCCCGACTGCCGTCACCGCCCCAGCTTGTGTCACCTGGAAGTTGGTCGAGGTGATGAGGTTGGTGCCAAAGGTACCGGAGAGGTTAAGGCCGTTGGTGATGTTGGCGCCGGAAATTTTGAGACCGTCGGTGACCACGATCTGGTTGCCGGCTCCTGTGTCGTTGTTGGCGAGGGCTAAGATGGAGTCAACGGTTAGGTCGGTCGAGGCAGAGTCGTTCTGGGCCACGTTGAGCCTGGCCACGGTCTCGTTGTTGCCGGCAATTGAGGTACCTTGGGTGAACTGCACGTCGAGGCCAGCAATGGAACCGGTGGAAACTGCGGTGGTGCCTTGAGCGTTCGTGATGACGAACTTGTTTGCTGCCCAGGCAGTGTCGGCGCCGGAATTGTTGCTGGAGGTGAGGAGCGCCAAAGAGGCAGTGGTGAGGGCAGTGTCGGTCAGGGCGAAGGCATTGGTCGTCGTGTTGGTAGAAGTGATGGCAATGGAGCCAAAGCCAGTTAAGGCAATGGAACCTGAAGTACCAGTGAGCGATAGAGCGCCGGTCGTCTGGGTTAGTCCGTTCGAAGCCGTGAGCAGGCCAGCCGAGGTGATGATACCGGTACCGGAGGTCGAGATGTTGCCGGAGGTGGTGACTGCATCACCGGCGGTGGCTGGCGAGAGCGTTGTGCCGCTCCGCGTCCAATACCCCGCGGTACCCGTGGCCCCGCCGATGATATTCCCCGAGCAGGTGAGGTTACCGTTGGAATTCGTTACGGTGCAACCCGTAACACCCGAGCCACCGGCAAGGTTAACATCGCCGGTCGAGGTTGAGGCGATGTTAACGACACCAGTGGTACCGGCGTCCAGCGCCAGGTTGGTACCGGCGCCGGTCGAAATGGCGCCTGCACCCGCAAAACCGAGGGCAGTGGCTGAGGTGCTGATGGTATCGAGCGATGATACGCCAGTAAGCGCGCCGGCGGTTGATACGTTCAAGCCGCCATTCGAGGTGAGCTGGAAAGTACCGGTCGCATTGCCGACGGTGACGCTGCCTGTACCAGTGGTAGCAATATTCACGGCCGAAGCACCGGCGGTGCCGAGGTTGGTGGCACCCGAAGAAGAAAGGGTGGTAAAGACGCCGGTGGAGGCTGTCGTCGCTCCGATAGCCGTGCTGTTGATGCCGGTAGCGGTCGTATTGAAGTTGCTGGCGGTAAACGTCAAACTGTTGGCGCCGGTCGAGATAGATGAAACGCCAAGGCCGGATAAGGTTAAGGCGCCTGAGGTCGCGGTGAGGTTGAGGGCACCGGTGGTCTGAGTTAAGCCGTTCGAGGCGATGAGAAGTCCAGCCGACGTAATCGTGCCTGCGCCGGTGGTGCTCATGTTACCGGAGGTAGTAACGGCATCCCCGGCTGTCGCCGGTGAGAGGGTGGTGACTACCCGCTGCCAAAATCCAGCTGTACCACCGGTACTTGTGATATTGCCAGAGCAGGTGAAGTTGCCAGTCGCGCCATCGGCGGTACAACCAGTAGCGCCGCTGCCGCCGACCAGGTTGAGAGAAGAGGCCGTGGCCCCGCCCGGCCCGATGTTCACGGCTGAGCCGGCGCCCGCGAAGTTGACGGTGGTGGCTCCCGCATTTACAAGATTAAACGTTGCACTGGTAGTGGTAAGGTCGCCGCCGTTCACGGCGACGTCGCCAGCGCTAATGACATTACCCGACGCATCAACGTCAAAGTTCGTAAGATCAATCAAGGGCGTGGTACCAACGATTGAATTATCACCCACGTTCAACGCGTTCACCAGTTCTGCGTCCGAGGCATCAATGCCGTCGGTAATAAGTCCGGCGGCTGATTGAATGCGCAGGCCATCGGCAATCGAGCGGTTAAGGTCGAGGTTATCAAGCAGCAAGAGCTGTGCCGGGTCTGCGGTACCGGTACCGTTGGCGCGCGAAATCATCGCGGTCGAGGTGGAACCGTCAGCCACGTTCACCACGAAGTTGGAGTCAACCGCTGTATCAGCCAACGTGAACGCAATATCGCGCGCCGTGGTCGTCGTGATGGCGTTGCCACCGTCGTACGCACCCTGAAGCGTCATTGCTCCACCAGCACCCACACAATCACTCCAAGCTCCACCCTCGAAGCAGCGGAACTTATTAGTAACATCGTTGTAGTAAATGGCGCCCTCGGTGCCTGTGGGATCGCCGGCGTTGGACTTAATATCCACTACCAAAAGGTCCGGCGTAGTGGAACCGGCACCGCCGCTCCCGATTTGCACGTTACCGGTGGCGCTGTCGGCCAGCGACTGCAGCGTCAATGGCCCCACGGTCGAGTTTATGGTCGGCGTCGCGGACGTGAGCGTCAGGCTGCGGTTCGCGGTGACTGAACCCTTAAATAGCGAGGTTGATTCGACTGTTAGGTTGTCGCGCGTGTCGGAACCGATGGTGGCCTCGCCGCCAACACCGAACGTAGCCGAGCTCAAGTTGCCCGACACGTTGGCGCTATCAATAAAAGCGTGCGCATTGACCTGTAAAGTACCACCAATCGTGGTGCGATTGAGCTCCGTATTTCCATCCACCTTCAGGTCCTCGAGCGTCAGGTTGCTAATAAAGGTGTCGCCGGTAAGTTCAGTACGGCCAATGGAGGTAAGGTTACCTTCGAAGAACGCTGCATCCTTAAAAATGCTCCGGCCGAAAAACTGGCTTGGCCCGTTCACATCTAGTCCACCCACGGTAATTTTATTACCGGTCACGGCACCGTTGTCCGTCACGTAGTCAAGATCAAAGTCCCCGGCTGCCCGGCCGTTCCACAATTCAGCGTTCAAATTCTTCACCAGCTCGCGGCTCGAGGTGTGAATGGTACCGTTGCCTAAATTGAGATCGTTTCCCTGTGTCGTAATGTCGCCACCCACAGTTACCGGCCCGCCCACTGTTAAAGGGCCACCAATAGTTGCACCACCTTTCACCTGTGCATCACCACCTACAGTAATATCTTGCTGTACCGCGACACCCCCACCCACTTTAACTTCCTGTTTTAAATCAACGTTGCCGTCCACTGTCACATCGTCATGAAAAAAAGCTTCACCCCACACACCCAGATTTCCATCCACCAACAGTGCATCCAATAGTTTGGTCGCACCCTTTACCTCCAAGATTCCTCCGACCTCGACCGCGCCTTTCAAGTAAACGTCATCGGTCGTTACGTTACCGTTCTTGGTCACAAAGGCCAGCGTGAACTGCGTTGGGTCAAACCCATCCACTGTGTCAGCGTTGAAATTCTCCACCTTGGTGCTCGAGTCCACAATGATCGGCGCCACACCGTCGCGCGCGTACGAACGGAGCTGACCCTCGGTCTCGATATGACCCTTAATTGAAATGTTGCCGGCCTCATTCAAAATCAATACCTCGTTGGCATTCGTTCCGGCACGGTGCCCGTCCAAGGTCCAAGCGTTCTTGAAGCTGGCCAGCAATTTTGCCGGCAGGTCATTGGCGACGCCCTTGGTTAGCCCGGCGAATAATAGCGGCAGCACGATGAGCAGGATAATAAGGTAAAAAAGCAACGGCTTCCTTGGACGGTATGGCTTCTCAGTGTACGGGGCTGGAGCAGCAACTACCTGCGGTTGCTGGGCAGCTGCCTCGCTAACCTTATCCCCGACCTCCCGTAAACCCTCCCGCAAGCTATCAAATTTCGCCCCCAGGGTTTCACCAAGAACGTTCGCTATTTCGCGGGCAGCCGTTACGGCTGACTGCGTAGCATCGGCTGCCGCGGCAGGCGCGGGTAGCAGTACCTGCGACTCAGCGCTTCCCAGGCTATAGACCGCCTTTTTCTCGTACTCTGCTTCAGCCTCCTGCACCTGCTTCGAAACATACTCAAGTACCGCCACCTTAGTGGTGAACCAGTTTCTTCCTTGTTTCCACGCCAAAAGTTTCCCCTTGCGGGCAAGTAAGGAAATGTATTCCTGGCCATAAGGCGTAAGCTTGGCTGCCTCGGCCAGTGTTATTAGGTCCCCGGCTGGGGGAGGTTCTCGGGCTGGGCCTGATTGAGCGTCAAAAGTAAGCGCAGGCTCAATAGGCTCATCCCCTATTATTGGGGTCATATGCTGGCGAGCTTATATAGCTCGAACAAACTCTTTTAAGATATTTTATTTTTGGCTAACATTAGCATCCGATATGATATCCGATATCGTATCGCTAACAATATACTATCACATAATTTCACGATTGTCAATGGTTTTGAAAGAAATTCCCACTTCTCTAGGAGAAGTGGGCAAGAGTCGCCACCAGATGCTCCGGCCCGAGCAGTGCTCGTCCGACTCACTGCCACCCGCTATGCACAACCACCACAAACACGCGGGCAGCGGGCGCTCGCCGGCCTTCCGCTCTGCGACGTGCCTCCGCGATGGTGGCAGTGTGTTCTTAGAACGCCGAAGTGAGGCAACAGAACTTGCGTGCTGTGGTAGTTGCGCACCTGCCTCGCCTTGCTCGGCAAGGCGGGTAGCGAGTTCGTTTGGCTTCGCCCGGCTCACCACTCGGGCGTGCCAGGGGGTTGAGCTGCGAGGAGCGAACCAACTGCTTGGTTCGCGACCAGCGAGACGGGTGTGGCTATGCCTAGGGGCAGACACACCCCGGAGGAGGTGCAGGAGGTAGGGGGCGGGCTTCGCCCCGAACTCTCGAGCCCCCTACCTCCTGCCATGAGAACAAAGCTAGCTACCTCAGGTACCTGGCCTTGGCCTGTTTATGCTCCTCAAACGTCCGCGAATAAACAACGCTACCGTCAGGTGGGGTCAAAAAGTACCAGAAGTCGTTTGGTTTTGGGTATACAGCCGCCCGAATGGAGGCTTCGCCTGGGTTGGAAATTGGACCTGGCGGTAAGCCACGATAACGATAAGTGTTGTATGGGGAATCGAGCTTAGTATCATCGAGCGTAACAGCCGCCAGCCCCTTGCCTGTAACATAATTTATAGTGGAATCCGCTTCCAATCCCCTAGAGGCCTCAAACCTGCGCCAGAAGATATCGGATACTAACGCCCGGTCATTATCCGTGCGAACCTCACGTTCAATAATGCTAGCCATTGTTAGAACTTGGTGTGCACTATACCCGCGACGTCTAACTTCAACTCGCCAGGAGGGCTGGAACTTAGCATCCAAATTAACAATCATCTTGCTTATTAAATCATCTGCTTCGGCACTTTTGTAAACCCGGTACGTATCAGGAAATAGGTAGCCTTCCAGTGTAGCGCCGCCTGGCATGCCTTGGGCCAGATCAGGTGACACTAAGCTTACAGTTTTGGAAGCATTAGTCGCACTTGCTAACGCTTTAAATTCAACAGCCGCACTAAACTTCTCTATTTGTAAGTACTGCCCCATTTCACTTGCAGTCCAGCCTTCAATGAAACGCAGGCTGACCTCGTCAGTTGGCGTCGCTCCGCCAGTCAGTAGCGTCACCAGATTAGCCACGCTCGCCCGTGTCGGCAAACGGTAGTCACCTGCCCCAAAACTTGTTTCGGTGTCAGTAAACCACACCCAGACCTCAAACCAGAACCGACTACGAATGAGCTCACCTTCATAGAGCGCTGCACTAACCTGCTTTACGCTTTGCCCCGAACTTATGGTGAACGACTTAAGCGTGGCACTCCCCTTATTCATGGGCGCGGCAATATGCCAAATCAAATAAGAAACCAGCAATAATACCGCCGACGTGGCAATTGCTATACCAAATCCCCAGCGCTTGAAACCTGATCGACGCTTTATATTTGTGGGCCGCATGGGATAATAAATTACACGTACTTACTCAGCGTTCGTTCATGCCTCAACCGACTAACAAGTTTCCGCACATCTTGTGCTGCAGTACGCGGACACACCAACAATGCGTCGCCGGTATCAATAATGACCAGGTCATGAACGCCAAGCGTTGCCACCAGCTTGCCAGCTGGTGTGTGGACTAAATTGCCGCTTGAATCGACACCTAGGTACGTGCCTCGCGCTACTGTCGCACCTGATTTTTTGGCCAAAATATCGTAGACGCTACTCCAATGCCCAACGTCAGTCCAACCAAAATCAGCTGGCAAAACCACTAGTTTCCTAGTTCTTTCTAGCACGGCGTAATCAAGCGACACCGCCGGTAGCTTGCTAAACGCGCTTCCAGCCACCCAAGGGCCCCGCATGCTTCGCGGCGTAAGTAGCTGCAGTCCACGGGCAAGTTGAGGCGCGTGTTTCATCATTAGTAGTAGCAGCGCCTGGGGGTAAAACATGAACAAACCGCTATTCCAATAATAATTATTTGATCGCAAATAGCGCTTAGCTGTACTTGACGATGGTTTTTCCGCAAACCGAACAACCCTACGCGCCGCGGTTTTACCTGCGCGAGCTCCAGCTTCAATGTAACCATAACCAGTTTCAGCGTACTTGGGGCGTATGCCAAGAAGCGTAATGCTGCCGCGCTGGTCGCGCACAGTGCGTTCGCCTGCCCGCAGCGTGCTTATGAACCGAGCCTCATTAGCAATATGATGGTCGCTGTTAACAGTTGCCACTACCTCGTGCGGGTAGTGCAGTGCAAACACGGTGGCGGCGAATCCGATGGCCGGCCCAGTATTGCGCCCAACCGGCTCCACAAAAATATTTGTACTTAAGAGTTGCGGCAGCTGCCGCCGGACTAACTTCACTTGGCTAGCGTTTGTCGAAACGAATATGTCGCGAGCCTTAAAGCCACGCCGCAAGCGTGCCCAAGTGTGCTGCAGCAAAGTTTTATCATCAAAAAACGGCTGTACCTGTTTTGGATGCGAGGCGCGGGATAGCGGCCACAACCTGGTGCCACTACCACCAGCCAGAATGAGTAGTTTCATATATAAAGTAATAGTATAGAGCTAGAGTAAGAGTAACTTGAATAATTCAAGTAGACAATCGCCTAACACTAGCTCTTACGCAGGACTCTCACTGACCAATGGAACAAATATAAAACCTGGGAACCGCTGCTCGCGGAAGCCGCCGCTCACGCGCTCGAGCAGCACGAGGTCTTGGGGGTAGCCACCTACGGGCGCCACCAGGCGCCCGCCGACCGCAAGCTGACCCTTAAACTCGTCGGGGAGTTCGGCGGCAGCAGCCGATACGATTATACGATCGTAAGGCGCTTGAGTAGAGTAACCACGGCTGCCGTCGCCACACACGAGCTTGAGTTGCGGCCAGCCGTAACGCGCCAAGTTACCCTTGGCTTGCTCGGCGAGCTCGGGCAGGCGCTCGAGAGCAAATACCATCCCATGCTCGCCCACGAGCTTAGCTAACAGCGCGGCCACGTAACCCGAACCAGCACCAACCTCCAATACCTTCATACCAACCTCAACACTCAAGAGCTCAAGCATGAGTGCAACCGTTGCCGGCTGCGAAATAGTTTGCCCCTCCCCGATGGGCAACGGGTAGTTGCGATAGGCAAGCTCCCATTGCTCAGGGAGCACGAAGTCGGCTCTATCAACGGCGCGAAACGCGTTGATGAGCGTAGGGTTGTGCAGGTCGCCGGCCGCGATGAGCTCCTGCACCATCTCATCGTTCGTACGCGCTGGCATACGGCTCAAAGCTCACGCACCCCGCCCCCGGCGAGTCAGTACGTCCTCGAGCCACATTGTGGTAAGTCCAAACATCGTGCCCACGAGCGCGCCGGCCAGTACATCGGTCGGGTAGTGCACACCAACGGCCACGCGCCCCAGGGCAACCGCGCCAGCCAGCAAAAAAGACCACCACCAACCACGTCGATGAGCGGTTAATAGCACGGCCACAAAAAAAGCCGCCGTGGCGTGATCAGATGGAAACGATTTCAATGCGCCCGGCTCGGCCACAAGTAAAGTTGCCACACCGGCCGTAAATGGCCGCAGTCTGAACCACTGCCAGGCCACCAACGCGTTTGTCAGATAACCAATTGCCCCACCAGCAAGCAGCGCCACAAATTCGCGTACTCCCCCACGCTTGTGCCACACGAATGCAATTAAATACCATACTACTAGTACCCAAATGAGCGGCGAAGCAGAAAAAACGGCCAAGCCGGTGGCTAATGGACCACTTCCAGCAAATTCATTAAGCGCCTTAAGGACTACAGTATCGAACCACATAATTGTACTATAGCACTTATGCTGCCCTAACGTTGACAAATATCACAATGGGTTGTGCCGCGTCCTGCTACCCGCGACCGCTGCAAGACATGACGGCACCGAACACACGCCTGGCCAGCCCGGCCGTAGGCCAGGCGCCTGGCCCAATACGTGCCTTGACGCCCTAGGCCGTCGCGGTAGGAATTGAACGAAGTGCCGCGTGCCTGCACCGCACGCCGCAGTACGCCGCGTATGGCGCGCCAAAGCGCTTGGCGCTCTTTTTCACTTAGGCTACTAACACGCCGTGACGGCTTAATGCGCGCCACGAATAAACTTTCGTCCGCGTAAATGTTGCCAATACCGGCGGCGATACCTTGATCGAGTATCGCTGCTTTGACAGTCGTGCGTCCGCGTCGTTTGAACGCCATATCCAACCAGGAAAACGTGAATGATCGGGACAATGGTTCTGGACTTAACTTTCGAAATACTTGTGCCAGCTCGTTTGTCGGTACCAAGTGAAAATAACCAAACTGCCGCACGTCGTTAAAGTAAAGATTACTTTTATCACCGAGCGAGATTACGATGTACGTATAACGGTTAGGTACTTGCGCCACACCCGCGATGGGATGGCCGCCGGCACTTATCTTACCGCGGGACGACTTCCACACGAGTTGACCAGTCATTTTTAGGTGAATTAAAAGTGAGTAGCCGGAATTAAGTTTAAAAATGAGCTGCTTCCCACGCCTCTCTACATTAGTAATAGTGGAGCCAACTAAATAGCGACTGAAAGCCCGGCGCGGATTGCGCAGCAACTTTGGACGCTTGACTGCAAAGCTTACCACTCGTTGCCCACGAAGAACGCGAGCTAAATCACGTCGTATTGTTTCAACTTCAGGCAACTCGGGCATGCTAGCAAATGGCTAATGGCAAATAGCTCATAGTGATATGGGCTATTGGCTCTAGACGACGTGCTACAGCAGGCATTGCCCTGTCATGCCCGACGGTTTTTCAAGTTCCATGACCTTGAGAATAGTAGGTGCCACATCAGTCAAGAGCCCCGCGGCCGTAAGTTGCGATAGATCGTTGGTCATTGGTGTTCCACTCATGGCCTTACCCTCGAGGTTGGCAGCCACCATGATGAACGGCACCGGGCGGGCCGAGTGTTCCTTGGTGATTGCGCCGGTTTGCGGATTCACCATACCTTCAGCGTTTCCATGATCGGCGGTTATGAACACTATTCCCCCAGCTTCCAGGATCGAGGCCACCACCTCGCCCAGGCACTCATCTAGGAACTCAACGGCCCGCACAGTAGCAGGTAGATTGCCGGTGTGCCCTACCATATCAGCATTGGCGTAGTTCACCACGTAAAAATCGTACGCGCCGCCGCGCACCTCCTGTAATAGACGCTCGGTAATACCGCGCGCCGACATTTCTGGTTTTTCGTCGTACGATGGCACCACCGGCGACGGTATAAGTACATGTTCTTCGCCGGGGTAGGCTTGTTCACGGCCACCATTAAAAAAATAGGTGACGTGGGCGTACTTCTCGGTTTCGGCGAGGTGAAGTTGTTTCAAACCCGCATCCGAAATTACTCGCGCCAGCGGGTACTCGACGACCTCAGGTTGAAATACCACCTTAACGGGTAAACCTTGCTCATATTCGGTCATCGTGACAAAGGTAAGGTCAGTTAGCGCGGCACGCGGGAAAGAATCAAATTGCGGCATGACAAATGCCTTAGTTATCTGCCGTGCGCGATCAGAACGAAAATTAAAGAACACCACCGCGTCACCCGGGCTCACTACCGCCGTTGGTGAACTATCAGCGTTGGTAATAACGGTGGGTGCTACCTGTTCGTCGTAAACCCTGGCGGCATAGGAGGCGGTAATGGCTTGCTGTACCGATGACTGAAGCACTCCCTTACCTTGCGTCATACAGTCGTACGCTGCTTGAATACGGTCCCAGTGGTTGTCACGGTCCATGGCGTAAAAGCGGCCCATAATAGTCGCCACCTTGCCCAGCTTCAATTTTTTTAGCTTAGCTTCAAGGTCAGCTAGGTAACCACGCGCTGAATCGAGTGGCGTATCGCGTCCATCAAGAAAGGCATGAACGTATACTTCGAGCAAACCCTGGCGCGCCACCAGCTCGAGCAGCGCATACAGATGTTCGCTCGAGCTATGCACCCCGCCGGGACTAACGAGCCCCATCAGGTGCAGTTTGGTGCCACGGCGCTTGACCGCCTCGCAAGCTTCAAGTAGTGCCGTGTTTTGAAAAAATGATTGGTCGACCACGGAGCGGGTTATACGCGGCAGATCGTGATAAAGAATTTTGCCTGCGCCCAAAGTCAGGTGACCGACCTCGCTATTACCCATTTCACCCCACGGTAACCCGACTGCTTCGCCACCGGCCTGCAAAGTAGCACAAGGGTAGGTGGTGGTGAGTTTTCGAAATACCGGGGTCCGCGCCATTGAAATGGCGTTGGCAGCCGAAGACGGTGCTACACCCCAACCATCTAGTACAACCAGCACCACTGGCTTAGGACGCATAGTGTAATTAAAGTAAGCTCTTACGCGTCATGGCGCGCGGCTTAGGTAGCCCCACTAGGTCAAGTAATGTTGGCGCCACATCACCGAGCACGCCACTGCGGCGCCCGAATTGTTTGCCACGATAAGCGCGGTTATACAGGCAAAACGGCACTGGGTTTTTCGAGTGTTCAGTATCGATCTCACCGGTCGCAATATTCACAGTTTCTTCAATATTGCCGTGGTCACCAGTTACAACCATAGTGCCGCCACGCGCCCGAACCTCGCGCCCAATACGCTTAAGACACCCATCAACGACCTCAAGCGCTGCAATGCAAGCGCGCAGGTTACCCGTATGCCCGATCATATCTAGATTCGAGAAATTCACTACCACCACGTCATGGCTCTTTTTCTTGAGCGCCACCATAATGAGTCGTTCGAGTTTACGAGCTGACATCGCCGGCGTAAGCTCGTATGACGCCACATTCGGCGAAGCGACCAACTGTCGATCTTCACGCCCAACCGGGTGGTCGTAGCCGCCGTTGAAAAAATACGTAACGTGGGCAAATTTTTCGCTCTCGGCCAAGTAAAGCTGCTTCAGGCTACGCAATGCCATAGGTAAGGAATCGCGCACATCGCGACTCGAGTAGGCGGTAAGTATATTGCCAAGGTCAGGACCAAAGTCGGTTAGCGCTACATAACACAAGTCGGTTAGCACCCGCCAACGCTTAAAACTGCCCGGGTTAAGTCGCTCGAACTCGGCTTGGGCAAATGGCTTGGCGAGTTGTCGTGCCCGATCGCTGCGCAAGTTCCAAAAAATCACCGCATCGTGATCGCTAATTGCGCCCAGTGGCCGATGGCGCGCGTCGGTAATAACTGTGGGACTAAGGTATTCGTCGCTTTCCCCGCGATTGTAGGCATGACGGAGAGCAGTTTCGGCTGATGTTTCGGCAATTCCAGCACCACGAGTCAGTAAATTATAGGCCTGCTCGGTACGTGACCAATCTTTCTTACGATCCATCGCATAAAGACGCCCACATAGCGACGCCACCACTTCGCCGTTACGAAACCGGCTGGCGACCTCGGTCAGAAGCTTGACCGCATCGTAGCGAGGTGAATCACGCCCATCAGTGAACAAATGTAAAAAAACCTTCTTGACCTTCCGTTGCTCAATGAACTTTAGCAACGCCTGTACGTGGTCAGGTGAGGCGTGGCCGCTGTTGTAGTTGGACAGCAATCCCATCAAATGAAGGTTCGATTTGTTGCGTCGCACGTGCTCAATCGCTGTAATCAGCGCCTGATTTTTGAAAAAAGTGCCGTTCTTAATACTTTTTGTAATATAAACAGCATCTTGCTCCACTATCCTGCCCGCACCCAGATTAAGGTGCCCAGCTTCAGAATTACCATCCTGCCCGTGCGGCAGGCCAACAAAATACCCGTGTGCGCCAAGCAATGCGTACGGGTAGTGCGCCTTAAGTTCATCAAGAAAGGGCGTACGGGCAATGGTGGTTGGGTCGTCGGTGTGCTGGCCCTCGCGCACCCCCCAGCCATCCAAGATAGCCAGCACCAGCGGTAATACCTTACGTACCCGATGATCGCGCGCACCCTTGCTCACTGCTGTTTTGGCTTTAGTTTTCTTCACAAGAAAAGAAGAGGCTGACCTCTCTTTTATAGTATACTCCAGCCGCGGCGCTCCGCCTATACTTAAGCCGACTTGAGCTCGTGCGCTATTTCCATCAAACGGTCGTACTTGGCCACGCGCTCACCGCGTGATGGTGCACCGGCCTTTAGGTAGGGCGCGCCGACGGCCACGGCTAAGTCAGCGATGAAGGTATCGGTCGTTTCACCTGAACGGTGCGACACAATTGGGGTAAGACCGTGCTCCTGGGCTAGACGAACGGTCGCCACGGTTTCGGTTAGCGTACCTACCTGGTTCGGTTTGATGATGATAGCGTTGCCAGCCATAAGCTCAAACCCCATACGCAGACGCTCCTCCTGCGTCACGAACAAGTCATCCCCCACCACCAGCACCTTCTGCCCAAGTGTTTTAGTAAGCAAGTGCCAGCCTTGCCAGTCGTCTTCTGATAAACCATCTTCGATCGAGATTAACGGGTACGACTTTTGCCAGGCGCAGTAAGTATCGACCATTTGCTGGGCCGTACGCTCTTCGCCCTCGAACGCATAACGGCCGCGGCGGTAAAACTCGGATGCCGCCACATCAACGGCGTACGACACCTCCTTACCCGGTGTATAACCAGCTTTGGTCACGGCTTCGGCAAAAAGTTCGAACACTTGCTCGTTGGATTTTAACGTCGGGGCATAGCCGCCTTCATTACCAACATCAGTGTCCAGCCGGTGCTTACGCAGAATATCCCCCAGCGTATGGAACACCTCGGCACCAATGCGAATGCATTCCGCCGCATCCGGTGAACCACTGCGCAACACCTTGGGGGCAATCATGAACTCCTGGACGTCAAGATTATTATCAGCATGGCGGCCACCATTCACAATATTCATGAGTGGAATGGGCAACTTAGCCGGTTCAGGAAAATCGTAGGTAATTGCCAAGTAACGGTACAACGGCTGCTTCGCGGCAGCGGCGGCGGCCCGCGCCACCGCCAGCGACACGCCTAAAATGGCGTTAGCGCCCAAATTTCTCTTACTACCAGTGCCATCGAGTTCCACCATCGCGCGATCGATATCAGCCTGACCCATAACTATCATACCCACGAGCCGCTTCGCTATTTCGCCCTCGACGTTGGCGATGGCTTTAAGCATACCCTTGCCGCCGTAGCGAGCCTTATCGTTATCCCTTAACTCAAAGGCCTCGTGCTTACCAGTTGAAGCCCCAGCTGGCACGGCCGCCGTGCCGCGTATGCCGCCGGTTGCTTCAACTGTCACTTCCACGGTCGGGTCGCCGCGTGAATCAAGGATCTCGCGGGCGGTGATGTGCTCGATAGCAGGTTCTGTCATAACTAGATTCTATATAAATTAAGCGCGATATCCTAACGCTGTTAACCCAGGCAATTTGGCACCAGCTAAAAATTGAAGCATGGCGCTGCCAGCCGACGACACATGGTCGACTGTCAAATTGTGTTTGGCAAAAAAAGCGACCGTGTCGCCACCACCCACCATTACATAGGTCAAGCGGCGGGCGCGAGCTGCTGCCAGCCGACCGAGGGCGAGCGTAGCATGTGACCACTCATGCTCTTCAGCTAGACCCATAGTTCCACTCCAAAAGATCTTACGCGCCTGCTTAAGATGTTTGGCGTACACTTGCGTCGTACGCGTGCCCAGGTCGACAATTCTCTCGTTGGACCTTACCGCCGTCACCTCGCGCCAGGTCACCTCGCGTTTTCTGGTGCCCACTCGATCAACTATCACATCGCGTGGCAATTCGAGCTTAGGACCGGCACGCCGCAAAAGGGCCTTGGCCTGCTTAATGACTTCCTTATCTACCAGCGACTTGCCTACCTGAATTCCTTTCGCCGCTAAGAATGTATTAGCAACTGCGCCGCCGACCAGCACAGCTGACAGTCGCGGCAACAACTCAGCAATTACCGGGAGTTTGTCCGCCACCTTAGCCCCACCGACTATGGCTACCGACTTCTGACCAGCGCGCATCATCTCTTTAAGCGCCTCCACCTCGTGTTCAAGATGCAAACCAGCGTAACTTGGCATGAGCTTGGTGATTCCTACCATGGAGGCAGCTAACCGATGCGACACCGAGAATGCCTCGTTAATGTACAGGTCGCCAATTTTAGCGAGCTTACGTGCCAGTACCGTACTGTTCTCGTCCTCCCCTGCCTCAAAGCGAATGTTCTCTAGCAAAACTACGCCTTTCTTAGCCTCACGCCGCAGCACCGCCGCCCCTTTAGACAGTGGCAACACCTTAACCGGCTGCTTCAGCAGCTTGCCTAAGGCATAACCTACTGGCTTTAAAGACAATTGTGCCACCTTTTTACCCTGCGGCCGCCCCAAGTGCCCAATTAGTACGATATGCGCCCCGCGCCGCTCCAAAAAACGCAAAGTTGGCAGCACCTCCCTGAGGCGCGTATCATCCTGGATTTTATTGCCTTTCAGCGGAACATTTGCGTCAATGCGCACCAACGCCACCTTGCCACCTAGCCTACCTGCTGCATCAATGGTGCGAAATGCCATACTGCCGAACTACACTACCTCCGCCAGCTCAACCAGCCTATTGGCATAGCCCCACTCATTGTCGTACCAACCAATGACCTTCACCAAGTTTCCACCAACAACTTGAGTTAGTGATAAATCCACAATAACAGAAGCTGGATTTCCAATAACATCAGATGAGACGATGGGTTCGGTAGTAACCTCCATAATCCCTTTGTAACGCTTACTGCGCGCGGCCTTACGCAAGGCCGCATTCACCTGCGCTTTAGTAACTTTTTTCCGCTTCAATACAAAAGTAAAGTCAGACAGCGAGCCGCAGGCTGTAGGTACGCGAATAGCCAGCCCGTCGAACAAGCCTTTGAGCTCGGGCACGGTTTCGGCAGTAGCTATCGCCGCGCCAGTGGTCGTGGGCACGATGTTTTGGGCCGCAGCACGCGCGCGGCGCATATCGTGGTGCAGTCCGGGCGGCGGGCCGTCCACAAGGTTCTGTTCGGCGGTGTAACTGTGCACAGTTGTCATCATCGCCTTCTCCACTCCAAAAGCCGCCACCATCACCTGGGCTATGGGTGAGATGCAGTTGGTAGTGCAGGAAGCGTTCGAAACCACGCTATCTTGAATCTTCCCCTGCACGTTTACACCCAAGATATAGGTTGGCACTCCACCACCCTTGGCTGGCGCCGACAGAATAACCTTCTTCGCCCCGGCTCTAACGTGCTGGGCAGCGTCCTGCTTCTTGGTGAACCTGCCCGTGCACTCAAGCACTACATCTACCCCCAGCTTTTTCCAGGGAAGGCGGGTGGGGTCTTTCTCCGCCAGTACCGGGTACTTCACCCCGTCCACGATGAGGTGCTTCGAGTCGGAAGCAACCGTATGTCCGTAGCGGCCGTACACGGTGTCGTACTTAAAAATGTGCGCAAGCGTATCGGGCGTCATTATATCGTTAATGGCGACCACCTTGAGGCTTGGCTTTTCGACTGCCACCTTAAAAGCCGCGCGGCCGATACGACCAAAGCCGTTGATAGCGACACGAACGATTGGGGGTGCGGATTTCATAAGCAATTGGTTGAATATCAGGTTAACTACAGTATACCTGCTTTAGCCAACAAAAAAAGGGCACGTAGGAGGATGAAGCCGTGCCCTTCGCCCAAACTAATTGCCATCGTACCGGCACTGACCTTTGTCCACACACAAAGGTTAACGATAGACTCGGGCTTAAACCGAATGTTTTGCTGCGTTAGGTTAGGTAGTACTACTACTACTCGCTGCTACTAGCCTAAAGTCTACTGTCGCGGACGTCAACACTAACTAGTCAGCCGTCACCAACGTACCGACTGGCTTACCACGAACTACCTTACCCAGCACTCCTTTTTGCCAGCGACCAACAACTATCGCAATGCCATGCTGGCGGCACAATTTAAGCGCCGACCTATCCATAAATCCCAACTTACGCCGCAATGCCTCGCTAGCGGTAATAGTTGCGAACTTACTAGCGCCGCGCCTCTTAGCTGGATCAGCTGTATAAACACCATCAGCTGGCCCAACTTTAATTATCACGTGGGCCTTAATATCAATGGCGCGCTGCGCTGCTGCTGTATCGGTGGTGACAAACGGTTTGCCTGTGCCGCTTGCAAACAGCACAATTTCATGGCGCTGGAGCGCGGCGTGAGCCGCCTTGGCACTTACGACCTCAACTCCTGGAGTATCAACTGCCAGATAACTTTGTACTCGCGCCCGTGCGCCCAGGTGCATGAGTGCCTGCTTTAGCGCGAGCGCGTTCATAACCGTGGCCAACATACCGAGGTAGTCGGCCGTTACCTCATCCATACCCTGCCCCTGTTCGCGCTTTCGCCATAGGTTGCCGCCACCAACCACTACTGCCACCTGACAACCAAGCTTATTAAGCATGACAAGCTCGCGGGCCACACCCGCGAGCTTTGTCACCTCAATAGATTTTTTGGCCGAACCAAAGGCCTCGCCTGAAAGCTTTAATAAGACACGTTTATATTTCAATCTAGATTTCATATGTTTACTTATTCTACCACTTCTCTAGAGAAGTGGTGCAAGAGTCGCCGCTAGGGCCTACGCAGCGGGCTGTGCTCGTCGCGTTCACTGGCTCCGCCTATGCACAGCAGCCACATACACGGCGGAGCCGGACATTCACGCGCCTTGCGCGCAGCAACCGCTGCTCCGGCATAACGGCACAAATGAACGCCTAGGCTTTCGTCACAATTTGCCACCATCGCGTAAGCCCGGGCGCAGAGCGCGGAAGCACGGCGAACTCGTGCCGCCTGCGTGCTGTGACCGTTGTGCATAGCAGGAGGCAGCGAGCCGGACGAGCACTACCCGGGCTGGAGCGTCTGGTGGCGATTCTTGCGCTACTTCTTTAAAGAAGTAGCATCTATAAAAGTCATGCACTACCCGCAACCGACGGCCGGCCCGAGAGCGTGAAGCGCGCAAAGCGCTTAATCTTAATGTTCTCGCCCGTAGCGGTAATCGTTTCGTTAACCACATCCTGCACTTTCTTGGTATCATCCTTGAAAAACGGCTGCTTGAGTAGACAAGCTTCCTCATAAAACTTTTCCAATTTGCCTTCGACAATCTTCTCGACCATTGGGCCCTGCTTACCCTGCTCCTTTAGCTGCCCCAAATACACCTCGCGCTCACGGACAATAACGTCGGCTGGAACATCGTCCACTGCAATATACTGCGGGTTGGTGGCGGCCACCTGCATAGCAATGTCATGCGCCAGCTCCTTAAATTTATCAGTACGCGCCACGAAATCAGTTTCACACGCTACCTCAACCAGCACACCTAACGTACCGCCGCCGTGCACATATGACTCGACTAGGCCTTGGCTGGTCGCGCGTTCACCGCGCGCGGCTGCCACCTTGGCACCCTTCTTGCGTAAGGCGTCGACCGCTCGATCAACGTCACCACCAGATTCCTCGAGCGCTCTTTTGGCATCCATCATGCCGGCGCCGGTCGCGGCCCGAAATCTTTGTACGTCTTGGGCTGTAATGTTGGCCATAGTATTACCCAGTCTAGGCAGCCGGCACTACTGGTGCTGGTTCAGGTTTGATTATTTGCTGCTGACCTTCAATAATAGCGTCGACCGCTAAATTAATAATCAATTGAATAGAACGCAACGCATCATCATTCGCTGGTATAGCATAATCAATGTCACCTGGGTTCGTATTTGTATCAACTATCGCGATTATTGGCACGCCGACCTTCTTGGCTTCGCGAATGGCGTGCTTACCTTCGCGCGTACCGACCAAGAACAATACTTGTGGCAGTTTGGTTAGATTGCGAATACCACCAACTGTGAGCATTAGTTTGTCCAAATCGCGCTGCAAGTCGAGCTGTTCACGCTTGGAATACTTTTGCTCCCAGACGCCATGTGTCTTTTCAGACTCGAGTTGATCAAGGCGCCGCAGGAGCTTTGAAATAACGCCAAAGTTAGTAAACACGCCACCCAACCAACGTTCAACTATGTAGGGCATTTTGCTCCTGGCCGCGGCTTCACGCACGACTTCGTTAGCCTGGTCCTTAAGGCTCGTAAACAGCACTGTACCACCAGCCGCTACTACTTCGTGCAAAAAATTGAGCGCGCGGTTGAGCTCCGTGGCAGTCTTTTCTAGATCGAGGATGTGAATGCCCTGGCGCGAGGTATAAATGTATGGGCGCATCTTGGGGTGCCACTTCGATGTCTGATGACCGAAGTGCATGCCCGCTTTGAGCATTTCGAGCAGTGTGGGGATTTGTGGCATAAAAAAATTCCTTCCTTTACGCCTCCAAGTTTTCCTGGAAGCCTACTACCACCTGCTTTGTCGGCTGGGGAATCCCCCGCCGGGGGACAAGGACACAGCCAGTAGGCGGTATGAGAGATTAGCGAAAGGAAGTGTAGCTGACACCTGGGTTCTTGGCAAGCGCCGCTTCTAGCCATGGCCTTGCCATGGGCTAAGAATCGTGTTAACATCATTCCACATATGAAAGCCCAAGGACACCCCACTTACTATCCCAAGGCTAAAGTAATTTGCGCCTGCGGCAACACCTTTACTACTGGATCCACGGTTGAAGAGATCCATGTGGAGATTTGTTCGGCCTGCCATCCGTTCTTCACCGGCAAACAGAAGCTGCTTGATGCGGCCGGCCGTGTCGATAGATTCAAAAAGCGCGCCACCAAGGCGCAAACGGTGTCACGCAAGAAGCTTAAAACAACGGCCGCCAATTAGCTGCGCCGCGCCCTGCCCGCCTTCGCCAAAAGCTGCGGCGGGTGGATTTCGTGCTACCCAAGAACTATGGATATAGTAAGTCAGCTAGCCAAGCTCAAGGCGCGCCAGGCTGAGCTCGAAAACGAGCTACAGACTATGGCCGTGCTCACTGATACGGCTAAGCTTACCGCGCTTAACCGCGAATACGGTGAGCTTCGTGATGCGCTGGAGCTGGCCGCGAAGCGCGACCATCTTATGCAAGAATTAGAGCATCTACGCGCCTCGCTTCGTACCGAAAGTGACTCGGAACTGCGCGCCCTGGCCGAAGCTGAGCAAATTACTGTCAGCACTAA